>Ga0070734_10006192_pt1 | contig 10158 bp, 11 predicted proteins | sample Coa_R1_8_FD_66444 | JGI IMG/M metagenome (GOLD analysis project Ga0070734, IMG submission 66444) | Surface soil microbial communities from Centralia Pennsylvania, which are recovering from an underground coalmine fire - Coalmine... | ecosystem: Environmental > Terrestrial > Soil > Unclassified ... | reverse complement strand
TCGGCTCCCTGAGCCACTTTCAGGCGTGCTGGCGCTCGTGCATCCGGCGCATGAAGCCATAGAACGCCTGCTGGTAGTCTTTGGGCGCACGGCTCTCCGCTTCGCCTATCCAGGCATCAAACTCGGCCTTGGCGGCATAGACATCCCAGCCCGGGAAGTCCCGGCGGACGCGGGTGATGGTCTCGTCCGTCAGGTGGTTGAAGAGGGGAAGCGTGGCGGGAGCGGCCTGCCCAAGGGCCTTTTTGGCGCGCGCTGCGGACGGCTGCTGCGGGGCATGCTCGCCGGCGGCGCGCCGGATCATGCGCAGCGCCGGCTCCCCTTTCGCCGGCACCTCCAGCATCAGCTCATAGCCGGGAAGGTCGTTCCGCCGAACGAGGGCCAGCATCTCGAATTTGAAGCGGCGATAGGTGCCCTCAGCCCCGGATTTCTCAAAGAGAGTGGGCAGACTGATGGCGAAGCCGTCAGCCCCTGCCCCGCCCGCGTGCTTGCGCGCGACGCGGTAAAGCCAGCGCTCCCGGCCGCCCGTGATGGAGAAGTAGGCCGGGTCGATCGACAGCAGGCCCCCGTCCATCAGGATGCCCTCATAGAACCATTCCGAGACAGTCAGGGTCATGCCCATGCTCTGACCAGTTTTCTCGTCCACCAGGTCGGTCCAGCTCTCAATCCAGCTGAACTGGCGCTCCTTCTTTTTGCCCTTGGGCCGGATATTGGTGCGGATCGTCGTGGATTGCAGGCGGCCCAAGCCGTCGCGCAGCAATTCGTATTCCCGGCCGCTCGTGCCCCGTCCGATGGTTTTCAGCAGATCATACGCCTGGAAATTCAGGGTGCGCGGCAGGTCGTTGCGCCCGGAGCGTTTCAGGTTGTTGAGGGTGGAGGCTGCCCAGATGAGAATGTCGGCATCCCAGATCGTCGCCATGCCGAATTGCTGATTCGGATAGACGTTCACGTAGACGGATTTGTCTGGGCTGACATACTCGATGGGCTTAAGGCGGCGGCGCTTGGCGAGGCTGAAGAATGGCCGCTCCATCGTCTCGCGCTGGTCACGCAGCGGCAGGTCCGTGATGAAGGGGACAAACAGGTCAAACTGCGGGTCGAGCGGGCGTCTTGGGGTCATGCAGCGCACCCCCCTCTTCCTACTCTGCTAGTTTTAGACAACGCTACAAGCCTACTTATAGGCTTTCCCGAAGCGGAGCAAGGGAGGATGGGAGGCATGCGCCTGCGGCTCATGTCTTGGCCCGTTCGGCAGGCGCGATCTCGGGCTTGCCGTATTTGGCGAAGAGGTCGTTGAACCCTTCGGCAATCAGGTTCTGAAGGGTCTTTTTCTGCTGAAGGGCGATCAGCTTCAACTGGTCGCGGACCTCCTCGGGAAAATGCACGGTGATGGGGCGCGTCACCGTCCGGCTTGGCTGCCTGTAAGGACGGTCGGGGGTCGCCAGGGGCACTGCCGCAGGGATTGGCGGCGGCTCCGGCGAGGGCCTGCGCCGGGTGCTTCCTCCGGCATCGGCAAGGGCAGCGGCGAGATTGGGTGCTTTGCTCATGCGGCTACCTTACTAGTCTCCAATCCTACAAGCCTACTTATATATTTGTAGGCTTCTCTAATCTCAAGCGCCGCTTTTCCGCGCGGGTCGAACTCCATGGCCGTCTGGCCGAGGGCGGCGGCATCGCCGAAGGCGGTCCGGCTGCCGAACATTACCGGACAGACCTCGACCCCGAGTGCCGTGATGGCCTCGACGGCCTGCTCCTGGCGGCTGCTGCGGGACGGCACAGCGTTGAGCAAGGCGATCGTCTTCCTCTCGCCGGCAAGCCGGACGATCTCGCGGGTGTTGGGGATCGTCTCCAGGTCGTAAATTTGCGGCCGGCAGGGAATGATGACCAGGTCGGCCGCCTTGGCGGCAGCCATAGCGGCCTGCTCGGAGCGCGCCGGGGTGTCGATGATGGCGATATCCACCCCCCCTGCCCTCGCCCGGTCCAGGGCCTGCGGCAGCCGCGCCGCCTGGGCGTCGATGATAATGGGGGTATCCTGCCCGCGTCGGTCGCCCCAATTGCAGGCGGTCGCCTGCGGGTCGAGGTCGATGACCACAGCAATCGCTCCATCCTCCAGGGCGGCTACGGCCAGCGACAAGGCCAGGGTGGTCTTGCCGGTTCCGCCTTTCTGGGCGAGGAGCGCGATGGTCTTCATGCTGACTTTCCTACAAGTCTACTCATAGGCTTAGAGGCTTGTAGCATACTATAGAAGTCTCAGAAGGCAACCGAAAACTGGAGGGGGTGCGCTTCTCAAGCTTCCTCCACGACGAAGCCGTCGAGGCCGCTGTCGTCGAAGCTGAATTGCTCATGCTCGGCGTTATCGACCCAAAGCTGGCGCGCGGTGGCCTCGGCTTCCTCGGCGCTCTCAGCCTCGATGAGGGCCACATGGGACAACCATTCGATGGCGGTGACGCGCCATTGACGGGGGCGGGCAGGGGGGATGCTCATATGCAGCCCTCCACCAGTTCAGCGTGATAATGCAGAGTGGCCTGCCCGATGATGCCCTCAGGATCGAGGCTGCTTTGATTGGCGAAGTGGAGTAGGTCGCATATCAGATCCGCTACGGCGTCGTTGAGGTCGTCCGCTCTGAGAGCTTCAGGGGAAGCCGTGCCCCAGGTCTCTTCGAGAAATACCGCCAGTGCATTCCTGGCCCAGGCCGCGCGATGAAAATTGCTGGGTTCGTTCGTCATAAATCCCTCATGTGAATGGAATATTTGGAAATCCGGGGCGGCCTGGCCGCCTCCGGCAGGAGGTCTAGCTGCGGCGACGCGGCCGGTCCCAGACCAGGCTGTAGCCGTGTTCGGCGCCGATCTTGAAGAGCGCGCACTTGATGGGTGCGGGAAGCGCCGGGCCGTCGAGCTGCACCGAGAGGTAGTCCTTGCCGGCTTCGCTGCGCTCTTTCCAGGCGGCACCGATCTCCGTGTCGCCGGTCGTTACCCGGTAATCCGGTGCGGTGTCCTTGGTCTTCTCCAGCGGCTCGAAGATGGCCTCGACCTTGAAGGTGAGCGTCTTGATGGTGCCGGTGAGATTGCCCGACAGGTTCTTGAAGTTTCCGATAATCATGGTGTGGTCTCCTTTCTGGTTGCCGAGGCCGCACCGTGCGGCCTCGCTTACGGCCAGGGAGACAGCGGGCGAGGATAGCGCCGCGCGTCATAGAATTTTGGCTCGCGAGGAATGTCCTTCAGGACAGGGGAAAATTCGTCATTGACGGGCAAGCGCCGCCCGCACCGTGGCCGGTCAAAGCGAGGTCGGCATGGTAAGGATCGCGGACAGGGGGGCTGCCTCCGGTGTGTGGCGGACGCACCAGATGTCGGGGAAGGGAGTTCTCGCCGCTTCAGCCTCCGGGGCACGGTCGGGTGACCGGCAGCGCATCGGGTCCGATGCCGGCATAAGAGATGGCGTGCCCGGCTGCGAACCCGATGGGAAGGGCGGCTATAGCTACCGCCTGAATGCGAGTGCTGGAGAGGAGGCGCCGGAACGAGGGTAGAAAGAAAAGACGGTGGTCGCCTGACAGTCAGCGGCGTCGGGGGCGCGTCTGTCTGTTGCTATGTCGTTAAGGTTTTGTTGAGAAATGATTAAGGCGTTGGGGCGCCTGTCCGGGGCGCCCGAAACTTCAGACCCGTCATCATATATTCACATAAAATACCGCCTATGTTTAAGACAATGTTAATATATAATCAAATATTATACAGTATAGTCTATTATTATCTGCCGCACTTTCTATTGCTTTATGCATTCTGAACATGGTCTAGACTTTCCCAAATCGTTATTGCGCGCGGAAGGCGGCAGCATCATGGTGCTCGCGGCCGTTGCCGTGTTTGTCATGGTGATAGCGGTCGGGGTGGCGATTGATATGGCACGCGACCAGACGACCCTCTCGAAAGTCGGGGGCGCACTGGACGCGGCAGGGCTTGCTGCGGGTGGGGCGGTGAAGGCTGCCCTGCTGCCGGGCGGCAGCTGCAATGGCCACAATGGAGGGGACTTGACCAGCTGCCTGACCGGTGTGGCGACAACCGCGTCCGCCAAATATGTCAAAGCGAATTTCCCCGCCGGATATCTGGGGGTCAGCAATGTCACGCCTGCGGTCGCCGTCAATATGTCAGACCGGTCCATATCGCTCACGATTGATACCTCGGAACAGACGTCGCTGATGTCTGTGGTCGGGGTGAATTCTGTTCCGGTTCATGTCTTCTCGAAGGTCAGTTTTGGGGCCAGCGGCGCGCAGTGTGACGCAGCTCCCACTGGTCCCTCCGTCGATGGACAGTGCGGCGCCACATACGACACCTGTAAGTCTGGTACATTCAGTAATGCACGCACGGTGGTGAATTCCTTTTTTGGGAATGCGCATGATTGGCCTTGGATGTGCATGGGTACCGGCGCCGGGAAAAACGCCATATGCCATGGCTGTCCTGATGGAAGCTGCGCCGTCAGCACGGACGGGTCACCCCCTGTCGTGACGACCGGGGAATGCAACGCATTTCCGACGGTGGATCCCAACGCGGCCACGTTTTTCGCTCCTCCTCCAGGCGGCAATTTTCCGGCGAGCACCACCTTTGCGGCTGAGGACATGGCCTGGTTGAATTATTATGTGTCTCAGTCGGCAATCAACTCCAACTTCTACGTTGACCCGACCACTTGGTATCTGATGGACAACATTCAGCTATGTTCGGCGGGTGCTGCGGTAAATATTGCGCGTGATCCCATCAAGGGAATCGTCTCATGGACGTGCGCGGGCGAGGGAACAGGAAGTACCAACGTCTCGTGCAGCATCGATAATTGCTCACTGGCGGGCCAGTGCCTCACCACGGTGAGCATGCAACAATGGCTGAACGGGAACGGGAAGGGGAACTTCTGCACCCTTGGAGCCGGCACTATCAACAATATGTCGGCCGGTTATCTGACCTGGACCTGCCAGGGAAGCGACAACACGCCGCCGACGGCATGCTCGGCAACGGTTTCAACCCCCTTTGTAAATGGTCAATGCGGTTCTGCCAGCGGGGTGGCGGCAGCGTCCACCCCGACGGGCAACCTGTGCGCCAACGGCTCCACCACAGGCGTGACCAAGAGCGGTGATAGCTGGACCTGGACCTGCCAGGGCGAGGGCGGGGGCAGCAACGCCAGTTGCAGCGCTCTCGCAATTTCCCAAGGTTCGACCTGTACAGTCGGTGGCGGCAGTTGCGTGGTCTACGAGAATTTCTCCAACGGTTCCCTCGGCTGCGGCGATCCAGCGGCCTCGTCCACCTGGACGTTCTGGGGCGTCGGCCAGGGGAGCAAGGGAGCTGGCAATACCGGTTGCAGCAATGGCGCCACGCCCACCTTCACCGATAACGGCGCAGCGTTAAGCGTGACCTGGAATCCGAGCACCGGCATATACACCCCTGCCACGCCGGTGAGCCTGGGCGATGTGATCGCCTTCGGCTGTCCGGGCACGGTGGCTGGAAATTGCCCCACGTTGCCAGACACACAGGCCTGCACGACCGGCGGCGGGAGCTGTATTGCCTACAAGGCCGCAGATGGCAGCGTTGGCTGTGGTGATCCGAGCCATCCGGGCGCCGGATATCCGTCTACCTGGATCTTCTGGGGCGCGGGTGGCAGCAGCAGTGGCGGCGGCGCCATCTGCAGCGACGGTGGCACTCCGATGTGGAGCATTCCGGTGACGCGGGACGGCTCCAGCGGCAACTATTACCCCAGCGGCGGAGTTGCGGTCTATCCTGGCGAGAGTATCAGCTATACATGCGTATCGCAGAACGCGACCTCCTGCACGAACAGCCTGGTGACGGGTGGCGGCAGCTGCCTTGCCTACAAGGCCGCAGATGGCAGCATTGGCTGTGGTGATCCGAGCCATCCGAGCGCCGGATATCCGTCTACCTGGAGCTTCTGGGGCACGGGCCAGAGCACGACGCAGTCGGGCAATACCGCCCACATGGAGTGCAGCTCGGGCGTGGCGCAATGGAGCCTGCCGGTGAGCAAGGACCCGACGACCGGAAAGATGTCGGTTACCGGCATAGCCCTTTCCCCCGGGGATGAAATAGGCTTTTCCTGTAAGACGTATGCCTCGGCCGCTGCCGGCCCGGCCAGGCCGACGGGCTACGGCTACTGGATAGGAGGAACGGGCACCGACTTCAGCTCGTTCTTCTTCAATGGCAGTGGCCAGCTGGCATGCGAGAATATACAACAGACCTATACGGGCACTACTACCGTTCTTCCCCTGACTAATGTGGTCGTGGGGCCTGTGTACGGACTATATACCGTCTCGGGGGACGTGCACGGCTCTTCGTGCATTAATCCATATGTCAGCTCTACGTACCTGAGCCAGGCGCATTATTCCTATGAACGCGATACCAGCCCGTCCAACTGCCCCGATACCTATAATGCATACTGGCCGGGCGGCGTTGGGGAAATTACCAGCTCAAGCTGCGTTAACTGCGCCGCCGGCACGGCTACGGGCATGTTCAACGCCTATACCTGCACGCCGTCGCCCCCCGCACCGGAGGGCTACCCTTATGGCATCGGCTATGGCGTGCACCCTGCCTGCACGTTGTGTGACGTTCCTGAAGGCATCAGCCGTCCGAACGGGTTTACGTCGCTGGATGGCATCTCCTACTACGGTCTGAGCTGCGGCCCATACACCTGCTACGACTTCGTGCCCAACACGTCCGCCAACCCGCCTGCGCCACCGGCCGGGAATTGAGAAGTAGGGAAGCCCTGCCGTGCCCATTATCTTCAGCGTAATTTAGAAGGGAGGATGCTTGCTTCACGACGATGCGGCAAGTGCGCTGGTAAGCGTCATCTGACGACCGCCTGCCCCGGTCGCATGTCAAACTGCTAATAAGGTCGGCGAAGCGGCGAGGCGTTACTGGAAGATCACCGACAGGGCGCAGTTGATGCCGTTTCCGTTATTTTCCTCCAGGGAATATTTCTGTGTTGCGCCGCCGGCATTGCCATTGTCATAACAGGTGGCGGGAGTGCCCTGAGTGGCAGCAGTGCCGGAAGCTCCCGCCCACACTATCCCGTTCGAGCCACCGGTGGGGAGATTAACATATTGCGCTAGAACCCTGCCCGTCTGAGGGTAGCCGTCATCCACTTTCCTGTCGATGTCATAGGCCTGCGTCACCGAAAGTCCCGGCGTGGAAATCAGGCATCCTCCACATCCGGCGCTTATACTGACGGCAGCCGAAATCCCGAAATAGTTGTTGCCATCGCCTACGGCATTGTTGCTGCCATTAATGCCACCGCTCCACACGTAGAGGTAATTCCCTTGCCCTATTCGCGCCTGCGGCAGATAGGCACTCACATTGGGTGTAGATGTCAGTGTTACGACCCCTGAGAGAGCGTTCGCAGAGGCAGTATTAAATCCTCCATCAATGAGTCTGGCGGTACTCAAATCAACCCAGAACATAACCGTTTCCCCAGCACCTTCACTGGCTCCAAAACTGGAGTTCGGTGCGTCGACAAATATGCCTGTTATTATTCCGTTGCCGTCGCCCTCTCCCGTATATAGGCCTCTGGCCTGAAACCCAAACTGGTTTGCATAGGGAGCGGGAAGGTCACCAGGCAGGCCGCCGAATTTGTCCCTGAACGTATTGGCTGCGGAGTTGTATTTTCCGATCTGCGCTACCTGGGCACGTACGGCGGCGGCACTGATCAGGTCCCGGCCTATGAGAATGCCGCCGACGATGAGGCCGATGATCACCAATACGATGCTCATCTCGATGAGCGTGAAACCGCCTGCGCTGCTTCGGTGTGACATACCTTCTCGTTATTTTTCATGATAGTACCATAGCGGTGCCGTAATTAAATATCTTTTTGATTCGTGCAATCTACGGGGATGCCAAGCGGCGGGGGTGTCCCCCAAGAGCGTCGAGGCCGCGCATCCTGCCGGCGCTGCCGTCAATCCTTCGGACGTTTTTCCAGCAACGTGAACAGACTCGGCTCGCAATAACGCTCGGCGGCGGTGCGCTCGCCTGGGGGCCGGCTGTCGTCGCGCAACGGGAAGAGCGTGGGCTGCTCGGCCGCCGGTACTGCCTGCGTCCGGCGTAGCGCCACCAGGTCGCGCCAGAGGTAGCGGCGGCCGTCGATGTCGATGAAGCGGGGCAGGGGCACGATGCGGCCTCCGGCAAGGGGCCGCCTATGCGGCGGCCCGCTCCTGGGTCTCGGCCTGGGCTTGCAGGCTGTGCAGATAATCGGCGGCGCGCTGCGCGTAGGCGGCGGCGGTGAAGATCGCCCGTTTGTCGTTCTTCAGCACCCTGAGCCATGAGCCGATATAGGCGGCATGGTCGGCGCGCACCTCCGGGGTGATGCCGAGGTCGGCGCAGAGGAAGGCACTGCCAAGCTCGGCCACCAGTTCCTCGCGGGCGTAGCCTTCGTCTCCCCATGCCTTGCGGCCGAAGTCACGGTCCAGCCGCGAGGGATGTTTCGTCCAGTGGGTGAGTTCATGGGCGAGCGTCGCGGCATGGCTCTCGGCGTCGCGGAAAGTCTCGAAGGGGGGCATCTGCACGTAGTCGTGCTGCGCGGTGTAGTAAGCTTGGTTGCCGCCGGTGCGGATGGTGGCACCGGTTGCGGCGAAGAACCGCTCGGCGGCGTCAATGCGTGCCGGCAGGGGCAGGGCAGGGGGTTCGGCCTTCGCGTAGTAGTGGGCGGGCAACCCGTCGCATTGTTCCGCATTAAAGACCGTGTAGCCCTTCATGAAGTGGATTTCGCGCTCGGTCTCCTCGCCTTTGTCGTCGGTCTCGGTGCGGCGGATGCTGTCGGCGTAGACCACCAGTTCGCCTCGTTCGCCCTTGCGGACGGCTCCGCCCAGATCGAGGGCCTGCTTGAAGGTCAGCCACAGCGGGCAGGCATAGCCTTTCACGGTCGCGGCGGACCACAGCATGATGACGTTAATCCCTTTGTAGGGCACGCCATTGAAGCGCAGCGGGCGGGTAATCTTGCCGGCGGTGTGCTCGGCATTCCACGGCCGGTGCCAGGGGCGGATACCCTGCTCCAGGTCCGCGACGATGTGGCTGGTGATCCGGGTGTAAACGTCGGTTTTGATGTCGGTCATCGCCCTTGCTCCTTTGGTTCGGCGAAGCAGCGCCTCGCTGCTTCCCGGGGCCGCGTGAGCGGTGGGGATGGAGGGGGAAAACAGGCTTCGCGGGGACCCGGCTGCACGGAGCCGGAGCGCAGCGCAGGCGGAGGAAGCTGGGCGGAAGCCCTGTTTGGGGGAGAGAAGGGGCAAAGCCCCTCGGCCCCCTCACAAGCCGCGTCTGCGGCGACATGAAGCCTTCGCGCGAGGGATGGTTACCGGAAGGGCCGAGACGCCACGGGCGGCTCGGGGAAGGTGCAAAGCGCCTGAGTACAGCCCGACCCCGTGGGGTCGCGCCAAATCCCTGACAGACACCGGTCCTTTTCAGGGCCGCTCGGCAGACTCGCCTATCAAGGATTTCTGGAAGGGAACCGGTCGCTACGGCTGGGCCATCGTTGCCATGAGCAAGGCCAGCAACAGCTCGGCGGCGACCACGACATAGGCCGCAACGACCAGGACACGCTGACGCAGCGGGGCGGCATAGAAGGCGATGGTGTCGCGATCTCCCCGGTCACCCCGCAACACCTCAAACAGCAGGGGCGCAGCTGCCAGGGCGATGAGGATCAGGTCGTAGCTCGCATGCCAGAACATCAGCGTGCCCCAGAGCGGCACGCCGATGAGGGAAAGGCGCGGGGAGACGATGGCAAGCACCCGGCTGCCGTCAAGCGGCGGCAGCGGGATGAGGTTCAGCAGGTTGATGATGGCTCCCACCTCGCCAAGCCGGGCGAGGTCAGGGCTGCCGGTCGCCAGCCCGGCGATCGCGCACGCAAGGGCGAACAGTCCGCCGGCGGCAGGCCCGCCAAGGGCGAGGCAGGCATCCTGCTCCACGATGCGGGGTTCGTCGCGAAGCACCACGAGCGCACCCAGCAGCGGCACGAACAGCAGCCACCGGACGGACAGGCGCATGCACCGGGCTGCCGCCACATGCCCAAGCTCGTGGATGAGAAAGACAGCGATCAGGATCAGGGCCAGGCGAGGCCCGACGATGGGCACGTAGGCCAGGCCGCAGACAGCCATCGTCAGCACCGCCGCCTCGACCGGCGGGATGTTGCGAAGGGCGTCGAGAATCA
>Ga0070734_10006191_pt1 | contig 10163 bp, 8 predicted proteins | sample Coa_R1_8_FD_66444 | JGI IMG/M metagenome (GOLD analysis project Ga0070734, IMG submission 66444) | Surface soil microbial communities from Centralia Pennsylvania, which are recovering from an underground coalmine fire - Coalmine... | ecosystem: Environmental > Terrestrial > Soil > Unclassified ... | reverse complement strand
CCTTTATGCGCCGGCATCGGCTCGTGAAATCCAACGTGCCCTTCGACTTCACGACCACTATCCTCGTGCGGGAGAACGGCAAGCTCCCGGCGGCTTCGCGCGCCCGGCTCACCCGCGCGCCGGGCGGCAACACGCTCACCTTCAATTTCCCGACCACCGGCACCGGTGCGTGGGACCCCAGCACCGTCGGCGACCTGCAGAACCTGACCAATCAGGTCTACGCGCAGGTGAGCCAGATCATGGGTCCGCCCCTCTGGAACGGCACCGTCAACGTCCTCAACCTCGATCCCACACTGGGTAAGGAGGACGAGCCGCTCGGCGCGGTGATGATCGTCAACCAGAACAACGTCGAGATAGACTTTCCTACCTTCTCGGATACCAACACGCTTGTCCTGGCGCTGGCGCAGGTGGTCGCGCAGGCGTTCCACGGGCCTTACCGCCTCGGCTACGATGCCTGGGAGCTCGGGATGGCCCGCGCCGTCGCCGTCGTCGTCGGGCGCACCCTGCTGCAGCCCACGTCCCAGTTCGGAGAGAGCCTGGGCTTCTACTATACGTCCGATTACGACATCCTCAACCAGCCGCCCTTAGCGAACAACACCTTCCTGCCGCCCTCGGAGACCAGCCAACCCTTCAACGCGGCCACGCTCTCGGGCATGTTGATCCCGCGGCTGCAGATGGCCTCCACGGCCTGGCTCAAGGTCTACATCGAGAACTCGACCTTTTTCTCCGCGTTCAATGCCGCCTACGCCAACGCCATCGCCACCGCCACCCAGGGCGCCGGCGTCGCCAATAACATCCCCGCGCTGGTCACCCTGGTCAACAACATCGTGCCCAACGTGGAGATGCAGCCGTTCTTCACCTGGTACGCGCACCAGTACGTCCTCGATACCAGCGTCACGCCGGGCCCCAAGCTCTACGCCTACGCGGAGCCGACGTTCCCGGACACGACCTCGACCCCGCCGACCCCGGCCGGCGCGGCCGTCTTCCTGGTCTACTACCAGACCACCCCGGCGGGAGACGAGCAGGATCTGAGCGGCACGGTCTATCCCATCTACTGGGACTACACCTTCTCGAACCGGCTCAACTTTCAGACGGGCACCAGCGTCATCGCCATCTCCAATGGGTTCGGCACGGTCGCGCCCTACTTCCAGAACCTCGGTGGCTCGGGTTCCAATCCCGATGAGATGCGCATCGCGATGGATTTCCCCATCAACAACGAGTACGTGCGCGTCTATTTTCCCACAGCGGCCACCGGCACGGAGGCCCAGCCCAGCGACTTCTCCGGCGTCGTCATCGGCGCCGATTCCGGCACGCTGGGCGCCACCTTCGAGGGCGGCGGCGCGGAGACCACGCCGGTAGCGCAGGGCGCTTTCGCCGCCTCCGCCTCCAACAACGTGCCGAGCGGCTTCAGTAAGACCCAGCTTCTCTTCACCACGTCCGGCAGCCAGCCGATCCAATTCCAGCGCAACACGGCCTTCAACAACACCATCGGCGTGGCCCCCATCTTCCAACTGGTCGCGCCGGGGCAGGTGGTATCGCTGTCGCACACCTTCGCCGCCGGCCCGCAGATGGTCTCCCTGCCCGTGCGTCCGCTCAATACCGACCTGGCCGCCGAACTGGGCCTCACGCCCGGCACGGCCCTCCTGGCGCAGTGGCGGGGCGATACCCAGATCCAGGCCAACAACCCGGACCAGTATATGCGCTATCCCTCCATGCCGCTCTACCAGCCCGGCTACAGCTTCTGGAGCAGCCTCCCCGCCGTCGTCACCACCAACGTACTCGGCGAGAATATGGACGTGCAGCAGGATGTCAGCGTCGGCCTGAGCTACGGCTGGAACCAGATCGGCCCGCCCTACAGCGCGACCGTCAACGTCACCACCGATCTTGCCTTCACCGATCAGGGCACGCTCTATCCTAGCCTCCAGACGGCCCAGGACCCCAGCAATGGGATCATCGCGCCGGGGATCTTCGCCTTTTCGTCCTCCGGCGGCTACCAGGACATCACCTCTCCCTCCGAGACCGGGTTCCCGCAGAACACGCTGGAACCCTGGCAGGGCTACTGGATCCGCGTGCTCGTTCCCGAAGGGGTGACGCTGACCTACAGCACGGCGAGCAGCCGCGCGGCGCATCATGGCCTGCGCGGCGGCAAGGCGACCCGCGTCGCCACGGCCCATCCGGTCCGCGACCCGGATGTCTGGCGCGTGCCGCTGACGCTGCAGGACGAGGCGGGCCACACGACCACGGCCGTCCTCGGCCAGTCCTCGCGCGGCGCCGACTCCTTCGTTCCCGCCCTGGATGAGGCCAGCCCGCCGCCCTTCGCCGGCGGCGCGACGCTCGGCATCCGCTTCCCCCATCCGGACTGGAGCACCGGCTTCAGCCCCGGCGGCGACTTCCTCACGGACATCCGCCGCGCCAACACGAAGTCCCAATGGGACGTGGCCGTCACCGTGCCCGCGCCCAACGCCTCTTACACGCTCTCCTGGAACGGTACGGCCACCCTGCCGCGCAATATGCACCTGACCCTCGTGGACACCGAGACGGGCGCGCGCCAGTTGATGAACAGCAGCTCCAGCTACGCCTTCCGGGCCGGCTCGGCCCTGACCCGCCACTTCCAGATCGTGGCGGAGCCGCATCTGGCCGGCCACCTGTTCATCCGCAACGTCGCCGTGCTGACTCCCCGGAACACGGGCGGCAGGGCCATCCGGTCCATGACCATCTCCTACGAGCTCACCGCAGACGCCGAGGCGAACATCGAGATCCTCTCCGCGGGCCGCACGGTGCGCCATCTCGTCATGGGGCGCGCGGTCACCGCCGGGGTCAATCAGATGCTCTGGGACCTCAAAGACGATCAGGGGCGCGGTCTGGGGACCGGGACCTACCTGGTCTCCATCACGGCACGCACCCCGGACGGGGAGCAGACCCGCCAGGTCGTGCCGCTGCTGCTGACACGGTGAGAAAAGGATATGCACTCCATGAGTTCATTCAGAAAAATAGAACGGATTAGCATGGGGCTTCTAGCCATGCTGTGCCTGCTCGGCCTGATGACTGCGCTGGCCGGGTGCGGCGGTGGGGGCGGTGGAGGGGGAGGAGGCGGCGCGACCACGGCCGTGACCGGATATGTGTATCAAGTAGAAACGGGTGCGCCACCCGCCCATGCGGTGACCGTCCAGATGGCCGGGCAGTCCACCCAGACGAACCCGGCGAACGGCAACTTCACGTTTGCCAGCGTGCCCGTTTCCGCCAGCGCCATCGCCCTCTCCGATACGGCGGACAACCTGGGCACGGTCACTCTGCCGGTCCATCTGACGGCCACGCAGACCAACAACCTGGGCAACCTTTACGTGACCTCGCAAGGCTACACCGCCAGCGTGACAGGAACGGTGGTCACCACGGTCAACGGTCAGCAACAGCCGGTCGGCGGCGCGGTCGTCACCATCTCCGGCGCTTCCACCACGACCGCCACCAACGGCACGTTCACCCTCAACAACCTGCCAGTCGGCCTGGGGACCATCGCCGGGCTGGCGATCGGCCAGGTGACGGCATCGGGCTTCCTGCCCAGGACCATCACCTCCGACATGCTGCCCGTGCCGCTGGTGTCGGGGTCCAACAATATCGGCACCCTGCTGATCGCCCAGCCGACCGGCTCGACGCCGCCACCGCCCTACACCATCACCGGCAAGGTGACCGTTTCGGGCCAGGCCGCTGCAAGCGTGCCAGTCTCGATCGCGCTCAACGGTACCAATCTCGGCTCAACTACCACCGACGCCAACGGCGCTTACTTCTTCTGGGTCGCGCCGGGCACCTATACTATCACGGCCGCGCCTTCCGGCGTGACCGCCAAATCCGAGCAGGTGACCCTCCAGCAGTTGGACCTGCCCATCACCGCGCTCCCGCTCAGCTTCTAGGCGTGTGCGTGCCGTCCTGTTGCCAGAGACGAAACACCCGCTACGCTAGAGACCACAGAGGAGGCACAGAGAACACAGAGAGAAGACAAAGAAGAGAAAAAAGAGGCCTGTGCCAATTAGAAAAGTCTGTGCTTCTACTACAAGCAAGAGAGATCACAGAGAAAAACAGTCTTGCTCCGTTACTGCTGGAAATGCCTCAGCAAGAGCATAATCAGGCCGGGCTTTTCTCTGTGTTCTTACTCGTGATCGGTAGAGGCAGGGGCTTGCTATTTCGTAGAACCGGTTTCTCTCTTTGCTTTTCTCTTTGTCTTCTCTCTGTGTTCTCTGTGCCTCCTCTGTGGTCTCTAGCGAGCGCAGCGAGCGGGTGTTTCGTCTGTTCGCAGTCTGGCAGCAGGCACAGGCTAGGAATGAAGGAGGGTGAGGAGGGCCTGCATCGGAGGGGGCAGGGGAACCATGAAGGTGAGCCGCTCGCCGGTGCGTGGGTGTGTGAAGGCCAGCGAATAGGCGTGCAGGGCCTGCCCGTCCAGGGCGGCGATGGCGCCCTCGATGGCGGCGCGGCGGGTCGGGGAGAAGACGTTGGCCGGGACCGTACGCAGGCCGCCGTAGAGCGGATCGCCGACGACAGGGTGGTGGATGTAGGCGCAGTGGACCCGGATCTGGTGCGTGCGCCCGGTATGCAGCCGCGCCTCCAGAAGGGTGAACGCGCCCTCGAAGGTCTCACGGACGGTCAGGTCGGTCTGGGCCGGACGCGCCGAGTGACGCGGATCGGTGACGACGGCCATTTTCTTGCGGTCGGTCGGGTGGCGGCCGATGGGCGCGTCCACGGTCGCGCGCTCGAAGTGCGGCTGCCCCCAGACCAGCGCCAGATAGCGCCGCTCGGCGGTGCGGGCCTGGATCTGCGCCTGCAGGCTCTGATGCGCGAAATCGCTCTTGGCGACCACCAGCAGGCCGCCTGTGTCCTTGTCCAGCCGGTGGACGATGCCCGGCCGCAACTCCCCGCCGATGCCCGAAAGGTCGTCGGCGTGCGCCAGGACCGCGTTGACCAGCGTGCCGTGCGTGGAGCCGGGCGCGGGATGGACCACCATGCCGCGCGGCTTGTCTATGACCATCAGGTCGGCGTCTTCGTAAACGATGGGCAGCGGGATCGCTTCCGGCAGGACCTGCGTGGGTTGAGGGAGTGGGCGTGATATGGTGATCGTGTCCCCTTCCCGCACGCGATAGCTTGCCTTCTCCCGCTTGCCGTTGACCCGCACGCCCTCCGGGGCGTCCACAGGCATCTCGATCAGCCGCTGCGCCTCCGCGCGTGTCGCTCCCTCCAGCGCCCCGGCCACAACGACATCCAGCCGCTGCCCTGCCTGCGCTGCTTCTACGGGAAACACCGTTGTTATCTCCAACTCGACTTCTTCACTCATGCTTGTGTCCCCAGGTTCAGGAGCAGGAAAGAGGACATCGCTATAGGATCATACCCGCCATCTGCTGCGGTATAATCAGGGAAACGTTCAGCCGGTTGAGGCTGCTGAGGGTTCGACGTATGGATTCACATTCGCAGTCGGAACGGTCTACGATTTTTACCATTGGCCACTCCAATCATCCAATAGATGGCTTCCTCGATCTGCTCAGGCAGCACGGTATCCAGGTTTTGGTGGATACCCGGTCGCAGCCCTATTCCAAATACGCTTCACAATTCAATAGTCAGCCGTTGCGAGAGGGGCTGGAGGCAAACGGCATTCGTTACGTGTTCCAGGGGCGCGAGCTGGGCGGCAGGCCGCAGGAAGATAGGTTTTACGATGAAAAAGGCTACGTGCTGTATGGGCGGATCGCGCAGTCCGAGGCGTTTCGGAAGGCTATCCAGGAGTTGCTGATAGGCATCCAGGATCAGCGGATCGCCCTGTTGTGCAGCGAGGAGGACCCGCGCGTCTGCCACAGGAAGCTGCTTATCAGTCGCGCGCTCAGGGAGCGCGGGGTCCAGGTTTTGCATATTCGCGGCGACGGCCATATCGAAGACGATGCCGACCTCGATCGTGAAGCCAACCAGCAGGGCAGCCTTTTTGAAGAGGAGGAAGAGGATTGGAAATCTATACGATCGGTTTCACCCAGAAATCCGCCGCAGACTTCTTTGGAACGCTGAAACGCGCCGGCATCCGCCAACTCCTGGACGTGCGGCTGAACAACACCTCGCAACTGGCTGCCTTTACGAAACGGGACGACCTCGCCTTCTTTTTGCAGGAGATCGGCAATATCGCCTATCTGCATGAGCCGCTGCTGGCTCCCTCGCAGGAACTGCTGGACGCCTATCGGAAGCAGAAAGGAAGCTGGGCGGACTATGAAGAGCAGTTCCTGGCCCTGATGCGCGAGCGCCAGATTGAGAATAAAATAGACCGCCGGCTATTCGAGAAGCCGACCGCGCTGCTCTGCAGCGAGGCGACCGCCGAGCGCTGTCACCGCCGGTTGGTCCTGGAATACCTGCAAGACAAGTGGGGCGATATTGAGATAGTCCACCTGTAGGGAAGCGGATATGCGTATCGTGATCTGCCACCTGACCCGGATGCAGCCCGGTTATATCTGCGTCGCCGGACTGGATATGCAGACGAAGAGCCACATTCGTCCGCAGATACGCGGCGAGAAACTGCAGCGCAGTCATCTGGTGCGGCATGGCGGGCTCTTCGACATCGCCTCTATTGTGGATCTGGGACCGGTCGTGAATATCGGCCGCGCCCCGGAAGTGGAAGATAGGCGGTTCGAACGGGAGCGTGCCCAACATCTGGGGGAGATGGAGGCCAGGGAGTTCTGGCAGGTCCTTCTGGAGGCGGCGCGCCCAACCTTGCATTCCCTCTTCGGCCCGGCTTTCCGGTATCAAGGCAACAAGGGTGTCGTGGATGCGAATCAAGGCCGGGCTTCGTTGGGCTGTTTGCTGCCGGTCGCCCCCCTCCTCTACGTGGACCGCTACGATAAGATCCGGATGCGAATCCTGGATGGCGGCCATTGGCTGGATCTGTCTGTGACTGATCTTCGCCTGTGTGAAGAAGACCACTTGACGCCACGGCGACCGGTCATTCAGCAGGTCAGTCGGCGGATTCAGCAGGGCGTTAAACTGGTCCTCGCCGTCGGTCTGACACGGCCCTGGCCGAAAGAGGATGAGGGGACGCCCCGTCACTGGCTGCAGGTGAATGCCGTTCACCTGGAAGATAACCCACTCTGGACTGAGCGCTCAGCGTAAAAGAGAGCAAGGAGTTACTTAGTTTCTAGAACGAAGAGGCCAGCGAGGCTGTCCTTACGTATTACTTTCGTTTGAAGCTGTTGCTGCAGCATTTCTTATCACACCTAAAACCTCGTTAAGAACGGGCGGCGTTCGCTCTAGGATAATTGGGTCGGGAGGCCCATTAGCCTCTTTCAGACGGCCCATGAAGTTTAATATTTCGACACTAATTGCCCGCCCGCTCCTGTCATAATCCAGTATCACACCCTCATCAATCTCTTCGCTATCCTCTACAGGTTCGTCGAAAAGGTCGATTGAAAGAGCATCTACGCTCGGATCATATCTTAATTTCATGGTTGTCTCCAATATCTGGCTTTTGTTGTCGGGTAGATGGTCACGATTACGGCCGGATCTACCTTGTCATCTACTATAAGACGGAGCATCATCATCCGATTGTTCTTCACGATAAGGGATTGATATGCCTTCTTGCCGTCCTTTTCCTCAACGATCTGTTGAGGATGTTGAAGCACAATGTCTATTTCATCGGCAGTAATGTTACGTTTCTGCATCTCCTCTTGTGCATGACCGCTAAGAATGTACCTCATGCAGTATTGCCTCCATAGATAATTATACTACGGTTAGGCGCATACCTAAATACTGGGAACGACCAGGCTTAATTGAACCGCAGGGCGATGGGGCCGGCAAGGCCATCTTTGCCCCAGGTCTCTCCCTCGCTGTTTGCCCAGTTGGGAACGCTGTGGACTGTGGCGTCCACGCTGCTTTTGACCCAGGTTCCATCGGCCAACTGCGCCGCCAGGGTCAGGTTGCGGAACTTCCAGGCGTCGCCGCATTCCGTGCGCACGGTGATTGTGTTCTCCTTGCGGAGCCAGGCGAGCTGGTCGGGCGTGAAGGCGATCGTTTCCAGGTTCCAGGCGTCGTGGTCGTTGTCGGGGACGCGGGCGAGAGTGTGGCCGTTGAGGTCAATGAACTTGGCCTGGTACTGCGGGGCGCTGTCGGCGCCGAAGACGTCTATGCGCAGCCGGGCCGCCTGGAGGTGCGCCAGAGCCTCCGGCGTAAGGCCGCTCCCGCTGGCGGGAGCTGTTTTGACGGGTGGTGGCGCGTAAATCGCCGACTCGGAGCAGAGAGCATCCAGAGCCGGACCCTGCAGCTCGAGCATCTGGCCGCCGCCGGCTTCCAGAGAGAGGGTCACGGCAGCGCCGGAAACCGTTCGTCCGTGCTTGCCCTCCAGAATGCGGACGCCGGTGACGGCAGGCGCAAACCGGAGCGTAACTTCCCTTGAAGGCAGGTTCCCCAACCCCTTGCCGGCGCGGCAGTCTACCACCATGACCAGCGGCGCCGCGCCTGGCCGGGTCAGGACGCCGGCCAGGAGGTCGTCGCTCATGGCCTCGATCAGCTTGCCGTGGGCAGGGGGCGCCAGCGCCTCCGGCGGCAGCGCGCCTGCCGTGTCTTCCGGGAACGGCCAGGGCGCCTGCCGGGCATCGAAGGCGGTGCCGAACAGGCCCGTCGAGGTGCGGCCCAGGACGAGCGGCCCCCAGCCGGCGATGCGACGGTTGATCTGCTGCGCGACCGCGTAGAGTGGCGTCAGCGCCTGCCGCGCTTCGGCCTGCGTATGATAGACGCCGGGCCGCTCCAGCGCGCCGCCGTTGTAGGTGAAGTACCAGATACCCTCCGCGCCGTAGGCCAGCGCCGCATAGGTCGGGAAGCGGACCAGCGAGTCGCTTTCCAGGTAGGCAGGCGCGCCTTTGCCGGCCAGGTCCGCGCCGGGCCGGGTGGTGTTGAACATGGGCCAGAAGAGCAACCCCAGGTCCCGGCACTGGCGGCTGATGCCCGCGTAGGCTGCCGCGTACTGGCGCGCCAGCGTCCCGGCGGGCAGGTCGTCCTGGTAGAGGGTAGGGTAGATCTGCGGGTCTTCGATGGGATTGTTGTGGGCGGCCAGGTTCTCGGGCGCGATCCAGCCGCAGAGCCAGGGCATCAGCTTCAGGCCGGGCTGCTCATAGAGGAACTGCGTGCAGGCGGCGGCGCGCTCGGAGACCGCTCCCTGGTCGTCGCCGATGAGGAAGCCGATCAGGGCCGGATGGTGCCCGACCTTGTTGTAGAGCCATTGCAGCTCCATCAGGCTGGCCGGATGGTGGTGAGGGTGCGAATCCGTCGGCCCGGCCTTCCCGCCCCAGGGATGATCGTTCTTCGTGTAGGTGTCGAACATCACCTTCAGGCCATATCGCTGCGCCAGGTCCAGCTCCCGCGCCGCCTCGTCCGCGTGGGCGTAGTCGTCCAGTTGCATATAGCGTCCGATCATGACCACGTTGAAGCCGGCCTCTTTGTAGAGCTTGACCTCCGCGTCCGTCGCTCCCGGCCCCCACCAGGCCCCGATCACGAACTCCTTGCATTTGAAGTCCCATATGGCTTTGATGTTGGTGTTCTCCTGGGCTTGCGCGAAGCAAGCGATGGTTATAAGGACGGCAGCGATGACGATGGTTCTCAGGAAGTGATGGGCCGACCCACCCCCTGTCACACCACGGGCCTTGCGGCCCTGCCTCCCTGGTTCGCTCGCTACGCTCGCAGCGAGGGGGAACAAGACAGGAGGATGGAGTCCCCGCAGGGGACTTCGGGCTCTTGTTGCCGCAGTTTCAACTGCCCGCCTCTGTGCTGGGCTCATGACCATATTCCTCACCAGTTGATGGGGTAGACGTTGATGCCGGTGAAGCAGCCGACCAGGGTCGTCAAGCCCCCGGCCAGGAAGTCGCCGACGATCAGGCCGTAGAAAAAGGGCAGCGACTGGCGATAGAGGCGCATGCCCCCATAGCGCAAGATGACCGTCTTGACCAGCCAGGCCAGAAAGAAGGGCAGCCAGATCTGGTTCATCGTCGGGGTGTTGGCCATGGCGTAGCCGACCGGATGAAGGAACCAGCCGGTGAAGCGGGTCCGCAGGACCATCAGGGCGGTGGTGACCAGGAAGCCCGAGGCGATGGCGAGATTGCCGGACAGGTCCGGCTTGATGGGCGTCTTGAGCGTATCGGAGAGCTGGTCGAAGGGCAGGCGGC
>Ga0070734_10006190_pt1 | contig 10164 bp, 8 predicted proteins | sample Coa_R1_8_FD_66444 | JGI IMG/M metagenome (GOLD analysis project Ga0070734, IMG submission 66444) | Surface soil microbial communities from Centralia Pennsylvania, which are recovering from an underground coalmine fire - Coalmine... | ecosystem: Environmental > Terrestrial > Soil > Unclassified ... | reverse complement strand
TGCTGACACGCGCGTATCCAACCTTGCGCTCGCGATCTACGATGCTCCTCTTTGGAATATGGCGCTGATTGCATCGCGCCTTCATCTTGTTTGGGTCGCGACGATATGCGGCAAGCTGGAAACGCGCTATCGCTACTCAAACACACTCGGTTGGAACACCTTCCCAGTGCCGGCGCTGACGGACAAGAACAAGGCGGATCTGACGCGCTCAGCCGAGAACATTCTGCTCGCGCGAGAGCACCACTTCCCGGCGACGATCGCGGATCTCTACGAGCCGGACGCGATGCCAGCCGATCTGCACGCTGCGCACGACCACAACGACGAAGTGCTCGAGCGCATTTACATCGGCCGGCGATTTAAGAACGACACAGAGCGCCTCGAAAAACTTTTCGACCTCTACACAAAAATGACGGCCACGACGTCACCGGACAAGGCCAACAAGCGAAGGGCGGAAGCGCGCGCATGACCGACACCGTCACATCGGTTCCGTCTCTTTCCGTTTCATACGCTCAGACCGGCGCGTCGACGAAGTCGAACGCGCTGGGTATGCGGCCAATGCAGGAGCGCGCGTACGAAAAACGTGGCGAGCAGTATCTCCTTATCAAATCGCCGCCGGCCTCGGGGAAGAGCCGCGCGCTGATGTTCATCGCCCTCGACAAGTTGCAGAACCAGGGCGTCAAGCAGGCGATCATCGTCGTGCCGGAAAAGGCGATTGGCGCGAGCTTTCACGACGAGCCACTGAGCAAGTTCGGATTTTGGGCGGACTGGCGCGTCGAGCCGCGATGGAACCTCTGTAACGCGCCCGGCGACGACAATGGTGGCAAGGTGAAGGCGGTTGGAACGTTTCTCGACAGCACGGACGAGGTGCTCGTCTGCACTCATGCGACGTTTCGCTTCGCTGTGGATCAATACGGCATCCAGAAGTTTGACGACCGACTGATCGCGGTCGACGAGTTCCACCACGTCTCGTCCAATCCGGACAACAAGCTCGGGACGCATCTAGGCCAGTTCATTGCCCGGGACCGCGTCCATATCGTCGCCATGACCGGCTCGTATTTCCGGGGCGACGCCGAAGCCGTCCTCGCGCCGCAGGACGAAGCCAAGTTCGACACCGTCACCTACACGTACTACGAACAGCTCAACGGCTACGAGTATCTGAAAAGCCTCGACATCGGCTATTTCTTCTACAGCGGCTCGTACGTCGAGGACATCCTGAAGGTGCTCGACCCGGCAGAGAAGACGATCATTCACATCCCAAACGTCAACGCCCGCGAGAGCACGAAGGACAAGATCCGAGAGGTCGAACACATCATCGGTGCGCTCGGCGAGTGGCAGGGCATCGACGATGCAACCGGGTTCCAGCTTGTCAGGATTCCGAACGGGCGTGTGCTGCGCATTGCCGACCTCGTCGACGATGACGCGACGAGACGGGAGCGTGTGTCCGCCGCGCTAAAGAATCCGGCGCAGAAGAACAACCGCGATTGGGTCGACATCATCATCGCGCTCGGCATGGCGAAGGAAGGGTTCGACTGGATCTGGTGTGAACACGCACTTACCATCGGCTATCGCGCGAGCCTGACCGAGGTCGTGCAGATCATCGGCCGTGCGACGCGCGACGCGCCGGGCAAGACACGTGCGCGCTTCACGAATCTGATCGCCGAGCCGGACGCGGCCGAGGACGCCGTCACGGAAGCGGTTAACGACACGCTGAAGGCGATCGCGGCGAGCCTCCTCATGGAGCAGGTCCTGGCACCGCGTTTTGAGTTCCGACCAAAGAACCTGGAAAACGGACCGACGCAAGGTTTCGATTACGGCCCCAATGGCTATGTGCCCGGTCAGAACAACGTCGGCTTCAATCACGATACAGGACAAATCCAAATCGAGATCAAAGGACTGGCGCAGCCCAAGAGTGAAGAGGGGGCGCGCATTTGCCAGCAGGATCTGAACGAGGTCATTGCCGCCTTCGTGCAGGACAAGACGGCGATCGAGCGCGGGCTGTTCGACCAGGAGCTTGTGCCGGAGGAACTGACGCAAGTGCGGATGGCCACCATCGTCAAGACGAAGTACCCGGAACTTGATGAAGACGATCTGGAGGCCGTTCGCCAGCACGCGATCGCGGCGCTCAATATCACGCAGCAGGCCAAACAGGCACTCGGCAGCGGGGCGGGGAGCCCGGCGGAGGCTGCTAACACAGCTCTCATCGATGGTGTCCGCCGGTTCGCGATGGATGTGCGCGAGCTTGATATCGACCTCATTGACCGCATCAATCCCTTCGGTGAAGCATACGCAATCCTCGCCAAGACGATGAGCGAGGAGAGTCTGAAGCAGGTTGCCGCGGCGATCTCCGCCAAGCGAACTGCGCTGACGCCGGAGGAGGCGAAACAGTTGGCAGTTCGCGCCGCGACGTTTAAGAAGGAGCGTGGCCGGTTGCCGTCGCTCACCGCCCCCGACGCGTGGGAAAAACGCATGGCCGAAGGCGCTGCCGCCTTCATGCGCTTCAAGAAAGAGGGTCGCTATGAGTGACCCCGACCTCGACGAACTCGCCGCGGAGCTGGCCGAATTCGATGTCTCCGAGAAAAGCAAAGGCAGCCGCTCGGCCCGTGAGGAGCGCGTCATTGCCGGGTTTGAAGAAATCCAGCGTTTCGTCGATACCCACGGTCATGCGCCGCGGCACGGTGAGACGCTCGACATCTTCGAGCGGCTCTATGCTGTTCGCCTCGACCGTCTGCGCGCGTTGGAAGATTGCCGTGTCCTCCTTGCGCCGCTGGACCGTCAGGGCCTGCTTGCCGACGCTCCGGTGGCCGCAATGCCATCGCAGGAAATCACCGACGACGAGCTGCTGGCCGAACTTTCCGGCGGTGAAGATGTCGACGACATCACCTCGTTGCGTCACGTGCGCACGACCGCGGACAAGCGTGCCGCCGAAGAAATCGCGCATCGCAAGAAGTGCGAAGACTTCGAGACTTTCAAGCCACTCTTCGAGCGCGTTAGATTCGAGCTGGACGCTGGCGACCGTCTGATCGTCCCTGTTCAGGACGTTGACGCTGTGAAGGCTGCTGCAATTCAGAAGGACGATTTCTTCATCGTGGAGGGCCAGCTCGCTTACGTCGCCGATATGGGTGACGAATTCACCACGAAGTACGAACGTAAGGACAGGCGCCTGCGTGTGATCTATGACAATGGCACCGAGAACGATGTGTTGCAACGCTCGTTGCAACGAGCGCTCCATCGCGATGCGACTGCACGGTTTGTGACCAGCCTCGAAATCGGCCCACTTTTCGCCGACGAACCATCCGCAGACGACCTCGCGAGCGGGACGATCTACGTCCTTCGGAGTAAGTCCGACGATCCCGTCGTCACGGCCCATCGCGACATCCTCCACAAGATCGGCGTCACGGGCGGCAAGATCGAGGCTCGCATCGCCAACGCGAGCCTCGACCCAACGTTTCTTCTGGCGGCTGTGGACATCGTCGCGACTTATGAGCTCTACAACGTTAATCGCGTCAAGCTCGAAAACGTGATCCATCGCGTGTTCGACCGCGCGCAGCTGGATATCGAAATTAGGGATCGATTCGGCAACCCGGTCAGGCCCCGCGAATGGTTTCTCGTCCCGCTTTCTGTCATCGACGAAGTGGTCGACCGAATCAAAGACGGTACGATCACGCGCTACGCATACGATCCAAGCGTCGCACGCCTCACTCTCCGCGACGCGAAGACCTAGCCCGCGCGTCTCTTCGGTGGGAACCGAATGTGATCGGGCAAGCTTGCGCACAGCTTTGCGCGATCCGCGCCAATAATCGCAACCACGCGCTCGTAGTCGTTCGCCGGCACACGCATTCGCCGATGTTCAAGGCGTTGAAGATCGCGTCGGCAACGGCCGGCGTTCCCAGCGTCCTGTCCACATGAGCGCTTGTCAGCAGATCGACAGTCGTGTGCACGGGCAACCTCGGGAATCGCGATCCGCAGATTCCGCGGCGCTTCTTCGTCGATCAGCGCTATTCGATCGTCGACGATGAATCTCGCAATCGGCAGTGATAGTACTGCTTGTGCGGGCGGTTGTGGAGGCAATCAGAACAGTCGTCGTCTCTCGCATCGAACCGGAACCAACCCGCAGGTATCCCAGGAGGATGGCAATACCCTTGTGGTACACTCATGACAGCTCGTTTAACCGCCGCCCTAGTTGGGAGAGAGCGGTATCTACAAGGAGTCAGCGATGCCTGAGTACACCCTCCGCAACGTCGATCCATCTCTCTGGAGCCGCTTCACCGAGCGCGCGAATCGCGAAGGATGGCCGATCAAGCCACTCTTCGTGCAGTTGATGGACAGTTACGCTACCGGCGAGTTCACGCCGTCCACGCCGGCGCCGCGAGAACTGCCCGAATACGCGTGGCTGCGTTCCCACTACAAAGCGCTTGCACAAACGACTGGATTCATGTCGGCGGATGCGCAGCTGCAGTGGGAGCTTCTCGTGCGTCGAATCGTCGATTCGGCTGCAGGAATGTCGTATCCGCTGCTGGACAACGTCCCAATCAGCAAGCGCCCTGAGATCCTGCGCTGGCTGAATCGCACGAGCAATCTCGAGGTTCGTCACAGCTTGACGCTCCGCGCCATCGCGCACATCGGCGAGGGGCCAGACCTTCGGACGAACCGACGCGCGTTTCAATACGAAGTTCTGGGCCTGCCGCCGGCGCAGCAAGCATGGATCGCGGACTACAACGGTGGATGGCGAATTCTGCGCGTGATCAATGGAAAGCAAGGGGACTGGGAAGGGCCGCACGAGACAAAGGACGACGCGCTTGAGACGCTGGCGAGAACGCTCGAAAACGAAGCCGGCACGGTCGACGACCTACAAACAGTACAGCTCAAAAGTTGGTCGGCGGTGCTATTGGCGATTCGACGTCTCGCCATTCCACTTGGACGAGAGCGAGGCGTTCAATTTGGTGCCGTAGCCGAAAGCCAAGCCGACGACGGTTCACGCCGCTTCACGATTATGGCCGCGAAAGGCGCGTTTGTCATGCGACTGCTATCCGATCACGCCGTGGAGTGTCACTGGGAAATGGCGGCAGGCAACGCCTGGTATTGCCGATATCAGATCGAGCCGGACGGCTCGTGGCGCGGACCGTTCGCGAAGGGCGCCCACAACCGTCAAATTGTTGGCGCGGACGCCGTCGCGCGAGAGATCATCGACGCGTGGCTTGTGGAGGTCGTACCGCATCACTAGCAGGGCTGAATTCAAAGTTCATCACACTTACAAATCGAACATGTCCAGCTCTGAGGTATCGATCTATGGATAAGGTCGTTGAGCGTCGTTTCTTAGAAGCCGCGCGACGCCTCTCGTCATATTTTCCCGAGGGTGATTTCGCAGACGACGAGCAGCCAGATTTCTTAATACCAACGGGTGCCGGGCAGCTTGGCGTAGAAGTCACGGAGCTGTGTCACCAGCCCGAGATCGACCGTACGAAGCGCCTAGGCTATGTCGCCCCAAGAGCCAAAGAGATCTACAGCAAGCGGGTAGATGCGTGGCCAATCTTCGTAAACATGGTGTTCTCGCGCGATGCGGAGGAAATGTCCGTTGGCGATCTTGCGAAGGGCCTGTCAGAGTTTGTGTATCGTCATCGCGATACGCCCGGAACATTCTCGTGGGATCGATGCCGGGATCTGCCAGCAGGCTTCAGCATGATTGTGGTAGCCGAACCCTTGCCACATCGACCGGGCGGCGAGTGGCTCTATCAGAAGGGGTTCAGGGGACTGCTGGCCGAAAAACACTTGCTGGACGCTTGTCTCGCCGACAAAAGCTCTAAGGTGACAACCTATCGGAAGAAAGCGACAGAGGTATGGCTGATGATAATTAATGATCAGTGGCGTGGCGCTGGTGAGGTCTACGTGGACCCGGAACGCGCTGCTAGTTGGACGTTCGATTCGCCATTTGACCGGCTGCTTTTGTTCTGCCGCCCACTTGCTCGACCGGAATCGGTCCTCGAACTGCGGAAGGCCTACTGAACGCCGCATTGAGACGAACGCTCATCCGGATCGGCGCCTAAACATCGTCCGGTCTCGACCGGTACCTTCCACGAGAACTCCGTCGCGAGCGAGTTGACGGCACGCTTCCAGCACATCCCACGGAATCTCGCCCATCCGGTCGGCCACGTCGACGTAGGACGTCAATCCGTCCGCTGGCCACGACTCGTTCACGCGCTGTACGAGATCGCCAAGACTGTCAGGGAGCCACGTGTCGTCGTCGACATGAGTATCGAGCAGCAGGATGTGGCCGCTCCAGATGATGAAATGACTCTCACAGCCAGAATCGCGCCACACCGATGGAAATAGCGTCGCGCCGCGCCCGCTCCGGCCGTAGTAACGCCAAGCCTTTCCCGCGCGCGAATCGAGATTGATGGGAACATCCTCCCCACAACCGCATGGGCATCTGAGGATCAGCCAACGCGGACGATCGCGAGCGATCAAAACTGCATCGCCGGCACTATTGAGTCGAGCGCCTACGTCGGCGCGAGACTCGACAACAGCCGTCACAGTCAGGGGGATGGTTTTCAAATGACTACTGTTCCTGCTTCTCAGAACGCGGGACGCCGGTGAGAATCCACTCAGCAACAATGTACGCCATCGCACGGGTCTGCTCCATGTTGGCGCGGTTGGTGCGGGCTGAGTCATTCCGTGTTATCTGATCGCGCTGATGTTCCTCGAAGTTAGTCTTGTTGCATGACTTTCTTAGGAATTCGGATGCAAGCAGCAGGCGATATTGATTGTGCGCAGGATCGAACTGGCGCGCTTGCATTCGTATCTGCGTGACACAGTCAAAGAACCACGCGGACCGATCGTCAGGGTGGCAGGGCGTGATGCGGCCGTCACCACGAAGCAAGTCGCTGGTGTAGAGACAGCTGACTGAAGCGAGGATCGACGCCGGGTCACGTTTGTCACCGACGAATCCGTCAACGAACAGGCCTCCCTCAAGGCAGGCCAAGTCGCGCAATACAGGTCCTTGGGGCTCAACTTTTTCGAAATCGATCAAGATTGCGTCATCACCACGCACTAATACATTGGTTGCGTGGAGGTCGCCGTGGATCACGCCCACGAAATAAGGTTTGGTATTTCCGCTAACAAGGAAGCCGCTCAGCTGGTCCAGGGTCTTCGTGGCGCCGTACTTATCGATCAATGGCTTACGGAAGGACGGTACGACATCCGGCAACCTCGTTCGCAGGTGGGCTTCAAGAGGGGCGTCAATCGAAAGTGCGCCTACGTGCCAGCCGCGAAAAGTCACGTTGAAGAGATTCGCGATCGCGCCGACGGCTCGACCGTCACGCGCGCAGTCCCGAAGTGGCTCAGCGCCATTGACGTAGTCGCTGACTAGGATGCCGCAGCGGTGCCCCAGCGCGCAGCGATCAAGACGCAGGCGGGGGCCAAGATGGTACGGCAGGTGCTCCAGTGCGGTATCGCGATAGGCGAGATATTCCGCAGCGACCTTATTGCGCGGTCCGATCTTGACGAAATAGCGGTACGGATAACCACTACCGGCGACACTGTTTCCCTGCTGCAGGTAAGCGCGGTAGGCGTTGACACCAGACAGGCCGTTACGCAACTGCTCAAGCCTGACTTCGGAGCCGTCCCAAAACGCACGCTTCACCAAAAGAGCCCTCTCGTCGTCGAGGACCGTCTCTCTTCCGTCGGAATCTTTGTGGGCGATGGTGGGACCTGGGGTGGCTGCCTTGCCTGGCGCATGCAACTGCAGGTACATGAGCAAGCCCTGCCAGTCGTCCGGTCGTTCCATTACATGAACGATTGGTGTTAACGGTGTCCTCTTGAACCACGGTCCGAGCATGCGGCACTCGTCGTCCGTCAGGCCGGAGGCAGGGAGCTGCAGCGCATCGAGCGCCTTGACGATCAGATGTCTGAAACGGAGATACTCCGTGCCCGAGCCCTCCACCACAGGCACAGGTTGCACGAACACCAGACAGCCGTGTGATAGCAGCTTCGGAGCAAAGCGCTCGAGCTGCTCAACGATCCGTCTCGGATGTTTTAGGCTTTGACGGAACAATACGCCTGCCGTGGTGAGCAGCAGCCCTGGTTTCGCGAGGGCATCGGCGTCACAGCGGTACAACTCGTACCGCAGCAACCGCTGCCGTATTCTTGCCGTCGGCTTTTCCTCAGCGAGGCCGATACGGCTGCGAGGCTGCACCGCGTCGAAAATCTGGATCGACACGGTTAGTCTTGCCGCGCGAACAGCGGCTGCAGATCCCCTCTGCCTCGTGCACCTTGCCGGGAGCAGATGAAGCAGTCGGCCTGCGCCGAGGCTCGGACCGGCCTGAGCGTCGATGACAATGCGTTGTAGATCAGATACCTCGGACCAATCGGGATTGGCGTCACGATGCCGAGCATCATTGTTACTGCGACTGATACGACAGTGCCGTTGAGCGAGATGACCGCGGGAGCCGGTTCATGAGCTCCTTGAATGTACGGATCCGCCTGCCGCTCGAAGGCGTTCGTCATGTCTCGGCGCACTTCCTCTGAATTCAGCAGGCCGGCACACCACAAACAGGGCTGGTCCGGGCCCACCAACTGAATTCGACCAAATACGCCCACAATTTGGTCGCCATCCGTCGTGATCGCGGAACCGATGTCAATGCAAGGGATTAAGTACTGGTACGCGACCTGCTGGACGACGGAACGGCTGCCGTGGCTGTCAGTGCAGCAAAAAATCAAGTCCGTTTCCAGCAGCTCCCTTGCGACGCCGTCGTGTACCACATCGCCTACTACCGTGTGGACCGACGCGTTCGGCGCCATTGACTGAATATGCCGTCGCGCGAGATCAACCTTCGGATGACCGACATCAATTTCGGTTGTGCCAACTACACGGTTCAGATTCGTTACTTCAAGATGGTCTGGATCGATGAGTACGAAGCTTCGGACGCCTAAATGCGCAAGTTGCTGCGCCGCGATCGACCCCGTGCCGCCGAGTCCCACAATCCCGACGCGCAGGTTCGTCAGTACACGCTGACCGTCGGCACCGAGAGCTCGCACCTGCCGATCAAACATCAGCGTGGCCTCGGTGGAGTCGCCGTCTGGATCAAATTCAATCGTCAGTCGATCGCCGACAGAAGCGACTCTAACGAGGTCAGAGGTGCCGAGTACACGGGCACACATCCCTCCATTACTCATCACAAGTGCGGCGTGAAGAGGTTGTAATTCGCGTCGCTTTAGAAATGCAGCGAGCTCGCTCTCCCCGTGATCGTCTGTTCGTGAAAAACGTGGCGGCTGATCTCCGGGATGCGTGTGAACGAAGACCAGTGACCAGTGTTGGAGCTTCGCGATTTTCGTAACACGCGCCACGAATTCGGGTTTCAACTCGGCGCGGATCGGACTTCGCTCGGCGTAGTCGGCATCGTCCGGGAAAGCGATGTGCTGGACTAGCAGCGCTCGACGACCTCTTTCAAGCCGTGACGCGAACAGGACCGCGCAGCGCTCATCACGGTGACTGAGAAGACTCGAGCGCAGAGTCTTAAGGTCAGTGGCCGCGATGCGGAGGTCGATCATCGGGCTGGTGTTAGACGTCCCAGAATGACGTTGAAGAAAGTGATCAGCGAGCTGCGGCTCGGGTCCCAGCTCTGCACATGCCAGGAAAACCATGTGGTGCTTCGTCCTGGCTGGATATCGCCCGGGATTGGATTGCCATCATTGGCGTTCTGCGGTGTCTGACCGCCAGCAAGTCGAAAGCCGTTAGGCTCTACCCAGAAACAGTCCGGTTGGGCGGCGGGATAACCTGGCGGAGCGACGAACAACACATCTGCCGTAGGACGGTTCCATCCGGTCACCGGCAGTGCGGCGACGCGGATCAACATCCCGCCATTGGGCAACGCAGTCGACACTGGCGTTGGAAAACCATTTTTCGCGCAGTAGGCGACGAGCGCTTCGAAGTGGTCTTGGATCATCGGCGACCGAACGTTGCAGGCGGAACCGCGAAGAAATGCTTCGGCGGGTTGCTCAAGTCGATGGCGTCGCCATCTGAGAGCGCACGATCCGGGCTATTGCCACGTTCCTCAAGAAACAGCTGGTAGTTGCTAGGGACTCCGGCAACCGTCTTGATTTCCATCGCGGTCAGCGAGGCATGCTCCGTGTCGTATTTCTTGTTGTCCACGAAGAAGTGGTAGTTAGCGG
>Ga0070734_10006188_pt1 | contig 10167 bp, 11 predicted proteins | sample Coa_R1_8_FD_66444 | JGI IMG/M metagenome (GOLD analysis project Ga0070734, IMG submission 66444) | Surface soil microbial communities from Centralia Pennsylvania, which are recovering from an underground coalmine fire - Coalmine... | ecosystem: Environmental > Terrestrial > Soil > Unclassified ... | reverse complement strand
CGACCGGGGATTGCAATGGCCGAGCTCGGACTGAGCGCGTTGCGCGTGCTCGTGATCGATGACAGCCGCGAGATGTGCACCATCGTCGGGACCGTCCTCACGGCCGCCGGCGTGGGGCACGTGCACTTCGCCAACGATGGGCGGCGCGCGATCGAGGTCATGGCCTCGTTCGAGATCGACGTCGCGTACGTCGACCAGGAAATGCCGGCGATGACCGGCATGGACTTCATCTCCGCCGTCCGGAGCATGGACTCCAAAGCGCGCTACATGCCGATCATCATGCTGACCGGCCACTCCGACCTGAAGCACCTTAACGAGGCGCGCGACCGCGGAGTCACCGAGTTCCTCTGCAAGCCGGTGACCGCGAAAGCCATCCTCAGCCGCCTGAACGCTGTGATCATGGAACCGCGGCCGTTCTTCCGGTCGGAGACCTTCTTCGGCCCCGACCGGCGGCGGACCAGACCGGCGCACTACCGAGGTCCGCTTCGCCGCGCCGGCGACGAGGCCTTCGGCGGCTAGTTCCGCAGCCGCGGCATGCGCCGCACCGGGCCGGCCTCGAACCGGCCGTTGCGCCAGGGGCGCACGACGACCGAGATCTCCCGGTCGTCGATCTCCACCGTCGAGAAGCTCGCGGGCGCGCCGCGAAGGCGCGTGGAGAGCGTCCCGGCGCCCAGCGCGTAGCAGGCGCTTTGGCCCAGCCTGACGGCGAACGCGTTGTGCAGGTGCCCGCTCAACAGCAGCTCCACGCCGCGTTGTTCGAGCATGGCGGCCGCCTGAGGCCCGCGGCGCACCTCGCCGGTCACCGGCGCCCCGGCAAGGTCGACCAGCGGGTGATGGCAGGCGAAGAGGCGGACAACGCCTTCGCCAGCCGGCCACGCAAGGCCGGCGAGCGCCCCGATCGAGAGCGCACCCTTCGACCAGTTCAGCCGCGCCTGCACCCCGCGGGCGCTGTTCACGCTGCGCGCGGAAATCCGAGGCCCGTCGAAATCTCCCGCGTAGGCGTCGCCGATGAAGCGCCTGTAGCGAGCGAACGGCTCGATCGCGCGCAGAACCGGGTTCCAGTAGGGCGTATCGTGGTTGCCGGGCGTGACCAGCACCGGCGACGGCAGCCGGTCGAGCCAGGCGCGTGCGGCGGCGAACTCCCGGCGGCGACCGATCGCGGTGAGGTCGCCGGTGACGACCGTCAGCGTCGGCGCGAACGCCGCAACGGCCTCGGGCGCGGCAGCGACGGCTCCAGGATCCTCATCTCCGAAATGGATGTCGCTGAGGTGCGCGATCCGCACGCTCATATCCCACCCGTCTTGTCCAGCGGGTCCGGCGGCGCTAGCGCTTTGAAGAGCAACGGCTCGAAGCCGAACGACGTCCGGCGAGGCAGGCGAAAGACCTCGCCGTCGAGGATCGCCGGGGTGTGGCGGCGCGAGCGGGCCACACCGGCGCGGCAGGGCGCCACCGCGACGCTCGGGTCGCTGCGCCATGCTCCGAAGAGCCCGCCGATCGCCAGCCTGACGACCTCGCCAGCGTCGTGGACGTCGAACGACGCCGCCTCCAGCGCCGCCTCTTCGTCCATGGCTCGCGAGATCATCGGCGTGATCAGGGCCAGCGCCTCGGTCCGTCGTTCGGGGCCGCCGTCGAGGCGGTAGTGCAGTTCGCCGGCAAAGGTGCTGCGAAGCGCATGCCGGGCGCGGCGAAGCGCCTCGCCCAGGTCGCGCAAGCGGATAGCCTCCCGCGCGCGGCCGAGCAGCGCCGCCGGCCCCAGCACGGCGCCCACGAAAAAGACCCGGCCACCCACGCGCCCGCCGCTGACCGGTCGCGCCACGCCGTGCTCCAGGATGTGCGCCAGAGCGTCCATCCAGGGACGGTCGCCGTAGAGCGCGCGGGGGAGCAGGTTCATCGTCCCGCCCGGCAAAGGCGCGACGAGGGGCCCGTTCGGACCCGCGAGCTCGGCCGCGCGGCGCGCCGTGCCGTCGCCAGCGAGCACGATCACCAAATCCGGCCCCGCGTCGAAGGCGGCCCTCAGCGCCGCCTCGATCTTCCCCGGCTCGGGACAGCGCACGTTGATGCGGAAGCCGTGATTGGCCAGCAGCCCGCGCACCAAGTCGCCGGCGCCGGCGCCGACGCTGCCCGCTGCGGGATTGACCACCGCCTCGATGCGCTGCAACCGCGGCCTCGGCGGGGCCGCCGTTGCATGGGCCGCAGGCGTCGCCGTCATAGCCGCTTCAACGTCCTGCAGGCGCTACCGTTGCCGTGCGCCAGGGTTCGGACAACCGGACGCGGGCTTCGCGCGTTTGCTCAAGTTGCCGGCTGACGAGGGAGCCCAGCCCATGAACCGCTTGGTGGGAGTGATCGTTGCGATCGCCGGATTGGGTGCGGGCTGCGCCGCAATCGGCGCGCCTAGCGGCCCGAACTCCCTCGTCGCCGCGGCGTTCGGCAACACGGTGGTTTCCACCTATCCGGATGGCCGCACCGCCGAGCTCTGGCTGCACCCCGGAGGCCGCTACGACGCCAAGGGACGGCGCGGCGATCCTTCCAGCGGCCGTTGGCGGATCAAGGGGCAGAAGATCTGCCTCAGCCAGTCGAGGCCCTTCCCGTCGCCGTTCAGCTATTGCACCGCCCTCCCTCGCAGCGGTCAGTGGTCCGCCCGCGCGGTCACCGGCGAAGCGATCAGGGTGAGGATCGTCAAGGGCCGCTATTCCGGCCGGGCGTAGCGGCCGCGAAGGGTGCGGAGAGCCGCCTCGGCCTTGGCGAACACGAAGTAGCGCGCCGCGAAGAAGTTGATCAGCCAGGCGACGGCGGAGCCGATGCTGAGAGCGACGAAGGGGACGGAGACGAACGGCCGGTGAAGCGAGACCATCGCCACGAAGATGAAGTAGTTGCAGGCGTTGCCGAGGCCATTGGACAGCATGTAGCGCCACCACTGGGCGGGCAAAGCCTGCCAGCTCAACGCGCGGAAGACGTGCAACCCGTTCAGCACGAAGGTCACATGCATGGCGGCCGCGAGCGAAATCACCCTCGCCCAGGCCGGCGCCACGGCGGCGAAGAGCAAGACGTGCAGCAGCGCCGCATCGACGGCGAAGCCGACCAGGCTCACGCCGGAGTATTTCGCGATCAGGGCAAACTCGTCGCTCGCCTTCCGCAAGAGGTTGACCATGACCCGACGGCTCACCCTTCCAGACCTGCGTCTCGCCCAACGCTACCTTCTCGGTGCGCGCCGCGCCCTGCGGCGCCAGGGCGCTTGAACGGAAGGGCAAAACATCCACATTACTCGACGAGAATCCGCCGCAAATGGCGGCTCGCAACGTCCGACTCGGCGCATCGTCGGGTGACCGCGTCGCGAGATTAAGGCCGCCGTCCAAGTCAGGCGCCGGCCAGGAGCAAGCATCATGTCAGAGACTCCCGAATTGGAAGACCCTGGGGGCCGCCCGGCCGGAACCCGGCGCATCATCCCGGCGCTGCCGCTGCGCAACATCGTGGTCTACCCCTTCATGGTCGCGCCGCTGTTCGTCGGCCGCGACAAGACCGTTCGCGCCCTCGAAGAGGCGATGGGCGGCGACAAGTCCATCCTGCTTGTGACCCAGAAGAACGAGCACGAGGACGATCCTACCCCGGAAGACATTTACGAGGCTGGCGTGGTCGCCACGGTGCTCCAGCTTCTGAAGCTGCCTGACGGCACCGTGAAAGTGTTGGTCGAAGGCAAGAGCCGCGCGCGTACGCTGCGCTACACCGACGAGGAGGCCTTCTACCAGGCCGAGGTGGCGCCGGTCGAAGAGACGCGCGGCGACGCACACGAGGCCGAGGCTCTCTCGCGCGCGGTCGTCGAGCAGTTCGAGAACTACGTGAAGCTGAACAAGAAGGTTCAGCCCGAGACGCTCGCCTCGATTCCGCAGATCACCGACCCGGCCGAGCTGGCCGACCGCATCGCCGCGCACCTGTCGGTCAAGCTCACCGATCGGCAGGAGCTCCTGGAAACCGCCGACGTCGTGAAGCGGCTGGAGAAGGTCTACGCCCTGATGGAGGGCGAGATCAGCGTCATGCGGGTCGAGAAGAAGATCCGCAGCCGGGTCAAGCTGCAGATGGAGAAGACCCAGCGCGAGTACTACCTGAACGAGCAGATGAAGGCGATCCAGCGCGAGCTGGGCGAACAGGACGACACGCGCGACGAGCTCCTGGAGCTCGAGAAGCGGATCAAGAAGACCAAGTTCACCAAGGAAGCGCGCGCCAAGGCCGAGAGCGAGCTCAAGAAGCTGCGCAACATGAGCCCGATGTCGGCCGAGAGCACGGTGGTGCGCAACTACCTGGACTGGCTGCTCTCCATTCCCTGGGGCAAGTCGAAGTCCAAGCCGATCGACATGGTCAAAGCCGAGAAGATCCTCGAGGACGACCACTACGGCCTCGAGAAGGTGAAGGAGCGCATCCTCGAGTATCTGGCCGTGCAGGCCCGCACCGGAACGCTCAAGGGCCCGATCCTCTGCCTCGTCGGGCCTCCCGGCGTCGGCAAGACCTCGCTCGGCCGCTCGATCGCCGCGGCGACCGGGCGCGAGTTCGTTCGCCTAAGCCTGGGCGGCGTGCGCGACGAGGCCGAGATCAGGGGCCACCGGCGGACCTACATCGGCTCCATGCCCGGCAAGATCGTGCAGTCGATGAAGAAGGCGAAGACCACCAACACGTTCTTCCTGCTCGACGAGGTCGACAAGCTGGGCGCCGACTGGCGCGGCGACCCGTCCTCGGCGCTCCTGGAGGTGCTGGACCCGGAACAGAACTCGACGTTCAACGACCACTACCTCGAAGTCGACTACGACCTGTCGAACGTCATGTTCGTGACCACGGCCAACAGCCTGAACATGTCGCAGCCGTTGCTCGACCGGATGGAGATCATCCGCATCCCTGGCTACACCGAGGACGAGAAGGTCGAGATCGCCAAGCGGCACCTGCTGCCCAAGCTCGCCAAGAACCACGGGCTGAAGGAGGGCGAGTGGATCGTGCCGGACGAGACGATTCGCGACCTGATCCGCTACTACACCCGCGAAGCCGGCGTCCGCTCGCTCGAGCGCGAGCTCGGCAATCTCGCGCGCAAGACGGTCCGCGATCTCGGGCGCGAGAATGCGCTTTCGATCACCGTCGATGAGAAGCGGCTCGGCGACTACGCCGGCGTGCGCCGCTTCCGCTTTGGCGAGACCGACGAGGCCGACCAGGTGGGCATCGTCAACGGCTTGGCCGTCAGCGACTTCGGCGGCGACATCCTGACGATCGAAGCCCTGAAGATGCCGGGCAAGGGACGCATGTCCATCACCGGCAACCTCAAGGACGTCATGCGGGAGTCGATCACGGCGGCCGCGTCCTACGTGCGCTCGCGCTCGACCCAGATCGGCGTGAAGCCGCCTGTGTTCGAGAAGACCGACGTGCACGTGCACGTGCCGGAGGGCGCGACGCCGAAGGACGGGCCCTCCGCGGGCATCGCCATGGCCACGGCCATGGTCTCGGTGCTGACCGGCATCCCGGTCAGGAAGGACATCGCCATGACCGGCGAGATCACCCTTCGCGGCCGCGTGCTGCCGATCGGCGGCCTGAAGGAGAAGCTGCTCGCGGCGCTGCGGTCAGGGGCCAAGACCGTGCTGATCCCGCAGGAGAACGAGAAGGACCTCGCCGACGTCCCCGACAACGTCAAGGAGGCGCTCATCATCGTGCCGGTCTCGACTGTCGATGAAGTGCTCTCCCGCGCACTCGCCGGGCCGCTGACTCCGATCGAGTGGACGGCCGCCGACGAGGCGGCCGAACCCGTTGTCGGCGTGGACGATGCGGACGGTGACGCCGTGGTCACCCACTAACTTCACCTGAACGATGATAACTTGCGCGGCGGCGGGTCTTCCGCCGCCGCAGCCGTTTGACGTCAAGCTTTTAGCGCCTCAATAATCCCGACTCGGCAGGCGACGACATCGGGGACGACAGCCGCCGAAACCAACGGGTTGGGAGACACCTATGACCAAGGCCGAACTGATTTCCGCGATCGCGGATAAGGCGGGGCTCAGCAAGAACCAGTCGAGGGATGCCCTCGAGGCGTTCTTGAGTTCAGTGACGGCTTCTCTGAAGTCAGGCAAGGAAGTCCGGCTCGTCGGATTTGGCAGCTTCGTGCCCGTGGCCCGCAAGGCCGGCACGGCGCGCAATCCGCGCACCGGCGAGACCGTGAAGCGCCCAGCGTCGAAAACCGCGCGTTTCCGCGTCGGCGAAGGCCTGAAGTCCGCTTTGAACTAGGGCGACCCGCTTCGGTCGCCCCCGGGCGGCGTGCGGGGAAGCGCGCCGCCCTTCGTACGAAAATCGAGGGTCAGCGTCGGCCGCTCTTGACAGAGTGCGCGCGATTGAAGGTCGTACCTGTCCGCCGACGGGAGGCGGGCAGGGCGGCTAGCTCAGCTGGTCAGAGCGTCTGGTTTACACCCAGAAGGTCGGGGGTTCGAACCCCTCGCCGCCCACCACCGCCTTGCCGCGCAAGGGCTTAGCGCGGGTACACCGCCAGCACCATCGGCATGGACGGCTGGCCGATAGGCGAGGTCGGCAGCATCTTCGCCCGGCCGTCTCGGTCGACCTGAATCTCCCAGTGACCGCACGTAGTTCGCCTAAAGCCGTTCAGGTCGACGCCCTGGCAGGCGACGGGGCCGCCGTCGAGGTCGAGGGCCAGCTTGAGATCGAGCGGACTGCGCTTCAGGAACTCGGCCAGCCGCTTGAGCGAGAAGAAGGCGCCCTTGGTCGTGCCGATGATGATGCGGCCCTCGCGGTCCTGGCCAATGAAGCTGCGGTTGGCGAGCCAGCCGCTGTCGGCGCCCACGCGGCTCGAGCCGTCCGCAGCGAGCAGCAATGGGTACGACACCATCGCTGCGTCCGCGCCTTTGAAGCTCTCGCGCCAGTCCTCGTGCGCCAGGTCGTGGATGGCCGTCATCGCGGGTGATGAGACGAAGGCGCCCTGCCGGGCCGTGTACGCTGCGGGGCCTATCGGCATCCCATCGCTGACCACCGGCGTCGCTGGCCGGCCGTCCCGGCCGTAGAAGCTGCCGTTGACGGCGAGCGCCGGGTGCAGGTCGTGCATCCAGCGCTGCAGGTTGTGCCGCCCAGCCGGGTCGTTGCGCACAACGAAACGGTATCGGGCAGGATCAATGCGGGCGAGCAGGATGCGATCCACCTCGCCTCCGCCCGCCAATACCGGCAGCTCGGCCGCCTCGAACCCGGGGGCGATGGTCCGCCAGGTCATGCCGCCGGGCGTCGCGTTCGGGGGCGTGCGGCTCAACGCCAGTCTCACCGACTTTGCCAGCCATGGCGTGCCGGCATCGATGGGGATCCAGACTTGGCCGCCGTAGCGTACGGACAGGTCGGTCCCGATGCCGCGCTCGAACGCGATGACGCCGAGCCAAGTCAGCACGGGCGCGACGAGCAGCACGCCGAGCCATGTCGCCAGCAGCCTTGGCCGCACCGCCCCCGCTCCCGTTGGCCTACCTTCGCGGCGATCGTGCCTGACGCCCCGTGGTTGCCGAAGGGTCAGGGTCGGGAAAGTTCAGCCCTGGCGCGGACGCTGGCGCACAAAGGCGGCCGCGGAACAACGCCTGCCGCCCCGCGGGATGGCAGGCGCAACGCCGCCGGGCGCTAGTTCTGAACGTTCCACTGGAACGGGGACTGACTGGAGATGATCCAGACCTTCCCCGTGGCGTTGTCGATCCGGTAGACGTTCCAGTTCGTCGAGCCGTCCGGATTTGCGTACACCCACGAAAGCAGGTGGTAGTCGCCAGGCGGAACAGGCGTGCTGTCGGCAATCTGCTGCAGGCCGGTGGCGCCGCAGCAGTAGACCCAGGACGCGCCGGTCGTGGTGTTCACCTTAAGCAAGATGTCGCCGGCGGTCTTGTCTCCGGCCAGCACGGTGCCCTCCCAGCGCCCCGCTTGCGCGCTCGGCGCGTTTGCGGCGCTGGATGCGGCGGCTGGCCCAGCGGCGCTAGCGGCGCTGGATGCGTTGGACGCCGGTGTGTTGGGCGTGCAAGCTGCAAGCGCGGCGAGGGCTGTGGCGGCGAGAATGGTCACAGGTTTCATGGATGCTCCCCCCAAGGATGCGGGACCATCCTAGCACGGGTTCAGCCGAGCTTGTTGCGTTCCGACGAGGACGGTCTCGCGCCGGCGGGGCGAGTCATACGACGCACGGCTCGAGGATCGATCATGGCGCGAGTGACGGGACTTGAACCCGCGACCTCCGGCGTGACAGGCCGGCGCTCTAACCAAACTGAGCTACACCCGCGTCTCGTTCAACCGGGCCACTGTCGCAGAAAGGACCCGGCGCTGAAAGGCGCGTGACATAGGTCGCGCCGGCTTCGACTGTCAATCTTCACAAGGTCCAGCCAAGCTTCGATCACATCGAGCCCCGCCGCGTTTGAACCCCCGGCGCCCATGGTCTACATACCCCGCCGACTCGTGCATTTGCTTGTCCGACCAGCGAGACCGCTCCCCCGGTGAACGCCTTCCTGCTCCAGTACCTGCCGATCGTGATCTTTTTCGCGATCGCCGCGGCGGTTGGCCTCGCCTTCACCATTGGGGCCTTGGTGCTGGCGCCTTCGTCGCCGGACCCGGAGAAGAACTCGGCCTACGAGTGCGGCTTCAACGCCTTCGATGACGCGCGGATGAAGTTCGACGTCCGCTTCTACCTGGTCTCGATCCTCTTCATCATCTTCGACCTCGAAGTCGCATTCCTGTTCCCGTGGGGCGTGGCGCTGATGCGGCTGCCGCACCCGACCCAGGTGTTCGCGTTCTGGTCGATGATCACCTTCCTGGCCGTACTCACGGTCGGCTTCTTCTACGAGTGGCGGAAAGGGGCGCTCGAATGGGAGTAGCCGACGCCCCCGCGACCCAGGCCGATCCCTTCTTCGACGGCGTATCCAACCAGCTGGCCGACAAGGGATTCGTCACGACCAGCCTGGACGAGCTGATCACCTGGGCGCGCACCGGCTCGCTGATGCCGATGACGTTCGGGCTCGCCTGCTGCGCGGTCGAGATGATGCAGGCGCTTACCCCGCGCTACGACCTCGAGCGCTTCGGTTTCGCCGCCCGGGCCTCGCCGCGCCAATCCGACGTGATGATCGTCGCGGGCACGCTGACCAACAAGATGGCGCCGGCGCTGCGCAAGGTCTTCGACCAGATGCCCGAGCCCCGCTACGTCATCTCGATGGGCTCGTGCGCCAACGGCGGCGGCTACTACTATTTCAGCTATTCGGTGGTGCGCGGCTGCGACCGCATCATCCCGGTCGACATCTATGTGCCCGGCTGTCCGCCGACGGCCGAAGCGCTCGTCTACGGCGTCCTGCAGCTGCAGAAGAAGATTCGTCGCACGGGAACCATCGAGCGATGATCTACGCGGTGGCCGACGAGGCGCTGGCGGAGCTGGGCCAGCGGCTGGTTGCCGACAGCTCAGGCGCGATCGCCGCTTTCGAGGTGGCCTACGGCGAGCTAACGCTGGCGACGAGCACGGCGCACCTCGTCCGGGCTCTCGAGCATCTGCGCGACAACGGCGCGGCGCGTTTCCAGCAGCTGATCGACGTGACCGCGGTCGACCGGCCGGAGCGGGCGAGGCGCTTCGAGGTCGTCTACCACCTGCTCTCGATGACCGCGAACCGGCGCGTGCGGTTGAAGCTCGACGTCGCCGACGGCGAAGCGGTCCCGACGGCGACCGGCGTCTACCCTTGCGCCGACTGGTACGAGCGCGAGGTGTTCGACATGTTCGGCATCGCCTTCGACGGGCATCCGGATCTCAGGCGTATCCTCACCGACTACGGGTTCGAAGGGCATCCCCTCCGCAAGGACTTCCCGATGACCGGCTACGTCGAGCTCCGCTACGACGATGAGCAAAAGCGGGTGGTCTACGAGCCGGTGAAGATCAGCCAGTTCCGCAACTTCGATTTCCTCTCCCCGTGGGAGGGGGCGAAGTACGCGCTGCCAGGCGACGAAAAGGCGCCGAGCTGACGTGGCCGACGACGCCCAGCCCGTTCCGCCGGCATCGGACTCCGCCGCCACCGAGGCGCCGCGCAAGTTCTCGCTGAACTTCGGTCCCCAGCACCCCGCCGCGCACGGTGTGCTGCGCATGGTGCTGGAGCTGGACGGCGAGGTGGTCGAGCGCGTCGACCCGCACATCGGGCTGCTGCACCGCGGCAC
>Ga0070734_10006185_pt1 | contig 10173 bp, 8 predicted proteins | sample Coa_R1_8_FD_66444 | JGI IMG/M metagenome (GOLD analysis project Ga0070734, IMG submission 66444) | Surface soil microbial communities from Centralia Pennsylvania, which are recovering from an underground coalmine fire - Coalmine... | ecosystem: Environmental > Terrestrial > Soil > Unclassified ... | reverse complement strand
GTTCTCGTGGTCCCCGGCCAGCCGACCCGGCCCCTCGGCCAGGGCGATCAGCCCGGCCGCCGCCATGATCCCCGCCTGACGCCACCCGGCGCCGAAGAGGATCTTCAGCCGCAGCGCCTCCTCGATGAACGCCGCTTCCCCGGCCAGGATCGAGCCGATCGGCGCGCCGAGCCCCTTGGACAGGCAGAACATCATCGCGCGGGCCTGGGCGGCGTACTCCGACACCGGGGTGCCCGTCACCGCGCACGCGTTGAAGATCCGCGCACCGTCCAGGTACAGCGGCACGCCCCGGCCCGCGCAGACCGCGGCGATCTCCGCCAGCGCGCCGACCGGCATCACCGTGCCGCCGCCGACCTGATGGGTGTTCTCCACGGTCACCAGCCCCACCACCGCGGGATCGTAGGGCACCGGTTCCACCGCGGCCGCTACCTGCGCGGCGGTCAGCTGGCCGTGCGGGCGGCCCGCGATCGTGCGGAACGTGATCGAGGACAGCATCGCCGACGAGATCAGCTCGTGCGTGCCGACGTGCGCGGTCTGCTCGCACACCACGACGTGCCCGGGGCCGGCCAGCACGTGCATCGCGATCTGGTTGCACAGCGTGCCGGTGGGCAGGTAGAGCGCGGCCTGCTTGCCGGTCAGCCCGGCGGCCTGCTCCTGCAGCCGGAGGACCGTCGGATCGTCGCCGAACAGGTCGTCGCCCACCTCGGCGTCGGCCATGGCACGCCGCATCGCCGCCGTGGGCCTGGTCACCGTGTCCGAGCGAAGATCCACATACCCGCTGTCAGCCATGCCGCCCCTTTCGCACGCGCACGGAGGTCAGGAAGCCGGGTCCTGCTCGCTGAGGACCGCGGCGTTGACGGCGCGCGCCTCGGCGGCCAGGCCGGGGACCTCCACCACGGTAATGCCTGCGCCGCGGAGCAGGGCGGCCCCTCCCCCGGGCGCGAAGACCGGCGGCTCCAGCCAGGCGACCACCACGCGGCGCAGGCCCGCGGCGATGATCAGCTCCGCGCACGGGGTGGGCCGCGACGCGCGGACCCGGCACGGTTCCAGCGAGCTGTAGAGGGTGGCGCCGGCGAGCCGGGAGTCGGCCGGGCCGATCTTGGCGAGCGCCACCTCCTCCGCGTGCGCATGCGGGCCGGTCTCCCTGGAGTAGCCGGTGGCCATCACCGTGCCGTCGGCCGCCACCACGAGGGCGCCGACGCTGTACGCCGAGGGCGAGGGCGGGCAGCGGCGCGACAGCTCGATCGCCTGCGCGAGCCACACCAGGTCCGCGGCGGTCGCCCCCGCGCCGGTGCCAGGCTCCGCTGCGCCGCCAGGGCTTCCGCTGGCCCCCGCGTCCCGCCCGGCACGCTCGTGCGCCCGGATCGCATTGCGCGCCGCCGGGCCATCCCCGCCGAGCAGGTATCGCAGCAATACGACATCGTCGAGCTGGCGTACCTCCGCAAGGTGCATCGGCCGTGCGGGGTCATGGGGATACACCCCGGGCCCGGCGAACCGCGGTGCCGCCGCCGCGCCGACGAAGAACGGGGCCACGGTCAGGGCCAGTTCGTCCACGAGCCCGTTCGCGAGGAACTCGCGACCCAGCCGTGCCCCGCCCTCGACCAGCAGCCGGTGCACGCCGCGGCGGGCCAGGTCGGCGAGGATCGCCGCGAGCTCCACCGGCGGCGGGACGGCGATTACCACGGCACCATCGTTCAGCATGTTCTGCAGCTTGGGCGCATTGGGCGCGGCGCAGTAAACCACAGGACCGGCGCCACTGGTGGCGTCGAAGAACCGGGCCGACGGGTCCAGGTCGCCGCTGGCGGTGAGGGTCACCCTGGCCGGGTTCTCGGGGAAGCCGCGGCCCACCCGGCTGGCCCGGCGCCCCGCGGAGCGGATCACCAGGCGCGGGTTGTCGCGGCGGATGGTGCCCGCGCCGACCATGATCGCGTCCGCTTCGGACCGTTCGGCGTCCACCCGGTCGAGGTCGGCGTGGCCGGACAGCACCAGCCGCTGCGGCCCTGGCGCATCCAGGCAGCCATCCACGGACATTGCGCAGCTCAGCAGCACATATGGCCGTTCGGGCGGCTGCGGCGGCTCGGTGTGCACGATCCCTCAGTCAACCAGATCCGCGGCGCGGCGCCGGTGAGGCTCGGTGGCGGTATCTGAGCAGGCGCCGGCGATGGTTTACTAACGCGTAACGGGCTGCGCACGGCGCCCCGGGCGAGACGCGAGGACACGATGGACACGCTGCAGACAGCGGGACAGACCGGTGCCCCGGAGACCTTCGATTCGGTCAACCCGGCGACCTCTGAAGTCATCGCGACCTTCCCCGTCTTCGGCCAGGCCGAGGTGAACGCCGCCGTGGAGCGGGCCCAGGATGCCGCGGCCTGGTGGTCCGGCCTGGACTGGAAGCAGCGGCAGGCCCGGCTGCTGGCCTGGAAGTCGTACCTGACCCGCTACATCGGGCGGCTCGCCGAACTCGTGCACACCGAGACCGGCAAGCCGCTGGACGACGCCAAGCTGGAGATCGTCCTGGCGATCGTGCACATCGACTGGGCGGCCAAGAACGCCCGCAAGGTGCTGAGCCCGCACCGGGTGCGCAGCGGGCTCACCGCGCTGAACCAGGCCGCCTACGTCGAGTACCACCCGCTCGGCGTGATCGGCGTGATCGGCCCGTGGAACTACCCGGTGTTCACCCCGATGGGCTCGCTGGCCTACGCGCTCGCGGCGGGCAATGCCGTGGTGTTCAAGCCGAGTGAGTACACCCCCGCCGTCGGTGGCTGGCTGGTCAGTTCGTTCGCCGAGGTCGTGCCGGAAAAGCCGGTACTGCAACTGATCACCGGGGCGGGCACGACCGGCGAGGCGCTGGCGCTGAGCGCGGTCAACAAGATCGCGTTCACCGGGTCGAGCCCCACCGCACGCAAGGTGATGGCCGCGTGCGCGCAGAACCTCACGCCGATCATCGCCGAGTGCGGCGGCAAGGACGCCATGCTGGTGGACGCCGACGCGGACCTGGACGCGGCCGCCGACGCCGCCGCGTGGGGCGCGGTGTCCAACGCCGGGCAGACCTGCATCGGGATAGAGCGGGTCTACGTCGTGGACGCGGTCTACCACTCGTTCGTGGAGAAGCTGTCCGAGCGCATGGCCGCGGCGCGGGCCGGTGACGACCGTGCGGCCAGCTACGGGCCGATGACCATGCCCAGCCAGCTTGACGTGGTGGAGGACCACATCGCAGACGCCCTGGCCCGGGGCGGGCGCGCGGTCCTCGGCGGCATGCAGAGCATCCGCCGCCCGTACGTGGACCCGGTGCTGCTGGCCGACGTGCCGGAGCAGAGCATGGCGGTGCAGGACGAGACCTTCGGGCCGACTATCACGGTCACCAGGGTGGACGACCTGGACGAGGCGGTGAAGCTGGCGAACGCGAGCCGGTACGCGCTCGGCTCCGCGGTGTTCGCCAAGAACGCGAAGAAGGCCATGGACATCGCGCGGGCGCTGCGCAGCGGCATGACCTCGATCAACTCGGTCATCGCGTACGCGACCGTGCCTTCGCTCCCGTTCGGCGGGGTCGGTGACTCCGGTTTCGGCCGGATCCACGGTGCGGACGGGCTGCGCGAGTTCAGCAGGCCCAAGGCGATCACCCGGCAGCGGATGAAGCCACCGCTGAACCTGACGTCGCTGGCGCGCAGCGACAAGGACATGAACCGGCTGCTGACGCTCACCACGCTGCTGCATGGCAAGCGCTACCGCTGAGTGGGGCCCCGCTCCCCTTCGGGACCCCACTCAGCGATAGCTTCCTGGGCGGCTAGGCCCCCGCGGCTGGCCGCTCAGGCATCTGTCTCGAAGAATGCCAGCGGCCGATGAAGCCGGAATTAAGCCTCGATTGCGCGGCCCGGGGTCAGGCCAGCTCGACGGGGAGCGGCGTGGGCTCCAGCGCCGGGTCGGCGGGCTCCAGCGGCGCCCGGCCGAGGATCAGGTCCGCGGCGCGCTCGGCGATGGCGATGGTGGGGGCGTTGGTGTTGCCCCGGGGCACGGCCGGCATCACCGACGCGTCCACGACCCGCAGGCCCTGGACGCCGCGGACCCGCAGTTCCGGGTCCACCACGCTGGTGATCTTGGCGACGGCCAGCCGGGAGTCGCCGCCCATGGCGCAGGTACCGACCGGGTGGTACAGGGTGCTCAGGTTGCCCCGGATCCACTCGCGCACCTCGGCGTCGGTGTGCACGCCGGGACCTGGGGCCAGTTCCTCGGTGCAGACCTTGGCCAGCGGGCCCGCCACCGCGAACTCGCGGGCCATCCGGACGCCCTCCACCAGCGGGGCGATGTCCGTGCTGTCGGACAGGTAGGCCGGGTCGATCGCGGGCTTGTGCCGCGGGTCGGCGCTGCGCAGCCAGATCTGCCCCCGGCTGCCGACATCGACCAGCGTGACGAGCAGCGTGAATGCCCGGGTCTGCGGATCGGCCAGGCCCTCGTTCAGGAACGGGGTGGGCAGCGCGTGCCACTGCAGGTCGGGCGCGGGCAGGGAGGGCCGGGTCCGGCTGAACCCGCCGGACTCGGCGACGTTCGAGGTGAACGGGCCGGAATGGCGCAACTGCCAGCGGAACAGGTTCTTCGGGCCGGCCTTCTCCCACAGGGCGGGCACCTTCGGGGTCCGCCAGATCGCGGGCACGACCGGGTGATCGGACAGGTTCGCGCCCACGCCGGGGCTGTCCACGATCACGCCGATTCCGACATCACGCAGGTGGTCGGCAGGCCCGATGCCGGACAGCATGAGCAACTGCGGGCTGCCGACGGCGCCGGCGCTCAGGATGACCTCACCCTGGGCGTAGGCGGTCTCCTCGGCACCCCGCTCCAGGTACCGCACCCCGGCGGCCCGGCCGCCCTCCACCACGACCTTGGTGGCCCGCACGTCGGTCTTGACCTCGAGGTTGGGCCGCGCCATGGCCGGGCGCAGGTAGGCGTCCGCGGCGGAGCACCGGCGGCCCTCCTTCTGGGTCACCTGGTAGAAGCCGCTCCCGTCCTGCTGCGCACCGTTGAAGTCGTCGTTGGCGGGCAGCCCGCACTCCTGGGCCGCGGCGACCCAGGTCTTGGTCATCGCCGAATGGAAGCCCAGGTCGGACACGGACAGCGGCCCGGTCCCGCCGTGGTAGGCGTCGGCGCCGCGGGAATTGCTCTCGGCTCGCCGGAAGTACGGCATCAGGTCGGCGTAACCCCAGCCGCTGCAGCCGTACTCGTCCCGCCAGGTGTCGTAGTCGTGCCGGTTGCCCCGGATGTAGATCATCGCGTTCATCGACGAGGAACCGCCGAGCATCCGCCCGCGCGGCCAGTAGATGGCCCGCCCCGCCGCCCGCTCCTGGGGCACGGTGCGGAAGTCCCAGTCGTAGGTGCTCTGGAACAGCAGGTTCAGCGCCGCCGGGATATGGATCTCGTCGGCATCGTCGGGCGGGCCCGCTTCGAGCAGCAGCACCCGCGCCGAAGGGTTCTCGGTGAGGCGCAGCGCCAGGACACATCCCGCACTACCGGCACCCACGATGACGTAGTCGTACACAGCCACCTCATGACCGCAGAACGCGTATGTAAGGGACAACCCTAACGCGCACGCCGGGCATATCGCTGGGCCCCTGCCAGCCCGGGTCCCGGCCCGGGGGCACCCGGGCCGTCCCCGCTACGGTGAGTTCATGCCAGCAGACGCCAAAGACTCCCGCGACAACCCCGTGGTGCTCTCCCGCATCTACACCAGGACCGGTGACGGCGGGACCACCGCGCTCGGTGACGGCAGCCGGGTGGCCAAGGGCGATCCCCGGCTGGCCGCCTACGCCGACGTGGACGAGGCCAACTGCGCGATCGGCACCGCGCTCGCGCTCGGCCAGCTTGACCCCGGCATCGCGGCGCTCCTCACCCGGGTCCAGAACGAACTGTTCGACGTCGGCGCGGACCTGTGCAACCCAGTTGTCGCGGACCCGGAGTACCCGCCGCTGCGGGTCGAGGAAAGCTACATCGGCGACCTGGAGCGGGCGTGCGACGAGTACAACGAGGGCCTGCCCACGCTGCGCAGCTTCATCCTGCCTGGTGGCACGCCGGGAGCGGCGCTGCTGCACACCGCCCGGACGGTGGTGCGCCGGGCCGAGCGCAGCGCCTGGGCAGCCCTGGAGGCCTACCCCGACTCGGTGAACCCGGCCCCCGCCAAATACCTTAACCGGCTCTCTGACCTGCTGTTCATCCTGGCCCGCCGGGCCAACGCCGACCACGGCGACGTGCTGTGGAAGCCCGGCGGCGAGCGCTGAGCGTGGGCCGCTACGGGCTGAGCGGGTAGGAGCCGGGCGGGGCGGACTCCAGCCAGGCCAGGAAGCCGGTCAGCGCGTCCTCGGCCATGGCCAGTTCCACGTGCTCCGACGTCTCCCCCACGGTGCAGGACACCACGACCATCCCCTGCCCAAGCTGCGTGGCCTCGGAGGGATAGGCCTCGCGCCGCGACGCCACCGACAGGGTCTGCCTGGCGAGCACCTCCTCCGGGGTGAGCAGCACGCCGACCGCGTCGTACCAGCGCAGCTCATCCTCTTCGTAGGCGGCGACGCCGAGCCGCCAGGTCCCACCTGGCTTGCGCAGCCCGCACTCCACCGTGCCGCCACCGCGATCGAGGAGCATCCGGCGGATGGCGAGGCCGATCGCGCAGAGCACGACGATGGCCAGGAACGCGGCGAAGATCCAGGCCGCATCGAGCGCAATCGCTTTGCTCATCCCCGGCCCGGCTGCTGGCGCCCGTCAGGACTGGTCGCCAGCGGCCCGCAGTACAGCGCGGGAGTATCTCACCTCAAGGGGCTCGGCCTCGCCCGGCGGCAACTGCCCGGCCTCGGACAGCGCGTCGTCGAGCCTGGCGCGGGCCGCCGCGACCTCTATCTGGGAACCGAGTTCGGCCTGGCGCACCAGGATCGAGACCCGGTCGTCGGCGACCGAGAGGAACCCGCTGCTCACCGCCGCGCGTACCTCGCCCCGGTCCTCTCCCGCGCCGTCCTCGACGTCCAGGATCCTGACCAGGCTGGCATCGGCCAGGACCCCGACCACGGGCGGGTGCCCGGTGAGGATCCCGATGTCGCCGTCGAGGGTCTTGGCGATCACCATCCGGGCCGTGCCGGACCAGATCTCGCCGTCCGGGGCCACCAGCGCCACTCGTACGCTCATGTCACCGGCCCGCCCGCCGCTTCGAGCGCTCCGTTCACTGCTTCTCCAGCTCCGCGGCCTTGCGCTCGACGTCCTCGATGTCACCGACCATGTAGAACGCCTGCTCCGGCACGTTGTCGTACTTGCCCTCGGTGATCGCCTTGAAGGAGGCCACCGTGTCCGACAGCGGCACGAAGATGCCCGGCTGGCCGGTGAACTGCTCGGCCACGAACATCGGGTGCGAGAGGAATCGCTCGATCCGCCGGGCCCGCCTGACCGTCACCTGGTCTTCCTCGGACAGCTCGTCGATGCCGAGGATCGCGATGATGTCCTGCAGTTCCTTGTAGCGCTGAAGGATCCGCTGCACCTCGCGGGCCACCTCGTAATGCTCTTCGCCGATGTACTTGGCGTCCAGGATGCGGGAGGTGGAGTCGAGCGGGTCGACGGCCGGGAAGATCCCCTTCTCGGTGATCGCCCGGGACAGCGCGGTCGTCGCGTCCAGGTGCGCGAACGTGGTCGCCGGCGCCGGGTCGGTGTAGTCGTCGGCGGGCACGTAGATCGCCTGCATCGAGGTGATCGCGTGCCCCCGGGTAGAGGTGATCCGCTCCTGAAGCTGGCCCATCTCGTCGGCGAGCGTGGGCTGGTACCCCACCGCCGAGGGCATCCGGCCGAGCAGCGTGGACACCTCCGACCCGGCCTGGGTGAACCGGAAGATGTTGTCGATGAACAGCAGCACGTCCTGGCCCTGCACGTCGCGGAAGTACTCGGCCATGGTCAGTGCGGACAGCCCGACCCGCAGCCGGGTGCCGGGCGGCTCGTCCATCTGGCCGAACACCAGCGCCGTGTCGTTGATGACGCCGGACTCTGTCATCTCGATGAACAGGTCGTTGCCCTCGCGGGTGCGCTCACCGACGCCCGCGAACACCGACACGCCATTGAAGTTCTTGGCCACCCGGGTGATCATTTCCTGGATGAGCACGGTCTTGCCCACACCGGCGCCACCGAACAGGCCGATCTTGCCGCCCTTCACGTAGGGCGTCAGCAGGTCGAGGACCTTGATCCCGGTCTCCAGGATCTCCGTCCTGGGCTCCAGCTGGTCGAACGCCGGGGCGTCGCGGTGGATCGACCAGCGCTCGGTGATCTTCAGGCTTTCTGTGGGCACGTCTAGCGTCTCGCCGAGCACATTGAACACGTGCCCCTTGGTCACGTCGCCAACCGGCACCATGATCGGGCCGCCGGTGTCGGTGACCGTGGCCCCGCGGACCAGTCCGTCGGTGGGCTGCATGGAGATCGCCCGCGCCATGTTGTCGCCGATGTGCTGCGCAACCTCCAGGGTCAGCGTCTTGGTCTCCCCCTCCAGGGTCACATCGACGTGCAGCGCGTTGTAGATGTCGGGCATCTGATCGGTGGAGAACTCGACGTCCACCACGGGCCCGGTGACCCGCGCGACCTGGCCGGCAAGGGCAGCGTCGCCGCCGGTGGCCTCGGTTTCCTCGGTTACGGTCATCTCGACCTCACTCGCTCCCTGCGGTTGTCTCGGCCAGCGCGTTGGCGCCCCCGACGATCTCGCTGATTTCCTGGGTGATCTCCGCCTGGCGGGCCTTGTTGGCCTCGCGGGTGAACTGCTCAAGCAGATCGTTGGCGTTGTCGGTGGCCGACTTCATGGCGCGCCGCCGCGCCGCGATCTCGGCGGCCGCGCTCTCCAGCAGCGCATGGTAGATCCGGTTCTCCACATACCAGGGGAGCAGAGCATCCAGCACGGCCTGCGGGGACGGCTCGAAGTCATACAGCGGGATCGGGCCGTCGGGGCGCTCCTCCTGGACCTCGCGGACCTCGAGCGGCAGGATGCGGCGCACCGCCGGACGCTGCGAGAGCATGGACACGAACTCGGTGTAGACGAGGTGGATCTCGTCCACGCCACCGTCGTCGGCCGGCCGGTTGAACGCATCGATCAGCGTGCTGGCAATGTCGGCGGCGTTGCGCGGCGTGGGCCGCTCGGAGAACCCGCTCCAGTCGCCGGCCAGCTCACGTCCACGGAACCGGTGCCAGGTGATGCCCTTGGTGCCGCTCACGTACGTCGCCGTGGCCACGCCGCGCTCCTCCTCCATCAGCGCCCGCAGCCGCTGTGCCTCGCGCATCACGTTGGCGTTGTAGCCGCCGGCGAAGCCCCGGTCACTGGTCAGGATCAGCACGGCCACCCGCTCGGTGCCGGTCGGCTCACGCACCAGCGGATGGTCGATGTGCGCGGAGCGGCTGACCACCGCTTCCACCGCGCGGGTGAGTTCCTCCGCATAGGGGGCCGAGGCCCGCACCCGCTGCTGCGCCTGGATGATCCGCGAGGCCGCGATGAGCTCCTGCGCACGGGTGATCTTGGCAGTCGACTGGATCGCCCGGATCCGCTGCCTGACCGCGCGAAGCTGTGCTCCCATACTCTGCCTTCCCCGCCTACTCCGACCGCTTAGGCGGCGGTGGGACGCGCCTGGTCACCGCGTCGTGGCTGACCTCGTCCTCGTCCATGGGCTCGGCGGGCTCGTCGGAGACCAGCATCCCGCCGCCGGTGATCTCGAAGCCGCGCCGGAAGTCCTCGATCGCGTCCTTGAGCGCGGTCGTGGTGTCCTCGGACAGTTCCCCGGTCTCCCGGATCGACTCGTAGATGCCGGCGTGCTTGCGGCCCAGCGTGCCGAGGAACTCCTCTTCGAACCGGCTGATGTCCTCGATCGGCACGTCGTCGAGATAGCCCGAGGTACCGGCCCACACCGAGACCACCTGCCGCTCCACCGGTGACGGCGCGTACTGCGGCTGCTTGAGCAGTTCGACCAGGCGCGCACCGCGGTCAAGCTGGGCGCGGGACGTGGCGTCCAGGTCGGAGGCGAACGCCGCGAACGCCTCAAGATCGCGGTACTGCGACAGGGCCAGCTTGAGCCCGCCCGCAACCTTCTTCATCGCCTTGATCTGTGCGTCGCCGCCCACCCGGGACACCGACCGGCCGACGTTGATGGCCGGCCGGACACCGGAGTTGAACAGGTCGGTCTCCAG
>Ga0070734_10006184_pt1 | contig 10173 bp, 10 predicted proteins | sample Coa_R1_8_FD_66444 | JGI IMG/M metagenome (GOLD analysis project Ga0070734, IMG submission 66444) | Surface soil microbial communities from Centralia Pennsylvania, which are recovering from an underground coalmine fire - Coalmine... | ecosystem: Environmental > Terrestrial > Soil > Unclassified ... | reverse complement strand
ATGGGCGCAGGGCAAGGGCCTGCCGACGCCGGTCTATCGAGAGGTCGAGCGCACCGGACCGCATCACGATCCGCAGTTCCGCGTCGCCGTCGACCTGCCGGGGCTGGCGCCGGCCGAGGGCATCGGCGGAAGCAAGCGCGCGGCCGAGAAGGTCGCGGCCTCCGTCATGATCGAGCGCGAAGGCGTCGGCGGCGGCAGCAATGACGGATAGCGATCGCGCCGATCCCGAATCCTCCACGCGTTGTGGCTTTGTCGCGCTGATCGGTGCTCCCAATGTCGGGAAATCCACGCTCGTCAACGCACTTGTCGGCTCCAAGGTGACCATCGTCTCGCGCAAGGTGCAGACTACGCGCGCCCTGATTCGCGGCATTGCGATCGACGGCCATTCGCAGATCATCCTGGTCGATACGCCCGGGATCTTCTCGCCCAGGAGGCGGCTCGATCGCGCTATGGTCTCGACCGCGTGGAGCGGGGCCCACGACGCGGATCTCGTCTGCATGCTGATCGACGCCAAGCTCGGTATCGACGAGGAAGCCGACAGCATTTTGGGCAGGCTTGGGAGCGTTGCGCACGAGAAGCTCCTGGTCCTCAACAAGGTCGATCTCGTGCCGCGCGAAAAGCTGCTGGCGCTGGCAAAGGCGTCCAACGACCGCCTGCCTTTCGCCCGCACCTTCATGATCTCAGCTCTGTCCGGCGACGGCGTCGACGATTTGCGTCATGCGCTCGGGCAGATGGTTCCAACAGGTCCGTTCCATTACCCCGAGGACCAGATGTCGGACGCGCCGATGCGCCAGCTTGCGGCCGAGATCACCCGAGAGAAGATTTTTTTAAAACTGCACCAGGAGTTGCCGTATCAATCCACGGTCGAGACCGACAGCTGGACGGAGCGCAAGGATAAGTCCATCCGGATCGAGCAGACCATCTTTGTCGAGCGCGAGAGCCAGCGCAAGATCGTGCTGGGGAAAGGCGGAGCCTCCATCAAGTCGATTGGTGAGGAGGCAAGGCGAGAGATTGCCGAGATCGTCGGCGTTCCCGTCCATCTATTCCTTTTCGTCAAAGTGCGCGAAAATTGGGGCGACGATCCCGACCGCTACCGTGAGATGGGACTGGAGTTCCCGAAAGAATAACCCAAAAGAATGGTCATGAACGTCCCCAAGAACGTGCTGTGGTTTCAGACCCTGCTTTATGCGTCGCTGATGCTGGACGCGCTCTCGGTTGCGTTTCAGGATCGTACGCCGAGCGCCGATATGACCGACGAGATGATCATGATCGCGACGGTGCTCGCGGGCGGTATGATCTTGCTGTTATTCTATTTCGTCTGGCTTGCGGCGCGGAAGCGCAAGAACTGGCCGCGCTGGGTTCTGGCGGCAGCCCTTGTGCTGTCGATCATTTCGCTCGTGCAGGTGATTGGCGACAACGGTGTCGAGTTCGATAGCGGCATCGAGATCGTGTCTTGCGTGTTGACTGCTGCAGGCCTTTATTTCTCCTTCACCGGCGACGCTCACGGCTGGTTCAACGCGTGACACTTCGGTTGTCATTCCGGGGCCGGTCCCTCGGACCATCCCGCAATGACAGCCGTGAATTGCGGATTGCGCTGCGCTAATCCACCCTACAGAGCAGCGGAATCCTGTAGACTTCATCGCATGGAATGGACCGACGACGGCATTGTGCTGGGGGTGCGACGGCATGGCGAATCTTCAGCCATTGTCGAGCTCCTGACCCGCGAGCATGGCCGTCATCTCGGCCTCGTCCGCGGCGGCGCCGGCTCGCGGATGCGCCCCTTGTTGCAACCTGGGAACGGCGTGCGCGCCGTGTGGCGGGCGCGGCTCGACGAGCATCTAGGCACCTACGCGATCGAAGGCACGCGGCTTCGCGCCGCGACCCTCCTGGCTTCATCGCACGCGGTCTATGGCGTAACCCATCTGGCGGCGCTGGCGCGGCTCTTGCCGGAGCGCGATCCGCATGAGGACATCTTTGATCTGCTCGAGCACACTCTGGACGATTTCGATGATGCCAGCGAGGCCGCGGTGCATCTGGTGAGGTTTGAGCTTGCGATGCTGGGTGAGCTCGGTTTCGGGCTCGATCTCGACAGTTGTGTTGCGACGGGCGAGACAGCCGAGCTGATCTACGTCTCGCCGAAGTCCGGCAGCGCGGTATCGCGAGCGGCGGGCGAGCCTTGGCGCGATCGGCTGTTACGACTGCCGCCGTTCCTGCGCCAGGGAGATGATCGAGGCGAGGCGAGAGCCAATGTCCGGTCGGACCAGGATCTTGAGGACGGTTTTGCTCTCACCGGCTTGTTTCTGCTCCGCCATGTCCTGGAGCCGCGCGGACAGGGTCATTCCGATGCACGCGATGGCTTTATCAATGCGGTGGTGCGGCAACGGGCGAAGCTCGGTTCGCCGGTTTGATGCCGGGTGCGTGGTTCCATCGCAGGACCTGTTGCGCGGGAGCGTCAGCGCCTCGCTAATTTGGTGATAGAGCGTTGCGCGGGTGAGTTTAATTTGCATGGCCAAGCCGAGTCTGGTCCTCTGAAAGCGGGGTAGCAGTTTCAGGGGGGACTATGTTGACGCGTGCAATCAGCGCTGGGGCGCTGGCTTTATCTTTGTTTTCTTCCGCTGCCTCGGACGCCCTTGCCGCGGGTCATCAGCCGGGCTTCCTGCATCGGGTGTCGTGCAGCGTGGTTCGGTACTACGTCGCGAGATACTCCGCGGCGACCGCGGAGATGTGGGCGCGTAGTCATGGCGCCACTGAGGCGGAGATCGTGGCCGCGCGGCGGTGCCTGGGAGAGGGGACTGCTCAAACGGCTGAGGCCGGGCGTTTCTACGAGCGATAAATGATGCCGGGCCAACGTCCGGGACATCCACTACCGCGAACGGGCATCGGTTCCGATCGCGAACCTTGGCGCTGGATGAGGTGAACTGCCTTCATTCGCGGCTTGCGTGCGTCCCTTTATTGGCCGGCGGATTGTGGGCTGTGAAGCAAACCAACATCGCGTCATCTTGAGCGCATCATCGGACGGGTCACAATCTCCCACGATCGCAGGCCTCCATCGCTATCCGCTGCGCACCGCTGTCACGCTCATGATGGAAACGATAGCCGTCACATTTAATTTCATGAACCCAGTTCGGGCCGGACGGGACTTTGGTTCCCGCGTTGGGAGGCAGGGCGCAAGACCTGAAACAAGCGTCCGGGCAGGAATCTCGGCCGGTTAGCGAATTGAGGTGGCGAGCGTCCGGAACCACGGGACCGCACAAGTGTTCGGAAAGGTCAGGCGTTAGCGCAGGTTATCAGCGACACGCTGTCGGCCTTGTATGAGTGCTCGACTGGTGGTCGGGCTGCCGATGGCACCGGCCCTAATGATCACAGTTCAGCTCGATCTAGGAGGAGCAATGTTCGGAAAACGACAGAAACGAGAACGCGCTGCCGCCGAGGAGACCGTAACCGAGTTTTTGCGCATCATTCGGCCGTCGCTCGATGCTGTCGGCTCATCGTCGGCGGCTCCAACGGAGCTACTGAAGGCTCATAGCGCGGCATTCGTTCACGCTTTTGCTGTCGTCTGCGATCGCTACGGTTTCAAGGAAGCCGCGGCGCAGCGCATCTTTGCCCTCGTTCCCGACGCCATGGCTGACGTGAAGCGACGGGCAGGCGATCTCTCAGCATCGCCGGCTGGTCCGACCAGGCTCATTCAAAAAACCGAAGGGGAACCGGTCGCCAGACGCGACCATCTGGCCGCCATGGATCGCGTTTATCTGCTGTTGGTTTGCACGGGTATCCTGGCCCTCGTGACCGCGCTCGCGCTCAACGCGCCCAAGGGAGGGCCGCAGAGCAGTCAACCGCATTCAACCGTTTTGGCCAACGGCGAGCAGAAATAGCGAACGGGTCGTGCCTATGCAGAGGTGCGGTTGGCCAGGAAACGATAGCTGGCCCTGGACGGATGGACGCAGATAGGAACGAACGAACATTTGTCAGGTTGCTCACACATGGGACGGGAGAAACTCTGTGTGTGACAGGTGCAACGCTATCGATAAGGAGCTGGTCACCTTTCAACGCTTGCGGGCGACCATCGAAGATAAGTTCACGCTAGCCCTGATCGCCGAGGTCGTTAAAGATCTTCAGTCGGAAAGAACCGCCCTGCACGCCGACGATGCAAGCAAGAGCTGCGAGTAAGGCTGCCTCAGTTGGTCGGCCTATGCTTGCCTTGCAAGGCAGAACCTAAAAGGCCTTAAAAATCCATCGAAAAGCGGCATTCTTGCCGATTTTGCGAATTCGCTGTCACACTAAACTCGCGACTCACTGACTTGATGAAAGTCGGGGCGGCTTTCTGAGGCGGTGTATCATGCAGTTCAGTCGCATCATCACCCTGGTCGAAGACATCCAGATATGGAATGCCAGCAGCGACGGCTTCTCGTTCGTGATCAGTTACGAAAGCCGCAGCGGTCCCGGACTTCACGGCAATCCCGGCTTTGTAGCCTCTTGGCGTCCGATTTATCAAAATCGGTTCGCGGTGAAGGTCACTGGCTCGCCGTTCGAGACGCTTACGGCAGCCGAACAAGCCTGTGAGGTCATGCTGGGACATTTGATCAGCGACGACCCATCCGCCCCATCCTTGTCCTAGTTCCGAAGCCGAGTATAGAGGCCGGTACATCGCCTGGCTGCTCGATATCGCGGCAACGCGGCTCCTCGCTTTGCATGGGTGATGCCCGTCAATCGTAATGTTGTGTATCTGAGCGAGAGGTTCTGACTTAACTCGTTCGTCCCGCTCCTGGTAGCGTTGCGACACGCTCAGCGTAGCGTGAGGCCGGACTTCTCCACAACACCGTCACGATTGTGGCAAGAAACAGTGGCTGGCCTGAGGAATTATCTCGCCGGACCAAAAAGAAACGGCTGTCCCCATGATCACTTGTGTTCACCACGAAATCCGCTGCGGCACTCGCTCCTCGGTATTGGGCGACGTTTGGCATCCGTCGTCCCGCTTGGTCAAAGGATCATCATATCGACGCGGTATGGCGGCGAGCTCAGTTTCGCACTTCTGCCGGGATGTGATCGGTGCTTAGAATTCGTGACGTGCCCTCAAGCCTCCGGGCCACTGCTGCACTCCGCTGGGCGGGTGCGCGATCGGCCATCGTGACCGTGGATGGGCGATACCCGGTGCTCTTCACCGCCGGATCGATCACGTGTGGACGCTTGCGCCTGCGCTGTAAAACCATTCCAATCGAGGTGGGCGCCGCCAGGAATGGCTCCCTTGTGCTCGGCGAGCGCGTTTTCATGAACACTGGTGCCACGGTTGTGGCCAATCACAGCATTGTGGTTGGCGACGATTGCCTGATCGGAGACTTGGCAGCCATTTTCGACTCTGACTACCATCCCATGGAGCCGTCGCGTCCAACCCGGTTTGCGCCAGTTCGTCTTGGTTCCAACGTATGGCTCGGTCGTTCTGCGACAATCCTTCCCGGCGTGACCGTTGGCGACCACGCCGTCATTGCAGCCGGATCGGTCGTGACCGGCGACGTTCCGGCGAGGATGCTCGTGGCGGGCGTACCAGCACGACCCATGCGAACCCTGGATATCCCTGATGGCTGGCGCCGCGCGGATGGCTGGTGCCGCTCGCGGATGGCCTAGCGCGGAAATACCCAGCCTGGACTATATGGGCGTCTTCACCCGGCCCCGGCGTCGATCTGGTCGGCGCGGGATCGCAAGCGGTGTCCTCGTGGGTGCTGGCCAGGGAAGGCACCGCCTCACCGGTGCTATATATTCCGCTCATCGATTCGCCCTGATTGGGGACCCCTTTTGGGAAACCCGCAAATAGGCGGTGGGAAACTACTGAAAGTAAGGCTTTATGGGCAAAACACTGATTCCGCCTGATCCCTCCGAGGTCCACGAGGTCCCGCTGCGCGATGCGCTGGAAGAGCGCTATCTCGCTTACGCGCTTTCGACCATCATGCACCGCGCGCTGCCGGACGCACGCGATGGGCTGAAGCCGGTGCATCGCCGTATCCTCTACGGCATGCGGCTGCTCAATCTCAATCCGGGTGGGCCGCCAAAGAAGTCGGCGAAAATCGTCGGCGAGGTGATGGGCTCCTACCATCCGCATGGCGACCAGGCGATCTACGACGCCATGGTGCGGCTCGCGCAGGATTTCAACTCACGTTATCCGCTCGTCGATGGCCAGGGCAATTTCGGCAATATCGATGGTGATAACCCCGCCGCGATGCGTTACACCGAGGCGCGGCTAACCGACGTCGCCCGCCTTCTGCTCGAAGGCATCGACGAGGACGCGGTCAATTTCCGCCCGACCTATGACAACAGCGGTGAGGAGCCTGTCGTCCTGCCCGGCGGCTTCCCGAACCTGCTTGCGAACGGCGCGCAGGGCATTGCTGTCGGCATGGCGACCTCGATCCCGCCGCACAATGCCGCTGAGCTCTGCGAGGCGGCGCTGCACCTGATCGACAAGCCGACGGCGAAATCGCGCGCGCTCCTCAAATGGGTGAAGGGACCGGATTTCCCGACCGGCGGCATTATCGTCGATTCCAAGGAGGCAATCGCGGAGGCCTACACCACGGGCCGCGGCTCCTTCCGCACCCGCGCGAAATGGGTGCAGGAAGAAGGGTCGCGCGGCACCTGGGTCATCGTCGTCACCGAGATTCCTTGGCTGGTGCAGAAATCCCGGCTGGTGGAAAAGATTGCCGAACTGCTCAACGAGAAGAAGCTGCCGTTGGTCGCCGACGTCAGGGACGAATCGGCCGAGGACATCCGCCTTGTCATCGAGCCGAAGTCGCGCGCGGTCGACCCCGAGCTCTTGATGGAATCGCTGTTCCGGCTGACCGAGCTGGAGAGCCGGATTGCGTTGAACCTCAACGTGCTGGTGGGCGGCCGCATTCCAAAAGTGGTTGGGCTCGCCGAGTGCCTGCGCGAATGGCTCGATCATCTGCGCGACGTGCTGGTTCGTCGCAAGACCTACCGCAAGGACCAGATCGAACGCCGGCTGGAAATTCTCGCCGGCTACCTGGTCGCCTATCTGAACATCGACAAGGTGATCAAGATCATCCGCACCGAGGATGAGCCGAAGCCAGTGCTGATGAAGACATTCAAGCTCACCGATCTCCAGGCCGAATCCATCCTTAACATGCGCCTGCGCAATTTACGCAAGCTCGAAGAAATGGAGATCCGCACCGAGGACAAGAACCTCCGCAATGAGCTGAAAGGTATCAAGTCGTTGCTGGCGTCCGAGAGCGAGCAGTGGTCGGCGGTCGCCGAGCAGGTCCGGAAGGTGCGCGACATGTTCGGGCCCAAGACGCCGCTCGGCAAGCGCCGCACGCATTTCGCCGACGCGCCCGAGCATGATCTTGCCGCGATCGAGGAGGCCTTTGTCGAGCGCGAACCGGTCACGATCGTGGTCTCGGAAAAGGGGTGGGTTCGCACGCTGAAAGGCCATGTCGCCGATCTCTCGGGCCTCGCCTTCAAGACCGACGACAAGCTCGATCACGCCTTCTTTGCCGAGAGCACCTCAAAACTGCTGCTGTTTGCGACCAACGGAAAGTTTTATTCGCTCGATGTCGCAAAATTGCCTGGCGGACGCGGCCATGGCGAACCGATCCGCATGTTCGTCGACATGGATCAGGACGCCGCGATCGTGTCGCTGTTCGCGAGCAAGGGCGAACGAAAATTCCTGGTCGCCAACAGCGAAGGCCAGGGTTTTATCGTCAAGGAAGAGGATTGCGTCAGCAACACCCGCAAGGGCAAGCAAGTCATGAACGTCGAGATGCCCAATGAGGCGCGCGCGATTGCGACCGTCGCCGGCGATCTGGTCGCCGCGATCGGCACCAATCACAAGATGATAATTTTTGGCATCGACCAGGTGCCGGAGATGGCGCGCGGCCGCGGCGTCAGGTTGCAGAAATACACCGGCGCCTCGCTCTCCGATGTCACGACCTTCGATTCCAAGGTGGGACTTGGATGGAAGGATTCGGCCGGCCGCGACCAGAGCATGACCATGAAGGAGTTGGCCGACTGGCGCGGTAACCGCGCGGATGCCGGCCGGCTCGCCCATGGCCTGCCGAAGTCGAACAAGTTCGGCAAAGCCATCGAGTAGGTGTGCTGTCGTCCCGACCAAGCGAACGAAAGTGAGCGCGAGCCAGGACGACGACGGAGGTCGGGCCCTCGGATCCCCGCACTTTGTGATAGTATTCACTCCCGAGCAGCCTATATGACTGCTTGCGACATCGCGTGCCGGAGACAGACCCATGCACTCGCACTCACTCGATCAATGGACGCACGACCACATCTTTCTCGGCGACAGGCACGAGGAGAACGAGCGCCGCACCTGGTTCGTGGTCGCGCTGACGGTCGTGATGATGGTCGCCGAAATCGTCGCCGGATCGTATTTCGGTTCCATGGCGCTGCTCGCCGACGGTTGGCATATGGGGACGCATGCCGCTGCGCTCGGAATTGCGGGCGCGGCCTATCTGTTTGCGCGCCAGCATGCGCGTAATTCCACCTTCGCCTTCGGCACGGGAAAGTTCGGCGATCTCGCCGCCTTCGCCAGCGCGCTCATTTTGGGGATGATCGCCGTACAGATCGCCTATGAGAGCGTGCTGCGCCTGATGAATCCGGTTCCGATCGCCTATGGCGAAGCGATCGCGGTCGCTTCGCTCGGGCTCTGCGTCAATCTGGTCAGCGCCTATCTCCTGCGCGGCAACCATGACCATCATCATCACGGCCATGATCATCACGATCACGACCATGATCACGACCATCACGATCACGAGCATCGGGCGCAGGACAACAATTTTCGCGCCGCCTACGTCCATGTGCTCGCGGATGCGGCGACGTCGATTCTCGCAATCGCCGCGCTGACGGTCGCGATGTATACGGGCTGGGTTCGGGTCGATCCGCTTGTCGGCATTGTCGGCAGCATCGTGATCGCCAGCTGGGCGTACACGCTGATCCGCGACGCCGGCGGTGTGCTGCTCGACGTCAACTACGACACGAAGCTGGAAAGCCGGGTGCGCGCACGGCTCGAGTCCGGCGACGATCGCGTCACGGATCTGCATCTGTGGCAGGTTGGTCCCGGCCATTGCGCGGCGGTGATCTCACTGATTTCAGACAAGCCGCAAGAGCCCAAGACTTACAAAAATCGGCTGCGCGGCTTGAGGGGGCTGAGCCATGTCACCATCGAGGTCGAGCACTGCCCGCACTGAGTTGAACGCGAATCCGCGTTCCTTACGTGAGTCGTGCGACGTCAAGGTTTGACGGAATCGCCATCAGATGCATGCTTAAGGCATGTTCAGGAATTGTCGATTGGCCCGCATGAGCGATGGCCATTATTGTTTCGTAAGAGACTTGGGTCCCGTCAAAGGCGGCAAGGGCATGAAGCATCACGAGGTCATCATCGACTTCAACCGCCGCGGGATTATGACGTTTGTTCGCGGCATGTTTGCGAAGGTACGCGAGCTCCGACTGGTACAGACACTCAATATTCGTCTGGGCATGCGCAACAGGTCGTGAGCGCATTGTGGCGATAGATCGCTGGCATCTGGTGCGCCACGTCGGAAATCAAGAAGTCGTCATTTGCTGAGGCGCTAAGCCGCAGCGTTCAAGCACTTGTAACTCCTGACCGCCCGTTTCCAGGACTATGTTGCGGTAGTTCGCGGCAGCAAGATCGTCGTAACATTATTTGCTGGGCCATCCCGCAGACGAGGGCTAGCCATCGTTGATTTCTGTATTCGTAGAGGAGAAAGTCATGACAACTCAGTCAATAGCGATCGACCAGGACAAACTCAATCAATTTATCGGCCAAATGCTTGGCGACCTGGGTGGCGCCTCCAGCGTCGCCATGGTGCGGCTCGGAGGCTCGCTCGGACTTTACAAGAAGCTTCACGCCGACGGTCCCATGACATCCGCAGAGCTGGCCAAGGCCGCCAAGGTGCACGAGCGATATGTGCGTGAGTGGCTGTCTCACCAAGCTGCGTCGAATTACTTGGCCTACGATGCCAAGACGCAAAAATTCTCGCTGCCGCCGGAGCAGGCGATGGTGTTCTTCAATGAGAACAGCCCGGTGTACATGATGGGCGGTTTCGACGTGATGGCGGCCCTTCTCGACAATCAGCCTAAGGTCGAGGCGGCGTTCAAATCCGGCGAGGGCGTCGCCTGGGGTGATCAGGCTGGCTGCATGTT
>Ga0070734_10006183_pt1 | contig 10176 bp, 9 predicted proteins | sample Coa_R1_8_FD_66444 | JGI IMG/M metagenome (GOLD analysis project Ga0070734, IMG submission 66444) | Surface soil microbial communities from Centralia Pennsylvania, which are recovering from an underground coalmine fire - Coalmine... | ecosystem: Environmental > Terrestrial > Soil > Unclassified ... | reverse complement strand
GTTGGTGCGCGCAACTCGACGCGAATCGTGCAGCAACATCAGCGCGAGCAGTCCAAGATTTTCCGCATCGCGCGGCAAGAGCGTGCAAAGCATCCGCGCGAGGCGAATCGCCTCGGCACAGAGTTCTCTCCGAATGAGCGTGTCACCTGCTGTCGCTGAATATCCTTCGTTGAAAATGAGATAGAGCACGGCCTGCACCGGCTGCAATCGCTCCGGCAGCGTATGGAGCGGCGGCACCTCGTAAGGAATGTGGGCCTGAGCGATTTTCGATTTCGCGCGAACGAGGCGCTGTGCGAGCGTGGCCTCGGGTACGAGAAACGCGCGCGCGATTTCCGGAGTCGTGAGGCCGCCGAGCGTGCGCAATGTCAGTGCAACTTGGGCTTCGGTATTGATTGCCGGATGGCAGCACGTGAAGATAAGTCGCAGTCGGTCGTCGGGATAGTTCATTGACGATGCATCGAAAGCCGCTGCTGCGTCGAGCTCATCGGGGTGATAGGACGTCGGCGTTTCATACCGCAGTGGATCCTGTTTTTCGCGACGCGTTCGGTCGCGGCGTAGCGCGTCGATCAAGCGGCGATGTGCGGCGGTCGTGATCCAAGCCGCCGGGTTGTCAGGCACGCCCGATTCGGGCCAACGCGCGATCGCCGACGTGAACGCTTCCTGGAGCGCCTCTTCGGCGAGATCGAACGAGCCGGAGATCCGGATTAGAGTCGCGATAATGCGCCCCGATTGCTGCCGGAACACGGATTCGGCGACGGACTTCGCGTCGAACTTCGCAGGGGGCATCGCTTGAGATTACACGGCTCGCCCGGCGGCGAAATACGCCGCGGCGAGAACTAGCGCGATCACAATTTCAAATACGGCCGGTCCGATGAAAAAATATTTTGCAGCGATAAATGTGGTGACGATGAAATTGAGGACGAAAAGCAGAAAAATGGGGCGAATCAGCATCGCGTTTGTTTTGGCGATCGTCGCTAACTGCCAAAAGAGAATTCCTTCCACGAGCAGGCTAATGCCAAGCAACCATCCGTAGGCGTAGAAAAAATCCCAGTATGTACGCATTGAGCCCATCACGTTGAATGACTGCGACTTCATGGCATCGATGATGGCCAACTCTCGCGCGCCGTTTCTGGGCTTGCTCAGCACGCCGCCGATCGTGTGCATGAAGGCGTGGATGATCGTCAACACCGAAGCAATACGCAGCAATAGAGTCGTGCTCATGGGCAGGCTCTCCTTATCAAATCAGCCGCAAAAATTGTTTCAACCGGCGGTGGAAGTTGCAGGCACGCGATGTGGTTTCAGGATTGACTCGGGAACACCATCGAACTCTGTGAGCTTACGAATCTCGATCGATCCCTTTGAGCCACCACACGAAGTCGGGATGCGCCCCGCCCAGTAAATTGCTTCGTTCAGATCGTCACAGTCGAGGACATAATAACCTGCCAGTTGTTCCTTGGTTTCGGCAAACGGCCCATCGGTCGTTAACACCTGGCCGCCTTCAACGCGAACCGTAGTGGCCGTATCGGTGCGACCGAGGCCGTTTACTGCGACGAGCATACCGCGCTCGCGCGTTTCGCGCATGACGGCGGAATGGGCCTGGCGAATCTGCTGCGCCTCTTCGGGAGACATCCGGCTCAGGTCGCCTTCCTTGGTGTAGATCAGCATCATGTACCGCATCTCAGAAGCCTCCATTTGGACTACCGGGTCGTGTCCGGCATCTTCCACCTTGACGACGCCCGAGAATGTCGAAATCGACAGGGGGGCGTAAGAAAATTCGCTTGCGGATCACCGCCACAGACGTGTCGCAATGCTGGGTCGGTTCAATGTCCAACGAACCCCGAGGGGGGCGCGAGCGCGGTCCATAGGCACCCAGCGACGCCACACAGTAGCACAGGCTACCGTTCCTGTGACTAGTGTGCCCGTCGGCATCCCGCGATGGGCCCTCTCGCGTAAATGAGGCGAGCCCCAACCCATGCAAGGTTTCTAACCGTCGGTCGTTCTAAGCCCCAGCGCCCACGCTCGCGCTTTGGAGGCTTCATGTTCAACCGTGGTTTCTTGTTCTCGGCACTTCGCAATTTTGTGAGCCTGACCGCCGTTGGAGGCCTGGCACTAGGGGCCGTCGCCCCAGTTCCATCGACGACCGGCAACTCTCCCGATTCCGAACCCGCGGCCGAAAGCGGTTGGCGGCTCTTGCCTGGCATTACGTACGAAAACGTGACGTTGTTTCCGGTAGTGACGGCTGGCGGCGCCGATACCTCGATGTTTCTGACTCTGGACGAGGGGCTGGCCAGCGGCGAAGTCGTCGTGACCGAGCAAGGCTCCGGCGGTTTGTACCGCTCCGAACGCGGAGCGCCGCGGTCCGAGCTCAACGGAGGGGCAGCGGTGAACCAGCTCGTGCTGATCAACCGGAGCAAACGGCCGCTGTTACTGCTGGCAGGAGAGCTGGTGAGCGGCGGCAAGCAGGATCGGATCATTGGAAAAGATCGGATCGTGCCGGTTGGCTCGGAGCCGCTACCACTGGATGTGTTTTGCGTCGAGCATGGGCGGTGGTCTTCGGGTTCGCGATTTTCGGCGGCCAAGATGATGGTGCATCCAAGCGTGCGCGAGCAGGCCGCGATAGCCAACGATCAGAACGATGTGTGGGCCGCGGTGCGCGCAGGCTCGACGGCTGGAGCACCGATGAACGGGCGGGCCGGGTCGGTGCTTGCCTCACCGAGGATTTCGGCGGACTCGATCAGCGAGACGGTGGCGGTGAACGCGCCAACGCAGGCGTATTCCAAGATTTACGAAGGCGGTCGCGTGGGCGCATCGGTCGATGAAATGGTTGCGCAGCTGGAGCGGCGCTTCGAGAAGGAGACCGGCGGACTTAAGAGCGAGCGCGTTGTGGGCGTGATCGTGGCCTACGGAGACGAGGTCGCCTGGAGCGATATCTTTGCGTCGCCGGAGTTGTTCAACCACTACTGGATGAAGCTGTTGCGGAGCTATTCAGTGGAAGGCTGGCTCGGCCGAAGGTGCGGGAAGTGGCGTCCGAAGGCGACGCGCGCGAATTTTTGCGGAGGCTGAATGGGAAGCAGGTCGAGGAGAGCGAGCCGGGTGTTTACCGGTGGCGGGAGATCACGCAGGGGCGGCTGGCGTTGATCGAGCTGGACGCGCTGACGCCGAAGCCCGTGACGATCCATCGGCTGTTCGTTTTTCGGACGTCGTGATTTTTTGGGGGAAAAGCCCACCCCCCTGTATTTGTGCAAGAGTGAGCAAGTTGTTTCGGATCAGAGCGTTGCGCGATTCCCATTTTGGGAAGAGGAGAAGAGTGCGCAAGGCATTTGATTTGTTGGTGTTCGGGGTATGAGAGATTCGCGTTTTGTTCGATCTTTTCAGGTATTCATTTACAGAGGTCACAGAGTTCGAGGAGAAAACCGAAACGTGAATGTGTACGACCGGGCAAGCAGGGGCGCAGCATGCTGCGCTGCACGGATTCCTGAATGGAAAGATGTTACCGTATCGATTAACAATTGTCAATTGGTAATTTTTACATGGTGTGTCTGTTCGAACTGACAGTTGGCTCGAGTCAGCGGGTGCCGGGATCGCCGAGGTTGGTGCGGACGCGATTGCGGCGGGCTTTGGTGGCGTCGGATTCCTGCTTTTCGTACTCGGCCAACTCTTCGTCGGTGTAGGAGAACGAGTCGCGGGCGGCGAACATGGAGTTGCTGCGTCCTGCCTGGCGCTTCTTTTTCTGGATTTGGCCGAACTCGTGGCGAACCTGGCGGAGCGGAGCTTCGATGGCTTTCACCTCAACGAGCAGGTCGCTGACCTTTTCCAGAAAATCGTGCAAGTGGAACGGGCGCACGACGTAGGGGAGCTTGGCGGATTCAAGAGCGCTCACGTAGTGACCGCCTGACAGCTCGGGAAGAATATAAAGGACGCGCAGCCGGCCGCCATCCGCGACTGAGACGCTGGAAAGTTCGCGCAGGGTTACGAAAAGAGGGCTATCGATGCCGATGAGGGCGACATTGGCAACGACCAGCGACCATTCACCGGTTTTTAGTTCCGCCAAGAGCAATTTGGTATCGGGAACGATGCGAACGCGCCAACCTTCGGAGTCCAGAATCTGGCGCAAAGCGCCTTGGCCCGAAGGGTCGTTGTCGAGGACAAGGATGCCGACTTGCTTCGTCACGGGCACGGGGGTGGGAGAGCTGGACATGGCTCTATTTTAGGCCTTGAGCAAGGGTGCAAGGCCGCGGGGGCAAGCGAGGGCAGCGAAGTGGTGAATTGGCCTTTGGGACAGGGGTGTTCGGTGGCCCACGATCTGCGTCGCGTCAAGAGATACGAAGAAAGAGCGCGGTGTAGTTTTCCCCACGGAGCCAAAACACATCATTGATAGCGGACGCTATTTGCCGACGACGAGATCGGCGCCTTCCTGGTAGCGCTTGGGTTCGCTGCCGTCCCACAGCTGGCGGTAGACGAAGTAGGAGGTGGCGCTGAGGCGGCGCGTATAGAAGACCTGAACGCCGTCGCGGGACCACTCGCCGTGGCGCGCCCATTGGTCCGACGGGCTCAGCAGTGTGCGGCGCTTGGACTTTACTTCATAAAGAAAGATGGCCGCGGCGAGGCCCATTTGATCGGTTGGCGCGCCGGCGGGAGCTTTTACATAGGGCGCGGCGATGAGCAGCAGATCGGAATTGATCGGATTGATGCGAAACGTGTCGGATCCCGTGATGTCGAAATCGTTGCCGTAAATTTCTTTCAGCGGGGTGGTCTGGGTTGCGCGGCCGTCGTCAGTGATCCAGTATGCGTTTTGCATGTCGCTGGCGAGCAGGGTGTGGGCGTCGATCCAACCGTGCAGGGAAGTGAGGCTGCCGGTGAAGACCGGAGTGCCTTGCTGCGGGGCGCCCGCCGTGAAGATGTAGAGCTGCCACTTTTGATCCTGATAATTCAGATAGGCGACGCGCGAGTCGTCGGGCGACCAGAAGGCTTCGCGGACTCCACCGCGGACCAGGTCTTGAGAGCGGCCGGTGGTCGCGTCGTAGAGCACGATGGAGCGATCAGGGCCGGTTTTTGTGTCGGGGCGCGTGTAGAGAAGCTTCTTGCCGTCGTGAGAGAGCGACGGCTCAGAGCCGTCCTGCGCGGCAACTTTGCGAATCTTGGCAAGGCCGACGACAACCTTGGTGCCGGAGATGTAGGCGATATCGGTCGGCGACTGGAATTTGATGATGTCGGCAGGGAGCACGGCCGGGATCTTGTCTTCGTCGTCTGGATCGGGCTGATTGTTGATCTTCGGGAAAAGTTCGGCGGCGATGCGGGCGCACCCGTTGAGCGTGCCGATTTGCGCGTGCTGGGCGATGGCGCGAAATGTATATTTTGCAGCGGGCTCATTGGCGGGCGAGCAATTTTCGCGCGTCAGATGGACGCTAACGTCAGCGCCAGTGGCGGAATCTTTCGCGCGATAGGTCCACTCGTCGTTGGTGCCCTCGCGCTGCACGTCTACCGGTTCAAGTGTGACCGGCGGATAGTTGGGCCGATCCATGCGCTCCGGACCTTTGATGCCGATGCGAATGCTCCATGCGGGTTGGGCGCCTTCGGGCGGGCCGAATGCGAGCAGCAGGATGGGAAAGTGGGTGGAGACGGGAGAATTGGGAGCGGGAGTCGGAGTTTGCGCGGTAGCGGGAGTGGTTGCAGGCTTTTTCGATTGGGACTGCGAAGATGCCGGGGTTGATTTCGTTTGCGCTGCGATTTGGTTGGCGCCACTGTATGCGCCGGCCGTGATGGCCAGTGCTAAAATTGCAAATCCCCTCGAGAACTCCGGGACCGTTCGCAAAATTTTCCTCCGCGGCAGCCATGGATCGTATCGAAATGTTCGATGCAATTGTCGCACGTCCCGGCGGAGCGCCGTTAGAGTTTGGATGAACTCCCTTCGGTAGGGCGACTCGTTCGAATTTAACTATGGAAGGTTGGCGAATTCGGATTTGGCTTGCTGGACAACGGGGAGATCGGGGTCAGCATCTTTCCAGATTGCGAGCAGATCTTTGTAGGTCGAGGCGGATTTGGCGCGGTCTCCGGAGGCGGCAAGGGCGCGCGCGAGTTGTAGTCGGGCGATTGGTCCGACGGGATCGTTGAGCATCAGTCCGGGGTGATCGAGTATTTTTTGGAATTCAGCGGCGGCTTCGGTATGACGGCCGAGACGGCTGTAGGCGAGGCCGCGGACGTAGACTGGATAAAGGGCGCCGAAGCCTGGTCCAAAGAAGTATGCCGTGGCAGGAACGGCAAAATCGTAGGGTCGAGCGGCTTCGGTCATCTCAAGCGCCTTGATAGGGTTGCCTTCGGAGAGAGTGGCCAGCGCGCGAATCGTCGGCAAGTAACTGAACTGCACGGTCGTATCCTCGGGATAACGCTTATCGAGATCCGCTGCGATTTTGCTCGACTGTTTCGAATCTCCCAACGTGGCGAGAGCAAATGCCGGGCCGTACTGTGCGTCGCGGCTGTGCGAAGCGGACAGCGCCGCAATTAAATTGCTTTGCGCCTCGTCGTGAACGCCATACACCGCATTCCAAATCGATCTAGCGCCTTGAAAGAGTGCTGCTCGTTCCGTCAGGCGCGCCTGGCGAGCGAAGCTGAGGGCGAGATCGGACGAACGATTTGCTTCTTTCACTCGTCCTTGGTAGGCGAGGGTAAGCGCCTCCTGGTGTTCGAAGCCACCTTGTGAGTTCCACTTGGCGTGCCGCTGCGTAACTTCGTTGCGCATCGCAGCGGTATCGCCACGAAGGAAAGCGATCGCGTAGCGGATGAAAGAAAACTGGATGACTTCGACTTTATTTAGCGCGGCGCGGCGAAGAAGCGCCTCGGTGTCGGACGGGCGATTCATGTAGATGTAAATCCACGCGACGTTCTCGTAGCCGATGGAGTAGCGCGGATCGATTTCGATCGCTTTCAAGCCTTCTTGGGCGCCGGTTTCATAGTGAGCGGTGCCGGGAGAGGTAAAGCCCGAGAGAAATCCGCGCGGAAATAATTCATCTGGATATTTCTGAGCCCAAGCTTCGAGAGTCTGCCGACCGATTTCAAGGTTGCCGGTTACTTGGCGGTGATAGACAAAAGTGATGAAGAAATTTTCCTGGTCCGTGACCCTGTCACGAAGTTGGTAGGCCTTCGTGATTGTTTGGGCAGCAAGTTCGTTTTCGCCGAGGTCGGAATAACAACGCGCGAGATAGGCATACGCGATCGCGAAGTTGGGATCGAGTTCGACGGCGCGCTTCAGGAGGGAAGCAACCTCGGCCTCCTGCGCCCTGGCCTGAAAGGCCTTCATCGCGGCGCTGTAGGAGCGCCACGCTTCGAGAGACGGGGTTTTTCCGCCGAGTTCGAGGCCGGGTTCCTTGTCAACGTGCGGAAGTACGCTGCTCGTTCGAGCGCCGAACCGCTGCGTCATTTGCGTTAATGTATTGAAGATGTCGTCTTGCTTTGCAGCGGTTGCGCGCTCCTGCTCGAGCACAGCGCCGGTTCGGCAATTTCGCGCGCGCAGGGTCAGCGCGTACTCGCTGCCAAAGGTCGCAATCGTTCCTTCGACGACCCCGGAGCTCGCGGCGCGTTCGCAGACTTCGGCGGCGACCGATGGAGTGAGCTTCGTGTTTGCAGGTCGAACCATTAAGGCAAGTGTTCGGGCCACTCTTTCTTCGGGAAGCAGCGAGATTCCAGGGGCACTTTCGAGTTGAACCGCGAGGGCCTGACGCAGGGAATTATCGAGGGATGGATCGCCGGTCTGATTCGAAAAATCCGCGACGACAATGGATTTTTCGGTGTTGGGCGCCGTCGGGGCGGAGCCGCGGTGAAAGTAAGAATATACGGCAGCTGAAATCGACAGGATAGCGACCGCAGCGATCGCGCCCAACACGGGCCATCGACTGTCGCCATCGCGAACCGACTCCAGCTCCTTTTCAATTTCGCCGACGGATTGGAATCGAAGCTCCGGTTTCTCCTCCAAACAGCGGGTGACGATTTTTTCGAGTGGCCGCGATGGAATTCGCTTTTGGGAGCCTACGCGTGAAGCAGTGAGCATTTCGTAGAGGACGCAGCCGAAGGAATAAATGTCGGAGCGTGCATCAGCGGGTTTGCCTTCGCGCTGCTCGGGCGGCATGTAGGCGGGCGTGCCCATCACCATGTGGCTTGCGGTGATGCTGTCGTCGTAGGCGGATTTGGCGAGGCCGAAGTCGAGGACCTTAACGCCGGATTTCGCGAGCATGATGTTGCCGGGTTTCAGATCGCGGTGGATGATTCCGCGTTCATGGGCCTGCGCGAGAGCGGCGAGGATTTGCAGCGCATATTCCAGCGCCTCGTTGACCGGCAGCGGGCCGTGTTTGAGACGAGAGGCAATTGTCTCGCCATCGACGAGTTCCATCACCAGATAGTTGGGGCCGATGTCGTAGAGCGTGCAGATGTTTGGATGATTGAGCGCAGAAATGGCGCGGGCTTCGCGTTCGAAGCGTTCGCTGAATTGCTCGCGCGTCATTTTGATGGCGACGGCGCGGCCCAGGCGGGTGTCGAGCGCGCGGTAGACTGAACCCATGCCGCCAGCGCCGAGGCGGTTTTGGAGGCGGTATGGACCGAGAGTCATGTCCAAGGTTTCGGCGGTCAGCGTGGCTTCGCCCGCGACGGACGCGGCGTTTTCGATCGCGGGACGATCAAGGAATTCGCCGCCGGAGCGCTGAACGAGGAGCGACTCGACCTCGCGACGAATATCGGGATCGACGCCGGAGAGCAGGGCGATGCGTTCGGCAGCGCTTTTCTCGCGAGCGGCGTGATACAGCGCTTCAATCTGATGGAAGCGGTCCGGGAGAGGGCTCTCGGGAGGCATGACCTGGTGCGCCTATCCTAAGACTTAACTCGCGCAATAGCCATGCCTTGGCGAAGTCCCAATCGCGTCGAACGGTGCGAGGAGAAATTTTAAGGGTAGCCGTGATTTCGTCCTCCGTCAGGCCTCCGAAATAGCGGAGTTCGACGACTTTAGCTTGGCGCGGAGCGATGCGAGCGAAGGCTGTGAGCGCTTCGTCGAGCGCGATGATGGAGTGATTTGGCCCCCGCGTGAGTAATGCGGTCTCGTCGAAGACTATTCTGACGGCGGCGCCGCCGCGTTTGTCGGCGCCGCGGGCGCGCGCGGCATCGACCAGGATGCGGCGCATCATCTGGGCTGCCATGGCAAAAAATTGAGCACGCTGCTGCCATTCGACTCTCGTCACATCGACCAGCCGAAGATACACCTCGTTCACGAGGGCGGTCGTTTGAAGGGTGTTGGTCCGGCGCTCATTCCGCATATGACGACGAGCCATGGCACGGAGTTCGGGATAGACGTACTCCGTTAACTTTGCGAGAGCCTCCTCGTCACCGCTGCTCCATGCGAGCAGCAAACCAGTGATTTCCGAATGGGATACGCCGGAGGATGGCAAATCGGTCTCCTCGTGGCTTTCGCCGGGAAAGCGGGCCCGTGAAGCCGGTCAAAAAATACACCAAGCGTGGCCGCTTTTGCTGCCGTATTGCGCCTGTACCGGTAGGAAGGAGATTGGTCCCCAAGGGTCTCCTCCAGGAGAGGCAGCCAACAATGAGACACATCTCGGAAGTGATTGCTTTTGCAGCGTTGTCGGTCCTGTTTGGAGCGCCGCACGCGCGGGCTTGGAATTGTTCGGACGCTTCGCTCAAGGGTGGTTACGGTTATACGGGAACGGGCGCATTACTCGCCGCTTACGTCGGGCCGACCGACGCAGGGCCATTCGCAGAAGTCGGCCGGCAAACGTTCGACGGCAAAGGGCATACCGAGGCAGCGGCTACGCTCAGCGCCAACGGAGACATCTCACAGGTCACCGTCGAAGGAACATACTCCGTGAAATCGGATTGCACCGGAACGATGACGCTGAATATTGCGCAGTTCGGTTCGACGGTGGATTTGAGTTTCGTGATCGATGAAGACGGAAACGAGATCCGAGCGATCGTGTCCGACAAGAACGTGATCGAGAGCCGGGTCTATCGGAAGCAGTTTCCGAGCGAGAAGGAAGAGAAGATTTCTGCTCGCTTGACGGGTGATCCTTTGCGAGACCGTGGATCGAAGGCGCGAGAGAATGAGGTTCGCGCTGCGGTCGCGGCTACGGGTAAATGGATTCGGCGTGATTTTTTGCCGAGCTGACGCAGAGTTCAGAGCAGGGC
>Ga0070734_10006182_pt1 | contig 10176 bp, 7 predicted proteins | sample Coa_R1_8_FD_66444 | JGI IMG/M metagenome (GOLD analysis project Ga0070734, IMG submission 66444) | Surface soil microbial communities from Centralia Pennsylvania, which are recovering from an underground coalmine fire - Coalmine... | ecosystem: Environmental > Terrestrial > Soil > Unclassified ... | reverse complement strand
CGCTCGAACCCGGTGGCGATGGCCTGGCTGGTGAACGCGGTGGACAGCACCGCGAGCGCGATCACCCCGGGCACCAGGAAGTCGACTCTGGCCCGCTGGCCGGAGCCCACCTTGACCAGGTCGTCCAGGGTGAAGGCGGTCAGCAGCAGTATCGGGATGATCAGTGTCAGCAGCAACTGCTCACCGTTGCGCACCAGCGTCCTGGCCTCCAGGCCCGCCTGCGCCATGATCATCTTCGCCATTGGCGCGGCCCCGGGGGCCGGCGCGGGCCAGTCCACCGTCTCTGCCATCGGTGCCCCGCTCATGACCGCAGCTCCCGGCCGGTCAGTTCGAGGAAGACGTCTTCCAGGGTGCGGCTCTCGATCCGCAACTCCTGGGCCAGCACGCCGTGCTCGGCACACCACGCGGTCACCGCGGCGACCAGCCGCGGGTCCACCCGGTTGTGCACCTCCACCAGGTAGTGCCCGGCCGGTGACTCCTTGGCCGCGGTGCCCAGCGGCAGCGCGGCGAGCAGGGCGTCGATGTCCAGCCCTGGCTCGGCCCGGAAGCGCACCTGCCCGGCGGTGCCGGTCAGCTCGGCCGGCGTGCCCTCGGCGACCAGCTTGCCGTGGTCGACGATGGCCACGTGGTCGGCGAGCCGCTCGGCCTCCTCCATGTGGTGGGTGGTGAGGATCACGCTGGCGCCGGACGCGCGGAGCCCGGCGATCAGATCCCAGGTGGCGTGGCGCGCCTGCGGGTCCAGGCCGGAGGTGGGCTCGTCGAGGAACACCAGTTCCGGGCGGCCGATCACCGCGGCGGCCAGGGAGACCCGCTGCTGCTGCCCGCCGGACAGCCGCCTGACCTGCGTCCGCGCCGAGGCGGTCAGCCCCAGCCGGTCGAGCAGCCACGCCGGGTCCAGCGGATGCGCGTGGAACCGCGCGAGCACGCCCAGGTACTCGCCTGGCCGGACGGCGGGCGGGATGCCGCCGGACTGCAGCATCACCCCCACGCGGGGGCGCAGAGCGCGGGCATCGGTGACCGGGTCGAGCCCGAGCACCGCCACGCGGCCAGCGTCGGGCCGCCGGTACCCCTCGCAGATCTCGATCGTGGTGGTCTTGCCCGCCCCGTTCGGCCCCAGCACCGCGGTCACCGCGCCGCGGCAGGCCCGCAGGCTGAGCCCGTCCACCGCGGCCGTGTGCCCGTACCGCTTGACGAGATCACAGATCTCGACCGCGGTGGTTTCAGTCACGCTCGCGAGTTTAGAGGGAGGTGCTGGATGACGCGGCGCCGACCAGAGCCTTGATCAGGCGCGGATCCGCGCCTGCCTCGGGATGCCACTGCACGGCCACGAGGAACGGGCCGCCCGCGCCGACGGGCTCCACCGCCTCGACGACGCCGTCCTCCGCCCACGCGGTGGCGACCAGGCCGTCGCCGAGGCGGTCGATGGCCTGGTGATGCGCGGTCGGCACGGCTACCCCGGCTCCGTTGGCGCCGAGGATGCCGGCCAGCCGCGAACCCGGGGTGATCCGCACCGGATGTGAGCCGAACGTGCCTGGTGCCGGGGTGTGCCCGGCTTCGTTCGGCACGTGCTGGCACAGCGTGCCGCCACGGGCCACGTTGACCAGTTGCATGCCGCGGCACACGCCGAGCACCGGTTTCCCCGCCGCCACGGCCGCGTCCAGCATCTCGATCTCGGCCGCGTCGCGCGCCTGGCTCACCCGCGAGGTGGCCGGATGCGGCTGCGCCCCGTACAGGCCGGGGTCGATGTCACCGCCGCCGGTCAGCAGCACCCCGTCGAGCCTGGACACCGCCGCGGCGATGCCGGGCAGCGGTGGCAGCAGCACCGGGATCCCGCCCGCCGCGGCCACCTGCTCGGCGTAGTTGGCGGGCAGCAGCACGGCGGGCTTGTGCCAATGGGACCAGCGGGCGTCCTCGCAGTAGGCGGACAGGCCGATCACGGGCGCGGTGCGCACTTGGCTCCTCCAGGCCGGGCGGAAAGGGGCGACGGGCGGAATCTAGCCGGCTACAGCGGCGTCACGTACGCGCCGGAGATGCCGCCGTCCACCAGGAACGTCGACGCGGTCACGAACGAGGCGTCGTCGCTGGCCAGGAAAGCGACGGCGGCGGCGATCTCCTCGGGCTCGCCGAACCGGCCCATGGGCACGTGCACCAGCCGCCGCTGCGCTGCTTCCGGGTCGGCCGCGTAAAGCTGCTGCAGCAGGGGCGTGTTGATGGGGCCGGGGCACAGCGCGTTCACCCGGATCTTCTCCCTGGCGAACTGCACCCCCAGTTCCCGGCTCATCGCCAGCACGCCGCCCTTGGAGGCGGTGTAGGAGATCTGCGAGGTCGCGGCGCCGAGCACCGCGACGAACGAGGCCGTGTTGATGATCGAGCCCCCGCCGGCCCGCTGCATGTGCGGGATCACGTGCTTGCAGCACAGGTACACCGACGTGAGGTTGACCTCCTGCACGCGGCGCCACGCGTCCAAGCCGGTGACCAGGATCGAGTCGTCCTCGGGCGGGGAGATCCCAGCGTTGTTGAAGGCGACATCCACCCGCCCGAACTCGCGCGCCGCGGTCTCGTAGACGCCGCGCACGTCATCCTCGCTGGTCACATCAGCCTGGACGAAGATCCCCCCGGCTTCGGTGGCTGCGGCTTTCCCCGTCTCGCCATCGATGTCCACCGCGACGATCCTGGCTCCTTCGGCGGCGAGTCGCCGCACGCAGGCCAGCCCGATGCCGCTTCCGGCCCCGGTGATCACGGCGACCCGGTCCTGCAGGCGTTGCATAAGCCCTGATCACACTCCCTGTGTCAATCCAGGCCCGTGCCTCGCCGGGCCCTCGGTGCCCGGCCAGCCCGGGCCGTCGTAATGCAGCGTTATTCATCCGTCGCTATGAACACGTTCTTGATCTCGGTGAACGCGTCGAGGGCATCCGGGTCCAATTCGCGCCCCAGCCCGGACTGCTTGAAGCCGCCGAACGGGGTCCAGTAGCGGACCGAAGAGTGGGAGTTGACCGACAGGTTGCCGGTCTCCACGCCGCGCGCCACCCGGATGGCCCGGCCAACGTCGCGGGTCCACACCGAGCCGGACAGGCCGTAGGGCGTGTCGTTGGCCATCGCCACCGCCTCGGCCTCGCCGGAGAACGGCACCACGGCGACCACCGGGCCGAACACCTCCTCGGTGTAGGCCGGGTCGTCGAGGCGCACCGGCGCGAGCACCGTCGGTGCGAACCAGTAGCCGGGCCCCTCCGGAGCACTGCCGCGGAACGCCACCGGCGCACCGGCCGGCACATAGGAGGCCACCTTGGCCCGGTGCTCGGCCGAGATCAGCGGCCCCATCTCGGTGTCCTCCCGGGCCGGGTCGCCGACCGCGACCGCCGTGACCGCCGGTTCGAGCAGTTCGAGGAACCGGTCGTACACCTCGCGCTCGACCAGGATCCGTGACCTGGCGCAGCAGTCCTGGCCGGCGTTGTCGAACGCGGCGACCGGCGCGGTGGCCGCGGCCTTCTCCAGGTCGGCGTCGGCGAACACGATGTTGGCGCTCTTGCCGCCGAGTTCCATCGTGACCCGCTTCACCTGCCGGGCACAGCCGGCCATGATCTCCCGGCCCACCTCGGAGGACCCGGTGAAGACGATCTTGCGCACGTCCGGGTGGTCGATCAGCCGCTGGCCCACCACCGAGCCCTTGCCGGGCAGCACCTGGAACACGCCCTCGGGCAGCCCCGCCTCCAGCGCCAGTTCGGCGATCCTGATCGCGGTCAGCGGCGTCCGCTCCGCGGGCTTGGCGATCACCGGGTTGCCGGCCGCCAGCGCGGGCGCGACCCCCCAGCCGAGGATCGGCATCGGGAAGTTCCACGGCACGATGACGCCGACCACGCCAACCGGCTCGTGGAAGGTGACGTTCAGCCCGCCCGGCACCGGGATCTGCCTGCCGCACAGCCGCTCCGGCGCCGCGGAGTAATAGCGCAGCACGTCGCGGACGTTGCCTGCCTCCCACCGGGCCTGCCCGGCCGGGTGGCCGGAGCCCCGCGTCTCCAGCCCGGCCAGCTCGCCGATGTGCGCGTCGACCACGTCGGCGAAGGCGCGCAGCAGCGCCGCCCGCTCGCCCGGGGCGACCTTCCGCCAGGCCGGCTGGACGGCCACGGCCCGCGCGATCGCCGCATCGGCCGCTGCCGCGGAGGTCTGCTCGACCTCGGCCACCGGTTCCTCGGTGGCCGGGTTCAGCACAGTGAAAACAGGCATCGTGGTCGATCCGCTCCGGCTCGGCTAGGTCCGCTCGAAGCCGCGATACAGCTCCCAGTCGGTGACCGCGGCGTCGAAGGCGGTCAGTTCCACTCTGGCATTGTTCGCGTAGTGCTCCACGACGTCGTTGCCGAACGCCTTGCGGGCCAGCTGGCTGTGCTCCCACGCATCCAGCGCGTCCCGCAGCGTCGAGGGCACCCGGGGGCCCGGGCCTGAGTACGCGTTGCCCGCCATGGCCGGCTCGAGCGGCATCTCGTGCTCGATGCCCTCCAGGCCGGCCGCGAGCATGGCGGCGATGGCCAGGTAGGGGTTGACGTCCCCGCCGGGCACCCGGTTCTCCGGGCGCAGCGAGTGCCCGTGCCCGACCAGGCGATAGGCGCAGGTCCGGTTGTCCACGCCCCAGCGCACCGCCGTCGGAGCGAAGCTGCCCGCCACGTAGCGCTTGTAGGAGTTGACGTTCGGCGCGTGGAACAAGATCAGCTCGCGCAGCCCGGCGAGCTGCCCGGCGAGGAAGTGCTCGCCCACCGGGGACAGGCCGAACGGCCCGTCCCCGGCGAGCACCGGGCTCCCCGCCGAGTCCCGAAGCGACAGGTGGATGTGGCAGGAGTTGCCCTCGCGGGCGTTCGGCTTGGCCATGAACGTGAGGCTCATGCCCTCCTGCGCCGCGATCTCCTTGGCACCTGTCTTGTAAATCGAATGGTTGTCGCAGGTGGTCACCGCGTCGGCGTAGCGGAACGCGATCTCGTGCTGGCCGAGGTTGCACTCGCCCTTGGAGGACTCGACGTACATGCCCGCGCCGGACATGCCCAGCCGGATCCGCCGCATCAGCGGTTCCACCCGGCCGGTGCCGAGGATGGAGTAGTCCACGTTGTACAGGTTCACCGGGGTGAGGTCGCGGTAGGCCAGGGCCTGCGCGTCCTCGAAGGAGTCCCGGTACACGCAGAACTCGAGCTCGGTGCCGGCGAAGGCGGTCCAGCCACGGGCGGCCAGCCGGTCGGTCTGCGCCTTGAGTATCTGCCGCGGCGAGGCGACCACCGGGGTGCCGTCGGTCCAGGCCAGGTCGGCCAGGATCAGCGCGCTCGCCTCGTGCCACGGCAGGTGGCGGAGCGTCCCGAAGTCGGGCACGAGGACGAAGTCGCCGTACCCGCGTTCCCAGGACGACATCTCATAGCCGTCCACCGTGTTCATGTCGATGTCCACGGCGAGCAGGTAGTTGCACCCCTCGGCGTGGTGGCTGGCCACCTCGTCGAGGAAGAACTCCGCCGACACCCGCTTGCCCTGCAGGCGCCCCTGCATGTCGGTGAACGCGAGCACGACCGTGTCGATCGTGCCCGCGTCCACCGCCCCCCTCAGCTCGTCCAGGGAGAGCATCCCCGGGCGGGCAGCCGTGCTGCCGGATCCGGCCACTGTCACGTGGTCCCTTCGTCAGGCGATACGTGCACGGTCAGCTGGCCAGTTCCTGCTCGATGGCGGCCAGTTCCTCGGGCGTGCCCTGGACCTTCGGCCCGGTGAACCAGTTCTTAGCGGAGACCAGCCAGTAGATCCCGGCGAAGCCGAGCACGACGACCACCGCCACGATCGTGTAGTTGAAGTTCGACCGGGTGATCGGGCTGTAGACGGGCAGGACGAACAGGATGCAAATGATCACCACCCAGGTGACCGCGATCCAGCCGACCACGTAGCTCCACCGGCCCAGGTGCCAGGGCCCCCGCTTGAAACTCTCGCCCTGGAGCAGCCGCAGGAAGGTGGGCATCACGTAGGCGACGTAGAGCCCGATGACCGCGATGGACGTGACCGCGGCGTAGGCGGCGCTGTTCCACAGGTAGGGCAGCCCGAGTATGAACGCCCCGGCAGCGGCGAGCCAGATCGCGTTGGTGGGCGTCCTGGTCCGCTTGTTCACGCGGTGCCAGAGGTTCGATGCTGGCAGCGCACCGTCGCGGGAGAACGCGTAGATCATGCGCGAGTTCGCGGTGACCGAGGACATGCCGCAGAACAGCTGCGCACCGATGACGATGAGCAGCAGCAGCTTCGCGCCGGTGGCCCCGACCGCGTCGAGCATGATCTGGGCGGGCGGCACGACCGCGAGCGCCGTGGGCGCGTAGTGCTGGATCGCGAACGTCATACCGAGAAGCAGCACCCAGCCCGCGAACAGCGAAACGACGATCGACATCACGATGCCGCGGGGCCCGCTGCGCGCCGCACTGTGGGTTTCCTCGGTCATGTGCGCCGAGGCGTCGTAGCCGGTGAAGGTGTACTGGGCGAGCAGCAGGCCGAGCAGGATCACGTAGAACGTGCTGTGCCAGCCCGTGTTGTTGACGATGCCCGTGAAGACGAAGTGGGCCGGCTGATGGTGCGACGGGGCGAAGATGAGCGCACCAACGATGATCAGCACGCCCAGGATGTGCCACCAGACGCTGACGTCGTTCAGCAGCGCCACCAGCCTGATGCCGAACTGGTTCATGATCCCGTGCACCAGCAGCACGGCCGCGAAGATCAGGATCGTGACCCAGTGGTACAGCGGCGTGTTGAACACGAGGTTGAGCCAGGCGTTGATGAAGAACGCCGCGCCGAAGTCGATGCCCGCGGTCACCGCGACCTGGCCCAGGAAGTTGAACCAGCCGGTGAACCAGGACCACGCGGCCCCGTTCTTCCGCGCGAGCTTCGCCGACCAGTAGTACAACCCACCCGCGGTTGGGAAGCTGGAGCACACCTCCGCCATGGACAGGCCGACGAACAGGGTCATGAGGCCGACAAAGGGCCAGCCCCAGGTCATGACCACCGGGCCGCCGACGTTCATGCCGTACCCGTACAGGGTCAGGCAGCCGGACAGGATCGAGATGATCGTGAACGAGACCGCGAAGTTGGAGAAGCCGGACATGCGGCGGCGCAGCTCCTGGGCGTAACCCATTTCATGGAGTCGTTGCTCGTCCTCTGTCATCGCCGCGCGCTCATTGACCGCCACGGGAACTCCTTGATCGGTGACGCGGCGTGTCCGCCGCGGGGTCGTGCTGCCGGGGGCACGCCGAGGCGTCTCACCTGGCCGCTCTGTCCCAATGGTTTAGTATCTGACCATTGAGGGTTACACTCCCGGTCATGTCAAGACCTGCACCGGAAAAGAATGTCGGGAGCTGACCTCGCCGCTCTGCTCGGCCCGGTGCGGGCGGGCAACGCGTTCGAGGAAACGGTCGAGCGGATGCTCACCGTCATCAAGCTCGGCCTGGTGGCCCCGGGGGAGAGATTTCCGCCAGAACGCGAGCTAGCAGCCCTGCTCGGCGTAAGCAGGCTCACTCTGCGCGAGGCGATCCGAGCGCTGCAGCAGGCCGGTTTCGTGGAGCCGCGGCGGGGCCGGTTCGGCGGCACGTTCGTGACCTACGAGCAGCCCGCGCCAGACCCGGGGGAGGCGCGGCGGATCGCGCTGGAGGACGCCAGCAAGCTCACCGACGCGCTCACGTTCCGGCTGGTGGTGGAGACCGGTGCCGCCGAGGTGCTCGCCGCCTCCGGCGGCGACCGGGGCCGGGGCGTCCTGCTGGGCCGCCTGGCCGACCTGAACGCCGCCACCCCGGGCGACTACCGGCGGCTGGACACGCTGTTCCACCTGTCGATCGCGGAGCTGACCGGGTCCAGCCTGCTCGCCGCCGCGTGTACCGACGCCCGGATGCGGCTGAACGACCTGCTGAATGCAATCCCGGTGCTGCAGCACAACATCGACCACACCGCCCGCCAGCACACCGCCATCACCGAGGCCATCCTGGCCGGCGACGCGGCACGGGCCCGGCGCGCGGTCGCCGAGCACCTTGACGGCACCGCCGCGCTGCTCCGGGGCTTCCTTGCCCCGCCGTCACCGGCCGCGGACGGCCGCGCGCGCAGCCGGTGAGGCGGGCCGGGGCTGCAGGGGCCGCAGTGGCGCCGGCTTAGCGGGTTATCTCCCTGACTCTGCCGTCGAACAGGTCGGTGACCAGCAGGCCGCCGGCGGCGTCCACGCCGACCCCGAACGGCTGGTCGAGTTCGGCATGGGTGCCCGGGCCACCGTCCCCGGAGAACCCCGGGGTGCCGTTGCCGGCCACGGTGTAGACGTCGCCGGCGATCATCGGTATCCCGTAGAACGTCCCGGTGGCGGCCGCCACCACGCGCACCCGGTTGTTGCCCATGTCCGCCGGCACCGAGCCGGAGTCGGTGTCGGCTACCGCGATGTTGCCGGCTCCGTCCACGGCCACCGAATCCGGGTTGTGGAACTCGGCGCCCGTGGCCGGGCCGCCGTCTCCGGCGAACCCCGGGGTGCCGTTGCCGGCGACGAGGTAGATGTCACCCTTGGTCATCGCCTGCCCGTAGAACGTGCCGGTCGTCTCCGCCACCACCCGCACCCGCTCGTTGCCGGTGTCGGCGATGACCAGGTTCCCGGTGTGATCCGGCGCCACCGACCACGGCCCGTTCAGCTCCGCTTGCGTCGCGCGCCCGCCGTCCCCGGAGAACCCGGAGACGCCGTTACCGGCGATCGTGTAGATGTCGCCAGCGGTCATCGCCTTCCCGTAGAACGTCCCGGTCGTGGCGGCCACCGCCCGGATCCGGCTGTTGCCCTCGTCCGCGATAACCAGGTTGCCTGCCGCGTCCACCGATATCCCGATCGGGGACATCCCCGCATCGAGAGCCGGGCCGCCGTCCCCGGAATACCGGGGTTCACCGTCGCCGGCGACGGTGTAGAGGTCGCCGGCGGTCATGGGCACGCCGTAGAAGGTCCCCGATGTGGCGGGCACCATCTGGACGTTGTCCTGTCCGCCGCCCTCGGTGAGCAGCAGGTCGCCGGCCTCGTCCACCGCCACGCTGGCCGGGCTGTCCAACTCCGCCTGGGTAGCGGGGAAGCCGGTTGGTCCCCCCTGGCCGCGCTTCCCGTCGCCCGCGACCGTGTAGATGTCCCCCTTGGTCATCGCCTGCCCGTAGAACGTGCCCGTGCGGGCCGCCACGACACGGATCCGGTTGTTGTCGCTATCGGCGATGACCGTGTTGCCCGCGGAATCCGTTGCCACGGCGAACGGGCCGATCATCTGGGCCGTCGTCGCTGGGGCGCCGTCGCAGCAGAAGCCGACACCTCCGCTGCCGGCCACCGTGTAGATGTCGCCCGCGGTCATCTGCTGCCCATACGACGTCCCGGCATGGGCCGCCACCACCCGTACCCGTCCGTTGCCCGCATCGGCGATGATCACGGCTCCGGAAGGGTCGACGGTCAGGCCCGCGGGGAAGCTGAGCACCGCATTGGTCGCGGGCCCGCGGTCACCGATGCCCCCGGTGCCGCCGCCGGCGATCGTGTAGACGTCGCCCGCGGTCATGGCCTGGCCGTAGAACATGCCGGTACGGGCCGCCACCGCCCGCACCCGGTTGTTGATGGTGTCGCCGATCAGCAGATTCCCCGCCGCGTCCAGCGCCACGCCGGTCGGGTCGTCGAACAAGGCATGGGTGGCCGGGCCGCCGTCGCCAGCGAAGCCCTCCGTGCCGTTTCCCGCGACCGTGTAGATGTCACCGGCGGTCATGGCCTGGCCGTAGAACGTGCCGGTGCTGGCCGCCACCACACGCACCCGCTCGGTGTCGGAGTCGCCGATCACCAGGTTGCCCGCGGCGTCCACCTTGATGCCGAAGATGAAGTTCCCCAGCCCGGCCTTGATCGCCGGGGCCCCATCCCCGGAGAACTGGGTTCCCGTGTCCGAGCCGGCGATCGTGTAGATGTCTCCGGCCGTCATGTGCTGGCCGTAGAAGGTGCCGGTGCTGGCCGCGACGACGCGGACCCGCGCCCCGCTGGTCGGCGACAGCCGTCCCGCGTCCGCGATCACCAGGTTGCCCGCGCCGTCCACGGCCACGCCCTCGGGACGTGTCAGCGCCGTCTTGGTGGCTGGCACGCCGGTGCCGCCAAGCCCGGTGCCGCCGTTGCCGGCCACCGGGTAGATGTGCCCCGCGGTCATCGCACGG
>Ga0070734_10006180_pt1 | contig 10178 bp, 6 predicted proteins | sample Coa_R1_8_FD_66444 | JGI IMG/M metagenome (GOLD analysis project Ga0070734, IMG submission 66444) | Surface soil microbial communities from Centralia Pennsylvania, which are recovering from an underground coalmine fire - Coalmine... | ecosystem: Environmental > Terrestrial > Soil > Unclassified ... | reverse complement strand
GTGATCGGCGGCTGGTCATTCCCGGCGAGGATAAGCGGGAAGTGGCGGGGGACGAGGTCGCCCAGCCGGTCGTAGCGGCCACGAATATGGACGCACACATCGTGGATGCCCGCTTGTGGGCACTCCGGAATGCCGCCCTCCTGAATACCGTTACAGAGGATGATAGGAGGTGGCTCACGCCGTCTGAGGGCGGCGAGATCGCTCTGGGCCTGTGTGATGCTCTGGCGTGCTGAGGAGGGAAGGATCTTCATCTCCTCGGATGGCGTGGGCCAGAAGGCGTTGTGGCTGTCCACCTGCATGAAAGTCTGCGCACATGTCTGAGAGGCTCTCTCCACATCGGCGCGATCCTTTGCCTTGAGGGCAGTCTGTCTCCAGGTCGTCAGAGCGGAAGCAAACGCACCTCCGGCGCGTACCCCCCGTTTGTAGTCCGCCATATCGGAGAAGCGCCATACATCGGGATTACCATAGCGGTCCGGATGCGGATTGCCCGCAAATGGGGAGTCCACCAGATCCGCAGCCAGATTCCAGACGCGCGTCCCATCTGTTTCGTTAATGGTGATTTGGACGGTTGTCATGTCGCAGAAGTAGTTGGCATTGGGCAGCACGACCAATTGCAGTTTATCCCCGGGCGCGACGGGAACCTCAGCCAGGTTCGTCAGCGTTTTCGCCTGTGCAAAAACCTCTGCTCCACTGTTCGGAAGTTCACTGTACGCCAATTCGTTCACCCCATACGGGGTTTGATGGTCCAGAGCCCAGATGATGCCATCGCCACAGGTTGGGTCCGCATCCGCGACTTTCCCTCGAATCTGAACGGTTCCACGAATGGGGCTGACCCACTCGACCGCAACGCCATTGGTTGGCCCAGGGTGTACCGAAACGGAGCGCGGCGGGAGGGTATATGTGAGGATATGCTGCGCCTGGTTGGTGGTATTGATGACCAGGTTGGGACAATCGGGAGCGCCACGCCAGGCATGGACGCCCTTAAAGCCCGACATATCCCGGATCAACATGGTCATCGGGCGGTAGGAGGCATTGCCCAGGGTATCAATCCAATTGCGAAGCGCGTAGCCCTGCAAGCCGTGCCGGCTCGCATAGTCGGCGACCGAGAGGGCAGCCTCGCTGTCGGGGCGGTGGGCGTAATCCCAGACGGCAGTGAGATAGGTCGCCGTCTTTGGGAGCATCGTCTTGACGAACGCAGCGTACTGGGCTTCCCTCACGACCTGGACCTGCTTCTCCTTCTCTTTCACCTGCTCGACGAAGCGGTCGCGGGTGGCCTTGAGCTCCGGCGTGTCCAGCGTGATCCTCAAGGGGGTTTCGCCTGAGCCCTTCGGGGTCAGTTTGGGCAGGATGTGACTGCTAAAGAAGATACCTGCAAGGCCATAGTAGTCCTTTGTGAGGATGGGGTCGAACTTATGATCGTGACATCGGGCGCAGGCGACTGTCAGCCCCATGAAGGCGCGACTGATCACATCCACCTGGTCGTCGGCAATGTCCGTGACCAACTTCTCCTTGTCGGCATCGCCATTGCCCCAGTTGCCGATCGCCAGCATGCCGGTGGCAATCGTACCCGAGATGTTGAGATCGTTCTGCTTGCGGCTCGCCCATTGCAGTTTACCGTGCGCATCGAGCGGTTCGGTCGGCATGAGGTCGCCTGCAATCTGGTTCATGATAAAGCGATCATAGGGCATGTCGGCATTGAGGGCGTTGACGACCCAATCCCGATAGCGCCACGCCTCAGAGACATCGCCTTCGCCTCCCAGGCCGCGTTCGTCCATGGAATCGGTGTAGCGCACCACATCGAGCCAGTGGCGGCCCCAGCGTTCTCCATAGTGTGGCGAGGCCAGCAAACGGTCCACCACCTTAGCAAAGGCGTTCGGGGATTGGTCCGCGAGAAATGCCTCGATCTCTGCGGGTGTCGGAGGCAGGCCGATGAGGTCGTAGGTAGCTCGGCGGATCAGGGTGCGTTTGTCGGCGGGCGGGGCCGGTTTCAGGCCCTTCGCCTCCAGCGGGGCCAGTACAAACGCGTCGATAGGGGACTTGACCCAGGAACGATTTTTAACGATGGGTACAGCGGGTTTGACAATCGGCTGGAACGACCAGAATTTTCTCTGTGCATCGGTGAAGGAGGGACCTGGCGTCGCATTTGCCGAGGCGCTCGGCCAGACAGCACCCGCTTTGACCCACTGCGTCAGGTCAGCGATTTCAGCGTCGGAGAGTTTGCCGGCTGGGGGCATCTTGATCTTGCCGGTATAGCGTACCGCCTGGATCAGCGCCGACTTCTCCGGATCGCCGGGTGTGGTGATAGGGAGCGCGCTCGCATCCTTGAGCAGCGCTTCACGCGAATCGAGGCGGACGCCTCCGCGCTGTAGCGTATCGCCATGACAGCCATAGCACTTCTCCGCCAGTAGCGGACGTACTTTCGTCTCAAAAAAGTGCGTCGCGTCGCCACCGTTCGTCTGCCCTGTGCCCGGTGCAGGCCAGAGCGCTGTTGCGCCAATAAGCACGCAGACCGCCAGCCAGGTTACTACACGTCTCAGTCTTATTACACTCACTTCGTTCCCTCACAAGCCTCTGCTAACACTCTCCCCCTATTTCGCCCCAGCATCCTGTAATACCTTCACGGTTTCCGCGCTTGGGCTTTTTAACGCCAGACTGAGCGGGGTGTTGCCCTCGCTATCTGTGGCATTCACATTTGCGCCCTTCTGGACCAGAAGTTTGACACAATCCACGTAACCGACGCTGGCAGCGAGCATGAGGGCGGTCTCCCCCTTACTGTTCTTGCTCTCGATGGGGTACCCTTTGTCCAACATCAATGCCAGCGGTTCCAGGCCGCCATGGTCGGCGGCATACAACCAGGCGGTATCCCCATTGCTGTCCGTCGAGTTGATGTCGGCCCCCTTTTCAAGCAGGAGGCGCATGGTCTCCCCCACCGCTCGATGGGCTGCAATATTCCAGGCCGTATTGCCATCATCGTCCTTCAAGGTGATATCCGCGCCCCGGTCGAGCAATAGTCGGACGATATCGGGATAACCGACCTCTGCAGCTTCCATCAAGGCCGTTTTGCCGTTTTTGCCCCGTCCGTTGACATCGGCTCCGCCGGACAGGAGGACTTTGACTTTCTCGACATCTCCCTGTCCGGCAACATCTACCAGCGGATTGTCTCCCTGGTGCGATGCCTGGTTGCCGGGTGTCGGCGATGTTCTGGGAGGGGGAGACGAATCGATCGGTTTTGAGTAAGCGCCTGACCCAGGGGAAGGATTGGAGGCAGGAGTACGTCCCCCCAGCATTCCCCGAGTGAAGATAAACAGGACGAGCACGCTCATGACAGCGACGCTACAGGTCCCGGTGAGGATCAAGCCCCGGTTCGATCCCTGCCGTAAGGAGATGGAACCCGCAACGGTCTTCTGTTGGGAAGGGGAGGATTGGGTTGGGATCTGAGGAGATGCCGCGACAGTTGGATGGGCTTGTGCTGGAGGAGGGGGAGGAGGCGAAACGGAGCGAGATTGTGCATCTGTTCCAGCCTGGGGCTGGGCTTGGGTGGAGGGCTTGTGATGGGCAAGCAGACGCTGAGTCGTGTCTACGAGGCGTTCGATATGTTGCTCTACCGGAGGGGTCATCGCGTCCATCCAGTGCGGCGTACTGAGAAAATACTCCATGGAACCCGAAGGCATCACCTCTTCGATCCGAAACGGCAGGATCGCCACGCCATGATGTACGGCCCGCTCGACTTCGCGCTCGATCTGCGGCGAGGTGTTGGCATGTTCAGAGAAGACCAGGATCATCACCTGGCATTCGTGGATCGCGTCGATGATGGCCGCGCCCCACTCGCTGCCGGGTAAAATGTCACGGGGAGCGATCCAGCATCGAATGCCGCCGGCTTCCAGGGCGGCGCAAACGGCATCGGCAATCGGCTTGTCCTTAGAGCAGTAACTGATAAACGCTTCGTGGGCCATCAACGCATCCTCTCTGTCTCTGCGGGCGAAAATCCCTATTCCAGTATGTGCCCAATAGCGTTCGGCTGTCAAGCCATGTTTATCCGTATCTGAGCGCCTGCTTGCATATACAGCGAAGTGAGTGGGATGTGTGGTATCGTAGAGGAGGCGTGAACGCGAGCGCCACGGAACCGTATAAGAGGGGACATCGAATGAAAAAAGGATTGACGCAGATCTGTCTTGGTCGGAACTCACGGATCGAGGACGGACTTCAGCTTTGTAAGGAGATCGGATATCAGGGGTTGGAGATCCTGCTGACGGAGAGCGGGGAGTTGACCATGCAATCCGGCCTGGAGGAGTATGCGGCGCTACGTGCGATAAGCACGGCGTCCGGCGTGGAGTTCACCAGTATCTGTGGCGCAGGGAGCCTCACCGACGACGATCCGCAGGTCGTCGCCCAGAGTAAGGCGCAAGTCCGGAAAATGCTGGAGGCTGCCGTTGCGCTGGGAATAGATACGATCCTGATTACGGGAGGGGCGGTGAATGCGAAAGTCGCCTACGATACGGCGTATGATCGGCTATTGGGCGCTCTCCAGGAGCTACGCCCGGAGGCGGAGAAGGTGCGGGTCAACATCGCGCTGGAGAACGTCTGGAACCGTCTTCTGCTCAGCCCACTGGAGTTCCGCGACTTTCTGGACAAGATCGGCAGCGCCTATGTCGGCTGCTACTTCGATACGGGGAATGTGGTGCTCTATGGCTTTCCGGAGCAGTGGATCCGTATCCTGGGTACACGGATCAAGAAGATTCACTTCAAGGACTTCATAATGGACCATGGCTCCCGACAGTACACCTGGACGCAGTTGACGGAGGGCGCCGTGGACTGGCCCGCAGTAATGCACGAGATCCGCGCATTGGGCTACGACGATTATGTCATTACCGAGGTGTGCGGTGATCGCGATATTTATGAAGCGACCTGTCGCATCATGGACCGGATTCTGGCCCTGGAATAAATGTACCCCTCATCCCACGGAGGGGAGAAGGGGAGACGCTGCATTAGCCCCTCTCCCCAGTGAGGGAGAAGGGCAAGGCGGAGCCGCGGGTTGAGGGGGTCAGGCTTCGTCGTTGCTATCATGGCGGGTACGACGAATGTAGGGCTTAAAGTCCTCGACGTGACCGCTGCTGAAGCTGAAGCTCTTTATCATCTTCTCAAGAATCGCCTGGCGTGCTTTAAAGTTTGAGGCGTTTGTACGGGCGCTGATGATGTAGGCGCGCCCATCGCGCACGACTGCCATCACGATCGATTGGGTCCTTAACTCCGGATGACTGTCAGCCACGCCGCTGAACATCAGCCAGTGCGCCGGCAGGTTCGCATGGGTGATCTCCTGAGGGTCTACGACCGTGAGACGGGTATAGTGGGAGGGTAGGTCCGCCTTGACCTTCTCCATCATAGCGCCGGAACTCAGCTCATTGGCGGGCATGACGGCGACTGCCAGACGCTCCACGCTGTCGTCATCCTTCTGGAAGAACATCAGGCCCTTGTCGCCAACATCCGGCGTCGAGACATCGCGTTTCCAGCCCTGGACAAAGTTGATCTGCCAGCCGTGCGGGTCATGATAAGCGGTCATCGTCGGCATGGGAGCCGGGATGAATACCTCTGCGACGACCGAGTACTCCACATGGATCAGCTTGGGCGGTGCAGGCTTTTCGGTTTTGGCGTTATCGGTCGGTTGCGCGGTTTCCTGCGTGGTAGCGGGAGGGTTGGGCTTGGCGTAGTAGTCCACCGCAAAGGTGTAACGTGTGGTCTTCTGGGGCGTATCGGTAATGGATGTCCGCCCGGTGACGACGAGGCCCTTTCCAAAGCGGCCTCCGGACACAACGACTTTCTCCCCGGTGAAGTACCAGCGTAGAGTAACCGTTTTGCCGGGTGCGACCGTTTCCGGCTCGGCGACGACTTCTTTATCCGCGCGAGCGGATACGGAGAGGACGAGGGGCAGCAGCCCCAGGATTGAACAAACAAGGGGTGCGATCCGACGCATGGGTCTTACTCCTATAAGTGAGTGTGAAATCCACATTCGCGATGTTTGCCGTCATGGGAAAAACAGGGCTAAGAGCGTGAGGGATTGGAACATTTCTATAATACCACGTTTTTATAGTTCCAGTGTGACAGTCCGGATTCTGCCAATTCTTCCACATTTCTGTAGAGCAACGATATGGACAGCATCGAACACGTCGAATAGACCGGGCGCTTAGTCAAAGTGATCCTGCCTCCCATGACCGACGCAGAGATTCAAACGACCCTTCCCGAAGCCCTCGCCATAACCCAGGAGTAGGACGAACACGAGTTCTCCTGGGTGATGGGCTATCAACAACCGGCGGGTTAAGTCCTCTAATGAAAGTGAGGGAAGATCTGAATGGGGCCGCCGTCCTCCCAATAGATGGTGGCTTTGCCGTCTGCGGTGTCGGCCTGCCAGAGAAGCCGCCAGACATTGTTCATGGTAGGGATGCGGTTGCATTGAAGATTGCGGATGGTAGGAATGGATGGAATCGGAGGCACCTGGAGAAAGGCGCTGCCTCCGGGAGGAGTTAAAGGCCCCTGAGCGTGGGCGCGACTGCCGTTTAAGAAGGTCAGGGTGAGCAAAATTCCAGCCAGCATTCCGCCGAGCGCCATGCTCGCCATGGTGAGTTTTGTCTTCATAATTGGGATTCCTTTCGTTGCGGCAACCAGGCCGCTGTGTAAAAAACAGCTCTTACATGGTCGGGGGGATGCGTATGGAGGTAGTTTCCGCAGAGAGCAGAATGAATCCTTCGTCAGCCCGGCTTGTAACGGCAGGGTCTGATCAGGAACCCGGAGCCGTGGCGCTCTTGTTCAGCCATAGGATGGCATCCCAGTGGTGCAGCGTTAAATTGTATCCCTTGCCGATGACGTTTCCCAATTCGTCAATGGCCAACGCCTCGGTATTCTCATACCCTTCGGGGAGAAGCGCTTGCAGATCGATCACGCTTTCGGCGCTGCCGCGCCACAAAAGCGCGTGATTTTTGCGGTTCAGTGTGCCCCAGCCTACCTGGGTCGTTCCATTCACCCCGTTGGCCTTGGACGACTCATATCCTGCCGGATGCAGGTTCACAACGCTCCGTGCCGTTCCCGTCCAGAGCAGCGCGCGCAACCCCTTAGCCTCGATGTGCCCATAGCCCACCTGATATTTGCCGCTGACGCCGGTGGCATACGAGTTATCGAATCCAGCGGGGTGGAGATCCACCATACTCTCAGACGTACCGGACCAGAGCAGGGCGTGTTCCACCCGCACGTCCGCCACGCCGGAACCCACCTGGTGACGCCCATCGGTGGCCAGAGCGCGTGAGGAGCGGAAGTTATGGGGGTGGAGGTTTACGGCGCTCTGGGCGGTGCCGGACCAGAGAACAGCAACCTCGCTGGGTTCGCCGGAGTGTGCAAAGCCGACCTGCTGATTGCCCCCGCAGCCCATCGCAACGGAGAAGTTGACCCCCTCCGGATTCAGGTCCACGGCGCTCCGCGCGCTGCCGCGCCAGAGTACGGCGTGGGTTTCTCCATGGGTGGCGTCACCATTGGCTTCGCCTACCTGGGATTTCTCATGAGCGCCGTGGATTTTGGTTTGAATGCAACCGGCGACGTGCAGGTCTATCGGGCGGTGGGTATCCGCCGACCAGAGAATGGCATGACAGCCTGTCGGACCGGAAGCAGATCCGGCTGCCTGGCCGTTCCCGATGCCTTCCAGGCTCAATTCGTTGAGTTCTGGCGGAGCGGAGAGAATAATCACCTGAAATTTGGGCGCTGGGGTCTGAGTGCGGGCCGTCAGCGGTAAGAGCGCCAAAGCGCCTGCCGCCAACAGGGTAACAGCCCGGATGGGATAAATAGAGCGAGATTGCATACCATACTCCTTGCGAACGATTGATTGAATTCAGAATTCACCGCCGGCTTGTTGACTCCTCCTTCGGCACCGCGTCAAATCGGAATTGCGGCAGGATTCCGGATGGATATGTCGAATTGATAGACATACCCCTCTGTGCTGAGGTCTATTTTGTCCACGGAAACACCCATAGTCGGGCTGATCCCGGCGCGATTGGCGGCAACGCGACTGCCCAACAAGCCCTTGATCGATATCGCAGGCCGACCCATGATCCACCACGTCTGGGAACGCGCCCGGAGCGCTCCCAGCCTGTCCCAGGTCGCCATCGCCACCCCGGATCAAGAGATCATCGAGGCTGCACAGGCATTTGGGGCGCAGGCCATTTTGACTGATCCGACGCACCGCTCCGGTACGGATCGCCTTGCGGAAGCGGCGACGCTTCTTGATTTGCCTGCTCAGGCCATCATCGTTAACATTCAGGGGGACGAACCGCTGCTGGATCCCGCCGCCATCGAGGCAGTGGTCGCTCTGCTTGTCGCCGATCCATCCTTGCCGATGTCCAGCCTGATGTGTCCCTGCCCCCCGGAAGATTGGGATAACCCCGGCTGCGTCAAGGTCGTTGCCGCTCCCAATGGCGATGCACTCTACTTCTCTCGCGCCCGTATCCCCTTCCCACGCAATACGACCGAGATCGTCACCATGCAGCACGTCGGCCTGTATGCCTATCGGCGCGACTTCCTGGCGACCTATGCCGCACTGCCGCCGACCCCGCTCGAACGGACCGAATCCCTCGAACAACTGCGCGTTCTGGAGAACGGCTACCGTATTCGCATGGCCCGCATCGAACAGGCGCCCATCGGTGTGGATACCCCGGAGGACCTCGTACGCGCCCGCCAACTGTTGGGGTAAGCGAAACCGCGCAGGAATCTCTGCCGAGGAGCGCGAACAGATTTACCATCGGTGTGTTTCACCCTAACTTGAACTGGGAGATGGATATGATCTCATCACAATGCATGCAGGGGCGATGGACGCTCGTTACCATGCTCATGATCTGCCTTCTGTGGACGTTGGGCAGCAATGCCGCCCATGCCGACGACAATGACGTTAAGCCCTTCCTGCATCCGCTCTTTACCGACAACATGGTGTGGCAGCGCGACATCGCCGCGCCGATCTGGGGATGGACGACGCCCGGCGCTACCGTCACCGTTCGCATGCATGGCAAGAGCGCCGCGGCGAAAGCGGATGCCTCCGGCATGTGGATGGCAAAACTTGGGCCGTTTCCTGCAGGAGGACCGTATGACCTCAGCGTGAGTGGCCCACAGAGCGTAACGCTCAAGAACGTCCTTACCGGAGATGTCTGGATCTGCTCAGGGCAATCCAACATGGAGATGGGGATCGGCAACGTCAACAACGCCCAACAGGAGATTGCCGGCGCCGACTTCCCCCAGATCCGCCTCTTCACCGTCACCAAAAAGATCGCCATGGAGCCGGAAAAAATGGTGATCGGGAAGTGGGATGTCTGCACCCCGCAGACGGTCGCTGCCGGTGGATGGAACGGCTTCAGCGCTGCCGGCTACTTCTTCGGGCGGCAACTGCATCAGGATCTGCATATTCCCATCGGCCTGATCCACACCTCCTGGGGAGGCACAGTCGCGGAAGCCTGGACCAGCGCCGAAGCCCTCGATACCATGAGCGACTTCAAGCCGGCTGTCACGCAGCTTCAGCAGACGGCAGAGGCGATGAAAAGCGGCCAACAGGACTTCAATAAGATCCTTGCCGCATGGTGGAAGAAGAACGATACCGGCACGGCATTAGGGTACGCCAACACGGATTTCGATTCCAGCGCCTGGAAGACGATGAAGCTCCCCACATATTGGGAGCAAGCCGGACTACCCGATTACGATGGCCTGGTCTGGTTCCGCAGGGAGTTCATGCTTCCGGAGGGGTGGCAGGGCAAAGACCTGCGACTCCATCTCGGCCCCGTTGATGATAACGATACCACCTACGTGAACGGCGTTCCGGTGGGCGCGACCATCGGCTACAATATCCCGCGCCACTATACGATCCCGGCGAGTGCGCTGAAACCCGGTAAGAACGTCATCGCAGTCAGCGTTCTGGATACGGGCGGCGGGGGCGGCATCTACGGCAAGGCGGAGGACATGAAGCTGGAGCTGCCGGGGGGTGACAGTCCGATCTCGCTGGCGGGCGACTGGAGTTATAAGGACACCATACCCCTCGCCAAGCTGGCAGCCTTCCCGCAGCGTGTGGACAACAACCCCAATGTCGTTACCGTACTCTACAATGGCATGGTCGCCCCGCTAATTCCCTTCGGCATCAAGGGGGCGATCTGGTATCAGGGCGA
>Ga0070734_10006179_pt1 | contig 10179 bp, 10 predicted proteins | sample Coa_R1_8_FD_66444 | JGI IMG/M metagenome (GOLD analysis project Ga0070734, IMG submission 66444) | Surface soil microbial communities from Centralia Pennsylvania, which are recovering from an underground coalmine fire - Coalmine... | ecosystem: Environmental > Terrestrial > Soil > Unclassified ... | reverse complement strand
TTCCTCGTCGAAGACGAGGTCATGATCAGGATGATGGTCGCCGACATGTTGGAGGATCTGGGTTACACGGTGGTGGCCGAAGCCGGCGACATCGATGAAGCCCTGCGGCTCGCTGAATCGACCTATTTCGATCTCGCCATCTTGGACGTCAACGTCAACGGCAAGATGATCTCGCCGGTCGCCGATCTGATCAAGGCGCGCAAGCGCCCTTTCATTTTCGCCACCGGCTACGGCACGTCGGGGTTGCCCGAGGAATATCGCGACCAGCCGGCGCTGCAAAAGCCATTTCAGCTCGACACGCTCAGCAAGATGATCGACATGGCGCTGCGCAACGCCAGCGCTTGAACTACTTCAATGTCTGGCTGAGCGCCTCGGAAAACGCTTCGTCGGTGCGGTCGAGCCTAAGCGGCGTCACCGAGACAAAGCGCGTGGCAAGTGCGGCAAGATCAGTGCCCTCGGCCGGCGTGTCGAGCATGGCCGTGCGCTCGAATCCGATCCAGAAATAGGGATTGCCGCGACCGTCGCGGCGCTCGTCGATTTTCAGAAAGCCGAGATTGCGCTGGCCCTGCCGCGTCACACGGATGCCCTTCACCTGCTCCGGCGCGCAGGAGGGGAAGTTGACGTTGATCACGGTGTTCTTCGGGATTCCGGCCTCGATCACCTTGCGGATGATGGGTGGTCCGAATTTCAGCGCGGTTTCCCACAATGGATTCTCGCGCGTCTCCACGCTGAACTCTTGCGACAGCGCAAACGACGGCAACCCGAGGATGGTACCCTCCATGGCGCCGGCGATGGTGCCTGAATAAACCACGTCCTCGGCGACGTTGCGGCCCCTGTTGACGCCGGACAGCACGACATCGGGCATTTTCGGCACCAGGATGTGGCGCGCGCCCATGATGACGCAATCGGTCGGCGTTCCGCGCACGGCGAAGTGGCGCGGGCCGATCTCGCGCAACCGCAAAGGATCGTTCAGCGACAGCGAGTGCGAGACGCCGGACTGGTCGAGTTCGGGGGCGACAATCCAGACGTCGTCGGACAACGCGCCCGCGATCTCCTCGACGACCTTCAGGCCAGGCGCGTAGATGCCGTCATCGTTGGTGCAAAGTACTCGCATTCCGTCAAACCTCTCGCCCGAATCCGGGGGGCCCAAGCCGTCTTATCCGCTGGACGGGATTGAGGCAAACTTGCAAAAAAATGCCGGTTCTGCCGACCAAGGGATAACCGCCGCCACGTTCGCCTGTCTTGCGGAAGACCATCCATTGAGACTATTTTTGCCCATATTTTTGGATGGCGACGGGGTTTGCGAATGAACCGCTTTTCTGCCGCTGCCGCGATATTGGTGTACCTGTTTTTGACCGCTCCACAGCCTGCGACCGCTCAATCCGATCAGCAGGGCCAGTGCTTCCCATGGCAGGAACTGAGGGATGGCCGTTGCGTCGCAAAACCGTCGCAAGCCCCGTCGCCACCGCCGCTTGCTCCATCGCCAGCCATTTCCGATCAATGCTCCTCGGGAACGAGAAACCTTTCCGCCCAATGCACCTGCCCGGCCAACACCCATTTTGATCGGCCGACCGGTGCGTGCGTCGCGGACGCCACTCCTCCTGAGCCGCCATCGCCTGCACCCCCTCTTGCGCCTGCACCGGCCGCGCTGGCGCCGTCGCCTCCACCTCCCCCACCGCCTGGACCGGGGGCCAACCAGGTGGTCGTCTGCGATGGCGGGAACGTGATCAGCGGCAGCTGCGCCTGCCCGGCCGGTTTTCATGTGATGCCGATTGTCGGCGTTGCCGCAGGCGGCAGGTGCGTCAAGACCAACGCCGAGAACTGCCTCGGCGGCGAGTTGACGGTGGGCGGGGTCTGCCAATGCAATGGGCAAGTGCGGATGTCGGGCGACATCTATCTGCTCGAGTTCGTCAAAGGCAAATGCATCCCGAAGCGCTGTCCAACGCAAACCGTGCTGAAAGACGGTAAATGCCTCACCACCTCGGCAACTACACCCACACCTGAGCCGGAAGAGACGGACAAGGTGTCCCCAGTCAAGCAGGCGAAGAAAGAGCCTGCAGAAACCGAGGACTCCGGCGACGAGGAGGATCACCGCCACCGTTGCGGGCACGGCATGGTCCACAACCGCGCTGGAGAATGCGTTGCGATGAGGCGAAGAGCGCCAGCCAATGCCGGGTTCGCAAGACAGTATTTTCGGATGTATCAGGGCATGTCTGGCAACTAAGGACTCGCGGCGAGCGGGTCAGCGAACGTCAAATCCGCTCCACTAGAGCGCGATGGAATAAGGACGAATCGCCATCGCGCTCTAGATTCTTGATTGAGCATGATCTTTTCGGAAAACCGCTTCACACTTTTCCGGATCATGCTCTAACGCTGCCGTGCGTTCCGTCCCTGCGCGCGGATCTTCCACTGCGGCAGGAATTTTGCCGACGCGCGATCAATCCGCAATGTGAGTGCCTGGGCCTTGCGAGGCGGTGGCGGCGTAGCCGGCTCAATCGGGACAGTTTCGCGGGCCGGCGCCGCAGCTTGGGGTCGAGGCGCAACCGCCTTTGGCTCCGCCGCAGGCGGCGGTTGCATCAATTCCAGGACGCTCTCGACAAGCGGAAGCCGCTTTTTGGGAGGCTCGGGAAAGCGGGCGCGCGCCACCGACAGCGCCTTGTCGAAGTCCTCGACCTTGAGCCACGCATAAGCGCGCATGCGTTCCGAAATGTCCTCCTCCCAAACTCGGGAGACTTCGATGTCGAACGCACCCTTCAGTCGTTGGTCGACCAACTGGATGCCGAGCCCGGTCACCGCCCATTGTCTGCCGACCCAATAGATGTTGCGGTCAAGGGCCATCGCGCACTCATTCCCATCGCCAGTGGTCCGATTCTAACATTCGCATCCGTTCTCGGCAGACAATTTTGCGAACGTCAAATCCGCTCCAGTAGCAGCACGATAAGATACTGTGACGCGCCCGGTTCGCAACGCCGAACTCGGACGCGCCGCTTAAAAATTTCTTCGCCTAAGTCTCGCGCGCGATTGTCTTGAGCCCGCCCATATAGGGCTGCAAAGCCTCCGGCACGGCAATCGAGCCGTCATCCTGCTGATAGGTTTCCATGACCGCAATCATGGCGCGGCCAACCGCGGTTCCCGAGCCGTTCAAGGTATGCACGAAGCGCGGCTTGCCATCGGTAGCGCGGTAGCGCGCATCCATGCGGCGTGCCTGAAAATCGCCGCAGACCGAGCAGCTCGAGATTTCCCTGAAGGCGCCGCCCTCGCCCTGACCGGGCATCCACACCTCGATGTCATAGGTCTTCTGCGATGAAAAGCCCATGTCGCCGGTGCACAGTGTCATCACGCGGTAATGCAAGCCGAGCCTGCGCAGCACCTCTTCGGCACAGGCGAGCATGCGCTCGTGCTCGTCCTTGCTGACCTCTGGCGTCGTGATCGAGACCAGCTCACACTTGATGAACTGGTGCTGGCGGATCATCCCACGGGTGTCGCGGCCGGCGGCGCCGGCTTCGGCGCGGAAACATGGCGTCAGCGCGGTGAGCCGCATCGGCAATTGTTTCTCGTCGACGATGGATTCGCGCACCATATTGGTGAGCGACACTTCCGCGGTCGGGATGAGACCAAGACGCTCGGTCTTCAATCGACCGTCGGGCACCGCAAGCAACTCACCTTTGATCGCCCAGAACTGATCATCCTCGAACTTCGGCAGCTGTCCAGTGCCGAACATCACCTCGTTACGCACCAGGAGCGGAGGGTTTACCTCGGTGTAGCCATGTTCATTGGTGTGCACGTCGAGCATGAACTGGCCGATTGCGCGCTCGAGCCGCGCCAGGCCCTTCGTCAGCACGACAAAGCGCGCGCCGCTCAGCTTTGCGGCGGTTTCAAAATCCATGAAACCGAGCGCGTCGCCGATATCGTCATGCGGCTTCGGCGTGAACGCGTAATTGCGGCGATTGCCGAACACGTGATGCAGGACATTGCCGTGCTCATCGGCGCCATCAGGAACATCGGCGAGCGGCAGGTTCGGGATCGCTGAAAGCGCAGTCGCAAGCTCCTCATCGGCATCCTTTGCGGCCTGTTCGAGCTGCGGCAGCGTGGTCTTGAGCTTTGCGACCTCGTCCATGAGAGCGCTTGCGCGCACCTCATCCTTGGCCTTCTTGGCCTCTCCGATCTCCTTCGAGGCCGCGTTGCGGCGCGCCTGGGCCTGCTCGGCAGCCAGGATCGCCGCGCGGCGTTTTTCGTCGATCGCCAGCAGCGACGCCGACATCGGCTCAAGCCCGCGGCGCTTCAGCGCCACGTCGAAAGCTTGCGGATTTTCCCGGATTGATCGGATGTCGTGCATGGCTAAAATCCTTGAATCATGCCGGCCAGAGGCGGGCATCCAGTAACCTGAATAAACTGAATTTGGAACAGCCGGGTGGGAAGCCCCGCCCCGGGCGGCGGTTAGCGCCTATTCTGCGGGATTGGCAGACGAGGCGCCGGTCGTAGAGGACCGGCTGGCGGCAGCCTTTCTTTCCACCATCCGCACCGCGATGATCGAGCCCTCATAGAGCGCGAGCAGCGGCAGGGCGAGGGAGGATTGGCTCAGCACGTCCGGTGGGGTCAGCACGGCTGCGATAATGAAGGCGACCACGATGAAGTAGCGGCGTTTTTCGCGAAGCATTTGGGAGGTAACGATGCCGACGCGACCGAGCAGCGTCAGGATCACCGGGAGCTGGAAGGCAATACCGAAGGCAAAGATCAGCGACATCATCAGCGACAGATATTCGCCGACCTTCGGCAACAATTCGATCTGCGCCGTCTCCGGGCCGCCCGCCTGCTGCATGCCGAGCGAAAAGCGGATCAGCATCGGGAAGACGACGAAATAGACCATCATCGCGCCGAGCACGAAGAAGATCGGCGTCGCGATCAGATACGGCCGGAACGCGGCCCGCTCATGCCGGTAGAGGCCTGGAGCCACAAATTTGTAGATTTGCGCGGCCACGATCGGAAACGAGATGAAACCGGCGCCGAAAAGCGCGAGCTTTAGCTGCGTGATGAAATATTCCAACAGCGCGGTGTAGATGAATTTCGAATGTTCCGCACCTGCCACTAGGACGAACGGCCAGACCAGTATGTTGTAGATCTGTTTGGCGAAGAAAAAGCAGAAGATGAACGCGATCCCGAATCCGAGCAGTGCCTTGATCAGGCGCGAGCGCAATTCGATCAAATGATCGAGCAGTGGCGCCTTGCTGGCCTCGATATCTTCGTCGCTCATGACGCTTTGGCGTCCTTCACAACCTCCGGCGAGGACTCAGCTTGAGCTTCGCTCGTGATCGCAAGCGGCTCGGTTGCCGCATGCGTCTCGGCTTCGACAAACGTTTCCGGTGTCGGGGTTACCGGCGTGGTCGGCGTCATCGGCGACTCGCTGGGCGTGACCTCAGCGGGCTTGTCGATCGACAATGCGCTCGTCACCTCGCTCGTGAGCGAGGTCAAAATGTTGCTTTTGGAAAATCCGCTCGCCGCTTCCCGTACTTCATCAAAGCCCTTCTTGAGATCGGCCATCTCGGCCTCACGCATCGCCTCCTGGAACTGGCTCTGGAATTCGGCGGCCATCTTGCGCGCCTTGCCCATCCATTGCCCGACCGTGCGCAACACGCCCGGCAATTCCTTCGGGCCAATGGCGATCAGCGCGACAACCGCGATGAGGACAAATTCACTCCAGCCGATGTCGAACATCAGAAAATCCGCTCACGCGGCGCCGTTGTGCCCCATATTCCGTCGTGGGATTGGGGCTGCTCGCGTCTTCCCTTAAAGGTCGTGGTTTCAGACAGCCTTGCTGCCAACATCCGACCGTGCAGGCGCCGAAGGCGCGGGCGCGTGGTCAATGGACTTCACCGGGTCCGCCGGCTTGTCCGCAACCTTTTCGTCGTCCTGCATGCCCTTCTTGAAGGCCTTGATACCCTGCGCGACGTCGCCCATCAGATCGGAAATCTTGCCGCGACCAAACAGCAGCAGGACGACTGCGATCACGACGATCCAGTGCCAAATGCTAAGCGAACCCATCCTGCAATCCTCCAATACCAGAAGGCCGGAAGCCCGGCCTGATCTTCCGTCGAAGGTAGGCTCGGCGGGTGCCAAAAACAAGGACTCAGGGCACGTCAAATCGTTGAAGGCGGCCGCGGATTGCGCCTACCGTTAACTGCCTGCGGCAATCGCGAAATCGGGAATAAAACTAGCTCTCGTTCCCGCTCTTGTCCTCGGGCTCCGCCACTGGCGCCAGCGCCAAATCGAGGTCGCCGACTTCCAGGGGATCCTCGTCCTCGCGAAGCGTCGGATCGTCGGACGGCGTTGGAACGGTGAAGCCGCCCGGAAGGCGCGAATCCATCAGCCCCGTACCCTTCAGCTCCTCCAAGCCTGGCAAATCGCCCACCGACTCCAGGCTGAATTGCGAGAGGAATGTTTCCGTGGTTCCAAAGGTCAGAGGCCGACCTGGCGTCTTCCGGCGGCCGCGCGGCCTGATCCATCCGGTTTCCAGGAGCACATCCAGTGTTCCCTTTGAAGTAATGACGCCGCGGATGTCCTCGATCTCGGCACGCGTCACCGGCTGATGATAGGCGATGATCGCAAGCACTTCGATGGCCGCGCGCGACAGGCGCCGCGTCTCGGTGGTTTCTCGTGTCATCAGCCATGACAGGTCGCCAGCGGTACGGAACGTCCACTTGTTGGCGATACGCACGAGGTTCACGCCGCGTGGCGCATACTCGGCTTGCAACTGCGCGAGCGCAGCTTTGATATCGACGCCGTCAGGCATGCGCTTTGCGAGTGTGGCCTGATCCAGCGGCTCGTTGGCCGCAAACAGCAGCGCTTCCAGGAGACGCAATTCTTCGGGCCGCGCTTGCGGATTGCCGGGAGCCTCCTCCTCGGCCTCGGCAACGCGCTTCTCCGCCAGGCTTGCCATGGCTCGGTCTCCTTCTTTCACTTACAAATCCGGCGCGGGCATTGCGCCTGGAGCTGGGCCTTGCGCTTGCGGCGGACGCTTGCGGAAGAACAACGGTGCGAACGCCTCTTTCTGGTTCAGCTCCATTTCGCCTTCACGCACCAGTTCCAGCGCAGCCGCAAAGCTCGAGGCAAAAACGGTTGCCCGCTGCGATGGTTCGACCACATAGCTCATCAAGTACTCGTCGAGACAGCTCCAGTCCTCGGCAAGGCCGATCAACCGCTCCAGTGAGGCGCGCGCTTCCGATAGCGACCACACCGTGCGCTTGGCCAGGTGCACGCTCGCCAGCACGCGTTGCTGACGCTGTGTGGCATAGGCGGTGAGCAGGTCGAACAACGTCGCGGTGTATTTCGGATGGCGGATCTCGGCGATCGTTTCCGGGTTCCCGCGCGGAAAAATATCGCGCTGCAGTTGGGGTCGATTCATCAGCCGATTGGCTGCTTCGCGGATCGCCTCGAGCCGGCGCAGACGGTTGGCGAGCGCAGTCGCCATCTCCTCTGCGCTCGGACCATCCGGTGTCGGCGGCTCAGGCAGGAGCAGCCGCGATTTCAGGTACGCGAGCCAAGCCGCCATCACCAGATAGTCGGCCGCAAGCTCGAGACGAATCTTTCGCGCCGCTTCGATGAATTGAAGGTACTGGTCGGCGAGCGCCAGGATCGAGATTTTGGACAGATCGACCTTCTGCTGCCGCGCGAGCGCCAATAGCAGGTCGAGCGGTCCCTCATAGCCGCCGACATCAACGACCAGCGCTTGTTCACCATCAGCAAGTTCGGCCGGCCGGCCCGTCTCAAAGGACAAGATCTCCGCGGTCATGCACCCGCTGCTCCCAATCGATTGACCAGGGCGTCCAACTCAACTTTCGCCGCCACCCGATCGAAGGCCAAAGGCGACTTGCGCGATGCTAACGCCGCCTCTGCGCGCTCCAAAGCCTTGCCCGATAATTCGGGCGTCTGGCGGGCGACGTCACGCATCTCGTCGAGCTTGCCGTTACAATGCAAAGCAATGTCGCATCCGGCAGCGAAAATGGCTTGGGTCCGCTCGGCGATCGATCCCGCCAGCGCATTCATGGACACATCATCACTCATCAACAGACCCTGGAACCCGATCAAGCCACGAATCACCCGTTCGATCATTGTCGCAGAAGTCGTCGCCGGATGGGCGGGGTCGAACGCGCTAAACACAACATGTGCGGTCATCGCCATGGGCAGGTCGGCAAGCGACCGAAACGCCGCGAAATCGGTGGCTTTCAGCTCGTTCTCCGGTGTGTCGACCACCGGAAGCCGAAAATGAGTGTCCGCCGTCGCTCGACCATGGCCGGGAATATGTTTCAATATCGGTAATATACCACCTTCCCCAAGACCGTTCGTCACCGCGCGCGCAATCAACGCGACCTTCGCAGGCTCCGTTCCATAGGCCCGGTCGCCGATCACGGCGTCGGCGCCGGCCACCGGTACATCGGCCAATGGCAGGCAATCGACGCTCACGCCGAGCCTGGACAGATCATCCGCGATCAGCCTGGCGCTCAATCTGGCGGCCGAGAGTCCAACCGCTGGATCAATGTCGTAGAGCCGGCCGAACACCGCGCCCGCCGGATAGACCGGCCAGTTCGGCGGTCCAAGCCGCTGGACCCGCCCGCCCTCCTGGTCGATCAGGATAGGCGCCTGGGGATCGCCCACCGCATCGCGCAACCGGGCAATCAACGAGGTGACCTGATCGGGATCGGCGACGTTCCGTTTGAATAGGATGAACCCCCAAGGGCGCTCGGCGGCGATGAACTCGCGCTCGGCGGCCGTGAGTTCGGTTCCTGAAGTGCCGGTGATGAACGCGCGCCTATTCATGCGAGGCCGAATAGCTCGCAGCCACGCAAAGGGTCAAGGAAGCGTCCAGCTAATTCTTCGGGATGAAGCACTGTCCGCCCGCAGCTTTGTAGTCGACGCAAAACTGCTTGGCCTCGTCTGAACTCGCAAATGGACCGACCATGGCGCGGTAAACCACCTTGCTACCGAGATCGGCTTTCTTGATCACGGGGTTGCGCGATCCCAACTGGGTCGGAAACTTGTTTTGCAGCATTCGGTAGGAATTCTGGGCGTCCGCTTCACTCTGTTGCGACGATACACTTACGAGATATTCGCCGCCCGCACTGGATGGAGCCGGCGCTGTCTGCGCCGGGTTGGTGGCGGCAACATGCGTCCGTGGCTCAGGCGCCTGGTCTTGCGCCGCCTGCGGCGAGAGCGAAAGCGGCGTGTTCGCGCTGGCGTTCGCCGAACTCGGGTTGCGCGGCGCAGCCGCCTGCTTCGCCGGCTTGGCAGCGGCTTGCGGAGTGGGAGGAGCCGGCGGCGGCGCGTTCACCGGCGCGGCAGCAGCGTCGGGCTGGTCACCGCGCACGGTCAGCGTCCTGATTTTTCGGGGCTCGCTGCTTAGCATTGTGCCGTTGGTTGGCGCCGAGCCGGCCCCCGCATTAGTCGCCGGCATCGTGCTGGTCGACACACTCGAAGGTGACGGCGGGCTGTTGTTCTGGTTCAGCGGCGGAAATACGACGCGGGGACCGCCAGAGTTGGCGTTGAGATTGATCGGCGTCTCCTCGCGCGGAACGATTTTTTCCATGGCGTCGCCCGTCACCATACGATCAGGCACTTTCGTGCCCGCATCGGCAGGTGCCGGCATGATTTTTGTCGGCGTAGTGTCCGCGCGGATGATCGGCACGTCGCCGCTGCGCGACGAGGTGAAGTAGCTGCGGTAGGCAAAGGCGGCCCCGGTGCCGAGCACAGCCAGCGCAAGCACCGCAGCGACCGTCAGGAAGCCGCCGCGGCGTTTGCGACCGCTATCGTCCGCCTCCTCCTCATCGCCTTCTTGGTAGGCATAGGGATCGTCCGGATAAGCGGGGTCGCGCTGAAAATCCTGGGCGCCAGTCTCGAGTTCACCATAGAGCGCATCGTCGTAGCGTGACGGGTCGAGTTGCTCGTCGCCCTCCTCGAGCGGGGGCTCGTGCTGATAATGCTCTTCGGCGATCGGCTGCGCCGCGTAACGATGCAGCGGATGCACGGGACGCACCGGCTCTGGCTCGGGCTCGTACTCCGGTTCAGGCTGCCGCAAGACCTGCCGCGGAGGATCGCGGTGGATTTCGCGCTGGTTCGCCCGCTGCATCCACGGCGGCGGCCCCGCGCGACGCTCCTCCTCGTACTCCGGCTCCTCATCGTATTGAGGCG
>Ga0070734_10006178_pt1 | contig 10180 bp, 8 predicted proteins | sample Coa_R1_8_FD_66444 | JGI IMG/M metagenome (GOLD analysis project Ga0070734, IMG submission 66444) | Surface soil microbial communities from Centralia Pennsylvania, which are recovering from an underground coalmine fire - Coalmine... | ecosystem: Environmental > Terrestrial > Soil > Unclassified ... | reverse complement strand
GAGCTCCCCTCCCAATTCCCGCGAGGAGGTGAGCAGGCCGGTGGAGCGATGGCGGTTGAGCTGCCCGGTGCGCTGCAGCTCCTGCAACTGCTGGGCGGCCTCCTGCGCGATGTGGGGTTTGCCCGCCCTCTCCGCCACATAGGAGATATTGGAGAGCAGGTTGGCGGTCTGGCGGGGGTCGGTGGTGCGCTGCAGGGCCACGCTGTAGGTATTGATCTCCGCCTGGAGGCGGTCGCTGTCCACTTCCGGGTCGAGTTGTTGCGCTTCGGCATAGGAGGTCGTATAGAGCAGGCCTGCGACCGCGCCGATGTCGGGCACGCCCTGGCCGTCCAGCCGGACCTCGATCACATCCCGCGTGCCCGCCGGATCGCCGAAATCGGGCGGCGGAACCTCCAGCGTGAGCAGCACATCGGTAATCGTCTCGGAGCGCACCGCGCCCACAGGCAGCGTTAAGGTCTCGCCGGTGTCCTCCGGCGGGTCCAGCGGCAGGAACTCCGGGCGGAAGCGGGCGGCGCTGAGGACCTTGACGCCCGGCAGCAGCGGGCGCAGCAGCAGGCGCAGGTTGCCTACGGCGATGTTCTGGGTCGTGGTGAGGCGCGCGCGCAACTGCGGCTCCAGGGCCTCCGGGGTGGCGGCATAGAGGAACGCGCCCCTACCCCGGTCGCTCAGGTCCACTAAAAACGCCGTGTTGAAGTTCGCGGCGTCGCCCAGACCCACCGTGCAGAGCATCAGGCCGGATTCGCCCAGCCAGGCCGCCTGCCCGATCAGCTTGTCGGTATTGTCCAGCGCACGGCCCATCGGATCGGTGGCATGGCCGTCCGTGATGAGCAGCCCCACCCGCAGCACATCCGGCTCCGGCGGCAGGGCGTCGCGGAGCCAGGTGAGAGCCAGGTCGGTGCGGGTCACGCCGTCCGCCCGCAGATAGGGCACCACGCTCTCCGCATAGAGGCGCGAACTGGGCTCGCCGGGCAATGCATTGAGCAGCGGCTCTACTGTGGTGGCGAAGCTCGCCAGCGAGATCCGATCCTCGGAGCGGAGCAGCCCCAGAATGGCTCGAAACGCCTCTCCGGCCCGTGCCAGCTTCGGCCCCTCCATCGAGCGGCTCGTATCCAGCGCCACCGCCACCCGCAGGGGCAGCCCCGCCATCGGCGCGAGGCCGGGCTGTGGCCGTAAACGCACCCGCAGCACATGTGAAGACGGGACCGGGCCGCTCCGCGCCGGGCGATCCCAGCGCAACTCCATGTCAAACATTACTTACCTCCACAGGGTAACCACATAGGGTTGCCCCTACTTACCTCCACAGGGCAACCACATAGGGTTGCCCCTGCAGACGGGGCGTTTACGCCCTGGAACTATCCAACCTCGCGTACCTCCAGCACGCCTTCGGGCGTCAGGCGCACCTCCAGCGTTCGCGCCTCCAGGGCGTCCAGATCGGGAACATTCTCGAAGAGCCAGCCGTTGAGGGGGCGCTCGACCAGGCTCTCCAGCAGCGACTTGATGCGCCGCCCGCCGAACAGCATGTTATCGCGCAGCGCCATCCGCTCGCTCAACACCTCCAGGACCGACGGATGGTAATCGAGGGTTAAATTATACTTCTCCTGTGCCGCCTCTGCAAGCTGCGTCAGGAACTTCTGCCCGATGGCCCGGACGAAGTCGGGGCGCAGCAGGTCGAAGACCACGATGTTGTCGCCCAGCCGGTTGAGCAGCTCCACGCGCCCGATGCGGCTGGTAAAGTACCAGTCCACCTCCGCCCGGAAGTGCGCGGCGACCTCCTCGTAGGTGAACTCGTGCATATTGTCGGCGCGGACCCGGCTCATGATCCCCTCACGGAGCATCACCCCGGTCTGTGGATCGGTCAGGTCGGACGCTCCGATGTTGCTGGTGAAGATGATGGCGGTCTGGTTGAAGTACGCCGTCTGCCCCTTGCCGTCGGTGAGCCGCCCATCCTCCAGAATCTGCAGGAACTTGTCCAGCACGCGGGGGTGCGCCTTCTCGATCTCATCGAAGAGCAGGATACTGTAGGGCTGCTCCAGAACGCGGTTGGTCAGTTGCCCCCCCTCCTCATAGCCCACAAAGCCGGGCGGCGCGCCCGCCAGCTTCTCCGCCGCATGCTCCTCCTTGTACTCGCTCATATCGAAGCGGGCGAACGCGGTCTCATTGCCGAAGACCAGTTTCGTCACGGCCTTCGCCAGCTCCGTCTTGCCGACGCCCGTCGGCCCCACAAAGAAGAAGACGCCCTTGGGCTTGGCGCTGCGCCCGCCCGCTCCCGCCACGATGTTCAGGCCCACGCGGGCCGCTGTCAGCATGGTGGTGATGGCATTGACGGCGACGGGTTGCCCGATCACCGAGCGCGACAGCTCCTCGCGCGCCCGCCGCACCTTTTCGGGGCGCAACTGCTCCCAGGGGTCCTCCCGCAGGCCGAACTTGAAGAAGTTGACCAGCCGCCAGACCTCCTTGGCCTGTACAGGGATGCGCTCTTTCCAGGAGGTGTGCCGGAGGGCCTCCAGGTCCATCGCCTGGAAGTGTTCGGTGAGGTCGGCGAATTCGTCTGCGAGGCTCTCTAAGGGAGACGGCTCCTGGGGCGCGGTTCGTTCGGCGGAGATCTGATCGCCCCCATAGAAGCCGCCGGAGGTGGGACCGGGGCGTACAAAGCTGAGGGCGAACTGGCGCCGCTCCTCCTTGTTGGGCCGCGCCGCCTGCACCAGCGTCACAAAAGGGTTGTCGCGGTAGAACCACTCCGGCACGCGCTGCAGGTCGCCCGCCGTCACCACCAGCGTGTTGCGATAGCCGGTGAGCGGGCCATGCCGGATGACCGAAGCCTCCAGCGAGATCTTCTTGAGGAGCATGAGCGGGTTGCGCTCGGCGAGTTCGTAGCGGTCGGCCTCCACGGTGAGCATATCGGCCAGATCGATCACAGCGACCGCTGAGACCGCGTCCTGCCCCAGCACGATCCGGAGCGCGCCGAACGCCTCTTCGGGAGCCATCCGCCGCCCCTTCAAGGGCTCGCCGCCGGTTCCGGGCCGCTGGCGAGCCGGCTGCGTGAGCGGTTCGACGGGCGGACCGCCCGCTCCCGGTTCATTGGGCGTGGGAGCGCGTCCAGAGAGCCCAAGGCTCCGCTCCGCGACGCCGCGCCGTACCAACTCGTCGAACCGCGCCCGCATCCCATCCGGCAGCGCCTGGGGCGCGGGCCGTTGGCTGGCTGCCTTCGCCTCCTCTGCAAAGAGGAAGCCATCCACCGGGTCGTAGCGGGCCACCACATCGAAGCGCAGACTCTGAAAATACTGGCGCAGAAACTCATGGGCCGTTAAGTACGCGCCCCGCCATAGAAACTGATCGTGGATATTCCCATAGAGGACCACATGCTTGCGCCGCTGCACCTGCTTCTCGAAATCCAGAATCCAGCGAGACGACCAGATCGCCCGCGGCATCGGCTCGTCGCTCATCGGCCCTTGCCCCGCTGCTTCGGCGCGCTGGAGGGCAGTTCATCGGCCTTGCGCAGGGCACGGTTCGGATCCTTGCCGCGCCAGGTGATCTCACCCATCTCCACCTGGAACTCCGCCTCCAGCCGGGCATGCATCTCGATCAGGACGCCCTCGGCCTCATCGCACACGACGGCGGTCCCGCCTCCGACAGCGGTGGCCGTCTCCTGGTGGTAGCCATCCACCTCATACCAGACCTGGCCCTCGACCGGCACGCTGACGAAGATCTCCTTGCCCGCCGGGCTGGCCGCATGGAGGATCTTCGCCGTCGCCGGATGCTCCGGGTGCTCCTCCGCCGGCTCGTTCACGACAAAGCCCATCTCGGCCAGGGAGCGGGCGATACCGCTGGTAATATAATCGCGCTGTTTCGCCTTCAGCTCCGCCGCGTTCGCCTCGGTAATCAGGACATTGGCCCGCTCGTTGGCAACGTTCAGCACATCGCCGGGATGCTCCGAGAGGGCGATCTGATCCGTAAAGAGCTCCAGGTTGGAGACGCCCAGGTTGTGCCAGCGCATCACCACCGGATCCGCCTGGAGGCTGCCCATCAGCGCGCGAAACTCGCTCAGGGCGCACTGGCGCGCGGCCTCACGCTCCCGCGCCCGCAACTGCTCACGGAGGCGTTGATCGGCCTCACGCTGCTGCGCTTCGGCGGCAGCCGTTTGATCGCTGTACCGCTTGACCGCCAGGGCGCGGTGCAGTTCGGCCAGCAAGCGGGGCGTGGCCAGCGAGATGCGCCACATCTCCCGCTCGCTCTGCGCCGCTTCCAGGGCGGCCTGGAGGGCCTCCGCCTGCTCCCGCAGACATACCGCATGGTCCGGAAGCAGCGCGTCCCGCTGGTACAGTGCCACAAAGACGTCGCGCAGCTCCAGCAGAAAGCGCCCACGCACCACCTGCAACTGCTGCCCACGGATCTCTTCCGCCGTTGCGACGCGCACCTTCTGACGCTCCAGCCTTAACGCGCGCTCCTGCTCCTCGATCTCCATGATAATGCTCAACGCCAGCAACGGCAGAGCTTCGATTCCTCCGCTCATGGTTCTACTTCCTCTCTCGGTTGCAATCGGATCCCCATTCCCGCCAGGCGGGTCTCCAGCTCCGTGCGAAATCCGGGCTGCGTCGGGACCCCCGCGAACCCCAGCACGCCCGCGGGATTCATAAAAAACTCTACGCCTGCGGATCGATCCGTCTCCGACGTCAGCGCCTCGATCCGGTCGCGATAGCGGGGCGACAGGGGCAGCAGCCGCTGGTTGGCGGAGCCGCGCCAGAGCAGGTCGCCATGCCGCCCTTCCAGATAGACCCCATCAATGAGAAGGTCTATCCGCGCCAGGAGCGCATGCTGTTCGGGCGTCCCCCTCCCCTGCAGATGCTCCCAGGTGTATCCTGTATAGCATACCACGCCCAGGTCGCGCTTCCGGCGTATCCGATCCGTCAGCCGCGCCAGCGCCTCCGCTTGCGCCATCGGCTCGCCTCCGGAGTAGGTCACGCCCTCGATCTCCGGCTGCGCTGTCACCCAATCCGCCAGCTCCTCCAGTGCCACAACCTCACCGCCGCCCGCATCCCACGATTCCGGCACGATGCAGTTCGGACAGGCGAATGGGCAGCCCTGGACCCAGATCACCGCCCGCAGGCCGGGTCCCAGCACACCCACCGGCGCCTCTTTGCGAAACAGGCGCAACGTCTCCGCCCGGAGGAGGCCCTCCTCGCGCTTCACGGCCTCACGCATCATACAACCCCGTATCATCCGAGGTTCGCGGCTGTCCTATCAGATTCTGGGGCCGGGCGAGCAGCCACCATACGCCATACCCCATTAACGCCATATAGAGGATGGATTGCGCTGCGGCATTGCCACGGTTATCATACCAGTTCATATGGCGATAACGATCGTTCTGCGTCATTGGGGTTCGCCGTCCCGGAGGGGCAGTAGCAGCCTGGTTGCGTTCGGCCTGCTGAAGTGCAATCCAGATCCCAGGGGCCAGCATCGCCAACAGCAGGACCGCAATAACCGGATTGTTGTGCCCCAGTCGGAAGAGCGGTCGCCAGCTTCTAGGCGGAGGCATGACATACATGATCAGTATCGCCACAATGATCGGAAGTTCATAGCGGGTCCACCATAAAAGGAAATAGAGATCTCCATAGAATCCACGCGGCTCCTGCGCTCTGTACGGCCCAAGAACTGTCCATATCCCTGAAGAGGGAGGGTATACCGCAAACATCACCCAGAGCAGAAAACAAAACCCCGCCAGGCCCACCATAAGCCAGCGCCGATCCCATACGAACCGCTTCACCTGCGAAGGATCAAGCTGCCGGGCTGCGGCCCGGAAAGCGGAGTTCGCTGAGACGATTTTCACGGGCGCGGATGGCGAAAGGACGGGCGTTCCGTTGAACGACTGCGTGAGGACAGGCGCAATCGGTGCAGGCGTGGGAACCGCGACAGGCTCTCCTGTCAAAGCAATCCGCATGGGGCCGGCGTTCGGAGGCGACAGGTCTTTGCGACAAACCGGACAGTGAAGGTTCTGTTCCGACAACTCTGTGTTACAACGTGGACATTTCATCATCTTCACCTCAAAACCCAAAGGAACCTATCACTCATTACGTCCCGTATTTCGGACGGTTTCCGGTTTTTTCGCAAACTGTCTGCTACCATTATGGGCAGGTTTCCCCTGAAAGCGTAGTTTGTGATACACTAAGATAAGATACCTATGCTTCTCATGTAGAAAGAGGCCGCCGGGAAATGACCGATAACTCTCTCCAGGCTCTACAGGCCCAACTGAAAGCGCGTGAACGCGAGATCGCTGCGGTGCATCGTATCAGCGAAGCGCTCGTCTCCAAGACCAGCCTGGACGCGCTGCTGCGTGAAACGCTCTCCGTCTCGCTCGAAAGCATCGATGCCGATGCCGGCTCCCTGCTGCTCTACGATGGCGAAACGCGGAAGCTCGTCTTTCGCTTTGTGCTGGGGCCGGCGGCGGAGCATCTCACCGGGATGGAGATCGATCCGGAGCAGGAGCCGAGGGGGAATGCGGCGACCGTGTTTTTTACGGGCGAATCCCGGATCACGCTGGATACACGCCAGGCACGCCACGATCCGCGCATCGATGCCCAGACCGGCTATCATACCGACAGCATCCTCACCGTGCCGCTCAAGAGCCAGGGGGTTCCCATCGGGGTGATCCAGGCGATCAACAAGCGAGAGGGGCAATTCGATGCGCAGGACCTGGAGCTGATCGAGATCCTGGGAAGCCTGGCCTCCACCTCCCTCATCAACGCCTCTCTGGCCGAACAGGCCCAACTCGCTGCCGTCGCCGGAGCGGTCGGGGACCTCGGCCACGACATCAAAAACGCCCTGACGCCCGTCGAGACCGCCGTCGAGACGCTGATGCTGGCCTACATCGAGCCGATGTACGTGGAACTGGATGAACTGGCCGCGCGTTGGAAAGAGCGCATGCCGCAGGCGATGAAGGAGATGAACGAGGTGACGGGCCTGCTGCGCGAGGGGTATCCCGATATGCTGGAATCCGTCCGAGACGGCTGCGCCGATATTCGGGAGATGGTCGGGGAGATCGCGGATTACATCAAAGGCACACAGGTCACCTATCGGGAAGTGAGTTCCCTCTACGATACGCTGAAAGCCCGGCTGCAGCGCCTGCAGGTCGTGGCCGATCAGCGCCATGTCACGCTGCGGCTCGAATGCGCCAACGACCTGCCGCCCTTCGCCTTCGATAAGCGGCTGGTGGGGCGCGCCGTCTTCAACCTGGTCAACAACGCACTGGGGGCCATCAGCGACGCCGTCAAACGCAAGACCTTTACTCTCCCTCCCACCGGCTGCCACATCTGGGTGCGGGCGCGCCAGATCTATGGAGCGGCAGAGAACCCGCTCTGCCTGCTGGAGGTGGAAGACGACGGCCCCGGCATGCCGGAGTTCATCAAGAACGCCCTCTTTACCTCACAGACCATCAGCACCACGCCGGGCGGAACGGGCATCGGCACCCGCTTCGTTAAAAGTGTGGCAGATGCACACGATGGAACGGTAGGGGTGGAGAGCGCTCCGGGAAAGGGCGCTCGCTTCTGGATGATATTGCCGATAAGGGCATCGGCACAATCGTAGCGGATGCCTCCAGCCCCGTCATAACCGTGACGGAGTGGGAGGCGACCACGCTTCCGTCCCGCGTGAGCGACTCCAGCGTCAGGGTGTGTTTGCCGGGCGGCACGCTCTGCGCCTCCCAGACGCACTCCCACTGATCCGGTCGGTCGGTCTTGTAGATCTCCCTCCCATCCACCTTATAGCGCACCGTGACGACATCGGAGGGGCTGCGAGCCCAGCAGCCTAGCCGCACCTTGCCTTGCAGGAGCTCGCCGGAGGTGAGCTTCATGGGCAGGAAGGGGGGTGGCGGCGCTCTGTCCGGCAGCGGCGCTTCCAGGTAGTAGGGGCTCGATATCGCGAGGCGATAGGCCCCGTTCACGGTCGGATTGTCGGTCACGCTATAGTCGTTGGAGGCGTGGTCGTTGGCAAAGACCAGGGTGTTGCTGTCGAAGTAGTTGATGCACTTGATGCGAGGAAACAGGCGCGGCAGGGCATTGTATAGCGTCAGGATCTTGCGGGCGGCGAAATCCGGACGGATCCGGCCTTCGCACCCGGCGTGATGGGAGGCTGCATATTCGCAGAGCATCATGGGTTTGCGGGCCGCATAGTGATCGTACACATAGGCCAACAGGTCGCAGGGATGCTCCTCCTCGCCAGGCTCCAGCAGGCTATTGTTGTGGTAGGTGACGTTGTAGACATTGACCCCCACCCAGTCGGTCGCGTCATCGCCGGGATAGTAGCGGTCGATGGTGTTGGTGGGGATCATGTAGGGGCACCAGACCATCGCGACGTTGGGCGCGCGGCGCTTCATCACCTTCGACACCAGGCGGAACTTGCGCTGGTACTCCTCCGGGTCCTTCCAGTAGTTGGTCCAGTTGCCATTCATCTCGGAGGCAAACCGCAGAAAGATCTTAGCGCCGGAGCGGGCCATATCGTCGGCGAATTTTTGCAGGTAGGCGTCGTTCTGAACCTTGTCCAGACCGTCGTTCGGCTCCAGGGCGATATGGACAAACTTGTTGTGCGCCGCCAACCAGCAGACCCACTCATAGGGCAGAGGCTTGCCATAGCCCACATAAAAGAAGTACATGGCGTGCTGCTTGCCTACCAGCCGCTCGAAGGCTGCCGGGTCCTGGTGCAGGGTCTCGCCGATATTGGCAACGGGGCTTTTCAACTCCGTGTCGAAATCGATGTAGGCTCCCAGGTAGCAGCCGAGCGCCGGCTCGTACTTGGCATGAGTATTGCGGGCGGCGATCTCGGCGGAGGTGGCAGGGCGGTTCCGGGTCAGGAGCGCCTGCGGCTTTCCCTCCACCGGCCTGCCGTCGCCATGACAGACGCCCGCCGCCGCCAGGAATAAGCCAACCGCAAGCAACAATGCATTTCGCATCAGGGGGAGTAGGCACGACTTCATTTACTGGGTAATTTCCTCCTGTGGTGAGGATGGTTCGACTTCGCGCCGGGAGCGGCGCTTCTTCCTTGAGATCGCAATCGTCGCCGGAAGGCGTGGGAAGTACCTGCGGAGCGCCAGGGCGTCGCGGTAGGGATTGTAGTGGCAGAGCGCCTGCAGCCCCAGAAATTCCGCCACGGCTACCGTGTCGGCCTTCTTCTTCGGATTGGCTTTGCCATCATGGCAGCGGCGCGCCTCGCGATCATAGCGGGGGCACTGCCAGCAGGTCATCACACGCTCTCCCTTCGCCGCCATACCCACCTCCTTTTAGCCGATCTGGGCTCGGAAGAAGTCGGCGGCGGCGCGCAGGTTGGCCTGGCTCTGCTCCGGCGCGTACTTGCCGAGCGATTCGTCTTCCAGGCAGAGATCGCGGTCGTATCCGGCGGCGCGGAGGGCGGCGAAGTAGCGCGTATGGTCTATATCGCCCTCGTGGATGGGCGAGACGTACTTGCCATACTCGTAGCCGATCTCCCGCTGCGTCTCCCGGATCTCCGCGGGATAGGCGATATTTTTGATATGGGTATGCTTGACGACCGGCGCAAACTGCTCAAAAATCTCATAGACCCTGGAGAGGGGCCAGCCGCGCCAGTAGAAGTTGCCGGAATCCAGGGTCAGGCCGAGCCGGGGTGAATCCACCTGCAGCAACAGGCCGGTCAGGAAATCCGGGTCGTTGCCCTGCATCCCATGGTTCTCGACGCCTAAATCCACCTCGCTGTCGGGGGTCTCGGCGAGAATGGTCTTGACGGCCTCCGCAAAGATGCGCTGCCGCTCCTCCAGAGGCAGATGGCGCTCACCGTGCATGATGGCGTCGATGCGGATCGCGGGAATGCCCAGTTGCTCCGCGGCCTGCACGGTGCGAACCGCCCAGGCGATCTCAGCCGCTTTGTCCTCCGCGTTGAAGTTGTTGCCCATACAGAGCGCGGAGAGGGTGACGCCATTTGCTGTTGCCTGGCGCTGCAGTTCCGCCAGTTCGTCCGGCTCCGTCAGGTCCAGGCGGGTCTTATCGCCCTGCGGATCAATTGCAGGGACGGTATCATCACGCAGGACAAACAGCTCCACACCCGGAATACCCAGGTCCTTCAAACCCTCCGCCAGCGTCTTATAGCCCGCTGCAAACACAATCTCATCACGAATAGATAGATACAAGCGTCACCTCCAGCAAAATGAGCCAAGCCTTCTCAG
>Ga0070734_10006177_pt1 | contig 10182 bp, 8 predicted proteins | sample Coa_R1_8_FD_66444 | JGI IMG/M metagenome (GOLD analysis project Ga0070734, IMG submission 66444) | Surface soil microbial communities from Centralia Pennsylvania, which are recovering from an underground coalmine fire - Coalmine... | ecosystem: Environmental > Terrestrial > Soil > Unclassified ... | reverse complement strand
ACGTTTCCGAACATCACGCCGTACGTCGGCGTCACGATTCTCTCCTGCGCAATTTTCGCGGTGGCGGCGAACTGGCGCGCGCGCATGGTGGCCCCGTTCGCAGCGCTGGGAATCTTCGGGCTGTTCTTCAGCCTCGGGAAATATTCGGTCTTCCACGGGATTCTCTACTCGGTGGTGCCGCTGCTCGACAAGTCGCGCAATGCGGCTTTCGCCATGCTGATCGCCAATCTGGCCATAGCGATTCTGGCGGGGTTCGGAATCGAATGCCTGCTCACCGAGCGCGAATCGGTGCGGCGAGCGGCGCGAGGAATGGCGATCGTTCTTCTGAGCGCGGGAGCGTTGATCTGGACGGTCCTTCTGGCGCGCGGAGTGTTCGACGGCGACAAGATGTTCCAGTATCCGGCGTTCGCCCAGTTGGCGCTGAGCGCCGTCTTCGCGGGCTGTTTGTTTCTGGCATGGGCGGCCGATCACATTCCCGCGCGGGGGGCCAAGCTGGGCCTGATCTGCCTGGTGCTTTTCGATATCGGCATGGTGACGACAGGCAACTATCCGCACCGCGAGCAGGGCTGGCCCTATGTCGACTCGCTTTCGGCGTACGATGACCTGGCGGACTATCTGCACCAGCAGCCGGGGCCTTTCCGCATTTACCGCAACAGCGCCGATATTTCCTTCAATTTCGGCGACTGGTATGGCTTCGACGAATTCGGCGGGATGGGCGCGGGAATGACGGAGAACATGTACGCGATGAACGGGCCGTCCAATGCGTTTCCGATTCTGGGCGTCAGCTACTACTTGAGCCGCACGCCCAAGGATTCGGGCAGCGAGCCGGTGTTTCGGGGCAAGGCGGGCGTGAACATTTACCGCATGCCGGGCGCCTTTCCGAGGGCTTGGGTGGTGCATCGCGTCGAGAGCCTCAAGGACCGGGCGGAGCGGTTCGGCCGTATCAACGCGCCGCTCGATCAACTCGCAACGTCGTCGTTCGTCGTCGGCGCGGCACCGCAGGTCGCCGAGTGCGGCGGCGACAAGGTGCAGATCACAAGTTTGCGGCCGGCCGACATCGAAATCGACGTAAACATGGCTTGTCAGGGAATGGTTGTGGTGAGCGACAATTTCTTCCCCGGCTGGAGAGCGGAAGTGGATGGGCGTGGGAGCCCGACGTACGAGGCGTACTCGTTCGTCGAGGGCGTGGAAGTGCCTGAGGGAACGCATCACTTGCGGCTGCACTACGTGCCGCTCACGCTCTATGCCGGGCTGGGGCTCACCGTTTTGGGACTCGTGGGACTGGCGCTGCTGCGGCGAAGGGAACCGCACGTGTCTGTCGGAGACTCGGCTTGATCCATTTTTGGCATCCCCGCAGGCCAGGTGATTTTCTCGCCACGCTAGCGCGGCGGGCGGCTCCCGCGCTGATCCTGTTCGCAGCCACCGTGGCAATCCACTGGAAACTCACGCTGACGAATCAGTACACGTGGCTGGACGGCAGCGATCTCACGCGCCAGATTCTGCCGTGGTTTCAGGTGGAGGCGGCTGAGATCCGGCACCTGCGCTTGCCGCTTTACGACATGCATCAGTGGGGCGGGCAGTCGCTCATCGGGCAGGACCAGCCGGGTGTGCTTTTTCCGCTGAATTGGCTGTTGTTCCTTTCCAGAGAATGGCACGGGCGGCTGGCGCTCCAAACCCTGAACTGGTATTTCGTTCTCATTCATTTCCTGGCTTCTCTGTTCTGTTACTTGTTCGTCCGCGACCTGGGCCTGTCGGTTTTCGCGTCCCTTTGCGCGGGCATGAGCTTCGGTTTATCGGGACTGATGGGAAACCTGACGTGGCCGCAGATGCTGAATGGCGGTATGTGGACACCCCTGGTGCTTCTTTTCACCAGGCGCGCGCTGGATGACGCGCGTCCCATGTGGAACATCGCGCTGGCGGGGGCGGTGACTGGATTTGCTTTCTACAGCGGGCATCACCAGCTGCCCACCTACACCGTGCTGGCCGTAGGAACTCTGCTGCTCTTCTTTGTGTTCGCGCGCCGGATTGCGGTTCTGCGCGCGGCGAAGCTAGGCGCTTTGTATGTCGCATTTGCAATTCTCATCGGCGCGCCACAGCTTCTGCCGAGCTTCGAATATTGGACGCGCGCGCTGCGCTGGGTGGGATCGGCAAACCCGGTCGGCTTCGCCGATAAGGTCCCCTACATTGTGTTCGATCAATTCTCGGCGAACCCGGTGGGGCTGTTTTGGCTGATTTACCCGGGATCGTTTCCGAACGCGATGCACTATGTCGGGTTGACCGTGGTTTCCTTGGCGATCTTTGCCGCCGCGACCCAATGGCGTAATCGATGGGTGCCCCCGATGATGGTGCTGGCCGTCGCGGGCGCGTTGTTTAGTCTCGGCAAGTACTCTCTGTTCCACGGGCTGCTCTACTCGGCCGTGCCGCTGGTGGATAAGTCGCGCTCGGCGGCCTATGCGATGTTCGTGTCCGACCTGGCGCTGGGCGTGCTGGCCGCCTTCGGGATCGACGCGCTGCTGCGCCAGCGGGAGAGCCTCGATGCTCCTCTCAGACGGCTCGGAAATTGGCTTCTCGCCGGCGGCGGAGTGCTGTGCCTGACGCTGCTGGTGCGAATGGCCGTGGAAGGCGACAAAGTGCTGGCGGATATTCCGTTTTCCTACGTCGTGCTGACGGCGCTCCTACTGGGGTCGACCGTGAGGGCCTGGCAGCTGGGACGGATTCCGGCCCGGGGCTTAGTGCTGGCGATCGCCGGCCTCATGCTCTTTGAAATCGGGGCCATCGCCGATCGCGACGCGCCCCATATTGAGGAAGGCTGGAATTATCTCTACCAGCTGTCTCGTCACGATGATCTGGCGGCGGCGCTGCATGCTCAGCCCGGTTTGTTTCGGGTGGAGAAGAACGACGACGAGATTACGTACAATTTCGGCGACTGGCACGCGGTGGACGAGTTGCGAGGATATGCCGGAGTTACGACGAACGTCTTTACGATGAGCGGCGAACGAAACGCGGGGGCTCTGCTCGGCGTGAAATATTTTTTGGGCCGCGAGCCGCACAACTCGGAAACGACCCCGATGTTTCAGGGCCAGTCCGGGTTGAATATTTACCGTGTGCCCGGGGCGTTCCCGCGAGCGTGGACAGTTCATGCCGCCGACCGCATTGCCAACGAGGCAGAAGCGCGGCAGCACATGAATGTGGATGCCGGACAACTGGCTGCGAGGACCTTTCTCCTCGGCGCCCCGCCGACGCTTGCGACCTGCGCGCCGTCCGACACCTTGGAGGTCAGCGAGACCCGCGATATGCAGTTCGTGGTCGATGCGCAAATGGCCTGCCAGGGCATGGTGATCCTCGGGAACACGTACTTTCCAGGATGGCGGGCCGAAGTGGACGGCCACAGCGTGCCGATCTACCAGGCGTATCAATTCCTACAGGGTGTGGTGGTGGAGGGCGGGCATCACCGCGTCCGATTCCGGTATCGCCCCGTGGCGTTTTACTGGGGTCTGGCGTTGGCCGCGGCCGGAATCGGCGGCTTGCTTTGGCTGCGACGCGTAGAAAACCGGGCGGTTGCAAGACTCAAACCGGAACACTAAGATTCGGCTGGTGGCCGGCGACCCCGATGCTATACTGAAAGCGGTCGGACGGCGGGTGTAAGACGGTGGCGCAGACCTCTCCGGGTATCCGCAAACTCGTACTTTGGCTTCCCCTTTTGGCTTTTTGTGTGGCAGGTGTGGATCGCCTCTCGGCGGCGCCTGACGATGAAAAAGCGGAAATCATCCCGCGCGTCAAGACGAACGACAAGGACGCCAAGCCGCTCGAGACCGACCGGCGGTCGAACATTCGTATCGACACCACGCTGGTCCAGATCAACGTGACGGTAACCGATCCCTTGAACCGCTTCGTGACGGGCCTCGAAAAGGAGCATTTCAAGCTGTTTGAGGATCACGTCGAGCAGAACATCCTCGATTTTTCAAGCGAAGACGCGCCGCTGTCGATCGGGCTGGTGTTCGATACCAGCGGCAGCATGGGCGCGAAATTGCAGCAATCGCGGCGAGCGGCGGTGGAGTTTTTTAAGACCGCCAACCCACAGGATGAATTCTTTTTGGTGGAATTTAACGACCGGCCGGAACTGGTTGTTCCCTTCACATCCGACACCGATGACATTCAGAATCGGCTGACCTTTGCACAGTCGCGAGGCAAGACGGCGCTGCTCGACGGCGTCCTGATGGCGATGAACCAGATGCACAAGGCTCGCAATCCGCGGAAAGCGATCCTGATCATTTCCGACGGCGGCGACAACAACAGCCGCTATACCGAGAGCGAGATCAAGAATGCCGTACGGGAAGCGGACGTGCAGATCTACGGGATCGGTATTTTTGAAGCCGCCGGCGCGCGTGGTCGGACACCGGAGGAAATGGCGGGCCCCGGCTTATTGAATGAAGTAGCCGAGCTTACCGGCGGCCGAAGCTATAATGTGGAGAACGTCAATGAGCTGCCCGATATTGCAGCCAAGATCGGCATCGAACTTCGCAACCAATACGTCCTTTACTACTCGTCAAAGAACCAAGCGCGGGATGGCAAATATCGTCACGTGACCGTGAAACTGGTTCAGCCGCGCGGTCTGCCGCCGCTTAAAGCCTTTTACCGCCTTGGGTACTATGCGCCTTCTCAGTAGCCTCCTCGCCCTCGCCTCGTTGGCACTCGCGCAGGCGCAGCAGCCTCCGCCTCCGGATCAGGATCTGGTGTTCAGTGCCGATACTCGCCTGGTGGTGCTGCCCATCAGCGTAGCCGACAGCCGCGGCAAGTTGATCACCGATTTGCCGCAAAAAGCTTTCAAAGTTTTTGAAAACGGCGTCGAGCAGCCCATCAAGCTGTTCAAGCGGGAGGATGTGCCGGTGTCGCTCGGCATCATCATCGACAACAGCGGCAGCATGAAGGAGAAACGCCAGAAGGTAGAGGTTGCCTCGCTGGACCTGGTGAAGGCCTCCAACAAGCAGGACGAGGTGTTCATCGTCAATTTCAACGACGATGCCTGGCTGGATGTGCCCTTCACCAGCGATATCAAGAAGCTCGAAGACGGCGTGGCCAAGATCGACTCGCGGGGCGGGACCGCCATGCGCGATGCCATCAATCTGTCGCTCGATTACCTGAAGAAGGAAGGCAAGCGGCAGAAGAAAGTCCTGCTGGTCATCACCGACGGCAACGATAACGCCAGCGGCATTAGCTTGGAGAAGCTGGTGAATCGCGCGCGGCAGGACGAGGTGTTGATTTACAGCATCGGTCTGCTGGACGAAGAGGAGAAGCACGAAGCCCGTATCGCCAAGCGCGCGCTGGATATGCTGACGCATGAATCGGGCGGGCTGTCGTTCTATCCGAAGGCCGTCGCCGAAGTGGACCAACTCACGTTGCAGGTGGCGCACGATATTCGCAACCAGTACACCATCGCCTACTCACCCACCGTTCAGGCCATGGACGGCAGCTTCCGTCAGATCAAAGTCACGGCCAGCGGACCGGGACACCTCATGGTTCGGACGCGCACCGGCTATTACGCGACCGCCGAATCGAAAACCGTCAGCCAGAAGTGATGCTCGGGTTCCTGTGGCGCGCGACGCGAGGCTATCGCTTGCGGCCGTGGCGCAGCCCCTACCTCCGATGGCGGATGGAGACCTACTGGGGAACGCCGGCCGAATCGATCGGGTTTGCAGATTTCTGGCGTTTCGCGTGGACGCACCGCGGGGATTTGACGCGGTTCTTGCGCTGGGCCGGGCGGATGCGGTAGTCCCTTATTTGCCGAAGTAGGCGTCGTCCAGCGTAACCGGCGTCTGCTTTTCGATCTGATCCATGGCTTCGCGCGTCATCTGAGGCCGCAGCTGCTTCTCGATGTCGGCGCGAGCTTCGTCGAGGGTCTTGGTTTTGCGCTCTTCCAGCTTGATGATGTGATAACCAAACTTGGTTTTTACGGGTTGGCTTACGGTGCCGGCTTCCTGGCTGAAGACCGCCGTCTCGAATTCGGCAACCATCTGGCCTCTTCCAAACGGGAGCAGGGCTCCCCCGCTGGCGGCCGTGCCGGCATCGTCTGACTCTGTTTTGGCGAGGGCTGCAAAATCGCCACCATCGGCGATCTTCTGACGCACTTCCTTGGCTTTGGCGAGTGCTTCGTCCTCGCTCAGATCCTTCTGGTTGGGACGAAGCGGCACAGCAGATCCCTTGTAGCGGATCAGGATGTGCTCGGCCTTGACCTGTTCGTATTGGCCCTTGTGCTGGTCGTAATATGCCTTGATTTGCGCCTCGTCGATTTTCTGACCGTCCTGGATCTGCTTGGCCAGCTCGCTCGCCAAATACTGATCCACCTGGATTTCCATGAGTTGCTTTGCGGCCGGCGTCTGATCGAGTTTACGCTTGCGCGCCTCGAGCGCGAGCACGTGGAGCTGCCCGAACTGCTGCGCGAGCTGCTTACGGGCCTGCGGCGTATTTTGCATCCGGCCGGACTCGCTCAGGGCCTTGACGAGCTCGTCAAACTGGGCCCGCGTGATCTTTTCCGATCCAATAGTCAGAACCACCGCCTCCGGAGGCACCGCGATCGGCTGGACACTGGCGGCCGCCGGATTCTGAAGCGAAGGCGGATGCGAGGCCGGCATACCCGGCGTGACCGGCGGAGCTTGGGGCGCGGGCTGCTGTGCGAGACATGAGGCCGATACGAAGGCGGCCAGAACGAGGCAGATTCGAGTTTGCATTTCGTCCCCATTGTAGCTGGGTTTCGCGCCCACACGCGCTGCGGCTACACTGATACGAATGGTGGGCGGAATCGAAGCGGGCGGCACGAAGTTTGTCTGTGGCGTGGGCTCTGGCCCGGAGGATCTGGAATCCATTGAGATCCCGACCACTTCGCCCCATGAGCTGCTCCCGCGGGTGGCGGACTTTTTTCGCGCTCACGCCGGACTGAAGGCAGTCGGGATCGGGTCCTTTGGGCCGGTTGACCCGCGGCCGTCTTCGCCGACCTTCGGATTCATCACCTCGACGCCAAAGCCGGGTTGGGCCCATTTCGATCTGGCCGGGGCGGTGCGGGCAGCGCTGGGGGTACCAGTGGCGTTCGATACGGACGTGAACGCGGCGGCGCTGGGCGAGCATCGCTGGGGGGCGGCGCAAGGCCTGAACACGTTCCTCTACGTGACAGTCGGCACGGGGATTGGCGGCGGCGCCATGGTGGAGGGGCAGCTACACCACGGCAGATTACACCCAGAAATGGGCCATATCAGAATTCCGCATGACCGGGCCGTCGACCCGTTCCCCGGCGTCTGCCCGTTTCACGGCGATTGTCTGGAGGGGCTGGCGTCGGCCGTGGCGCTGGAGGCGCGTTGGGGCCGGGCGCCGCACCTGCTCCGAGATCGCGCGGCCTGGGCGCTCGAGGCGGTCTATCTGGCGCACGGCGTGGCGAACTGGATGGCGACCTTGTCGCCGGAACTGGTCATCCTGGGCGGCGGAATCATGCGCCGGGAAGGACTGCTGGAACTGGTTCGCGCCGAAGTCGTCGCCTTGGTCAATGGCTACGTGGAGGTGGCGCCCGTTGTAGCGCCCGCTCTGGGGGCCCGCAGCGGCGTCCTGGGGGCCCTGGCCTTGGCTGAGGCAATAAACAATTGCGGCTGAACGCGTTACAGATAGGCTGCACGCCGCAGCCGCATTTCGCGTCATAATTGTTGCATGGAGCAGCGCCAGCGTAGACAGCGGAGCCGCGGCTTTTCGCTGATCGAACTTCTCATCGTGATCGCGATCATCCTGGTCATTCTGGCGGTCGCCGTGCCAAAGCTCGGCGTCGCTAAGATGAACGCGAACGAGATGGTGGTGATCCGCGAGATCAAGACCATCCACGAAGCGCAGGTGCAATACAACTCGCAGTTCGGCCGTTATGCGACGACTTTGAACGAATTGGGGCCGCCCTCCAGCGGCGGGCCGGGGCAGCAGGCCGCGGACTTGATTCCGTCGACGCTGACTTCGGGTGAGAAGGACGGTTACACCTTCAACCTCAGCGCAACACCGCAGGGCTATACGATTATCGCGAATCCGAAGGTCTACAACAGCACCGGCCGCCGGACGTTTTACTCCGATCAGACCATGGCGATCCGTCAGAACTGGAGCTCCGAGCCCGCCAACGCAAGCAGCCCGGAATTGAAGTAGCCGCCGTGCTAGGGATGTAAGGTACTCTTCACCTGGATCCCCATGGCCCTTACTTGGGCTTGCTCCGCGCTCGCGAAGTTTTGGGTGCGGCGAAGCACGATCGCGTAAGAGTTCAGCAGCGGGATCAGGCGGGGGCTGCTCGGACCGAAGGCCGCGTCCTCGATTTCCAGGGCACGGCGGTAGTAGTCGAGCGCTTCCGGGTCGCGAAGTTCGTAGGCGCAAACATTTCCCAAGTTCGTGAACACATCGCCGAGGCGGCGGCCGTCCTCGCGCGACGATTCGATGATGTACCGGGCGCGCTGCAGGTGAGACTCGGCTTCCTCGGGCTTGTGGAGTCCGAGCAGCGCGGCCGAGAGATTGTTCAGATTCGCCGCTACTGCGGGATGGTTCACTCCCAAGGCCACTTCGTCGATTTCGAGCGCGCGGCGATCGAGCGCGGCGGCTTGCTTGTAGCGATGCTCGCGGTAATCGAGGGCTGCCAGATCGCTCAATACCGCGGCCACGCGCGGATGATTTTCACCTAACGATGTTTCCAGAACACTCTGCGCGTGTTCGAGCAGCTTACGGGCGTCCTTGTTGTGTCCCAGAGAAACGTACACGCTACCCAAGACATGCGTGACCAGCCCGAGTTCTTCGGGACGTGCGGATGGATTTTGAGCCTGATCGAGAATCCGTGTCAGGACTTCAGCGGCGGCCGTGTCCCTACCTTCCGCGTGATAAACCTCGGCGAGCCCGAACGCGATCCGCTGCGCGTTTTCCGGGGGCAGGCTCGCGCTACGCTGTAAGGCCGCTGCGCGGTTCAGGTACGCTTCGGCACCGGAAAATCGGCCGCTGGCGCAAAAGAGTTCCGCCAGGTTGTACAGCGCGGTGGACAAATGTTCGCTCGCGCCGCCGGCGAATTGCTCCAGCAGGCTGAGGGCACGCATGTGAACGGCTTCCGATTGGGCGTAGCGACCTTCCATGCGCAGCGCCACGCCGAGGTTGCCCAACGCAATTGCGGTGTCAAGCTCGCGGCCTGGAATCCTCTCCCAGGTCTCTGCAGCACGCCGGAACAAGGGTTCGGCTAACGCGTAATGACCTTCGGCTTCGTAAACCGATCCGAGGTCATTCGCGCAGCCGGCGACACCGGGGTCTGCGGGATCGCTACGAGTCAGCTGCTCCAAACACGCGCGGCCGATCCTCTCCGCTTGGGCGTGACGTCCTGTTGCAGCGGCGTTTGCCGCAGCTGCGCCACCAGAGGACGGTACCGACGGTTCCGCGCTCCAGGCGGTGTTTACAGCGAGCAGGAGCACACCGGCAAAGGATGCAGTCAACCGGATGCAGTCTTGCATATGTGGAACTCCGTCGCAGTCTCAAGAGTAAGGTGAATTCGCCCGTCCGGTATTGCCCCGCGCCAGCGTTCCTTTGCGAACGTTAGCGCGTGGTTGAAAACTTTTTCGGCTTGTTCATTTGTGGGAAAAACGTTCGTTTGTGGGAAGACTTTAACCGCTGCAGAGAATCCCGCAACTTTTTGAGCCGGCGATTAATCTATAAGGACAACGAATTTTTTTGACCGGCGCGTACAAACAGAGACGAGGTCTGTGCGCGAAAGTTTTGACGTTCTGCCGCTAACGTTTTGACCGTTGTTTCGTCCAAGGGCAGAAAGGGGCAGATGGCGACCATGAATGCGTCAGGCGTGGTTCTACGTAGAGAGCCGATCGTGTTACCCGCGGCGGAAACTTCCGGCGAGTTGCTCAAGAAGCGCGAAGTGGCGGGTTTCGAGCTAAGCCAGCGGCGGTACGCGCAAGGCATGACGCTGGCGGCGCACCGCCACGGCGAAGCCTACCTCAGCCTGGTACTTTCGGGCGAGTACGTAGAAAAATACGCGCATCGGACGTCGCATTGCGCAGCAGGCTCCCTGCGCTTTTTGCCGAGCAGCGAGGTACACGAGAACGAATTCGTCTCGCCGGTTGAAGCGCTATTGGTAAAGATCGAGCCGGCCACGCTGGAACGCCTGGGCGATCACGCTGCGGTGCTTTC
>Ga0070734_10006176_pt1 | contig 10182 bp, 10 predicted proteins | sample Coa_R1_8_FD_66444 | JGI IMG/M metagenome (GOLD analysis project Ga0070734, IMG submission 66444) | Surface soil microbial communities from Centralia Pennsylvania, which are recovering from an underground coalmine fire - Coalmine... | ecosystem: Environmental > Terrestrial > Soil > Unclassified ... | reverse complement strand
CCCGCGGGGTCGCTAACCTCGCGCAGAGACGCGCTCAAACAACGCAACCCCGGGTGCGTGAGCCCCAAAGGCGCTGCGGGGACAGCGGGGCCCGCCGAAGGAACGTGGCGCCGAACCGATCTCCCCCGAGCGCGACACTGGCTTCAGCCAGTGCACAGCCGACGACGCGCCGGGTGTTACCGGCGCCTACGGGACTGCCTCTCCCAGGGGGAGAGGAGACACGTGAGAAATATCAGGTCAACTGCATCGGCATGATGACGCAGAAGTAACCGTTGCCGTCGGCGGGTTTGAAGACCGCCGGGCGGGTGTTCTCGGTCATCTCGATTCGCACGCCGTCGCCGTGGATGACGGCGATCGCGTCGCGCACATAGCTGCCGTTGAACGCAATCTCGATGTCGCCGTTGCTGGCGACCATCGGTACCGACTCTTTGGCTTCGCCGCGCTCTTCGCTGCGGCCGGCGATGACGATCTCGTCGCCGTCGCCCTTGAAGCGCAGCCGATTCGCGTTGTCCTTGGCGAGGATCATCGCCCGGCGGACCTTCTCTTCGAGTTGGTCGACTTCGACGCTCCACGAGCGGGTGGTTTCGCTCGGCACGACGCGCTCCCAATTCGGGAAGGTGCCATTGAGAAGCTGGGAGACGATCTTAGCCCCGTTGGCCTCGACCCCAAGGCGGCCGCCGCCAAACTTGAGCTCGACGGGATCGTCATCGCCGAGCGGGAGCGCCTTGATCGCCTTGAGCGCCTTCTCAGGGACCACGACCGTCATCGTCGAGCCGATGCCCTCCTTCTCAAGGGAGCGCACGGCAAGGCGGTGGGTATCGGTGGCGACGAGGGTGAGCTTCTTGCCGTCGTAGCCGAAGAGCACGCCGTTCAGGATGGCCCGATGGGGATCGCCGGAGACGGCGTAGAGCACCGAATCAACCGCCGACCGCAATTCGCTCATCGGAAGGGTGAGCTCGCCGTCCCCGCCGTACGTCGGCGGTTCGGGGAAGTCGGAGGACTCCATGGCCTGGAGCCGGTATTCGGAAGCGCCCTGGGTGAGGAGGCCGCCCTGGCCGTCCAGCGTTTTCACGGAGATGTCTCCCGCGGTCAGGGAGGCCACGATGTCGCTGAGGGTGCGCGCCTGCAGGCAGATGTTTCCGGGCTCGGAGACCATGCAGGCGAGCTTCCGCTCGACCCACATTTCGCCGTCACAGCCCAGCACGCGGATTCCGCCGGAGTCGGCTTCGATCTTCACGGTTTGAAGAATCGGGAGCGACGTCCGCGTGCTCGTGGCGTTGGCCGCCATGTGAACGGCGTCGGAGAACTCCTTGCAGGGGCAGTCGAATTGCATAGACGTGCGAATTAGCCCTGGATGGGCAATTGATATTGAAGGTGAATAGGATCGGGCCGCTTGGTCTGCAGCTCGACTCCCCGAGCGTACATCTTTAGGAGGATCCGTTGGTAGGACTCCTCGGTGAATTCCGGTGCTTCTTCGGCGTGGAGCAGGTCGACGGCGCCGCGGAGGGTCATCATCTCCTCGGCGAGCTCCGGCGAGTTGGCGGCGGCAGCCTCCATCCGATTCTCCATGTCCGCCGGCAGCGCGTGCTCGGCGTACAGATCGACAAGTTTCGAGTAAAGATCGTTCTCGTTCATGGTTATGGATTCCTTTCCAAAGTTCCGCTGAGCTTGTCGCGAAGGGCCCTACGTCCTCTGTAAAGCCTCGACTTCAGCGCGGGAACGCTGATGTTGAGAACCTCCGCAGCTTCTCTGGCCGCCATGTCCTCCAAATCGCAGAGGACGAGCGGCTCTCTATATTCTGTCGGCAAATCGGCGAGCGCTTGTTGCACCGTAATTCGGAGGGTTGCGCGTTCGTCGGAGCCGGAGTACTGGGCGTCGGGCGGCAGCTCCATAAGTTTGTGTTGCCGCAGTTTGTCGATGCATAGGTTCCGGGTGATCCGGAAGAGCCAGGTGCGAAACGCGCCGTCGGCACGGAGCTCGGCCGAGCGGCGGAGGACGCGGAGAAACGTCTCCGCAGTCGCATCCTCGGCGTCGGTGCGATTTCCGAGCATTCTAAACGCGTATCGAAAGATTCGCTCGCCATACATTTCGTACAGCGCTCCGAGGGCATTGGGATCACCGTTGGCGAGGGCAGTGAGCCAACGCTTTTCGGCCAGTGAATCCTTGAGCGAATCATTAGGCATAGGGAAGGACGCTCGCACTTCCCGAGAGGATGCGCGAAAGGTCAGTTTAGCCCGCTCTTATGCTAGGAAGCGCGTCAGGTTCGGAGGTTCGGAAGGGGCCACCCCCAAATATCATGATCGCGTATCCGTTTCGCCGCGAGTCGCGATCATCAGCCCGTGAATAATGCTCCACGGGTGTGGCGGGCAACCTGGCACGAAGGCACTCACCTCGAGATGGGGTGCTACTCCGTTGGCGCCGGCATACCCCCCGCGATGGACGCCGCCGCTGATCGCGCAGGTACCGACGGCGATCACGAGCCTCGGTTCAGCCATAGCTTCAAAGCACCGCAGGAGCGGCAAGTGCATGGCCATACCGCCCGGGCCTGTAACGAGCAGAACGTCCGCAAATCGAGGAGACGCGACGAACTGAACGCCAAACCGAGAGCAATCGAATATTGGATTGGCGGTGGCGGCAACTTCCTGGTCGGTTGCATTGCACCCTGTGGACACAACCCGAACGTCCACGGATCGGTTGAGAATGCCTCCACACGGCTCGCCGAGCACAGGCACGGAGTCGGAATCGTCGCCCGAAATGTTTTGGAGCACAAGGTCCTCTCGCCGACGAACCGCCGTTCTTGTGGAGGGGTCAGGCACGATCGAGCTTGTCGGGCATACGGCCATGCAAGCTCCGCACGTAATGCAGAGTCCGCGGTCCAAGGAGATTCGGCTCTGGTCACCTTCGCCGGAAATAGTGATGGCCCCAGTCGGACAGGCGGCCTCGCACGCTCGACAAGGAGATCCTAGGCAGGGCTCGCGAGTCAGCTTTGGGAGTCCGCCGCGGTCGGTTGGGAGATCGGGGAAGTCCACCGCATCCGTCGCCTTCTGTTGCTTCGCCGCCTGAAGCAGGGCCGTTAGCATGAGCTAAACCTCATAGGTCGTTACCGGAATACGAGAGATTGAAGCTCTTGTTTATCACGGGGAAGTCCGCGACGAGATTATTTCGAACGGCGATCGACACGCCTGTCCAATTTTGAAAGCTCGGGTCACGAATCGAGTAGCGAGCGATGTTGCCGCGCTCGTCGGTTGTTATCCAATGTATCAACTCGCCACGCCAGGCCTCCACGACCCCGATGGCGACCCGCTTGCCGGGAAGCGTGTCCGGGATGCCGACCGACACGCCCCCGTCCGGAAGGCTTGCGAGAACAGCATGAATTACGGCCCAAGAAGCGCAAAGCTCCTGACGCCGAACAGTCGCTCGGGCCAACGCATCACCTTCCGCCTGTCCCGAGATATCCACGTCGAGACCTGGATAGAGGGCATGGGGATAGTGGCGTCTCGCGTCGTAGCTGCTTCCACTGGCCCTCGCCGCCGGGCCGATCAGTCCAAATTCGGAAGCCAAGCTTGGGCTGAGCACACCTACACCCTCCAGCCGTTCCTCGAAACCGGGATTCCCAAAAAGGAGATTGCAAGCTTCCTCGACTCGAACCTCAAGCTCGGGAAGCTGGTTCGTGAGGTCAGTTATGGAGCTCTCTTGAGGGGCCCATGCAAGGCCGCCCGGACTAACGAAGCCCTTCTGAAACCGAGTTCCTGCCAACGTTTGTCCGAGGCCAAGCGCCGCGCCGCGGTGTCGGCCGAAGAGGGCGGCGCCAATCGAAAAGCCGACATCGGAAGCCAGTGCTCCCAAGTCGCCGAGGTGATTGGCCACACGTTCTATTTCCAGTGCCAACGTCCGAATAGCGCCGGCTCTCGCGGGAGGAGCCACTTCAAGGAGGTTCTCTACCGCTGTTGCATGGGCAATCGCCGACGCCACGGTCGAATCGGAACTCGAGCTCTCAACCACATGTCGCGCGTGCCGGAACGGAGTTGCGGCCAACGATGCCTCGATTCCACGGTGCTGGTATCCGAGCCGGATTTCCAGGTTGGCGATGACCTCACCCAAACAGCTGAACCGGAAGTGCCCGGGCTCGATGATTCCAGCGTGGATCGGACCGACCGGGATTACGTGAACCCCTTCGCCGGCAACGGTCATGAAAGCCGATTCCCCGGGATCTGCGCGCCCTTCCTCCGAGTTCGCGAAGGGCGGGGCGAGCGCCTCCAGCTCCTGGTGAATTGCGAGGCTCTTCCACCTCGGATGTCCGGCTGCTGTAAGGCCCCAGTAGTCGCCGATAGCTCGCTCCGCCCAGTGGGCAGCCGGTAGGCCGGCGGTAACCGACGGAAACTCGCGATCTGCTCGCGCGATTTGTGCGGTGACGATTTCTGCGGCGCCGGTCGGGGGGTGCAATAGGAGCAGTTCAAGCAGCCGATACTGATCGGCGTCGCGACGAACGGTCAGGTGACCGTAGCGCCATCCGTGGCGCCTCGCCAGCGGAACGACAGTCGACGTCCAGTCGGCGATGTCAATCCTAAGGGTCTTAATCGGGATCATCGGATTCCTCCGGAACCGAGAGCCCGTTCCAGCGAGGCAAGCAGACTCGGAGTGACGACAATGCCGGCCACGGCCGCCGCCACGAGTAGGACGACCGACGGGATAAGGGACCACCCAGAACGGGACTTTGCCGCGCGTCCAGGCTTCTCCCCGAACACCACGCGGCCCAAGTGGATAAGCACGGCAACGAAGCTGATGGCCAGGCCGATCACGATTGCGATCGCGATCGCGAAGTAGTGCATGTCGGCGGCGCGTGCCAGAAGGAGCCATTCGCTGGCGAAGGCCGCGAACGGGGGCGCGCCCATCACTGCCGCTCCTGCGCCGAGAAGTGCGAAACCGAGCCTCGGAGACAGGCGCATGACGCCAGAGAGCTTGCTCAGCGTCACCGTCCCGAACTCTCTAGCGATGCATCCGGAGAGGCTGAACGCGGACGCCTTGGCAAGGCTGTGAGCCAGCGCGTGGAGCGCGAAAATCGGAGCTGACCTGAATCCGACCGCGACCGCCAAGAGGCCCATGTTCTCCACGCTCGAGTAAGCAAACATTCGCTTCAAGTCACGCTGGTGCACGAGCATGAGACCGGCAGCGAGCACGGTCACCGCGCCCATTGGTGCAAGCAAACGGGAGAGCAAGTGGCCGGAATTGGAAGCTTCAAAGATCCCGCCGATGCGCCACAGGGACACCATGCCGCAGTTGAGCAAGGCGCCAGACAGTAGCATCGAGCCGGGGGCTGGGGCCTCACTGTGCGCGTCAGGCAACCAACTGTGAACGGGAAAGAGGCCGGCCTTCGTGCCGTATCCGAGGATAAAGAACACGAAGCTTGCCCGAAGCAGGGGGCCGTTGAAGGAAGCAGCGTGGGACCGTAGCCACTCGATGTTTAGACTCATCGTTCCCAGCTCTGCTCGCTGGGCCGAGGCCATAACCATCATGGTTCCAAGCAGTGCGAAGGCGATGCCGACCCCGCACAGGATGAGGTACTTCCATGCCGCCTCGATAGACTTTCGGGTGCCTGAGAGCAGAATGATGGGAGCCGTAATGAGAGTGCTTGCCTCCATCGCAACCCACAGCGTTCCCAGGTCCGCGGCGCACACTACCGCATTTGATGCGACGATAAAGAGCGCTGATAGCCCGAACAGAGCCCGGCCGGATCGTTCCGTCAAGTGGATTTCGGCCGGGTCCTTCAGAAGGAGGGCGGCCGTCGTCATAGCGCCGGCGAACACCAGAGAGTTGGTTAAAATGAACCAGACGGAAATGCCGTCCAATTGAAACGACGCGAAGAGCCTAGTCTGGGGCCTTCCGAGTAGCACGGGCACGGCGACAGCCACCGCCGCGCAGACGTGCAGCATGCTTCCCGTCGCCCCGATGACCCGGACCCACCGCAGATCACGGATGCAGAGTGCAGCGACCGCTATGAGCACTGGGCAGGCGGCAAGCAGTAGGACGATGTTCAACCGCGGAGTTCTCGCATTTCAGAAACGTCGAGGTGTTCGAAGCTCCGTCTGATGCGGAAGAGCACGAACCCGGCAAGCAGCACGCCGAGGAAAAGGTCGAAAAGCACCCCGAGTTCGACGATCAACGGCATCCCGGGGGTCTGCGTGAAGCCAAATGCGAAGATTCCGTTGTCGAGAACGAGGAAGCCGATGATGAGGCCCACCGCCAGCCGCCTCGTCATCATGAGGGTTAGTCCGAGGGCGATCATGGCGATGGAAAGCCCCGCGTCTCCAGCCGACGACCCGGCTGCGGCGAACCGCTGTCCGTGGAAGAAGCAAAGAACGACGATCGCTGCGCCGAGGAGCATGGCCGAACCGGGGCCGACTCCCACGGTGCGGTCTCGCGTCATTTGTAGACGGCAGGCGTTCCAGTTCAAGAAGATGGGTACAGCCACTGCCTTGACCGCAATCACCGTGCATCCGAGCAAGACCCCGCCACCGTTTCCGCGGGACACTCCTTCGTACAGCGGCAGCCCGCCAAGCGCGGCCCCCAGTACCGCGAGCCCCCAAAGCATGGTCCGCACCCGGGTGATTCCCAGCATCCACAGCGCCGCCATGGTCGCGATGCCCATCAGATCCTGGTTGGTCGTCATAGGTTCACCCGCGAAGCACCGCGACGAACGCGGACATTGCCGCCAGAGCAGTCGAGAATGCGACGAAGGAGGGTATCCGGCGCCAATTAAGCTTCACGGAAATCCCTTCAATGACACCGATTGCGATTCCGAGCGCAAGGATGCTCACGAGCGTCAAGATGATTTGCATCGTTGCGAGCCCGCCCACGGGGACGGCGCAACTCAGAAGCAAGCGCGCCCCTACTCCGAAATAGATCGCCGTGCGCAGGGCGACGCCGACCTCGACTAGAGCCAGGTTACGGCCACTGTTTTCAAGAATCGTCGCCTCGTGGATCATCGTGAGCTCTAAGTGCGTTGTGGGGTCATCGACCGGCATTCGCGATAGCTCGGCAAGGGCGGCAAGGAGGAACGCCGCTCCAGCAAGGATGGCGACCGACGTGGGGGCGTGAGAGGTCAATGCGACGGACAAGTCGCTCGAGCCTGTGCTAACCGAAATCGCGGCGAGGCTCACGAGCACGCTTGGTTCGATGAGGACGCCCAATGCCGACTCGCGACTTGCACCGATTCCGCCGAATGCCGATCCGGTATCCAGCGCGGCGAGGATTGAAAGGAACCGCCCGAACGCGAGAAGGTAAGCCACGAGGATAAAGTCAGCGACCCCGCTCCCGGTTCCAAGGGCGCGCGCGCCGGTCCACGGCACCGTCAACGCGATGACGAGGGCGATGGCGAGACCTGCAACCGGACTGACCCGGAACACCCACGAACTGGTCGAACTGATGGTTTCGGACTTACGAAACCGCTTGACGAGGTCGAAGATCGGTTGTGCGAACGGGGGGCCCGGCCGCCCTTGCATGCGCGCCTTGGCCCGTCGGATGATGGCGGCGAGCAGCAGAGGAACCGAACAAACCTCGAGAACGTGGATCACTTGATAGATGAGATCCAAGCTCACCGCGTGCCCCCAAGCCATAGCAGAAGCGCAAGCGTGGATAGCATGAGGAACAGGTATTGATGAATGCTCCCCGCCTGGAGTCGGTAGAGAAAGCGCTCTGACAAGCGCTGCACCCCATCCAGCACCGGCTGATACACCCGTGATTCCAGGTACGCCTCGTGGCTTGCCTCGGCACGGACCTCCGTTGGGAAGTGACGCCGGCCGTCGCCCCCAACCGTCACGCTCATCTCGTAGCGATAGAGGACGCCGAAGAGCCGGACGATCGGTTGGGCAAATCCTGTCGCTGTGTATTGTCCCTTCGCAATGGGGCCGCCAAAACCGCAGTCCCAGGTTGCCGAAGAGCGGATCGGCCGTCGACGGGCCAAGATGGCCATTCCGGCCCAAACGGCTGCGGCCGTTCCCGAAAGGGCGAAGGCCAACGGAACGATCGGCAGCGTCCATCCGTGTTGCATCCGGATGAATCCGAGGCTGCGCATCACGTCCCACGCAAGGGGTGCCGCAAGCCCGAGGCACACGCACAGGATGGCGAGAAACGCACACGCTCCGATCATTCCGGCGGTTCCCTCGGTCGCCTTGCGCGCGGCGCCGGTCCGGGGTTCTCCAAGGAACGAGATGCCGAACGCTCGGGCGAAGCAGGACAGGGCAAGTGCTCCCACGAGTCCCACCCACCCGAGAAGGAGCAATCCGACCAGCCGGAGTTCGCCCGTTCCTCCGGAGGAGCTCATGACGATCAAGCCTCTATAGAGCAACCACTCGCTTGCAAACCCGTTAAGCAGTGGGAGAGCACAGATCGCTGCGCTCCCAACGAAGAACGTGATTCCGGTCCACGGCATGCGCCGGATCAAACCGCCGAGCCGTTCCATTTCGCGGGTGTGAGCTTGGGCGTCGACGGTGCCAGCGCCGAGAAACAGCAACGTCTTAAAGATGCCGTGGTTGAGCGAGTGAAAGAGTGCCGAAGCAAGGGCAAGGTCCTGCACCTGGGGTAGCTTCGCGTTCCTTGCGAGGAGGGCGATACCGATTGCGAGCAAGATGAGGCCTATGTTCTCCACGCTCGAATAGGCCAAGACTTTTTTCAAATCGCCCTGGAGCAAGGCAAAAAGCACACCCCAGAACGCTGAAACTGCCCCGAGAGCTACCAGAACCCATGCAATCCATGGAGAATCGATGCCGCCGAACACGAATAACCGCAAGATTGCGTACACGGCGGTCTTGATCATCACGCCGCTCATCACCGCAGATACTGGGGCCGGAGCTGCCGGATGGGCGATGGGAAGCCAAAGGTGAAACGGCCAGGCGCCGGCCTTGGTGATGAGTCCGACGAGAATCAGTGCCGCTGGGCCAGTGGCCGCAGGACCTTGAAGCGCCCAAGCCTGAAATTCCCACGACCCGGTCAAAGCATGAGCCCACAGGAATCCCGCGATCAAGAAGGCAGAGCCGATCCGAGTCGCACCTAGGTAGATAAATCCGGCCCGCCTGACGGCGTGTCGCTCGTGATCCGTCGCGACCAAGAGAAATGAAGAGAGGGCCATGAGCTCCCAGAACGCGGCGAAAACTATCGCGTTTCGGGCGGTCACTACGCCGGCCATGCTCGCGAACAGGAGCGCCAGCCCAGACAACACGAATCCCGGGCGAGCGCGACCCCGCAGGTGCTGCAAATACCCAGGCGCATAGACTGAGACGGCCATCCCGACGAGCCCGATCAGCCCGAGAAACCACTTGCTCAGGGAGTCGACGTGAAAAGCGAGCGCAACCCCCGCAATGCCGATAGGGGGGCGAAGCGCTGCGTCGCCAGCCGGTTGGAGCGTCGCAATGAGACAGAGCGCGGACGCAACAAGGGACAGCAGCGTCGCTGCGCGCCAAGCTCCGCCTGATTTCTGCAGCCCGACGAGGCACGCGACCACCCACAATGCCATGGCAGCGATCACCGTTTCCGACGCGTGGTTCGTATAAATCAATTGCGCAATTGGCTTTGCGCCGTAGGGCTCCAATCGGCTTCGCCGCTGCAAGGTCGAACGGGGTCTCTCACTTATCGTTCCGCTCCGGAGAGATCGACTGGAGGCGGCCGATCGTGCTCTGCAAGTGGTTCGTAAACAGCCTGTGCATGTCCACCAACACTAGAGCCAGGACGGGATCACGGAGAGCGTAGAACACGAGGTTCCCCTCCTTGCGGCTGACAACCAGGTCCTTCGACCGGAGAACCGCCAGGTGCTGGGAGGCGTTCGTCGGTTCTACTTGGATGAGTTCCACCAACTCGCCGACGGAATGTTCACCTTCTCTGAGGCACTCGATAATGTGGATTCGGGTCGGGTGGGCGAGGACGGAAAAGACCTCGGCCTTGAATTGACGGAGCGCCGTCTGCCTGGCCGCGTCATCCGAGGCCAAATGCTTCTTGGGCATAGTTTAGTATATGCGAGTATTCGAATATATTCTAATGCCACGGCTCGCTGAGCCGTGGCACGGTCGGGGAGGGGCGCCGGGCGTTACCGGCGCCTACTGCTTCATCAGGAAGTCGATGATGGCTTTGTATTCGTAGTCCGGCTTGCCGTAGGTCGGCATTTGGGTGCCGGGACTGAAGGCTTGCGGGTCG
>Ga0070734_10006175_pt1 | contig 10183 bp, 8 predicted proteins | sample Coa_R1_8_FD_66444 | JGI IMG/M metagenome (GOLD analysis project Ga0070734, IMG submission 66444) | Surface soil microbial communities from Centralia Pennsylvania, which are recovering from an underground coalmine fire - Coalmine... | ecosystem: Environmental > Terrestrial > Soil > Unclassified ... | reverse complement strand
GCGACGCCGGCGCTTCGATGCCGACATACCGAAACCCATATGCGAAGTGAGAGGGGCTCCCCGTATTAGATTAGTGATCGCACGGGAGACTTCTACCTGGCCGATTCGCTCTCCGGCGCTACGGCTTCGTCCACCAATCGAGCAACAGATCGATTTTCTCGCGCATTGGGCTTCCCTTGGCCCGGACATCGATATCCACGATTTCTTTCTGCGTTAAGTGCCAGGACAGGGACGCCGGGCCCTCATACTCGAAGATCACGGTGGTAAAGAACTGTTCCGTCTGGCTGGTGACCCTCTTGCCCTGGCGTTGGGATCTTGCAAACGCGATGCCAGCGAAAGCAGAGAGGAGCTCGACCTGGCCATCATTGCGGAACGAGGAGGAGCCGATCCGACCCTCGTTCAGCCCTTCCAGAGGAGAGGTGAGCTCCTCGATGGCCCGGGAGACTTGGCTGGAACTATCCTCCGGGACTTCTTGCAGTCGTCGATACCTTTCCTCTATGCCGTCGCGAATCTGGATGAGAACCACCTTGGACACGTTCTTGTTGATCCAGTCGCGGTGCTTGCCACTGAACAGCCAGGAGGCGGCCAGGCTCACGCCGTAGTTGTCATAGTAGCCGGCGTCCACGACGCGGCGCCGGGGGACGGTCGGAAGCGGAACCGCCGGGCTAAAGAATGGAAAGGACGCGCTCATGCGAACGGCAGTGCTCACGGGAAACGTCTTCTTGGCCTGGGGAATCAAGCGGAACAGCTCCAGCGCTTCATGGGAGTAATTGCCGGGCGCGTTTTCGACCTGGGGTTTTCCATCGGACACGGACAGCAGATTCCCATCATTGCTAACGACGTAGCGAAGATCGAGATTGCTGATGAGGAGTCGTCGCCCATCCTCGACCAGCATCGGCGAGAAGACCAGGGAGGGAATGTCGCCACTCTGCTCGCGCTCCCGAAGTTCGGCGAAGGAGGTATCCAGGGGCGACGTGGCCCCCTCCTGGCCCGCTGTGAAGTTTTGCCTCCAGGCATCCTCGAGGGCCTGTCCCCGGTCGTAAGCGGCCGGCCAGGGAGAAAGGAGGAGGAGGGTGTCGCCGAGCACGAGCTGCCGTGTGAGGGATGTGAGGCAATCTTTGGTCAACTTTTCTTTGTAGAGATTCTCGGTGTACGCCTTGCGCTGCTCCCGAAACGCCTCGTCGAAACGGCGATCCTTCTTGGGTGGAAGCGTGGTGGCGTAGCACGCCGCCCCGAGCATGCCGCCAGAAGCCCCCGCGATGACCCGGACATGGCAAGGGAAATCGATCTGCTTCTCCGCAAACCGCATTTCCAGCTGCCGCAATACCTCGAATGTCCAGGCCGCCGACCGTATGCCACCTCCGCTGACGGCGATCAGCACCAGCGGTTTCTTCTTGTTCGTTTGCCTCTCGGCCTCGGTAAGGAAGTTGATGTCACCGACGGCCAGCAATCCATCTTGCCCCCCCGACAACATGGTCTGCCCTGTCCGCCAGTCCTTTCCGGGAAGGACCCGATTGCGGCGCATTGCTTCCTTCCGCCTGTCGGCCTCGGCCATATCGCCCGTCTGCACGGCTTCATTGAATAGCTGTTGGGCGGTGTCATCGGCTTCGACCCAGGCGTCCAAGTCGAGCGGACGCTTTTTGAGCCGCGCCTCGCAATCCTTTCCCATGCGTTTCTTATGGGCCTCCAGGACCTCCGCTGCGGGCATCTCCGCCTCCGTGAATGTGCCCCGGTAGTAGTCCTTGAGCGCCTGGAAGCGCAACTTGTAGGGATTCATGCCAGACACCACCAGCAGGGCGAGGACGCCGGCCGTAACGACCGGGAGCACGTAATGCGCGGTGGAAGCCAGCAACCCATAAACCGCGAGGAGCAGGAACAGCAGAAAGCACACGACGGGGACCGGCGAAGCGATCATTGGGGCAAACGCCAGAATGTGGAACACGATACAGCCACTGCCGACAAACGCCAGGGCCTTCCAGCGATTGGCGCGGGCCATCTCGGCCAGGATCTGATCGTCCGAAACGACCGCCTTCAGCAGTGCCTGCGCTTGCCTGGGCCAGCGAACGATCATCCCCACGATGACGACAAGTAGGGACAGGATCGATGCAAGCGTAACGCCCACATTTACGTACCAGCGAAAGGGCGTCAAGAGACTCAGAAAATAGGCCGTCACCTCGTACCATCCGGCCACCATAGCGACCAGGGCAATGACAAACCAGTGATAACCCTTCGGGCGCTCCGCTGAGTCCCCGGCGCGCTCCTTCCACTTCGCGGCCCAGGAGCAGCGTCCGCGGACGGCATCCGGCTCCTGGCCCCAGCGACGGGCCAAGAACTCCAGCCCATGCCCGATCGCGGCCGCGGCAGACAGAGTGACTACCGCCCCCACCACTTGCCATCCGGTAACGGCAGTTTCCGCGAGGACTTTTTGAAGGGCAATCAGCATTTCGGCAACCAGACCCACAAAGGTTTCGTCCGTTCTCGGCCCATGCGGATAGCGCGCGCTGAGACGAACAATGATGGCGATCACGAGAACGGCCAGGAGCGTGCCGAGGAAGCAGAGCAAGATGCTCCAGCCATAAGAGGCAAACGTTCGAGGCTCTTGCGCAATATCGCTACTCGGAGGACGCCGGTGCGTGAACTGGAGCAGGAAGCCGATAAAAAGGCACTCCAGAACGAGGAGCGTCAGCGCGACGCCGATCCCGAATTGCTTCAGCGGTTCCCCGTCGTAGGCGACGACTGCCGGCAAGCCAAAGTCTCGAGCCAGTCGCCCCGAGAGCAGGCCGACGACGAGCAACAACAGCAGGGGAAGCGGCAGTTGGGAACAAAACCGGGTTAAAAAGACATCCCAGTAGAAGTCGAGCGCCCTGCCCCCCCGCTCTCTCCACGGCAGCATTGCTTTTTGGATGTTGGTTCCCATGGTGTCGGGTCCTTTACGTCCGGAACCATTCGAGAAGGAGCTTTCCGGAATCTCTCTCCGCCCTCATCGGATCCTCTACGTCAATAGGCAATCCACGTGTGCTTACCGACCGCGCCCGCTTACGCACGCCCTGGAAAGTCATGTTCATCTGCAGCAAACAGGGATATAAGACCTCCCTTTAGACTAACGCAGGAATCTGTCAACAAATGCCAGACCGCAGCTTGCTGTACAGCTGTTTCGCTGCACTCTTCGTCGGTGTCCGAGAGGAGCGTGCGGATACAGGAAGACCGACTTGCCGAGGTTTTCGGCATCGCAACAATGCCGGGGCTGCGCGATCCATTCAGCGATCTCCGCCTTCCATGGCCGGTGCCAGCAACCTCTGGACCCCAGTTCGGAGAACGTCGGTCAGGACGCCAGTAGAACTGGCCGTGGTACAACGCGAATCTCTTCCGTACAGTGAACCGTAGTGGCGTATTCCTGAGCTCGTAGGCCAGTTGGTGAAACTTGCTCCACTTATACCCAGTCCGGCTGAATGCGTCCGTTCTTGTTTAGCGGCGGTGCGCAGAACCGCGTGCGGATGCGCCCCGCGCGGTTCTGTGCACCGCCGCGAAACGGACCCAACCAAGCCGTCTTTCTTCCTCCCGATATCCACAGCATGCGATCACATCCCCTAAAGAATGCGACCCGGCTACAACGGCTGGACGAGATACGAGGGCAAACGTAGGCCCGGACAGGAGCGCCCTGATGATCCCGTGCTGGCGTTGCGGTGGAGGCAAGAACGTCACGCTAATCACGACTGGAACGCACGTACTTCCCTGTCCGACGTGCGGGGCCAGAGGTCAACTGGAAGGGGGCAGCACAGCGGATGGGACACCGAAGAGATGGCTGGTCCCCGCCCTTCCTGCCAGTCCGAGCAACCGGATCCCTGGAGGTCGGCGTTCCATGTCTCGCACACGTTTTTGGCTTCAGCTTCTCGTTTTCATTGGATTCTTCATTGTGGCGGGTATTCTGCACGACGTGTTAGTTGAGAGCCGGAGCCATCTGGCGGACCGACTCAGGCACCTGGGCCGAACTACGAGGGAAGGGCTGAGCCACCTGGAACCATCTGGGTTCATAAGCGACTTCAATGCTGCTTTTGAACAGACTCAACCAGTAGACCCCCTGCCCCTCAACTGGTATCGCCGGGCATTTGCCACTGTGCTGGCCGAGAATTGGAGCAAGTCCCTGGTCTACAAAGTCTTTGTCATCTTAGGTGGTTTGCTGTGGCTGGGGATTCTGTTGGCCGTGAGCATTGGGATCTACAAAGCAAGGCTTCATCACACAACTGCCGCGGCGGGAAACATTCTTTTCGTAACCGTAATTGTTTCCTCTCTTGGTGTTCCCATTGTCCTCAGTCTCTTCGCATGGACCCTCCGCATGTTCTTGATCGGCCTTGGCTCTGCCCTCCAAGTAATGGCTGGGGCCATCGTGGCGCTATTGATCTTTGGGCTGGTTCCCCTGATCGAGCATTTCTGGGCGGAAAAAGTGCTACACGCAGCTCGCAGAAACCCACACATGACCACCTTCCTCGATCTCGGCCCTGAAATGGCCGTAACGTTTAGCAGGCAACAAATCGAGAAGATCGAAAGAATAGAGCTTCAGGAGACGAATGGTGGAGTCCTTGTTTGCGTGCTTCTCGACGGTGGCTGCATGGTGCGGTCGGGGACCTTGCCACGAGAACGGGCCGAAGAATTGAGAACACGGATTCACACAACCATAGAAGCGTTCCTTGCTCACGAACATTGATGTCCACGCTTTACGGAGATCGAAAACCTTAGCAGGCGACCAGAACCGCTCGGAACCATTCGGGCAGCGCCGCCAGCTCCTCGTCGAGCACCGCCTGTAAGTCCTGCAACTCCTGTCCGACCCGCGTCGCCGGCGTGCCTTGCGCGGCTGCCCCCGGGCCTTAAGCGCCAGCCTGTGGGCAACTCCGTACGGCCAGATGCCGACCGACTTCGGTTTGCGGATCGAGTTCGCCTTCACGGCCAGGAGCAGGAAGACGGCCTGGAAGACACCTTCCGCGTCCGCGGCTTACGGCCGAGCCGAGCGGCGGAAGCCCCTGTATAACATGGCGAACACGCTTGCGCCGAGAATCAACACCAGGCCAGCGGCACATGGCTTGAATTCCCCTGCCATGATGCCGCCGATGGCGATCCCGGTCCCAGTAAGCGCGAGGACCGCACTAATCCCGTAGGTAAGTCGCGGCAGCATTCTCCATCCTCGGCACGGTTGCGCCGATAGGCCTCCCATCCTGTCAGAGCAGCGACCTTGGCTGAAACCAACGCCGCAGCCCCTGCATGCCCTGCCGCAACCAAGGCCAGGGCGTTCATCGTGGAGGTCATCACCGAGCTTGGCACCGACGCCGATCTCGTCTACTTAGACGGCACGGCGGCGAGAGCAGCACCCGATACCGTCACTCCACGCCGGGCGAGTCGCCTCGGCGAGCATCCCTCGGGCCCTGGCCAGCCGACTGTCTACGGTGCCGAGAGCGAGATGGAGTTGCCGCGCCGCTTCTTTGCGCGTCTTGCCTTCTAGGGCACACAGTACGATGACCGTCCGGTACTTCTCGGGCAAGCGGCTCACTTCGTGGTCCAGCACTGCTTGCAAATCCGTCCGGGTATCGTGTTCTGCCACCGCTGGTTCAGGTAGGTCCGTTACCTCCGCTTCCCGTAATCTCCGTTTTGCCCTCGTTGCTCTGGCCTTCAGGGCTGTCTGGCGAGCTACGCCATAGAGCCAGTTGCCGGCTTTGGCTCCGGAACGAATGGACGCGGCCTTACGGACGAGTACGAGGAAGGTGGCTTGGAAAGCATCCTCGGCGTCGTGATGATTCTGGAGAATACGACGGCAGATGCCCCACACCATCGGGCCATGGCGGCGCATGAGCCCTTCCAGGGCCGCAGTATCCCGGTAATCCACGAAGCGATCCAAGAGCTGCCCATCGGTCAGGTTCGCATCTTGCCCTAGCAAGGCGTTATGGAGACATTGGACGATCTCACTCATCGGCTCCGTCAGCATGCGACTTCTCTCACGAGCGGATTGTCTGGCCCTCTACATTCCTATTTCCGGGTCAGGCCGGCTTTTCTCCACGATTTTTGTCCCGGCCGCTGCCTCACGCCGGCGCCTGGACTTTCACTTCCCCGGAACATCCTCGACCTGGACGCCGGCTTCTTTGAGCAGCGTGTTTACTGCCTTGTCAAGTTCCTTGCCGTAAACCTGCTTGTCGCGAATGATGCCGTTTTTGATGGTGTCTTCCCGCCCACCACGAACCCCTTGGCTTCCGAGCTATACGAGAGCTCGTAAATCAGCCCTCCTCGATGGATCACCGGCGTGTTCTTAGGGATACGCGCTACGGTCCCAGGCCGTGGCTTTTGGCTTCCTCCTTGGCAATGGCACGCGTGTCGATGCGCGCCTGGAGCCGGTAAAGCAACGAACGCACGCCGAAATCCATGCGGAGGATGACACCGGTGCAAGGCCGGCCAGGGCTATAATGCCTCATGGCCAGTTCCGTCAATAATTCGATGCCGCGCCGGAAGTCGCCTTCATCGCCGAAGTCAAACGGCCCTTCCTCGTAGCGCGAGCGCCAGGCCCAGGCGGTGTATTCCTCGCACAAGCGCAAGCGTTCGGTGTCGGCAGGATCCTCCGTGATCCACGCCCATTCTTTCACGGCAGCAATCCGGTCATCGCGTCGCCCCGTCCTGAGCGCCCGTTCGATACGCTGAAACAGTGTCCAGAGTTCATCGTCGATCGGCAGCATGAAGCCGAAGTCGATCACGCCGAGCCGACCGTCGTTCAGGAATAAGAAATTGCCGGGGTGAAGGTCGGCGTAGAGAAGCCGTCCCGCGTAAGCCATGCGGTACAAGGCGCGGAGGATCTTGCGGGCGAACTCGTCGCGTTGCTCCTGGGGAGGGTTGCTCGCCAGATACTGGTCCAGGTGAACCCCCTCCACCCGCTCCATCGTCAACACCTTGGCCGTCGAGTGCTGCGGATAAACCCGGGGCACCACGATGCCATCCTGATCGTGGAACAGTGGTCGCACCTTGGCCAGAAAGCGGCCCTCGGCCTGGTAGTCCGTTTCCTGCTCCAGCCGCATTCGCAGGTCGTCGAGCACTTTCTTGTGCTGCTCCCATTCTTTGGCAAGGCGACCAGGCAACAGACACAGGTAGAGGTTGCCGAAGTCGGCATGAATTGTGCGGGCGATGCTTGGATACTGAATCTTGACCGCGACGTCTTCGCCGGTCGTGAGCCGAGCCCGATGCACCTGCCCCAGCGAAGCGGCCGCGAAGGCACGTCTGTCAAAGGAAGCAAAGATGTTCTCCGGATCGTCGCCCAGTTCGTTACGCACCATTTCCCGCAACAACGACCAGTGCATCGGCGGCGCATCGAAGTAAAGGCGGTCCAGCGTCTCCACAAACTCGCGCGGCACGATGTCCGGAAAACTGGCCAGAGTCTGTCCCACCTTCATGACTGCGCCACGCAGGTAGCCCATCGAGTCCAGCAACCGTAACGCCGTCCGCCAGTGGACCGCCGCACGCAGGCGTTCCCAGTCCTCCGCGTTTTGGAACCAGCTGCGGATCCAGTAGAAAGCGTACGCGGCGGCAATCTTGGCCTGGAGCGTCCCGAGCAAGCTCAAGCGTTGCCAGCGGCCGACCGGAAGAGGACGAAGCGCGACGGCCGCCAAGGGCTCCGGCAGGCTGGGTGCCTCTGTATCATTGGGCAACGCACGCATTAACTCGCGCAGCAAGTCAGCTAATGACGGAGTCATGGTTCTCCCTCAGCTGGTGTTTCCCTCTTTCCCTCTCTTCGCAGCCAGCCGACAAACATCGCCACCGAATGGTCGAGCAACGCGAGCGTATCCTCCTGTTTAGGCGAGCCATCGGTCACCCAGAACATGAGGACGCCCATGTAAAGCGTCCAGTAAAGTTGCAGGGCCATCGGCGGCAGTTCACCAAGATGGTGCTTCCTGGCCAGGCACGCCACAGTCTCCAGGTGCGCCAGCCGCAGCGATTGGACCTCGTCCGCGGTAGTCGCGGCCAGCGGACAGAGGGCGGTCTCCAGAAGTACGGTCAAATGCTTTCGCAATGGTTTAAGCTTTCGCAGCCCGACTGCCACATAGCCGAACAGGTCCTCCTCAAAGGAGTCCGCCTGTCCAGTCATCTTCTCGAATTCCAGCTGTGCCGCCGCGGCCGCGTCTGCGGCCAGACAAGCCAGGATGGCGTCCTTGGTAGCGAAATAGTTGAACAGCGTACCGGCCGCGATTCCGGCTGCACGGGCGATAGCGCGGGTCGTGGTCGCGCCGAATCCGTTGGCGGCAAAGAGGCGCCGTGCGGCATCGACGATCTGCTCCCGAGTTGCGGCCTTGGTCTCGGCGGTGACGCGCACGGGCAAAACCCTCCGCAATATGAGCCTGCTCATATTCTAGCGTGCCCAGAGAGCGAGTCAAGAGTAAAAGTGAGCGCGCTCACAAAGGACACGAGAACCTGTTCAAGGAGAACCGGCCATCGCCGAAGGCATGATCGACGCTCGCAAGACAGCAGTCCTTGACCGCGCGCCCAAGCAATTATGGCTTCAACACGCCCTGTTGCTGCACACGGCGCTGCGCGTCTCCGAGCTGCTGGCGCTCGACCTCGATCAGTACCGCGACAAGTAGCCGACTGCCATTTGCTGGTGCATAGAGCTGGTTCTCGTACTGAGATGCGAATAGGGCCAGGGCCGAGGGTTGAGGGATTCCTGGAACGCGGTTTGCGCTTCCGCGCCCGCCAGGGGAACAGATGGGAGTGCAGCGCTGAGCCAGAGCGCGTTCCTCGGGAACTGGCGACGCCGTCATTCGCTCACGTCTCCTTGCCGGATCCACGACTCGTTGAAAGCAGCGTGCTTCATGCTCTTGCCGCCCGCAACGAAGTAGCTATAGACCACGTGAATCGTGTCCGCCCGATCAACAATGGCCGCCGGGTAATGGTAGCTGCCGTCCGCGTGACGCTCCAGATGCCGGGTCCATTTCCAGGTCCGTCCTTCGTCATCCGAAAGCGACACGGCCAGACTAGCACGCCCCCGGGTCGTATCGTTGTAGATCAAGATCCAGTGGCCGTTTTCCAGCATAGCGGCGTCCAGGCCCGAGCCGGGGTTCGGCAGATCCGTTGCTCCCACTGGCCCCCAGGTGACGCCGTCGTCTTTGGATTCGGCCACGCGAACCTTGCGCAGCGGTCCGTTCTCACGCATGTAGGTCACGAGCGTTCCATCTTGGCGTCGGAGTACCGCCGGCTGAATGTTGCCGAAGCCAGCCAGCGGCTGGCTGGCATGCCAGGTCTTCCCCTGGTCATCGCTGATCGCCATCAGGGACACCGAATACGTGTCGGAGTAAAGCGGTAAGAGAATTCGGCCCGAGGGGAGGACCGTGGGCTTGCAGCGTGGCTGCCAGCCGAGTCGGCTGCTGAGCTTGTTCGCGATCCGCGCTTTCAGTCGGGCGGGGTCTGCGCTGGCTCTGGGTGGCAGCTGGGGGAACGCACGCAGCCGGTCCTCGAGTCCCTTCAGCATCACCGCTTCAAAATCCAAGGGTTTGAGATAGAGTACCCCCTGCCAGTCCCACTTCGGAGCCGCTTCGGCCTCGTAGTTCGTGGCCACACGATAATTGGTCAAGCACGACTCCCAGGTGTTATCCAGAATCACCGGCCAGAACAGCCACAGCCGCTTCTGGGCGTCAATGAACAAGGCGGTGTTGCAATCGGGGAAGCCGAGGGTGTCCGCCAGCAGGAAGGGTTCACTCCAATGTCTGGTTCCCTGCCGGAGCCGCGCGCCATAGACGGCCACATCATCGGCCTGACGCTCGCCCGAGCCGCGGTACCAGGAGACCAACAGGTCACCGTTGGGGCAGGCGACGATGCCCGGAGCGTGGTTATGCTGGGGGTGCAAAGGGAAGACCAATTCGGCCTGGTACGAGGATGCCGCTCGTAGAGCTTTTTGGGGCATCGGTTCCCTGGCCGCCCCGGCTGGAGCAAGGACGAACAGAAAGGCAAAGAAGAACCACCAACGCCATCGGGATCGGAACATGGTAAGCCTCGGCACGGTAAGGCACGGAAGGAGAAGGCTTGCTGGGATTATGCCAAGAAGGAGGGCCGAAGCAAAGAGTGGATGAGGAGAATCCTCATCCATGGTCCGCTTGGTTGTGTCGGTTTCGCGGCGGTGCGCAGAACCGCGCGGGGCGCATCCGCACAAGGTTCTGCGCACCGCCGC
>Ga0070734_10006174_pt1 | contig 10183 bp, 7 predicted proteins | sample Coa_R1_8_FD_66444 | JGI IMG/M metagenome (GOLD analysis project Ga0070734, IMG submission 66444) | Surface soil microbial communities from Centralia Pennsylvania, which are recovering from an underground coalmine fire - Coalmine... | ecosystem: Environmental > Terrestrial > Soil > Unclassified ... | reverse complement strand
GGAATCATTGGCCGGCGCGGACACGAGCGGACGGAACCGTCCGGAATGGGATAGCATGTTATGGCGTGGACCTTTCAAATTCGCCGCGCATCCGAAGCCGACCTTCGTCCGGCGGCCGAGTTGTTCGACGGCTATCGTCAGTTCTATGGACAGTTGGCCGACTACGCACTTGCCGAAGCGTTCCTGCGCGACCGATTCGCCAACAACGACTCAGTACTATTCTTGGCCACTGAACCGCCGTCCGGCAGAGGTTTAGGGTTTGTCCAGCTCTACCCGTCGTTTTCATCGGTGGCTGCGCAACGCATTTGGATCCTGAACGACCTGTTCGTGGCAGGTGGGGAGCGGCGCAGAGGCGTTGGCCGGGCCCTCCTGGGGGCTGCCCGGGACTTCGCGATTACCACCGGCGCAAAGCGGCTCGTGCTGTCGACGGCGACCACGAACCACGAGGCGCGGACGCTGTACGAATCATGCGGGTGGAAGCAGGAGGATGTGTTCGTGGTGTACAAGTTAGAACTTTAGCCGCAAACCTCGGTGCGCTTGCAGTGGCGAGACGATTGATGACCGTTCATCCACATGGAATTGGTCGATCCTGCAGGCTTCCAACAATTCACCGAGCGGACCTTTGCCTGCGATCGAAACTTGGTACCCAAGGGAATGGTGGACGCTGTCCTGAAAGCGAGCAAGGCAACGCAGGTTCTCTTGGGGGGACGCCACGCAGGAGAACGGGGCGTTACCTAACAATCGTAGATCAGCCATCACAGGAACTGCCGTACGTAGCTTCCTGTGAGCACCATTGCATCCCTGGACCGCTCGCTTACAATAGAGCCGAGCAATCAGTATCTTTCCCGTGATCAACGCGCGAGTGTGCATCATGCGTGCATCTTTTCTCCTTGGCTCTGGGCGGGTAGGGGTTTTCCTCCTGAGTATGGCGATTTTGGCCAGCGTGCGCGCGGACGATGAAAAATGGATCGACCTTTCCCCCGGGAACCTCGAGCCCTGGGCCAGTCCCACAGGCGAATGGTTCGTCGCGGGCAGTGTGGCCATGGATCCTCAGAATCCGAGAATGCTCACGGCCAAGCCGGGGACCGGCGTGCTGGTCAACGGCCCCAAGGGGCGAACGCGCAATCTTCTCAGCAAACAGAAGTTTGGCGATATCGAGGCCCACATCGAGTTCCTCATCCCTAAACGATCCAACTCGGGGGTCAAGTTTGAGGGCTTGTACGAAATCCAGATTTTGGACAGTCATGGTGTGCAAAAGCCGAAAGCGACCGATTGCGGCGGGATTTATCCCCGTGCCGAGCTGAAACCGACGTACCACTACCTTGACGAGGGCGTGCCGCCGCGCATCAATGCTGCTCGTCCCGCAGGAGACTGGCAAACGCTGGACGTAATCTTCCAGGCACCTCGGTTTGACGCCACGGGCAAAAAGATCGCCAACGCCCGCTTCGTGAAGGTTGTGCTCAATGGCCAGGTAATTCACGAGAACGTGGAAATTAAAACACCGACCGGCAACGCCTGGAGGGACAAGGAGATCCCGACCGGGCCCCTTCTGCTCCAAGCCGACCATGGCCCCGTCGCCTTCCGCAACGTGCGCGTTCGCCCCTACTCCGGACCTGCGAATTAAGAAAACGGAGCGGCCGTCATCAGGGGTGCGGTTGGCCTGGTTGCGGTTTGCCGGTTTTCGCGTCCGGGCCGAAGCGCGTATGGTAGCCCGCGTGGGGAATGTAGTTACTTCCATGAATCATCCGCGTACCCACCGCTGCCACGCCGACGATCACGACCAGGGTTAAAGGGACGGCCGTCACAGCATTCAAGAGGGACCGCGCGGAGATCCTTTCCTTTTCCCGGTCCGGCCAAGAACCGGCCCCGGGACACATCAAAACGAGCACCATGCAGAGAACGGCGTTCGCGTGGATGACACCTTCGGTAATCAGTCGCTGTTCTTGAAACGGCGGGATCGCCCGCATCAGGTTGCCAACGACCACCCACCAAAGAAGAGCGAGGTAGAGTAGCTGTCCTTTCCCCAGATCGTTCTCTGGAATCAAGACCAATCGATGGCGCTGGTGGCGGACCAATAGACCTATCGCAGCGGCTGCCACGAGGGCATAAGCCAAATTGAACCAGGTCCTGCTCGGAAGGCCATACAACTCGGATGGGATCGCCTTGGCACGAATCCAGTGAGGAACATTTTGTACCAGGTTCAGATAAGTAATGCCCAGCAGTACGAACGCTACCGCAGCCACTTCCGTCCAGCGCCGGGCCGGAGGACCATCGGAGAACTTCGGGAGACGTCGGGCTAGATACCCCATGGCGAGGGCGATGCCGATCCCATTGAACAGTCCATAGGTCTGCTCCAGGATGCTGTGCCAGTTCGTTTGCCAGGCCGACTCACCGAAGGCCTGGCTGAGGAAAAGCGGGAGGTACTTGACTTCGATCAGTTTCAGAAACGTCGCCGCGGCGAAGCCGAAGCCACCGACCAATCCCGAGACCAGGGCTGCGAATGCGACAGGAAGCAGCCGAGCCCGCCCGCAGTAGACGAACATGCCGGCGGTCATGCCGAGGATGCCTGCCCAGTTGTCGCCGCGTGGCGGCGTCATGCGAAACTCGATGCCCAGTCCGTCGACCATGAACACCACGAACAGGAAGCCCACCCACCAGCCGATGGCCAGGTGCAGGATCAACGAGCTTCCCCAGCATACCCGGCGCCGCATCGCTATCCACGCCAGCACCGCCGCCATGGCCACGAGCGCCGCCAGCCAAGACGTATCGTACCAGTACAGGATACTCTCATGCCGCCGTTGGGAAGATACCATCGGCACCAGCAGTGGGACGGTGAAGTCTTGCAGCACCCAGGCCCCTAGGACCATGAGCAGCGGCGGAAACAAACCGGTCAGCCCGTCGCGGTCCAGGCAGGCGGGCAGAGCGGTACCTGCGCCTCCCAAGGCGGCCCACGTGAAGCCAATCACGAACAGGCAGGCAAAGCCGTACACCTGTGACGGGAAATGTCCCGAGTGGGTATAGGCAATGACGTGCATGTAGGAGATGGTGCCCCCGAAGGACCAGCCCAGGGCACCGAACAAGCCAAAATAGCCGATCCGTTGCCACCAGTCCTCTCGGCCCGACGCCAGTACCACAGCAATGGCCGCCAAGGCCCCTGGAAAGAGTGCGCCATAGGCATGGCCGAAATTGCCTCGGATGCCCCAACCGAGACTCAAGGAGAGCGCCCCGGCCAGGATCATCGGCAACAGCGGGGATCGCACGGGCCAGACGACTGCGGTCACGTGTCGATTTCTTCCTCTCGGGCACTCCAGCCTTCTGGAGTTGTTCTTCGGCAAAACCTGGTGGCCGGGCGGCGTCGAAGATAAGAACTAATCCGAATCGCGAAGCTCCGCGTTCGCAGGTCCTGGGCTGACTCCCGGTTGCTCGCCGCCTGAACGGGAGCGTCAGGGCCAGGCGCTGGGAGGCTGGGTGCTACGCATCTCACCATATCATAACATTCTAGTGTGGCCTCGTGATCGTTTTCACGAACGGAGCGCGTCAGCCGGCCAATGTACAGAGAAACGCTCGGGCGGCACTTGTGCGCAAAGGAGCAACCCATGAGATTCGCGTCGCTGCTGTCCCTCGTCACCTGCTTGTGCCTAATCTCACGCGTGGTCGAGGCAAGTGATCCCAAAGTCGTGGAGCTTTGGCCCGGCAACGCTCCCGATGAGGTCGGCAACATCGGCGCTGAAAAGTTCATCATGTCCCCGAAGCTGGACCGCAAACAGGTCGAGGTCACGGAGCCGACCCAGATGGTGACTAACGTTACCAAACCCACGATCACGATTTATAAACCACCGAAGGATAAAGACACGGGGACAGCGATGCTAATCTGTCCCGGCGGCGGCTACTGGAACCTTTACTGGCAGTTGGAAGGGGAAGAGGTTGCCAGCTGGCTGAACTCACTCGGCGTAACCGGTATTATCCTCAAGTACCGCGTACCCCGCCGCCCCGATGAGCCGAAGGACGAACCCGCCCGCCGTCCGCTCCAAGACGCGCAACGGGCTGTTCGTCTGGTGCGTAGCAAGGCCAAGGAGTGGGGCATCGCTCCCGAGCGAATCGGCATGGTCGGCTTTTCTGCCGGCGGGCATCTCGCCATCGCTACAGCGACGAGTTTCGAGCGAAGTTCTTACGAGCCGATCGATGCCATTGATAAAATCAGCTGCCGGCCGGACTTCGCCGTCCTGGTGTATCCGGGCTACTTGAAGACCAAGGACAAAGAAGAGCTCGCTCCAGGCCTGGGCATTCCGAACGGGACGCCGCCGATCTTTCTCACACATGGAGGCGAAGATATCATCAGCAGCCCGGAGCACAGCGTGGTCATGTACTTGGCCTTGAAGCGCGCCGGTGTTCCGGCAGAATTGCACATCTACGCAACGGCCACCCACGACTTCGGTGTCCGACGAAGCGCCCAACCATGTTCCACCTGGACGGCATCTTGCGCCGATTGGATGAGGCATCAGGGATTGCTCAACCGGTCCCCGTGACCGCTCCCTGAGAGTCCCAGGACTCTTGTAGCCGGCTGGCCTCCTGGCGTGGCATCCGGCTTTGCCAATTCGCGTCCAGCGGAATCATCTGGTAAGAGCCATGGCACTTCTTCACGTTGAATCCCTGCCACCGCGAAGCACCAAAGGGGAGTTGCTTTCTCTTCTGTGTTCGACCGGCGGAATGCGCGCGGAGCAGATTGGCAAGATCGACTTGCGCGGGACGATGGCGAGTGTTGAAGTACCGGCCGGATGGGAAACGCGACTGGTGAAAGCCCTGGATGGGCAAATGCTGAAAGAACGTCGCCTTCGGGTCTGGTCCTCAGGGTCTGGTGGCGCCGCTGCCGGCGAGGAAGACCATTTCCAGCGTCTGTCCCGCTTGGTCGAGCTGGAGTCAGAAGCCGAGGCCAGGCAGACACAGGAAACTCTGGGCCGGCTATCGCCTGCCGAGGCCGAGCGAACCGGGGAGAGCCTGATCGGCCTCGTGATCGTCGAAGAAGAATCCGGCCTGGGTGGCCGAGTCATTCTGACACTCGCCAAGCGTAATCGCACGCTCGCGCTGCCCTGGAACCGACTAGGACCCGGGACGCCTGTGCTGCTCACGCCAGAAGGTGAACCCACGACCAAAGGATGGCGCGGCGTGGTTTGTGAACGCAGGAAGGAAGCGTTGTGTGTGGCCATTCACGATCCGCCGCAGGAGGCGGACCACGCGGCCACCTACCGACTCGACTTGTCCAGCGACGACATCGCCCGGCAACGGCAAGTCGCTGCGCTGGAACGGGTGCGCACGGCCCGTCGAGACCGGCTGGCCGAGTTGCGGGACGTCTTGCTGGGCAATGTCTCCCCCACCTTCGAAGTCGCGAAGCCGTTTGTGCCGCTCGAGCATGCGCTCAATCCATCGCAACAAGAGGCCGTGGCCTTCGCTCTGTCTGCCAAGGATGTGGCCATTTTGCACGGCCCGCCGGGCACAGGAAAAACGACGGCCGTTGTCGAGTTGATCCGGCAAGCGGTGCGGCGCGGCGAAAAGGTGTTAGCGTGCGCCCCGAGCAACTTGGCCGTAGATAACCTGCTGGAACGCCTTCTGGCTGGCGGCGAAACCGCGGTACGCCTGGGCCACCCCGCCCGCGTTCTGGCTACGCTGCGGGAGCATACGCTTGATCTGATCGTTGAAGACCACCCGGATACGCGCCAGGCGCGCAAGCTGGCCAAGGAGGCCTTTGCCTTGTTCCGCCAGGCCCGTAAATTCACGCGCGCTCGGCCAGAGCCCGGCAGCCGCCAGGCAATGCGCCAGGAGGCTCGGGCTCTGTTGGCGGACGCGCGGCGGCTGGAGGCCCAGGCGGTCGAACGCATCCTCGACCGGGCCACGGTTCTGTGCGCGACGCTCACCGCTCTGGATAGCGAGGTGCTTGGACAGCGCAGCTTCGATCTTGCGGTTATCGATGAGGCCAGTCAAAGCACCGAGCCGGCCTGCTGGCTGCCGCTCTTGCGCTGTCAGCGTGTGGTCCTGGCTGGCGATCATTGTCAGTTACCGCCGACGATCCTTTCCCGGGAGGCCGCGCAGCAAGGCTTCGGCGTGAGCCTCATGGAACGACTGGTTGCCTTGTATGGCAATCAGGTGACCCAGCGGCTCGATGTGCAGTACCGGATGCACGAGTCAATCATGAGCTTCTCCTCCCAGCAGTTCTACGATGGCGAACTGCAAGCCCATCCTTCTATTTGGGGTCATCTGCTATGCGATCTGCCTGGCGTGATCACCAGCCCCTTGACGAAAGCGCCCGTGCACTTTATCGATACGGCCGGCGCCGGGTATGACGAGGAGGAAGAACCGGGCGGCGAGAGTCGAAGAAATCTGCGCGAGGCCGACCTGGTGGGTCGCAAAGTCCATGCCCTGCTGAAAGCGTGCGTGCCGGCAGAGGCCATCGCCGTGATCGCACCGTATTCCGCCCAGGTACGGCTCCTGCGGGAGAAGCTGGAGATCCCCGGTCTCGAGATCGACAGCGTGGACGGGTTCCAGGGCCGTGAAAAGGAGGCGGTCCTCTTGTCGCTGGTGCGGTCGAACCCTGAGGGGGAGGTAGGCTTCCTGGCCGACGTGCGCCGGATGAATGTGGCCCTGACGCGGGCCCGCCGCCTGCTCCTGATCGTGGGCGATAGTGCCACGCTCGGCGGGCATCCCTTTTACCAGGCCTTGCTCAGCTATTTTGAGTCGATCGATGCCTACCATTCGGTATGGGAGGAGGATGACCCGACCCCGTGAAAGCCAGCGGCAACGACACCGATACGGCCAGCCTTCTGCTGCGGGTCCCGAAACAGGCATCGTGGCAGCAGCATCGACTCCGCTGGGCCGATGCGCGGACGCAGCTAGCTCTCGACCAGCGCGCGAATGGATAAAGATCGTTACTCGTTGAGCTGCCAGCAGGGAATGGCCTTGCTGTCGCGGACATCCGGCAAGCCATTGGCAAGCGGCAGACGCAGCAGCCCGGAATCGTCCAGCACCAGCAGCTTGTTGTTTCCCGTGCGGATCCGGCCCGCCTGAAACGTGCCAACTTTCTCCTGGCTCCGCACGATTACTCGAACACTTGTCAGAATTTTATATCACACTGCGTGTCACTGGAACGGTCTCCATGAGTGTGGGCGAGCAGAAAACCGAAAGCGAGGCCCTGACAGCGAACCGTCCGCATTACTGGAACAATCCGAGCTCGATTGCTTCCCGTCCCCCGTCGGATTAACATGATGGAGACTCCAAGGCTCCTGTGAGGGACTGGCCGTGAGTATTGTCGCACCCTACTTGTCGTGTTTGCTCGGTCTCTGGTACGGGCTCACGCCGCCGGCACCGAAGGAAGAGCCGCCGGCTCTCTGGTCCCTCCAGCCGGTCGTCCGGCCACCAGTACCCGCAGGGGGGATGGCCGCGGCAAACCCGATTGACGCATTTCTTGCCGCGGGTTACCAGGCGCGGGGACTTCAACCCGCCGGCCCCGCCGACCGTCTCAGTCTGTTGCGCCGCGTGTACCTCGATTTGATTGGTCTGCCTCCCAGCCCCGCGGAGCAGATGGCATTCTTGGAAGATCCCTCGCCGGACGCCTACGCCAAGGTGGTCGATCGGTTACTTGCCAGCGAGCAACACGGCGTCCGCTTTGCCCGACACTGGCTCGACGTGCTCCGCTATGCCGACGTGGACGAGAACATGCTCGCTGCCCCCGGCATCTATCTGTGGCGCGACTGGGTCGTTCATGCCCTCAATCGCGATTTGCCGTTCGACCAATTTGTGCGCGCCCAGCTGACCGGTCATCGCACCGTGAGCCGGACCGCGATGTCGGCCACCGGCGTGCGGTACCGGTTGGAGCCGCGGCCTGATGACTTGTTTGCCCTTGGCCTCCTCGCACGCGGGGCCGTGCTGCGCGACGGCAAGGACCATCAGGAACTGGCTTTGGCGGCTGTCGAAACTGTGTCCGCGGCGTTCCTTGGGCTGACCGTCGGCTGCGCCAAGTGCCACGATCACTTCTACGATCCGATCAAGAAGCGCGATTTCTATGCCATGAAAGCCTTGTTTGATCCGCTGGTCATTCGCAAGGTCGTGCTGGCCAGCCCCGCGGACTTCTTCGAACAGGGCAAGGCGCTCGATGTGCAGGAACGCCAACGTGCCGCGCTCGACACGCCGCTCCAGGCCCTGATCGCGCCCTATCAAAAAAAGCTGTACGATGAGCGTGTGGCCATGCTGCCGGCCGACGTACAGGTGATCATCCGTAAGCCGGAAAAGCAACGTTCTGCCCCGGAGCAAAAGATCGCCGACGATTACTACCCCATTCTTCGCATCGACCCCGACAAGCTGCGGGCGATCATGCCGGCAGCCGAGGGCAAGCGGTATGAGGAGCTGCGGCGCCAGCTCGACCAGCTCGGCGGCGGCCGTCGTGCCTCAACGCTGCCGGCTTTCTGGACCGTGGAGGTCGATCCGAAGAAGGCGCAGGAGAAAAGCTATATCCTGACCAGCGGCGACCCCGAGCGGCCGGAGAAGGACAAACCCGTGGAGCCCGGTTGGCCGTTCGCGCCGTCGTCGATTGACTTGCGTGAGGGCCGGATCGAAGCCTTTGCCGACTGGCTGACGGATCCGGCGAATCCGCTCTTCGCGCGCGTGGCGGTCAATCGTCTATGGCAGTGGCACTTTGGCACGGGATTGCACGCAACGCCAAGCGATTTCGGCAACCTGTCCGGCCCGCCGGTACAGCCCGAGCTGCTCGACTGGCTCGCGGCCGAATTCGTGACGTCCGGATTCTCCATGAAGGCGATGCACCGGCTGATCGTTACCTCGCAGGCCTACCAGCAGGCCTCATCGCAGGAGCCGGCGCTGGCGGCTGCCAATCAGAAGGTAGACCCTGCAAACCGCTACCTGTGGCACTTTCCGCTTTGCCGGCTCGAAGCGGAGCCGCTTTGGGATTCGATTTTCACGGCGGCGGGCAAGCTCGACCTGACAATCGGCGGCCCGTCCTTTGATATCCGCCCAGCACAGGGTCGGCGCGGCGGCCGGGGGAGTCCGCGGATCGCGGGAGCTCCCAACCGCCGGGCCGCTTATATGATCCGCGGTTACTCGACGAGCCGCGACGTGGTCCCGCATTTTCTCCAGGCGTTCGACGTGGAGGACGGGCGCGCCCCCTGTCCGCAGCGAACGCAAACCGTGACGGCTCCGCAAGCCCTGTTCCTGATGAACAGCGACGCCATCGACCAGGCCACGACCCAGATGGCGGCACGGCTCCGGGAGGAATCCGGCGGCACTCTACCCGCTGCGGTGGAGTTAGCCTATCGCCTGACGCTGGCACGGCCGCCGACGCCGCACGAGTCCGCACGGGCCCTCGCATACCTGGACGATGACCCGGCTCGCCTCAAGGGCCTTGCCTGGCTGCTGTTCAACCTGGATGAGTTCCTGTATGTGCGGTAAACTTCCGCGCCTGCGTTCGAATCGTTGCCATGAATATGAGAACCTTCTACCCCTGTGGCCGGATTTCCCGGCGGTGTTTTCTTCACCAGGCCGGTGGCGGCTTCCTGGGCGTCGCCCTGGGCGGGCTCTGGGCCGAAGCCGGTGAGATCCCCGACGCTCGCCTCGATCCGCATATCCCGCCGCGGGCAAAGTCGGTAATCTTCCTGTTCATGTGCGGCGGCGTCAGTCATCTCGACACCTTCGATCCGAAGGGCAACAAGTGGGCGGGCAAGCTGATCGACGTGGTTGGCTTCGGCGACAACCTCGCGGAAATGAAACGGCCCGTGATCCGCTGCCGGCGCACCTTCACGCCCTACGGGAAGTCTGGCATTGCGGTGTCCGACTGGTTTCCGCACGTCGGCGGGGTGATCGACGACATCGCCGTCGTGCGGTCGATGTGGTGCCACGAAGGGAATCATTTTCCGGCGGTCATCGAAACGTGTACCGGCCACCGCGGCCGGCAATTCGATCATCCGAGCTTTGGCAGTTGGATCGTCCACGCGCTGGGCACCGCCAACCGGAACTTGCCGACATTCGTGAACATTGGGCGACCATCGTCGCCGGTGCAACTGACCGGCGGCTACCTGGGAGCGACGGTCGCAGCGACGCCGTTTCAACCGGGAGCTACGCCGGTGCCAAACCTTTATGCACCTCCTGGCAACGTGGCTGCGGAACGCGAGCGGCAAATGCAGGC
>Ga0070734_10006173_pt1 | contig 10186 bp, 10 predicted proteins | sample Coa_R1_8_FD_66444 | JGI IMG/M metagenome (GOLD analysis project Ga0070734, IMG submission 66444) | Surface soil microbial communities from Centralia Pennsylvania, which are recovering from an underground coalmine fire - Coalmine... | ecosystem: Environmental > Terrestrial > Soil > Unclassified ... | reverse complement strand
CGGAGATGCGACCTCCGCGAAAAGACGTACGGATCGATTTCGGCGTGACCGCGCCGGCATGTTCGGCGCGCGCGAACGTTCCGGCGCATTCGCCCTGCGCGATCCTCGGCAAAAAGCGCCGCTTCTGTTCCTCGCTGCCAAAAAGCAGCAGCGCCTCCACGAAGAGAGACACCGTGGACGAGAACGGCACGGGCGCAAGCACCCGGCCCAATTCTTCCGCAATGACGCAGAGTTCGAGCGCCCCGAGGCCGAGCCCGCCATGGCTCTCGGGGATCGCCGTTCCGAGCCAACCCATTTCGGCAATGCTTTTCCAGAGCGCGCGGTCATAACCGAGGTCGCTTTCGAGCACCGCCCGCACGGCGCGCGGGGGACAGCGCTCGCCAAGAAACTTCCGCGCCTGCTCGCGCAGAAGTTTCTGTTCGCCGGAGAAGTCGAAATTCATCTGCGAAAATTCGCGCCCTTCGGTGCGCACGATAAGACGGTTCCGCGGCACGCGCCAATCCGACGTCCTTAACCGGCGCTTAAGGCGCGCGCACCTATCGTAGGGGCCGGGCAGGCAGAGACCGGATCGAATGAAAGCGCAATTCCACAAGAACCAGCGTGTTTATGTCAAACCCGTGGGCACCTGGGCCGTTATCGAACAGGTCGTCCCGCATTGGGCCAAGGGCATCGACGAGCCGCTGCGCGTTTTTTACGACGTGGGGCTCGGGCGCGAGTTCGGCGCCGAGGAACTGCAGGCCGAGCAGCCGTTGGCCGAGAACGTCCAGCGCGGCGACGAGCACTGGCGCGTGCTGCGGGCGCGCAACAAATGGCAGCCGCCGGAAGATTGCGTCCGGCATCCCATTCCCGGCACCTACCCCATCGTCATCACGGGTCACGCCGAGTGGGGCGGCTGGCGCGTGCCGGGCGCCGAGTACGACCTCGACCCCGCGCGCATTGAGCGTCAGGCCCGTCTGATCGCAAGCGCACCCCAGCTCGAAAGCTTTGCCGAAGAGCTGATCGACTGGGCGCGCAAGTCGGGCGAGGAAATGCCCTCGGCACTTGTCGAACTCGCGCACCAGGCGCAGGACATCCTCGCCCGCGTTCAGGGCGACGACTGACGCTGCCTTTTTCCGGTCTTCGATAGCGCGTATGAGAGCGGGCCCAACTTCCCGCAAGGATATCTCATGCGCACCGAAGAGCCGCGCGCCGTTCGTCTCAAGGACTACACCCCGCCCGACTACCGGGTGCGCGAGATCGCGCTCGATTTCGCGCTCGATCCCGAAGCGACGCGGGTCAAGGCGCGTCTGGCCGTGGAGCGGCTCGCGGCGGCGCCGGCGCCGCTAGTGCTCAATGGCGAGCGGCTGAAGCTTCTTGCCATCGCGCTCGATGGCCGCGCGCTCGGGCCGGAAGAGTACATCGTCGGCGCCGAAACCCTGACTATCGAACAGCCGCCCGCGCGCTTCACGCTCGAGATCGAAACAGAGATCGCACCGGCGCACAACACGACGCTGGAAGGGCTTTATCTCGCCAACGGTATCTTCTGTACGCAATGCGAAGCCGAGGGCTTCCGCTGCATCACCTGGTTTCCGGATCGCCCCGATATTCTCGCCGTCTATACGACCCGCATCGAAGCCGACAGGAAGACCCTGCCGGTGCTCCTTTCGAACGGCAATCCGGTCGAACAGGGCGACCTTCCGGGCGGCCGTCATTACGCCGTCTGGCACGATCCCTTTCCCAAGCCCTCTTATCTCTTTGCGCTCGTCGCCGGCGATCTCGGCCACATCGCCGATGAATTCGTCACCATGTCGGGGCGGCGGGTGGCGTTGCGCATCTACGTCGAACACGGCAACGAGGAGCGCGCGCGCTACGCGATGGATTCGCTCAAGCGCGCCATGCGCTGGGACGAAGAGGCGTATGGCCGCGAATACGATCTCGACATCTTCATGATCGTGGCGGTCTCGGCTTTCAATTTCGGCGCCATGGAGAACAAGGGCCTCAACATCTTCAACGACAAGGTGCTGCTCGCCAGTCCCGAAACGGCGACCGACGAGGACTACGCGCGCATCGAAGGCGTCGTCGCACACGAGTATTTCCACAACTGGACGGGCAACCGGGTCACCTGCCGCGACTGGTTCCAGCTGTCGCTGAAGGAAGGCCTGACCGTCTTTCGCGACCAGAGTTTTTCGGCCGCCATGCGCTCGGCCGCGGTCCAGCGCATCGGCGATGTCCGGCAGCTGCGTCTGAGACAGTTTCAGGAGGACGCCGGCCCCCTCGCCCATCCCGTGCAGCCGCAGTCGTACATCACCATCGACAATTTCTATACCGGGACCGTGTACGAAAAAGGCGCCGAGGTGATCGGCATGCTGAAGACGCTGGTCGGCGACGAAGGCTATCGCAAGGCCACCGATCTCTATTTTGCGCGCCATGACGGACAGGCGGCGACGGTTGAAAACTGGGTAAGGTGTTTCGAGGATGCCTGCGGCCGCGACCTCGGCCAGTTCCGCCTCTGGTATGCGCAGTCCGGTACGCCGCAGATCGAAGCGCGCGGCGACTACGATGCGGAACGCAAGACCTTCGCCCTGACCTTGAAGCAGAAACTCGGGCCGACGCCGGGACAACCGGCAAAGAAGCCGATGCACATGCCGGTTCGTCTTGGCCTCGTCGGCCGAAGCGGTCGCGCGCTTCCGCTGACGCTTGACGGCGAGAACGCCATCGGCCCCGAGGAGCGCGTGGTGGAATTAACCCAAAGCGAGCAGACATTCCTGTTCGTCAACATCGACGAGCCGCCGCTTGTTTCCGTCGGACGGCGATTCTCCGTGCCGGCAATCTTCCGTACCGAGATGACGCGCGGCGACCGCGCGGCGCTGATGGCGAGGGACGCCGATCCTTTCAACCGCTGGGAAGCGGGGCAGACGCTCGCGCGCGACATCATGCTGGAGATGGCGGCGGAAGCGCGTGCCGGCCGCGCGCCGTCACCCGATCCGTTGATCCTGGAAAGCATGGAGGGTGTCCTCGGGCGCGCTGACGAGGATCGCGCCTTTGCCGCGCAGATGCTCCAGCCGCCGCCCGAAAGCGAACTTGCCCTCGCCGTCTCGCCGGCCGACCCCGACGCGATCCACGTCGCAAGGACAGCGTTCATCCGCGCGATCGCCGATGCGCACCGCAGGCAGTTTGAACGCCTGTACGACTCGTTGAAGCCGGATTCCGCGTTCAGCCCGGATGCGCAATCCGCCGGACGGCGCGCGCTGCGCAACGCCTGTCTGCGCTACCTGACCGCCGGCGATGACGACGATGCGGCCGGACGCGCGGATGCGCATTACCGCGCGGCGTCGAACATGACCGACATGATTGCGGGATTGTCGCAGCTCGTGCGCATGGATTCGCGCCGGCGCGACGACGCCCTCGCGCATTTCCATGACCGCTTTCAGCAGGACGCGCTGGTGCTCGACAAATGGCTGGCGCTGCAGGCGATGTCGCCGCTGCCAGGAACGATCGAGAACGTACAGACGCTGATGCGCCATCCGTTCTTCGACATCCGCAATCCCAATCGCGTTCGTGCCCTGGTCGGCGCCTTCTCGGCGAACCACGCGCGCTTTCATGCGGCCGACGGCAGAGGCTATGCGCTTGTCGGGGAGACGCTGCGGCGGCTCGACGGTATCAATCCCCAGGTGGCGGCCCGTATGGCGGGCGCCTTCGAGAATTGGCGGCGCTACGATCCCGCGCGGCAGGCGCTGATGCGGGCCGAACTCGAAGCGCTGCTGGCGATGCCCGACCGCTCCTCGAACATGTTCGAAGTCGCGACGAAAATGTTGGGGTGAGCGTACAGCCTCGCCCCTCATCCTGAGCGCGTCGAAGGATGAGGGCGACCGGAAGGTGTTTTCTACGTGCCGCCGATCGACTTCCAGTCGGCGTCGCTGTCCTCGACGACGATGGTGATGTAGCAATAGCCGAGCCGATAGTGGAACAGCCGGCTCTTTACCCGGCCGGAAAGCGGCACATTGCGCATGCCGGGATTGTCGCCGGGTATGCAGACATGGTCGCCGATGTCGGGAATGAGGCCGAACTGGTGCTCATCCAGTTCCTGATCGATGACATAGGAATTGTCCGAAGGCGTAGTTGCGCCCTTCGCGAGATAGCGAAAATCGATTCCGTATTTCATGGCGCAGGTCCTCCGTGTCACGCGTCTGCCACATCCTCGCAATTTCGGAGCCGCTTGGGAAGCGCGGGGATTCGGCCCGCATCGACAGCGATTCGGCAATCTCCATAATGGGCGATTCGCGAATCACCTGAGGCTTCGATGCCGCAAGCCCTGGCCGCCGTCAATGGAAGCGCAGTCCTGAGTCTGCTGCGCCGGTTCCGCGGTTCGTCGAACCGGGTACGGGTGACGACAATCGTCTGCATCGTGCTCATCTGCGGCAGCTTCGCCTCGACGGGCGCCCTTCAAATGCGCAACGACCGCGAGCGCGCGCTGTCGCAGGCGGCGGAGTTCGGTACGCGCCGCGCCCGCGAGATGGCGACGGATCTGGCCGCGACGCTCGATCACTACTGTGCGATCGGAACGGCCTTCGCAAATGCCGCGACGAGTCCCGAAACCTCTGCGGCGCTTGCGGAAGCCGGCGGCGCGGCGCTCAGAAACATCGTCGTGCTGGGCGACGACGGAGAGCTCCGCTCGGAGATGCTGCAGGCGCCGGGAAATCTCCTGCCGCTCGATCCTCAAGTGCTTGCCGCGGCCCGGCATCAGCGGGTTGCGATCGCCTCGCCCGACGGCAAGAGCCTCCTTCTCCTATCGTCCGCCGGCCAGAGTCTCGTTCTCGTGCAGGTGGATCCGCAGCGCCTGTTTCGCGAGGCCGGCATGGCCGATGCCGCGCTCGCGACGCCGTCCGGACGCCTGCTCGCTCTTGGCTCCGGCTGGCACGAAGCGCCCGCGCCGGGACTGCTCGCCCTCGCGCAGGGGAACCCCGGCTCCCGCCTTGCCCATCTGTCGGGCGGCACGCGGCTCCTCTCGCTTGCGAAACTGCCGGGCTGGCCGTTGACCGCGGTCGCGAGTCATCCGGAAGACGACGCGCTCGGCGCCTGGTACGGGGCGCTGCCGCTGTACATCTTCTTCATTCTCGGACCCTCCGTCGCGGGCGCGGCGCTCGCCGTGGTGTTCGTGCGCCTGTTCGAAAAGGAGGCGCGCGCCGCCGCGGCACTTCAAACCCTGCGCTCGACGCGGCCCGACGAAGCGCGGCTGCTGGTCAGGCTCGCCGATGCCGAACGCCGCGCCGCCGAAAGCGAGCGGGCCAAATCGCGTTTCGTCGCGCAGGTCAGTCACGAATTGCGCACGCCGCTCAACGCCATCATCGGCTTCGCCGAAAGCATCGAGGGGGGCGTATTCGGCACCGCCGGCCATCCCAAATATGTCGAATATGCGCGCGATATCGCCGAGGCCGGACGCGAACTTCATGCGAAAATCGGTTCGGTGCTCGAATTTGCGGCCCTGGGACAGGGCCACGACCATGTACAGTCGGACGGCGGCAGCATGGCCGTCGACGTGGCGGAGATAGCCCGCGCGAAGATCGCGGAACGCGCCCACAGCGCCCAGCTGCGCGGCCTGAAGCTCGTGCTCTCGGCGCCCGACGCCGCATGGGCGCGCGGCGACGCCGATACCATCGCGCGCATCCTTGCGCACCTGCTCGACAATGCGCTCGCCTACACGCCCAAGGGCGGCAGTGTACGTCTGGAAATCCGCGCCGATGCGCGCGAGGTGCTGGTCGGCGTCCGCGACACCGGCGAAGGGTTTTCGACCGGCGAGCGCCTGCGCGCGGGCGAGCCCTTCCAGCGCTTCCCGCGGCAGCTCGCGCGGGGCGGCATGGGAATGGGACTGGCCATCGCCATGGGACTGGCGCGCCGCATCGGCGCGACCATCAGCCTGTCGAGCATCTCCGGCGACGGCACCCTCGCCCTTCTGCGTCTCTCCGGCGTGGAACGGAAAGCCTAGCGCCGACGTTCGCGGCAGCTGTCCACCCGATAAATTGTATGGATGCGAAACAGCGTCGGGTTTTCTGTACGTTACTGCCGAAGCATCGGGCGGCCTTCATGGGCGACGAGGAGATCGCGCATGTCGTTGGCGTGCTCCTCTTCGACGGCGAGGATTCCTTCCAGCATCACCCGCGTCGCCGGATCGTCGTCGCCGAAATAGCGGATCAGTTCGCGATAGTGATCGACGGCGATGCGCTCGGCGATGAGGTTCTCCCGGATCATGTCGACGAGATTCTCACCTTCGACATATTGCGAGGCGGAGCGCGACAGCAGGCCCTCCGGATTGAAATTCGGTGTTCCGCCGAGCTGGTTGATGCGCTCGGCCACCGCCATCATGTGCTCCTGTTCTTCCCTGGCGTGCTCGGCGAATTCCTTCTTCACGCCTTCGCTGGAAATTCCGGTCGCCGCGATTGCGTGCAATGTGTACCGAAGGACACAGACGAGCTCCGTCGCCAGCACCGACTGCAGGATGTCGATCGTCTGATGGACGTCGCCGCGATAGGTTTCGGTGACATCGCCGCGCTCGAGATGCTGGCGCGCACGCGCACGCAATGTCTTGACGTCGCTCAGGAACGGCTTGGAAGAAACGCTCTGCTCGGGCATGGTCCTCTCCGTGATCGAACGCCGGTACGCCTCCGGTTAACGCGCCAGACGGGCATTCGGATCATGCGGAAATTGCAGGCAACCCGCGGGTTTTTAACGGGGACACGATAAATTCCCCGAATTCGGGCTTTCATCATTTGACCTGTACGGCCATCATTTGATTGTACGGGAACAAAAAAATCGCTTGCACTCCAGGAACGTTTTCCCTATCTCTGTGTTTGCCCGCGCCGGTGAGCGAAGGGGCCCGAAAGGCAGCAGGCCAGGCCGCGCCCGACGGAAAGTTCCGCCCGACCCAACAAATGATTGGCGGGACGGAGTCCACGAAACAACAACAACGGGAGCGTGCCCTGCAGACGATCGACACGCGCCTTCCAGGCGCGAGCCCCTATTCTGCCCAGATCCATGCCATGAAATGCATGCCGGGAATGATCCGGCAGTTCGGCGCCAAGGCCCGGCAAGACCGCTCGGCCGCCGGCACCTTCCTGAACGGCGTGGCCAAGCTCACCTTCATGACCGGGATCGCCGCCGGAATTCTCTTTTCCTGGCAGGGCATCACGCTGCAGGTGCAGAAATTCTCGGTCCGTCCCGATGCTTTCTCGCCCGTCCAGATGGTGGCGCACTGGGTGCAGCACGCCTGGCGGGCGCTGGCGCCCATCCCGCAATCGACCTTCGATCAGGAACAGGCGATGACCGGAAGCCAGCTCATGAACCGCTGGAGCCCGCTGATCACCGAGGCGTCGGCGCGCTTCAATGTGCCGGCGACCTGGATCCGCGCCGTTGTACAGATGGAGAGCGGCGGCCGCACCATGCTGGGCGAGAACCGGCCGATCGTCAGCCACGCCGGCGCCATGGGCCTGATGCAGCTGGAGCCCGGAACGTACAAACTGATGAGCGCGCAGTTCCGCCTCGGCGCCAACCCGTTCAATCCGCGCGACAACATCTACGCCGGCGCCGCCTATCTGCATCAGCTCTATCAGCACTACGGATTCCCCGCGATGTTCGCCGCCTACAATGACGGTCCCGGGCATCTCGAGGAGCGGCTTCAGCGCGGCCGGCTCCTGCCGCTCGAAACCCGCAATTACGTGACCCGCATCGTCAGCGCGCTGAGCGGCGGCGGCGCGGCGAAGGCGGCAAATCCCGCGGCGCTTCAGGACGGCACCACCGCAAGGTTCACCCGGCCCAACGGAACGCCGGTCGCCGTCAAGCTGGCCGACATCACCGCGGTGCGCGTGCCGTTCGCCGGCGAGTATCCGGCCGGCGTCAACGCCGTCATCACGACGGGCAGGGTGAGCCAGGCGGTGCGCGAAAGCTACGACACGATCAGGGCAGCGATGCTCGAACACGGCGCGCTGGGCCAGCCCGCTTCCGGCGAGGCGACCCGATTTGCCGCCCTTTTGGCGCCCAACCTCAACCGGACCGTTACGCACCGGACGCGGCATGAAGAGCACCGGCAGGTCGTGGAGCACCGCCGCACCCATGCCGAGTTTCGCCTCGCCGACGCCGGCACGATCCGCCTTCATCCGGTCTCCCACCACAGCCATTCGTAGCATTCGGGTTTCACGGGGGCTAAAATTGCCGGACTCTGAAAGGAGTCCGGCAATTGCACTTTCCCGTCCGTAGGCATTGCGCGCTGTTCCTGGCAGCGGCGATTTCGGTTGCCGCCTGCGGTCCCGAACAGCCGCATGGCGGACACGGCGTGTTCGGGCTGCACCATGGATTCCGCGGCATTGGTCTGGCCATGCATGCGGCCCGTCTCGGCATGCGGGGGGTTCGGCCGCGGGGATTGCGGCAGGCCTGCGCCGACGACGTTGCGCGTCTCTGCCCCGACGCAAAGACGCGGCGCGACGAACGCGCGTGCCTGACGGCCAAGCAAACCTCGCTGAGCGCGGAGTGCCGCGACGCGCTCGCCCGCCGCCGCGAACAGCAGCGCTGATTCCGCGCCCCTCGCGCTTTCCGGAGAGGACCGACTACGCCTTGGCTTTTTCGCCGCCGGGAAGGCCCTGGCCGGTTTCGAGGAGCGTCTTGAGCCCGGAGAGGATCATCGGCCAGCCCTGCGACACGGCGTCGATCATCGCCTGCCCCGCCGCCGTCGCCTCATGCACGATGGTGAGTTTCGTGACCTCGCCCGCCGGTACAATCTCGTACGTACAGCGCGTATCGCCGCAATCCTTCAGTTCGGGGCGGAATTCGTTCCGCCATTTGATGACGATTTTTCGCGGCCGCTCGGCTTCGAGGATTTCGCCCTGATCGGCGACGCGCCCGTCCGGCATGTACATGGTCCAGGAAGCGCCGGTCTTCCACTCCGATTCCTGGTGCACGCCGTACCAGAACTGGCGCTGGATTTCCGGCCTGGTCAGGGCGTCCCAGATCGCCTCCGGCGTGGCGCGGATATAGGTGACGTACACGAATTTCGGGTCGCTCATCGTTGTGGTCCTTCCAGCCTGCGTTTGAGGTTTGCCAGCGCCTCGATCGGCGCGCGGTCGAATTTGCCGATCCAGCGTTCGGCGATGTCGTGGATCGGTACAGGGTTGATGAAGTGCAGTTTCAGCCGGCCTTCTTTTCGGGTCGCGACGAGGTTGGCCGCTTCGAGAATCCGCAGATGTTTTGTCACCGCCTGGCGCGACATCGCCAATCCCTCGCAAAGCTGGCCGAGACTCTGTCCGTTTTCCGCACGCAGCCGGTCGAGCAGGCGCCGGCGGCTTTTGTCGGCCAGAGCCCTGAACACCCGGTCCATACCCATCGCCGTAATATGCAACCTTTTGGTTGCCTGTCAAGCGCGAGCGCCGAAATCGCGAAGCGGCGCCATGGGAAAAAAAGGCGAAGAAGGATCGGGTGATGACGATTTTATTTTCGGAGCGCCGTTTCCGCGGGACCGCGGGCGTTGATCTTTCCGGCCGCTACGGAGGCGCCGGTGGCGGGGGTTGGGCGAAATTCCCCGATTGCGCCGCCGCGAGGATGCGCCCCACCCGCTCGTAATCGCCGACTTCGAGCAGCCGCTCGAGCCGGCGCGTCAGTTCCTGCTTGTGCGGACCGTCCATCGCCTCCTCTTCCGGCTCCGGTGCCGCTTCGGGGCGGGTTTCCCACACCCCGTCTTCGTTCCAGTCCCATTCGGTGTCGTCGATCATCTCCGACGGATCGTCAGCGCCTGGGTCCACCCAGTCGAGCAGCGCCATCACCTGCTTCATCGGCGTCGCTTTGGCTTTGCAGGCCTCGAGCACCATGCCGCGCACGAACGCGCCGAGATTGGTCTTCGGCTTGCACGCTTCGAGCACTTCCGGGCTGGCCCGCAGCGCCGCCTCCAGGCCTTCCTTCATGATTGCCTTGCTGTGCCGGCGCTTCGCCCGGATCCCCGACCCCGCCTTCGCCTTCGGGTGCATGTGCGCGTCCTCAAACCATCTCCGGTCTGTTTATAAACTTATTTGGTTATACTGTCAACCGTATCAGAAACATTAATAGCAAAAACTTCCTGCCTTCCCGATCGGGAATATTTACAGCGTTGGCCGCTGTTACCTTCTCGCGCGCGACCAGCGGGGAATAAAACGACCGGCCCGCGCGTCGATGGGATCAGGCCGAGCCACTG
>Ga0070734_10006172_pt1 | contig 10186 bp, 9 predicted proteins | sample Coa_R1_8_FD_66444 | JGI IMG/M metagenome (GOLD analysis project Ga0070734, IMG submission 66444) | Surface soil microbial communities from Centralia Pennsylvania, which are recovering from an underground coalmine fire - Coalmine... | ecosystem: Environmental > Terrestrial > Soil > Unclassified ... | reverse complement strand
CACGGGAACGGCTACCCCGACCCCCACCAACAGCCCTACGATCACCAATACGCCCACCAGCAGCGCCACCTCCACGGCCACAAAGACCACCACCAATACGGCTACCCAGACCGCCACCAAAACCCCCTCCAACACCCGCACCAGCACTCCGACCTTCACCCCCTCTGGAACCCCCACCAGCACCGCGACGGTGACCCCCACCTCCACCATCACCAATACCCCCCTTGTCCCGTTTACACCGACCAACACCCCGACCCTTACCGCCACTTCCACGCCCAGCTTTACGCCCACCAGCAGCGCGACGGCCACGGCCACCAAAACGACCACGAACACGGCCACCGCGACGGCCACCAAAACTCCCACCAATACGGCCACCAACAGCGCGACCCAAACACCTTCCTCCACCCCCACCAATAGCGGGACACCAACCAATACACCCACATCAACCCCGACCGCCACCATCAGCAACACACCGACCGTCACGGCCAGCTTCACCCCGACGGCCACCATCACCGACACGGCGACCCAGACGGCGACGGCCACCGCCACCAATACCTGCCTGACTTACCAGGCCTCCCTGGTTTATGAGAACACGGGCTCCTTCACTTCCAATGGCGTAGCCGTCTCCGGCGTGACAATGACCTATACGGCCTATTCGGGCTATGCGCTGGACCCCTTCATCCTCCTACAGGCCGAGTTCAATAACCAAAGCGCCACCATCACCAGCGCCACCTACAACGGAACCGCCTTAAGCCGTATCCGCACCGACGCCAGCGCCCTGACCGGCACCACCCTCACCTCTTGGTACATCCTTAATCCTGCCATGGGCCCCAATACCCTCATCGTCAAGTTCAGCAGTCCGGCCGCCGTGCACTTGGGCCTGGTCAGCTACGCCGGGGTTTATGCGGTGCACCCTATCGGCTCCCAGGCCTTCGTTTCCAACGGGTTATCGGCCGCCCAGACGATTTCCATCACCACCAACGCCGACCATAGTGTCATTGCGGGCCTTTGCGATCTGGGTAACTCCTCGGCCGCCATCACCCCAGGCTCGGCCCAGACCCAAAGGTGGGTGGCTTCGGATACGGGCACGACGGAGGGGGATGACCAGTTCACTTTCCTTTCCGGGACCTACACGATGACTTATTCCCTTTCCACCGGCCAGCCTTCGGCGATCGAGGCCATTGAAATCGTGCCTTTTCCCTGCGGGTGGAACCCGCCTACCAGTACCCCCACTCCCACCAATACGGCCACCAATACCGCGACCAGTACAGCGACTTTCACGGCGTCTTACACCGCCACCAAGACGCCGACTTTCACGCCTTCCAACACCTTCACCCGCACCGCCACCAACACTCCCACCGACACCGCCACTGCCACGGCCAGCTTGACGCCGTCCGGAACACCCACCACTACCGCGACCCAGACCCCGACGGATACGGCCACAATCACGCCTTCCCCAACACCTTCAGCCACAGCCACTTCCATCGCCACACTGACTTCCACGGATACGGCGACTTCCACCCCCTCAAACACCTCCACTCGCACCGCCACCAACACTCCCACCGACACCGCCACTGTCACGGCCAGCTTGACGCCGTCCGGAACGCCCACCACTACCGCGACCTCAACTGGGACGGAAACATTCACGGCCACGTCTTCCTCTACAGCCTCACCCACAACCACTTCCACCCCTACACTAAGTGCCACCGCAACGGCAACTTCCACGCCCTCCGATACTTCCACCCCAACCCCCTCCCACACCTCCTCGGCTACTCCAAGTGCCAGTGCGACCGATACCCGCTCTACCACACCCACCTACAGTCCGACGACGAGTCCTACCGATACGGCCACTGCCACCACAACGAATTCAGCGACATCCTCGGCCACGGATACGCCCACTGCCACAACCACTTCTACGGAAACAGGGCTCCCGACCGGCACCCCCACGGCTACGGCAACCGGTTCGGCGACCGGCACTTCGACCCATACCCCAATAGCCACAGCCACCGAAACGGGGACCTTTACTCCGACGGATTCGGCAACGGCCTCAGCCACGGCAACTCCGACCGCCACGCCGTCCCAAACGCCCACCCGAACCGCGACCTTCACGGGAACCGGAACGGCCAGCCCGACTGCCACAAATTCCCCCACGGCCACGGTTTCCCAAACACCCTTCGCCACTTCGACGGCTTCTCCGACGGACATTCCGGCTGAAACGGATTCACCCACACCCAGTTCCACCCCGGCCGGATATGCCCCGACTTCCACGGCGGTGGCGGTCGTCGTGGTTTACCCGAATCCTTTTAATCCCCGTACGGCCCCAGAAGGGACCCTCAAAATCGCGGGTATGCCACCAGGCTCGAGTTTGGTGGTCTATACCACTGCCGGGGAATTGGTGAAGCGGCAGGCCGCGGGAGACGCTTCCAACGGGTTGACCGAATGGGATGGGCGAAACGCCGAAGGTGTGGAAGTGGCCAGTGGGGTCTATGTTTATGTAGTGCGGTGGGGCGAGAAGGCCCTGGCCCATGGCATCGTGGTGCTACGCCGCTAAACAGACTAGCCGGAATTTTTCTTTAAAACCCAAGGCCGGTTCTGAAAACGGACATTCCGTTGCGGCCTAAGGGATGTCCACCCATAAACCTCAATCAAGATCCGATGCCGGGTTTGTAATCCACCGCCACATTGTCTAGGGTGCAGGATTGGACTGCCATTTTGAAAACCTGCTCAAGGTGATGCCGTCTGACTCGTCGTTGGTTTCCAGGTTGTCGTTGTGGTGTTGAAAACCTGAAACGGCCTGGATGGCGCCGGCGGCCGGGGCCGCGAAGGGCGGTTTGTTTTCAGAGGAATTTCATCGGCGGTTTTTGCGCCCGGGTGGGGTATTATTGGGAGGGGCGGGTGACAATTTCCACGTTTTTGAAAAATCATCGGGTGTTCTCAATCTTTTAAAGGGGAATCAATGCTCCTGCGGAAAAACAAAATCCTGACATCCTTATTAATGGTCCTCGCTGTCGCGGGGACAACCGGCTTTTTCCCGGGCTGTGGCAAATCCCAGCCGCCGGCCGTCACCAAACCCGGTGGGTTGGTCGCGGGGGACAAAGCCTATGATTTTGCCCTAATGGACAGTTCGGGGCATTTGGTAAAGCAATCGGATTTGAAGCCGGGCTGGTACCTGGTCCTGATCCTCTACCGGGGGAGCTGGTGCAGCGCCTGCCAGGGCCAACTGGCCGGTTTGAAGGAGGACTACGCGAAATTCACGGCCCTCAATACCACAGTCGCGGCCGTCAGCGTGGATTCCACCCAGGATTCGGCGGATTTCAACCAGCAGTGGCGTTTTCCCTTTCCGCTCCTGTCGGATCCCGAACTGAAAGTCATCGATGCCTATGGGGCCCGCCTTGAAAAAGGACACGAAGGCAAGGATATCGCCAAGCCTACGACGCTGATTATTGATCCCAACAAGACGATCCGGTTCAAGTACGTCGGCAGGGACCCCACGGACAGGCCAACGGACAACGAAATCCTGTTTACGATCCAGCAACTCCAGAAAAACGACAAAGCGCCATCCAAAATCTGACCGCCCAAGTCCCTGGGGCGGTGAAAAGGGGGTTCCGTGAAAATCGGGTTCGAATCCAAAAAAGGCAGTACTGGAATCCTTCTGTTACACGGCCTCACGGGCACACCTGGGGAAGTGGAACCCCTGGCGAATTACCTTTCCGAAAGGGGTCTATCCACCCTGGGACCCTGGCTCAAAGGCCACGACACGGATCCAAAAGACCTGGCTAAGACCTCCTGGCCGGATTGGGCCCAGAGCGCCAGGGAGGCTTATGACCTCCTCCACCAAAGCTGTTCCAAGGTCTTCGTGGGGGGGCTTTCCATGGGTGCGATCCAAGCCCTGCACCTGGCCGCCCAGGTCCCAGTTGCGGGTGTCATCTCCATGGCGGCCCCGATCCGCATCCCCGATTTCCGGTTCAACGGCATCGCCTTCTTCCGCTTCCTCCAGTGGTGGACGACCAGCCTGACCGGAGGGATCCTGGACCCCACGGCCCCGCCCCATGTCACCTATCCCTATGTCATGACGAAAAGCCTTTATGACCTGAAGAAGCTCATGGGTGTGGTCCGCGAGGAACTACCCCGCATCACGGTGCCCGCATTGGTCATACAGGGGCGCAAAGATGCCATGGTGCCGTCCTTGAACGGCGACCTCCTTTACCAATCCCTAGGGTCTACTTCCAAGCACCTCCTTTACCTGGACCGATCCAACCATGTGGTCACCATGGATTTTGATAGGCAAACGGTGTTTGAAAAGGCTTTCAAATTCATCCAAAGCGACGGTTTAAGGGTGGAGTGACAGGATGATGAAAAAGTCTGAAAAAGGACTTTTTCCTATTTTTTTAATGAGCCGCAGTACAAAAACCATATTTTTAGTGGCTCATTCCAGCCCATGGCTGTCGACAGGGCGGTAAAAAGCATTTTTTAGTGCCCTGTAGAGCCTTTTTGGACTTTTCGGTAAACCTTTGGTGATTGTCCCTTTGACGCATGGTACTCAAAAACGGTACAATCCCTTGGGTAAACAGGAAACTATTAACCCCAAGAGGATTTTGCTATGGAAAAAGTCAAGGTTTGGCTCCAAGAGAGATGGGAACCTGTCCGTTCTTCATTTCAACATAAAACCATTTTGTTTTTTGTCTGGCTTATTCCTACGGGCATTTCAGTTTATCAATTTATTACTGGCAAGGAGATTAAACCGGATGCCACTTTGGTGGAACACATAATGGCATGGTATTGGTGGGCTTTTATCTCTTTAGTTCTTTTATATTTTTTGATGATTGAAGAAGCTGTTAAATTAAAGAAAACTCAAAATTCTTCTAATAACCCTGAAATGCGTGAATTGGCCCAATCCAATTATTCATTATCTAGAGCAATTAGAGAAAAAGCTTGGCGCGAAGAAAAACAAAGAGAGTACGAAGCGGAATGGACTCCTCTTAAGATTGCAATTAGCTATATAGAAATAGCTTCTAAAAAAGCGTTGGAAATTTCCTCGAGAAATTCTATTCAATGTTTAAAAGTATTCACTGATTTTAGTAATGAATTTGAAAACGGATTAACTTGTATTTTAAAAAAACCAAAAATAGTAATTATTCTAAGTTCCTTAAATTCAATATATTCTTCTCACGCTCCCGAAATTGTTTATAACAATGAGTCGGCTCATAAAGCTCTATTTAAAGATATATCCGAATATCTTGAGAAGATTAAAAAGAAAAAAATAAATACCGGCGATACTTTGGAAAAAGTTTCAGTTAATGATGTAAATGTTTTCGTTTTTAAGGATGTTTGATGTCCATAGGAAAATACATTTCTCTTGAAGAAGCCCGTAGAAAGGGCCTTTTAGACCGTTTTATCAAAGAGCATCCATCCGAAGGGGATTTGAGGCGGGTTGAGGATGCTCTTGGGCGAATCGCCAAGAATAAACCTGTTAAAAAGCCTTTAAAAGGCGGTCGAACATCAGGTAAGGGGTAGAGCGCATGTTGTACCTGAATTCAAATTCTCCGAGGTATTTTGGCATATGACGCTTGGAAACGTGAATATGGGTGCCTTTGATGCTTCTCTTGAGTTGGCTCCAAAAGCCTTCGATGGAATTGATATGGGCATTTCCCCGAACATATTCTTTGTGGGTGTGGTCAACACTTTGGTGAATGTACCCTTTAGGCCCTTTGCTGATATTGTCGTAAGACCTGGAATCATCCGACATGATCTTGGAAAACTGCTTCACATTTTCTTTGATAATCGGATAAAGGGTTTTCTTTTGGGCGTTCGGAACAACACGGGTCATAACGTCCCCGTTCCTTTCAACCATTCCAAAGACCACCGTTTTGTTGGTCATATAAACGCCTTTGCCACGGCCAAAACCCTTTTTAATTCCGCCCACATAGGTTTCATCCACTTCAACCGTTCCGCCCAAAGCATCATCGCCATCTACTTCGGCCATATATTGCCTGATCTGGTGGCACATCCTCCAAGCGGTTTTGTAAGTAACAGAAATCTGTCTTTGAACTTCCTTGGCCGCTACTCCATGACGAGTAGTAGTGAAAAGATAAATGGCATAGAACCATTTTTGAAGGGGAGTGTGAGAGTCTTGAAAGATGGTTCCGGCCATAGGGTGAATGTGCCAGCCGCACCATTGGCACAAATAGACCGGTTGTTTTTTGAGCCGGTAAAACTTAGCGTTACGTTTGCAGTTGGGGCACTCAAATTCCTTGCCGTAACGAGTTTCCATAAGGTGGTCCAGGCACGCATCATCTGTCGGAAACTTGTCGAAAAAGTCTTTTACGTTGGTCATGGTTTAACCTCCATGAACCTAAGGATAACAAAAGACTTACCATATGTCAAGGGGATAATCACCAAACCTTTTAACCCCCGACGGCTTCCTATACAATTGACAGGCTTTTAGCGGCCCCTTATTTTAAAAGTGGCCCTAAACGGCCGGTTTTACCGTTTCAAGGATTGACGAGGACAATGCCCCACTTTCTACGCTCTTACTTCCGGAAAAAAATGACGTTCATGGTCGTGCCCCATGATGGCGGCAAGGCCGTTCAAATCAAAACCCACCTTTTCACCCTCCATGCGCTCCTTTTGGGAATGGGCGTGCTCCTCGTCTGGGCGGCTTGGGCCGTTTCCCAGAATGTGAACTACCAATTGGCCCAACTGACCGAACAACGCTTCAAGAGCAATATGCAGGAAATCATGAGTGAGTTGGAGACCAACCGCACCCTGCTTTCCCGCATGGCGGACATGGATTCCAAGTTCCGCAAGCTCCTTAAACTGGGCGACCGTAAGGAGGTCGTTTCCGAATTCACCGGCATGGGCGGCCCCACCGAGGAAGATACGGCCCACTTTTCCCAATTGCTCCTGGAGAAGAACGACCAGCTGATGAATAAGGTGAATGCCAGCCTCAAACTCACCAACCAGCAGGCTACCCAGCAGGAGGCCAGTTTCAAGGAAATCAACGTTTTCCTGGACAAGCAACGCTCCATCCTGTCGGCTACGCCCTCCATCTGGCCGGTCAAGGGTTGGATCACCTCCGGTTTCGGCAAACGGGCTTCGCCCCTGACCGGGGAACCGGGGCGGCATATGGGCGTGGATATCGCCAACGAGGTCAATACCCCCATCCGCGCCACGGCCGACGGCATCGTGACCTATGCGGGTTGGGAGGCTGGCTATGGCCGAATGGTGGCCATCGAACACGGCTACGGCTTCAGCACCCGTTACGGCCATTGCTCGCGCGTGGACGTAAAGGTGGGCGACGAGATCAAGCGGGGCCAGATCATCGGCTATGTGGGCTCCACCGGCCGCAGCACCGGAAGCCATGTGCATTACGAAGTGCGCATCCACGGCATGCCCGTGGATCCTGAAAAGTACCTGCCAAAAGCCGACTAACCCAAGGTTTCCTGCGGGCTCCTTTCCTGCGCCCCGGTGCTTTCCTGCAAAAGCTTTCCTTTGGTGTTAGAATCGCCAGCCTATGAAAAAGAAAAAACTCAAACCCATCTACCTCGATTGCGCGGCTACCACACGGCAAAAGCCGCCCCAGGTGCTCAAGGCCGTCGTGCAATACGCCACCGAAGTGGGCGTTTCCCACGGGCGGGGGACCTACGAGGCCGGTATCCGGGCCAATGAACTGATCTTTCAAACACGCCAGGCCCTCGGAAAACTTTTCCATATCCAACGGCTGGACCGCCTTCTCTATACGAAGAACGTAACCGAGGCCGTCAACACCGCCTTGAAGGGTTTCCTCAAGAGCGGCGACCACGTCGTGCTTTCGAGCATGGAACACAACGCGGTCATCCGGCCCTTGAACAAGCTCAAGGCGCAAAAGGGGATCGAATATACGATCGTCCCCGCGAACAGCCTGGGGAGGCTGAACCCTTACGATTTTGAAAAGGCCTTCAAACCCAATACCAAACTGGCCTGCCTGGTACATGCCTCCAACGTGACGGGCAACCTCAACCCGGTGGAGGAAGTGGGCGCCCTTTGCGCCAAGAGGGAAGTGGCCTTCCTGGTGGACACGGCCCAGACGGCGGGCGTGGTGCCCATCGACATGCAGGCCATGCACATCGACTTCCTTTGCTTCACGGGCCATAAGGGCCTGATGGGCCCGCCGGGGACCGGCGGCCTGGCGGTTTCTCCCAAATGGAACCTGGAGTCCTTTATCGAAGGCGGCACGGGCTCCAACAGCGACAAAGAGGAACAACCCTCCCAATGGCCGGACAAGTTCGAGAGCGGCACCCAGAATTACTGGGGGCTGGCGGGGTTGAAGGCCGCCGCCGATTTCCTGTTAAAGACCAGCGTCCAGGCGGTGCGGCGCAAGGAAGAGGCGCTGACCGGGGCCTTCCTCGCGGAAGCGGGCCGGATCAAGGGCGTCAAGCTCTACGGGCTCCCGGGAGGCGCGGAAAAGGAAAGGGTGGGGGTGGTTTCCCTGAACGTCGAAGGACGGGACCCTTCCGAGGTGGGGTTTGAACTGGACCAGAAATACGGCATCATGACCCGGGTGGGCCTCCATTGCGCCCCCCTGGCCCACCGGACCATCGGCACCCATCCCGTCGGCACGGTTCGGTTCAGTTTCGGGTATTACAATACGGAAAAAGAAGTTGAAAAGGCCGTGAAGGCCTTAAAGGAGTTGGCAAAGCCATGAAGATCGGTGTTGCCATGAGCGGCGGGGTGGATTCCTCGACCGTGCTGGGCCTTTTGAAGGAGCAGGGCCATGAAGTCATGGGCCTGACCCTCAAGATACTGCCCTGCGAGATCACCCCAGGCGAGAACGGCGCGGTGGCGGTCAAGACCGTCGAACCCAAGGGCCAGCGCTGCTGCTCGGTGGAGGACATCCAGGATGCCCGGGACGTGGCCCTGAAGCTGGGGGCCCCCCATTACGTCAACGAGGGACTGGACGTGTTCCGGGCCCGGGTCGTCGACCGGTTCCTGGACGAGTACGAACAGGGCCTCACCCCCAACCCCTGCGTGGAATGCAACCGTTTCGCCAAGCTGCCCCTTTTACTCCAGCAGGCCCTCACCCTGGGCTGTGAGAAGATGGCCACGGGCCATTACGCCAAAGTGGACCAGGACCCGGCCACGGGACGCTGGCGCCTGCGCAAAGCCGCGGACCTGGACAAGGACCAGAGCTATGTCCTCTACAAGCTCACGCAGAAACTGCTTTCCCACCTGCTTTTCCCGTTGGGCGACATCACCAAACCCCAGGTGCGGGAAACGGCCAAGCGCATGGGGCTCAATACGGCTGAGAAGCCCGAAAGCATGGAAATCTGTTTCGTGACCCAGAAGAGCTACCGGGATTTCGTGAAGGCCCACCGGCCCCGGGCCTTCGTGCCGGGCAATATCGTGGACGTGGAGGGCAAGGTCCTGGGACGCCACGAAGGGATCGCAGGCTACACCATCGGCCAGCGCAAGGGCATGGGCCTCTCCGGCGGGCCCTATTTCGTGGTGGAACTCCAGCCCGACACCGCCACGGTGGTGGTGGGGCGGGACAAGGATACCTTCGTCAAGGAATTTGGGGTGGGGGAGATGAACTGGGTGGCCTGGGACGCCATCACCGAGCCCCGGGAGGTCCTGGCCAAGATCCGCTACCGGTCGGTGGAGCAGCCGGCGGTCATTTATCCCGAAGGCCCCAAGCAGGTCAAGGTCGTCCTCAAGGACCCGGCCCGTGCCGTCACGCCCGGGCAGTCCACGGTTTTCTACGACGGCGACATCGTGGTCGGCGGCGGGGTCATCCTCAAATAAAAAAGGCCGCCCCGGAGGGCGGCCTTAGAACCAAAAACGACGGTTACTTTCCTAAAACCAAAACATGAAAAGACCCCGGAACCACCTTGCGCCGGGGTTTTTGGTCTTCCTTGGTCGGGGTGGGTTGCGGCTCGAATTTGGCCGCCGACAGGAAGACATGGCCCGTTTTCCGGTCGAAAGCCATGGTCTTGGCGCTGACTTCCGTCTGGACATTTTCCACCAAGGTGTATTTGTTCGGCGAATCCTCGTGGATGACCGTCAGGGTTCCGTCGCCGTTGGAGCTGAAGACCGTGGACGAATCGGGGTCGAAACAGGTCCCGTCCACCCTTTCGCCGATCGGCAGCGTTTGGACCACTTTCCCCGTTTTGGCGTTGGTCACTACCAGGAGCTTGTTGTGGCATCCGCT
>Ga0070734_10006171_pt1 | contig 10187 bp, 7 predicted proteins | sample Coa_R1_8_FD_66444 | JGI IMG/M metagenome (GOLD analysis project Ga0070734, IMG submission 66444) | Surface soil microbial communities from Centralia Pennsylvania, which are recovering from an underground coalmine fire - Coalmine... | ecosystem: Environmental > Terrestrial > Soil > Unclassified ... | reverse complement strand
GGCCGGAAACGTCGACGCGACCGCAAACGAGCTGCTGTCCGGGTCCGGCACATCGGTGAAGTTCAACATTCCGTTTGCGGGGGTCTACGGCGTCATGACCCATGGTCCGTTCTTCATGGATTTGGAGTACCGCCACGATTGGGTGGACACCCGCGTCACGAATATCCCGGCAAACCTCACTGACGCCGACCTCAAGGGCCATGGCGACAGCTTCTCCGGCTCGGCCGGGTATCATTTCGATCTGGTCAATAACTGGTTCGTGGAGCCGGCAGCCGGATTCGGCCTGACGCAGACCCAGTTCGACACGCTTGCGACGAACCTTGGCCAGCAGGCCCAGGGCATCGCTCCCGGGACCATCAGCTTCGACTCAATTTTCAGCATGCTGGTCCATGGCGGGGCCCGGGTCGGGACCTCGTTCATTGTGGCGGACACACTGGCGCTGCAACCGTTTGGCACGCTGAGCGTCTGGCGCGAACTGGGCGGGCAGTCGAATGCGACGTTTGCGGACGGCGGGGTTTCAGACCCGTTGACGCTGTCGCGGGTCGGCACCTTCTACCAGGCCGGCATCGGGCTTTCGGCGCAGCTTCTGAACACCGGCCTGATTGGCTTTGCCCGCGGCGATTTCCGCTGGGGCGACAACCTCAACGGCGCGGCCGTGGTGGGCGGCCTGCGCTACACCTTTGCGCCGTAGGTACAGGGTAGGCAAATGCGCGTGCATCCCTTGGCCACTTGCGCGGCGTTGCCCGTGCCTCTGAACCTGCCGAAGAACGCCCGCCCTACCGCAGCAGCTTCAGCCGGGCCACCTGGGCGCATTCGTCGAAGACCTTGAAATAGCGCTGCACGCCGTCGGCGCCGACCTCAAGCGGATGCGGCTCGCCGGGACGACGCGCCGCCAGCATCCTGATCTTCGAAGCGGCGTTGTCGAATTCCGATTGGTTCGTCAGCAGGACGGTGGCGCCGGCGGCAGCCGCTGCCGCGGCAAACTTGCGGGCGGAACTGATGTAGGTGTCGAAATGCGGCACGTCGTTCACGAAATTGAACTCCGTGCCGCCCGAAAACGCGACCGTCAGCGGCCTGCCGTTATCCTTCACGTCGAAGATCATGGAAACCGTGCCCGGCGTATGGCCGGGCATCAGGATCAAGGTAACGCTACGGCCGCCAAGCGTGATCTTTTGGCCGTCCTGCGCGACGATGTCGCGCTTGGGCTTGCCGTTGGGAAAGCGATTGACGGACTGCTCGATCATCTCCCAATCGCCTTCGCCGATGACGATTCGCGAGCCGAAGCGTTCCTGCATCAGCTTGGCGCCGCCCACCTCGCCTGGATGGGCGTGGGAAATGATGACGTATTTCACGCTGGCGGGATCGAAGCCGAGCTTTCTCAAGCCCCCGACGATGACCTCCTCGGCCTCGTATTCGAAGGTCGTGTCGATCAGGATGATGCCGTCAGGCGTCGTGAGCGCCCAGGACGAGCGATCTTTGGTGCCGACGAAATACACGTCATCGAAGACCTTCGCGGGCTCGGTGTACCACTTCTTCCGATCGGGCGGCGGCGGCCCGGGTTTGACGTCCGGCGTCGGGGCATTGCGCGGAGCTACGCAGAGTGCGCCAAGCAAGCCCGGAAAATCGAATCCGGCTGCCCTCTTGGCGGCCGCAAGATGCGCATCGATCGAGTCCGAAGCAGGCTGCCCGCCGGCCGGCGCGAGGCCGAGCGCGGCCGCGATTGCAAACGCGAAGACAACGTGACGTGTCATGAAAGCCTCCCCGGCGCCGGCGCAAAACCGCCGCTGAACGCTACACCATCTGCCGCGCCGGCAAAAGGAGCGTCCGAGACGCGGGCGCTTTGCGGTGGCCCCCGACTCTTGTAGGGGGCGACCCATGTGGTCGCCCATCTGGCGCATCCCACGACGCGGCAACCACAAGGGTCGCTTCGGGTCGCCCCCATTGCCGCTAGCCTACTGAAGAAACCGGCAAGGTCGGGGAAGGGCCATTCATATCCGCGCGGCCCTAGCGTAGTGGCCCCTTGCCCACTGGTACGCCCAGGTGGTGTCACCGCATCGGCAGACAAGCCAAATTATGCTGATTTTATCGATGGTTCCGGTGGTGCCCGCGCCGTCCCGTAGGGAGCGCCAGGCGGCTGCTTTAATCTTTGATAATCCCGCTGGCTCATCAATCGCTTGCCTGCCAACGGCGGCAACGGCGGCACGCCTCGGCTGCGTCTCGGCTGCGTCTAACGAAAGATGAACGCGACGTTTTTGGTGGTCCGTCGGGCCGGTATCTTCCCTGCCGCAACTCCTCGCTCAGGCGCCGCAGATTTGCGTCCCTATCTTTCGTGAAGTGTTCGACCGAGACATGATCCACTCCGGCCGCGCCCTGGTTGGCCGCCACTGCCGCGAAAGCCGCCCTCAGCGTCGTCTCGGATTGGACCTTGTCAATCAGACTGTACCATTTGCCGCCTTTAACCCCCCGTTCGAGGGCAGCCAGCATCCGTGCCGTCCAAACCGTTGGTTCGGTCCACGGCCAGTCGCGGTCAAGCCCCGCCGTCCTTGGGTCCTCTCCGGCGTGGTTAGCCGCCTTAGGCACTCTCGCCGGTGTCTGTCCATCGTGTTCGGTCGTCACGTCTCCACCTTCCTGCACCCCTTCGCTCCCCCGGCATTACCCGGCTTCATCTCTACTATGAGTGCTCTGACTCCTGCGTGGAGGCGCGATCCCGTCGGCCTGTAGCGCTCCTTGGGGAGGGCGGTACCTTGGGATCCTTTCTCCTCTTGCGCCACGCAGGTCTCCTCGCTTCACGTGTTCCATCCCTCCAGAGCCTTCCGTCTCCAACCACCCCGCTGCCCCCATGATCGCTTTAACACCTAACCCCTCAGCGTCATGGGCTTCCTGTTCGCACAGGCAGAGGCTTCGCCTTTGCATCACAGGCTCGCCAGTCAGCGTGGCCGAATCGAGTTTGCTTTCGCTACGGACGGCTCCGTTCGCCTCCCGTTGCTCCCCACCCCGCCTCATGGCGACGCAGTTACGGTTGGCTACAGGCCGGAGTAGGTTTACCTGAAGAGGACTTGCACCTCCTTGAACAGAACGCGCTCGCGAGCGCACGATGCCCGCGACAAGCGCGGGCATGACGGCGCAGAGGCGATTCAGTCCCATCGGACACGCTGTAGGTCGTGCTGGTAGAGCACCGCTTGCAACAAAGAGAGCGTTTGCGTCGCTTTGCCGTGCGCCCAATCAGACAAGCGTCAACTGCTCGTCTTCCTTAGCCGGCAGTTTGCGGCCATAGGTTTTTCGCTTGTGCTTGGCCTCTGCTTTTTTGCCGGCAGAACCGGCTTCAGTTTCGAGAATGCGCTTCAACTCTTCCTTGGTCGGGTATTTTGGCCGTCCCACCAAGAGCAGCGGTTGCGATCGACAGCCAAGGCGAACGCGCTCCTCGGCAATTTTGACATACCGTTCATTGATATCGATGCCGACGAAACGCCTGCCCATGCCCTTCGCCACGGCGCATGTGGTTCCGGTTCCCACGAAAGGATCAAGCACAATCTCGCCGGGGAAATCGCCGATAGCTCCATAAGTATAAAGGCGGATGAGGCGCGCGGGCAGCTTCTCAGGAAACGGGGCCGGATGGTGGCCGCCCCGTTTCACATCCTCAGGGTACATGAACCACACCTGCTGGGTGAGGTCGACCCACTCGGCCCGCGAGAGCGCATTTCCTGCCTTCACGCCGGCGTCGAACTTCGGCGGCTTGCCGGGCTTCACGTACACGTTGATAAATTCGATGGTGTTGTTTTCGATGATGTTGCCCGGATGCGGGTAGCTCCCGAACATCATCTTGGAAGTCTGCTTCTGCCAGATAAAAAGCGCATAGCGCTCAAACTGCGTCTCGGAGATGATCTTTTGTTCCATATCGAAGGCAATATTCTTGAGATGACGCGTATGCTGCCGGATCATTTCCTTCGGAACCGGCATTATCGGCGCGTTGATGCACAGCTTCCCATTTGGACGCAGCACTCTTGCGCATTCGTTCCAGACGGTCTGAATGTCCTCGAGATATGCGCCGTACGATGTCCACGGGCTATTGCTGCCATCGTATTCGACGGCCGTCCAATAGGGCGGCGATGTGATGACAAGATCGACAGAATTGTCGGGAAAATCAGCCATGACGCGCGCAGCGTGGCCGACGAAGATCCGGTCGACGAATTTGTCGATCGCGACCGTGGCTGGTTTTCTCGCTCCTTGCATTTTGGCCTCGCGCGTAGGGTGGATCAGCGTGGCGTAATCCACCATCAGGATCGGCCAAGGCGGAATTACGGATTCACCTGAGACGGCCCCGCAACTACAACATGAACATCTCATAAACCGACTGATGAAACAGCTCCTCGACCTTCATCAATCGCGGCGACAGGCCTTGCGAATGATGGTGGCGCAGGAAATACTCAAGCGCGTGTCGGTTCGGCTCGACACCGTAGGACCAGAAGTCGTCGCCCATCAGCTCGCGCACCGATTTGAGGGTCTCCTCCACGAAGGGCAGCGTCACCTTGGTAGCTGACGTGTCGCTCAACGCCGCGAGCGCAGCGGTCTTTGATTGTTCGAAAGCCTTGAACATTGCGACCGGCAGCCACGGATGCTTGTCCACCAGTGCGCGGCGAATCCCGATCAGATGCATGATCGGGAATATCCTGGTCCGCCGGTACCACTCCTTCGCGGCCGTCACCGGATCGCGAAACAGCCACCCGACATGAGGATGTCCGTGCGCGATGAACGACGGCGGCCGCGGCGCAATGAAGCCGTCGATCTCGCCCGTCTCAAGCAGGCCGGAAATCGTCGTCCCTTCCGGCGCGTTGTCGAGTCGCACGCCTGCCGGAAGTTTCACGGCGATCTTCTCCGGACGCCCAGGCTCCTCGATGCCGCCGCGTATCCAATGGATGTCGGCGGGCTTCACGCCGAAATCATCCTCCAGGATCGCGCGCGCCCAGACATTAGCGGTGAGCTGATATTCCGGCACGCCGACCTTGCGGCCCTTGAGATCGGCAGGCTCTTTGATGCGATCGGTGCGCACGTAGATCGAGGTGTGGCGAAACGCCTTCGATACGAAGGCCGGGACGCCCACATAGGGGCAGTCGCCGAGTGCGGTCTTCACGGTGTAGCTCGACAGCGACAATTCGCAGACGTCGAAATCGACCGAGCGGAAGGCCCGGAAGAAGATCTCTTCCGGCGATAACGTCATAAATATTGGATCGACGCCGTCGATGCGCACCGCGCCTGAGATCAGCGGACGATTACGATCATAGTCGCCGATCGCGACGGAGAGACTGAGGTTGGGCATGAGGGTTCCCGGCTTTTCGGCTTTCACCTTATGAAAGGAAAACGGCGCTTTTGAATTTCGAGTGGGGCAGGAGGTGAAAAGCGGCCAACCCGCGATCACTCGCGGCCTTGATCGCCTGGATGCTCTTTGTCGCGGGCGGCGGCAGCCGGTCAAGGGTCTCGACCGCTTAAGCGGCGATTGGCGCGCGATTAAACGCGCGCCAATCGCCCTTGACCGGCTGCCGCCGCCCTCAAAGACTGCATCCAAGCGATCAAGGCCCTCTCCAAGGCCGCGCGCCCTTAAGGCTTCTGCTGCGGAGAGGCCCCGCTTGCCCAGACCCTCCTGAGCCTAGCCGAAGGAGCTGCCCGCGGAGAAGTAGCGCCAACAACGCACAAAGTTCGCCGCCGTTGCATCCGGGTCACAGCCAGGACCACGCCGTTGTGGTAGGTTGATCACAGGTGCCGATTTATTGGCGCGGTTTATTGCCTTGCAGCAGAGCAGATCATGTTCCTGAATATGGAAATTGCAGCCGACCGCCGTTTTCTTGAGTTCGATGCAGGAGATTGGTCTGTCCTGCTTGGCGGATTTATGTTGGCCGGCCTTCTGGTTTGGCTGATCTGAACACGTGGTCGCGGATTCGGGCTGGCGGCATCATGGTCTCGGTTGCGCCCTTATGTTCTTCGGCGGCAAGGCAGGCTTTTTACGCAAACGGCGTTTCTGACAGGACCTGCGTTACGGCCCTCGCATTATCAATGCGCCGTCCCGCCAAAATCCCTGCAGGAGCAGGCTTGACCAGAGCTGCTTGAGTAGCGCGAGGGTACGCCGCTGATTTCCGGCCAGGGCCCGGTCGGAATAGGACTGTCCCGCCTAGATGCACTCAAACACAGCCTTCTTTTCACCAGTGTCAGAGCGGATCGCGAGGATCCGCGACGAATGTCCATACTTCAAGCAGTGGGCCCGCGCCATCTCGGCGGCCTGCTGGCGCGTAATTCCAGCCATCGGAATGGCCCCACCGATCTCGCTGCCCGCCACTGTCGGCGTCACGCAGCCAGACAGCGCTGACGTCGCCAGCAACCCAAGCAACAAAGTTACAACCCGCCGGATTATCGTCACTTTTTCACCGTGTTGCTGCGAGCAGTGCGGGGGATCGGCAGACTATGAAGAGATGGGGCTTAAGAGAGGCAAAATATTGGCTAAAATATGATTACTGCAATATTGACAAGAAGTTGACAGAAATGTGCGGGGCGCGTCTCACGTCTCGATTCCCTCCAAGCAGCACGGCGGGCAGGTCTTGAAAAATACTGCGGACGGAGTCGACGCAAGCTTGGGGCTAGCTTAGCTACTTTCCGGCGCAAAATTGACATTTGCGGCATTGTGGTCGATGGCGCCGGGCAAGGCAAAACCCGCCGGGGGGTGACCGGCGGGGCGACAAAGTTGATGGTGTCGTGAATATCGTCGCGTCAAGCGTCGCGAAAATGTCGCCGAGCTGGTCGTGCGACGGGGCGCCATCCTTGAACGGCAGGAACCGGCGAAGAAGTTCGATCTTCTTCTCGCCGAACCGTGCGATTTCGACGAAGCTCTCCGCTCCCGCCAGCACTGCGAGCAGGCACAGCAGCCGGACCTCCGCAAGCGGATAGATCGCCTTGCCGGCCTGCCGAGGGTCCGGCAAATCAGCGAAAAAATTCAGAAAAACAAGGGCTTCGCTCAGCGCTTCCGGACCCGAAGAAGGTTCTTGCAATGTCATCTCGACACTCCGGCATGACCAAAGTGCCACTGACAGAATCACACCGCATCAGGCCGCTGAAAGGCTCAAAGTGCACCCCGAGTCACCTTGCCGCACCATTCTTGGTCGACCAATCACGTTCCTGCACTCGAATCATTACGATGATTCAGAACTTCAGCCGTTCGTCACGAACTCCTTCACCCGATTACCCTGGGCCCATAAAGTGCCAGCTTTCCAACGCTGCGATTTTGTTGCACCATGCGCCCCCTCCCTACCCTCCCCTGCAAGCCGGGGAAGGTGGCGAGGGGGGCCTTTGCCCCAGAGCTCACCCCCGAGCGTCCCTTTCGGCGCTCTGCCCCAAGGAAATTAAGGGAGGTTCCATCATGAAGCAGATCTTCGCTGCTGCGATTGCCGGCACAATTTTGTCGCTCGGCGCGACGCTTGCGCTCGCCCAAATGGCCGAACCCGCCAAGGTCGCCGAGACGTCGAAAGGCAAGATCCTGGTCGACGCCAAGGGCATGACGCTCTACACCTGGGATCGCGATACGACGCCCGGCAAATCGGGCTGCAACGGCAATTGCGCCACCAATTGGCCGCCATTGCTGGCGTCGGCCGACGCGAAGGATTCCGGCAACTGGACCGTGATCACGCGGGATGACGGCAAGAAGCAGTGGGCCTACAAGGGCAAGCCGCTCTATTATTGGAAGGATGACAAGAAGGCTGGCGACGCGGAAGGCGACAACCGCAACAACGTCTGGCACGTCGTGGCGCCCTGAGGTCTTAGCGAAGGCGGTGGGAGCGGCGGTCCGGCGCGCTGCGTTGCGCCGGACCGTCTTGCATCGGAATTGGTGTGAGAGTTGGGCATCGAGTCCCACGCCGCGGCTCTATCAAAACAAGCTCAACTGCTCCTTCTCAGGGCGGGGCGGCCTGAAATGTTTGGTCGTCAGCTCAGTCTTGTGCGCATTGAGCCCGAGACGTGAGCAAGCCGTCTCGAAACGCTTACCGATCATCCACGCATAAGGCCCGCCGCCCGTCATGCGTTTGCCAAAAGTCGCGTCGTAGTCCTTGCCGCCGCGGGTCTGGCGAATCAGCGCGAAAACGTGGCGTTCGCGGTCGGGGAAATTGGCCTGCAGCCACTCGCGGAACAGGTCACGCACCTCAAGCGGCAGCCGCAGGAGAACGTAGCCGGCTGCCTCCGCCCCACATGCGGCCGCGGCTTCGAGTATGCGCTCGATCTCCGCGTCGTTGATGGCAGGGACGACGGGCGCCACCATCACGGTGGTCGGAATGCCGGCAGCGCTAAGTGCGCGCAGCGCCTCGAGCCTGCGCGCGGGTGTTGGGGCCCGCGGCTCCATGGTGCGGGCAAGCTTGGCGTCGAGTGAGGTCACAGAAATGCCGACCCGCACCAGCTTGCGGCTCGCCATTCGGGCGAGAATGTCGATGTCGCGGGTGACGAGGCTCGACTTGGTCACGATGCCGACCGGGTGTCCGGCACGCTCCAGCACCTCCAGGATGCGCCGCGTGATTGCGTGTCGCCGCTCGATCGGCTGATAGGGGTCGGTATTGGTGCCGATCGCGATGAGCCGCGGCGTGTAGTTGCGCGCCGACAACTCTCGTTCCAGAAGCTCCGGCGCGTCGGGCTTCATGAAGAGCTTGGATTCGAAATCGAGGCCCGGCGACAGGCCCAGGAACGCGTGTGTTGGCCTGGCGTAGCAGTAGATGCAGCCATGCTCGCAGCCGCGGTAAGGATTGATCGATCGATCGAACGGGATGTCCGGCGAGGTGTTGCGGGCGATGACTCTGCGAGCTGCATCAATGGCGACTTCGGTCTTGAACGGCGGAAGATCCTCAATCGACTGCCAGCCGTCATCGAACGCGACCAGAACGCGCGGTTCAAACCTGCCGGAAACATTCGTCCGCGCACCCCGGCCTCGCCGGCGCGCCGGAGCAACGTCTGTCTCGATAGTTTGGCCGGGGTGGGGCTCGCTGCCCTCCCACATCCCGCTCACAGGCCGGCCCGCCCTACCCTTCCCCGCTTGCGGGGGAGCGTAGGGAGGCGGAGCCGGATCCGGCGGACGGCGGCGAAGTGCAACGTGGGGCGACATAGATTCTTTATAGCGCAGAGTTTTGAACAAAACAAGAACATTTTATGTTCGGGGCTATCGCGCGGCGCAGGATTTGCCGGCATGCCGCTTTTTGGGGCGGCGCGCCCAAAATTTCTTGCCTTCACAGCGCGGCCTGGGGTGCTACAGCGAAGGCCGCGTTCCCATTGCCGATCCGAGACTTACCAGCGGAGCTTGGTCCAAGGCCTATTTTTCAAGTCGACCCCAATGCTCACCGTCGTCATTCCAACATTGAACAGCGAACGCATGCTCGTCGCCACCCTGGCCATGCTCGTGCCCGGCGCCATGAGCGGCGTCGTGCGCGAAGTGACGATCGCGGACGGCGGTTCAACCGATGCGACGCTTGAGATCGCAGAGGCGGCTGGTTGCACGGTGGCGGCCTCATCCGCGCCGCTCGGCTCTCGGCTCAATGCTGCAGCAGCGGCGGCGCGCGCACCATGGCTGATGTTCTTGCGCGCCGGCACCGTGCTCGACGTCACCTGGCTCGAAGAGGCGGCTCGTTTCATCGAGGAAGCTGGGCCGACCGGCACCGAAGCCGCGGTGTTTCGCAGGTCAATACCTGTGCGGTCCCGCTATCCGGTAATCTTTGAGGCGCTGGCTCTGTTGAAGTTCAGATTGTTTGGGCGGGCGCATCCCGACCAGGGCCTCCTGATTGATGGGCGGCTTTACAGGGAGATCGGCGGCCATCGCGAGACAGTGGCCGATCCCGAGGCGGACCTGCTGGCCCGCCTCGGTCGTCGGCGCATCTTGATGCTGCGCAGCGGAGCGCGGAGATGAGGAGAACGAATTAAGTTGACTAAGGCAATAATTCAGTTGAACTCATCAAGTGATTCGGCACATTTGCGGGGCGGATTACGCTGACGCTAATCAGCCTGACGGTATTTTCCGCAACCTTGAGAGATCGATCGATGTCGATCGCCGCTCAGACACCATGAAAACAAAGGCGGGGCGGCGCGCGGGAGACCGGCCCGCTGCGCTGACGCGGCGGCGGCGAGGTAGCTTCGTGCTGTGAGCGGAGCGCCTGTGGCCCGGCTTGCGGCGAGATGAT
>Ga0070734_10006170_pt1 | contig 10188 bp, 4 predicted proteins | sample Coa_R1_8_FD_66444 | JGI IMG/M metagenome (GOLD analysis project Ga0070734, IMG submission 66444) | Surface soil microbial communities from Centralia Pennsylvania, which are recovering from an underground coalmine fire - Coalmine... | ecosystem: Environmental > Terrestrial > Soil > Unclassified ... | reverse complement strand
ACGTGAGCCGGTCGCCCTCGAACGCGACGGCTTCGGCATCCGGTGTGCGCCGCGCCCAGTCCTCGAAGAGATCCTTGACGAGCCGGTCCTGCGGGAACGCGGACGGCGCCTTCGACCAGTTCGAGAGGATCGCGGTGCGCTCTTCCTCGAGGAGCATCGGAAGCCGCGAGACGGGGCTCGCGGGATCGGCGGCGATCGACTCGAGGAGCTTCTCGAAATGGCGGCCGATGCGGACAGCCGTCGCCGGCTCGAACAGCTCGTTGCTGTACTCCCAGGTCGTGTTGAGCCCGTTCGGCCGCTGGCTCATCCCGAGGAGGAGGTCGAACTTCGCCCATCCCTTCTCGTGCACGAGCTCGGTCGCCGTCACGCCCTTGGGCTCGAACTTCGGGCGCTTGCGCTCCCAATCGGGGTTGTGCAGCACCATCATCACCTGGAAGACGGGCGACTGGCTCAGGTCGCGCTCCGGGGTCGTCGCGCGCACGACCATCTCGTACGGCACGTCGGCGTGGGCGAACGCCGCGAGGGTCGTCTCCTTCGCGCGCGCCAGCAGCTCCTCGAACGTCGGCGCGCCCGACAGGTCGATGCGGAGCGCGAGCGGGTTGATGAAGTAGCCGATCATCCCTTCCAGCTCGCTCCGGTTCCGGCCCGCGAACGGTGTGCCGATGACGATGTCGTCCTCGCCCGAGTAGCGGTGGAGGAGGGAGGCGTACGCGGCGAGGAGCACCATGAACAGCGTGCCTCCACCCTGGCGGGCGATCTCCTCGAGCTGCTTCCGCAGCTCCGGCGAGAGCATGCGGCTCGTGTGGTCGCCGACGTACTTCCGAACGGCCGGACGCGGCTTGTCGGTCGGCAGCTCGAGCCGCGACGGGGAACCGCGCAGCACCTGCTTCCAGTGATCGAGCTGCTGGTCGAGAACGCCGCCGTCGAGCCACTTGCGGTGCCACACGGCGTAGTCGGCGTACTGGATCCGCAGCGGCTCGAGTTGCGGATCGCGCCGCTCGATCGCGGCGTCGTACAGCTCGGTCAAGTCGTGGTGGAGGACGGCGCGCGACCAGCCGTCGGTCGCGACGTGATGCATGACGTTGAAGAAGACGTGGTCGTCCGGGCCCATTCGGATCAGGAACGGGCGCAGCGGGCAGTCGACGCGCAGGTCGAACTCGTGCTCCGACTCGCTGTGCAGGAACTCCAGGAGCGCGGTGTCGCGCTCGTCCTCCGGGAGGACGCTGAGGTCGACCTGGCCGAGCGTGACGGAGGCCGAGTCCTTGACGATCTGCATCGGGTGGTCGTCGACGAGGTCGTACGTCGTGCGCAGGATCTCGTGGCGGGCGACAAGACCGTCGAGCGCCTGCTGGAGCGCATCCGTGTCGATGGGGCCGTGGAGCCGGAAGGCCGCGGGCGCGTTGTACGCGACGCCGCCGCCCTCGAGCTGGCTCAGGAGCCAGAGCAGCTCCTGGGAGTACGACAGCGGTACGGGCGAGATGACGTCCCGGCGGGAGATCCGGGCTGCGGCCGCCGAGGCGGCGCGCTGCTCGAGAAGGCGCCGCTCGAGCAACGCCCGTTGTGCGTCGCTGAGATTTGCCAGGCGAGCCTGGACGTCCTGCTCGCGCCCCGACGACGTCACTGCGCCGAGCTTCCTGCCTCTTCGCCCTCCTGGAGCAAGCGGGCGACCTCCTCGTCCGAGAGGTCTTCCAGCTCTGCGAGCAAGCCCTGCGTGTCGAGATCCGAGCTCTCGCCCATCAGCTCGACGACCTGCTGAGACAGGGTCGCGACGGTCGGGAACGTGAATAGCGCGTGGAGCGGCAGATTCACTGCGAAGTCGCTGCGGAGCTGCGCGACGATCTGCGTCGCGAGCAGCGAGTGGCCGCCGAGCGCGAAGAAGTCGTCGTCCACGCCGACCTTCTCGACGCCGAGCACGTCGGCCCAGATCTTCGCCACCGCTTCCTCGGTGGGCGTTCTCGGAGCCGCGTAGGCCGGTCCGGCCGAGGTGGTCGCCGCGCTGTCGGGTGACGGAAGCGAGAGCCGGTCGATCTTGCCGCTCGCCGTGCGCGGGACGGAGTCGATCGGGACGAACGTTGACGGGATCATGAACTCCGGGATCCAGTCGGCAAGGTGCCGGCGCAACTCGTCGACGCTCACGTTCGGCGCGACGACGTACGCGACCAGCCGGTGCTCGCCGCGCGCATCGAGCGGCGCGATGACGATCGCCTCGTCGACGTGCTGGTGGCTCCGCAGGGCGGCCTCGATCTCGGCCGGCTCCACGCGGAAGCCACGGATCTTGACCTGGTCGTCGCCGCGGCCGAGGAACTCGAGCTCGCCCTCGGGCAGACGCCGAACGAGATCGCCGGTCGCGTACATGCGGCCCTCCGCGAAGGGATCGGGCAGGAACCGCTCCTCCGTCAGGTCGGGCCGCCCGATGTACCCGCTCGCGACGCCGGCGCCGGCGATGTGGAGCTGGCCGGCCACGCCTTCGAGCACGCACTTGCCCTTCTCGTCGAGCACGTAGCAGCGCGTGTTCGCGATCGGCCGGCCGATCGGCGCGGTCGCCGTCAGCGGCGTCTGGTCGGACTCCTCGACGATGAAGGTGCAGGAGCCGACTGTCGTCTCGGTCGGCCCGTAGTGGTTGAGGATCCGGCAGCTGCCGAGCTCGCGCACGCGCGTGACGATGTCCCACGACAGCGCCTCGCCGCCCATCACGAGCCAGCGCTTTGGCAGCACGTCCGCGCCGTCGGCGCCCACGAGCAACGCGTTCAGATGCGACGGCGTGATCTTGAGCACGTCGACCGGATGCGCGCGCAGATACGCCGCCGCCGCCGCGGCGTCGGCCGCCGCGCCGGGGCTCACGAGCACGAGCGTCCCGCCGGTGCAGAGTGCAGGGAAGACGGCGGTGTTGCCGAGGTCGGTCGAGATCGCCGTGACCATCCCGAACGCCATCGGCGTCTCGTTCGCGCCGAGGCGGGCGCTGATCGCCTGGACGTAGTTCGCGAGGTTGCCGTGCGTCACGCCTACGCCCTTCGGCGTGCCGGTCGAGCCGGACGTGTAGATCACGTACGCGAGGTTGTCCGCCGTGACCGTGACGTCGGGCGCCGTGGCCGGCTCGCTCTCGAGGCTCTCCCGGTCGCGGTCGAGGCAGACGATCTCGCCCTCGAACTCCGGCAGCCGGTCGAGCAGGCTCTCCTGTGTCACGAGGACGGGCGCCTCGGTCTCGCGCAGCTGGTGCGCGAGGCGTGCGGGCGGATGCTCGAAGTTGACGGCCAGATAAGCCGCTCCCGCCTTGAGGATCCCGAGCAGCGCGACGATCATGTCGGTCGACCGGTCGGTGCAGAGCGCGACGACCGAGCCGGGGCCGGCGCCGGCGCCGCGCAGCCGGTGCGCGAGCTGGTTGGAGCGCGCGTCGAGGTCCGCCCACGTGAGCGCACCCGCCTCGTCCACGACCGCGTCCTTGGACGGCGCAGACGAAGCCGACTGCGCGATCAGCCCGAGGATGCTCTCGTGCGGGAAGTCCATCGCGGTGTCGTTGACGTCGACGGTGAGCCGGCGGACGTCGGCGTCGTCGAGCAGGTCGATCTCTGCGAGGCTCGTTCCGGGCGCCGATGCGATCGAGCTCAACGCGCATTCGACGTGATGCGCCAGCCGCTCGGCCGACGCGTGGTCGATGGCGCTCGGCTCGTACCGGAGCACGGTCGACGCGCCGTCGGTCTCGACGGCAAGCGGGAACAGGGCCGGCGGCGCGAGCTCGAGGGACGACATCGTCACGGTCTCGTCGTGAGTCGGCTCGAACCGCGGCAGCTCGACGAATCCGGCACCGCTCATGTCGCCGTCGACGGGAGCGAAATCCTGCCAGCGTTCCGCGAGCTCCTGGCTGCGAGCGAGCTGCGCCGCGAGATCGCCGGCGGTCAGCTCCGCGGAGAGGTTGGCCCGCAGCGGGAGCGGCCGTGCGAACGCGCCGATCGCCGTCTCGAGCTCGGCGTGGAGGCGGCGCGCAGGCAACGAAGCCACGACCACATCGTCGTTGCCGTTCAGCCGCCAGAGGACGGCCACCCAGGCCGCAAAGACGAGCGAGGCGGGGGAGATGCCGAGCGAGCCGGCGGCCGCGTCGAGGCCGACGGGCGTCTCAACCGGCACCGTCTCGGTCGCGACGGGCGTCACGCGCCGCAGGAACGGAACGCTTGTCGTCGCGCCGGGAGCGGCCTCCGACCAGAACTGTCTTCCGGCCTTGGCGGTCTCGTCGTCGTCGACGGCAAGCTGGTTCTGCCACTCGGAGAAGTCGGCGTACTGCAGCGGCTGCTCCTCCACGGCGCGGCCCGCGTACAGCGCCGCGAGCTCGGCAGCGATCGTCGCGAGCGCCCCGGCGTCGGCGGTCGGCGCGGCGGCGGTCACGACGAGCGTGAGGCGATCGGGCGCCAGCGCGAGGCAGCGCGCCGAAAGCACGGGCCCGTTCTCGTAGTCCCAGCTGCGGCGGCGCTCGGCGCCGGCGGTTTCGTCGACGCGCGCCTGCTGCGCTGCAGGATCGAGCCCGGTCAGATCGGTGACGTCCCAATCGAGCGCCACGGCGTCGCGAACGGCCTGCAGCGGGGTCTTCATCCCCGGCTGCCGCACGTACGTCGTTCGCAGGATCTCGTGCCGCTCGACGAGCTGCGAGAACGCATTGCGCAGACGATCGACGTCGACCGGACCCTCGAGCCCGAGGATGAGCTGGCCCGCATCGGTAGGCCCGTCCGGGCTCATCGCCCAAACGAGCTCCTGCTGCGGGGAGAGCCGGTAGCTGATTGCTTTCTCGTCCTGCATGTCAGGGCCTTTCGTGGTCGACGGTCAGCGCGCGGTCCGGGGGATGGTAGAGCGGTTTTGTCCGGTATCGGCGCGTTGCGGGCCGAGCGCGAGGATCGGCGTCTCCGGGGCGGTCACGACCTTCCGCAGCAGCTGCTCGAAGTCGTCCGCAAGCCGGTCGATGGTCGCCGCGTCGAACAGATCCTCGTCGTACTCGAAGTAGCCGCCCAGCTCGCCGCCCTCGAGCTGGAGCTCGAGGGCGAGGTCGAAGCGCGAGAATCCCATGTCGACGTCGATCGATCCGAGGGTGTCGACGCCGGGAAGGCGCAGAGGCTGGCGCTCCTGGGCGTTGGCGCGGAAGTTGACCTGGAAGATCGGGTTGAAGCTCGGGTCGCGCCGCACGCGCAGGCCCTCGACGAGCTTCTCGAACGGCATCTCCTGGTGGGCCAGGGCGCCCACGGTGCTCGTGCGCACGCGCGTGAGCAGCTCGCGGAAGGTGGGATTGCCGGGCAGGCGGTTCCGCAGGACGAGCGTGTTGGTAAAGAAGCCGATCAGCCCCTCGAGCTCGCGCTCGTTGCGGCCGGCGACGGGCGAGCCCACAACGACGTCGTCCTGCCCGGTGAAGCGGTAGAGCAGCGCGTCGAACGCGGCGAGCAGGAGGATGAACGGCGTGACGCCCTCGCTCCGGGCCAGCGCCGCGACGTCGGCGCCGAGCGCGCCGTCGAACGACACGTAGCGGTGCTTGCCGCGGTGAGCCTGCACCGCCGCGCGCGGGTGGTCCGCCGGAAGGCGGAGGCGCTCGGGTGCGTCCTCGAGCGCGGTGGCCCAGTAGCTCATCAGCTTCTCGAACAGCGGGCCTTGCAGCCGCTGCCGCTGCCAGACCGCATAGTCGGCGTACTGGAGTGGCAACTCCGGCAGCTGCGGCTCGCGACCCTCGACGAAGGCGCCGTAGAGCTCGGCGAGCTCGCGGTTGAGCACGAGGTCCGACGACGCGTCGGACGCGATGTGGTGGATCGACAGGAGCAGGACGTGCTCGGTGGGACCCAGCCGAAAGAGCGTCGGGCGAAGCGTGAGGTCGGTGGAGAGGTCGAAGCCCTGCCGGGCCGCGTCGGTGAGCGAACGCGTCAACTCCGCTTCGCGGCTCCCGGCCGGGACGCCGCTCAGGTCGACGACCGGCAGCTCGAGCGACCAGTCGGCGAGCGGCACCTGGACCGGCTCGCGCTCCTCCACGCGGTACGTCGTCCGCAGGACCTCGTGCCGCTCGACCACCGCGGAGAGCCCGCGGGCGAGCGCGTCGGTGTCGAGATCACCCTGCAGGCGCACCGCGCGCGCCCCGTTCTGCGTCGGCGAGCCGGGCTCCCACTGGTCGAGGAACCACATCCGCTGCTGCGAGAACGACAGCGGCGCCGGACCACTGCCCGTGCGGCGGGGGATCCCGGACGAGGCCGCGCGCTTCCGCAGCGCCTCGCGCAATTCGGCGCGCGCCTCGGGCGACAGGGACCCGACTCGCCGAGCGAGATCTCCGTCGGAGCCTGTCGGTTCTGCGCCCGTATTCATGCCGCGTTCCAGGACAAAAGACGGCTTTCCGCCCACAGTTTGATGCTAGTTCGCCCTCCCAAACGCGCGTACACGACCATCGTGCAGCGTTTGTAGGTACCCCTATCCCATCGGGCAGGTCGCCTGATTCGGCTGCCGTAAGGGCTAGACGTTACGGTGCAGCGGGTGGCGAGGACGGTCTTCATCACGGGGGCGGCGCGCGGCATCGGGCGCGCCACCGCGCTCGCGTTCGCGGACGCGGGCGACAACCTCCTCCTCAGCGACATCTGCGCGCCGATCGAGGGTTGTCCGTATCCGCTCGCGACCCGGGAGGATCTCGACGAGACCGCCGCGCGCTGCCGGGATCGCGGCAGCCGGGTCGCCGTCGCGGTCGCCGACGTGCGGCGGCCGGAGGAGATCGATGCCGCCGTGCGGCAAGGACGCGAGGAGCTCGGGCCTGTCGACGTGCTCGTGAACAACGCCGGCCTCGTCGGTCCCGCCGGCGCGGCGGCCCACGAGCTCAGCGAGGAGGCGTGGTCTGTCGTGGTGGACGTCGACCTGAGCGGCGTGTGGCGGTGCGCCCGCGCCGTGCTCCCGGACATGGTCGCCCGCAGGAGCGGCGTGATCGTGAACATCTCGTCGACCGCGGGGCTCGTCGCCTTTCCGCACTTCGCGAACTACGTCGCGGCCAAGCACGGAGTCATCGGCCTCACGAAGGCGCTCGCGCTCGACTACGCGCCGTACTCGATCCGGGTGAACGCCGTCTGCCCGACCTCCGTGCGGGACGAGCCCGACCTCTCGTCGGGGATGCTCCACGGCGTCGCCGACATGGTCGGTCTCGACCTCGAGGACTACGAGGCGCTCTCGGTTCCGCATCATCCGCTGGGATCGCTCATCGCCGGGGCCGACGTGGCGGCAGCCGTCTCGTGGCTCGCCTCCGACGCGGCGGCGATGATCACCGGCGCCGTCCTGCCGGTCGACGCCGGCTTCACCGCTCGCTAATCCGCGCGCGGACTGACTCATCGTCCAGTGCCGGAGTCGGCGCCCGTTGCGACAATGCGTCTGTGTCCGGACTGCGATCCAGCCTCGGTAGCCGTGCGCGCCGGTCGATTCCGAATTCCGTCTACGTCTCCGCACGCCGGCGCTATTACGACGCACGAAGCCTGGTCGGACTCAACCCAGGCCGCGGCCGCCTCCTGCCGGACTTCATCGTCATCGGCGCGGCGAAGAGCGGAACGACCAGCCTTTACGGCGCCCTGGCCGACCATCCCTTTGTCGTCCCGTGCACGACGAGCGACCCTCACTTCCAGAACACGAAGGAGATCCACTTCTTCTCCAGCGGCTTCCAGCGGGGCGAGGACTGGTACCGGTCGCACTTCCCGCTCGAGAGCGCGCGGCGCGAGTTCGCGGCCGAGCATGGGCGGCCGTTCCTGACGGGGGAGGCGAGCCCCTCGTACATGTCGAGCTTCTGGGCTCCCGGACGGATCCGGCAGCTTCTGCCGGAAGTGAAGTTCCTCGCCGTGCTGCGGAACCCGGTCGACCGCGCGTACTCGCAATTCCAGATGTCGCGTCGGCAGGGCATCGAGCCGCTCGAGAGCTTCGAGGAGGCCACCGCCGCCGAGGAGGAACGGCTCCGGCCGGAGCTCGCGCGCCTCGCGGCCGATCCGCACTACAACAGCCCGGACTTCGGCCGCTGGTCGTATCTCGCCCGCAGCCGCTATGCCGAGCAGTTCGAGCGGTGGCTCGAGCTCTTCCCGCGAGAGCAGTTCCTCGCGTTCAGCGCGGAAGACCTCCTCGGCGATCCCACGAACACGCTCGACGTCGTCCACGATTTCCTCGGCCTCCCGGCTCACCGCCACGAGGCGCCGCCGCGGCTCCACACGGGCGGGGACTACGACCCGCTGGCGCCGGACGCGCGCGCCCGCCTGGCCGAGTACTTCCGTCCGCACAACGAGCGGCTGTACGAGCTGATCGGGATCGACTTCGGCTGGGAGCGCGAGACCGCTCCGGCCGCGGTCTAGTCGCGGCGCCGGGACCGGAGGATCGGTCGCGCCTGCGGGGCCGTCGCGCGCGGCGAGACGAGATCGTCGCGCAGCTGGAACTCGAGCAGCCGCGCCGAGGGACGATCGAGAGCCTGGCCGAGAAGCTCGACGAAACCCTCGGCGAGCCGCTCGATTGTCTCGCGTTCGAACAGGTTGGTGTCGTAATTGAACTCCGCCAGGACGCCCTCGTTGTGGACGTGTAGCTCGAGGGCGAGATCGAACCGCGCGAGCCCGACATCGACGGGCATGCGCCGCGTGTTCGTCCCGGCGAGCTCGAGGCTCGGGCTCGGGTCGACGCGGACGCGGAAGTTGACCTGGAAGAGCGGATTCACCCCGGTCTCGCGTGGCGGCCGCACTGCGTCGACGATCCCCTCGAACGTGAGCTCCTGGTGATCGAGCAGCTCGGCCGCAGTCTCGCGGACGCGCGCGAGTAGCTCCTGGAAGGTCGGGTTCCCGGCCAGCCGTGCGCGCACGACGAGCGTGTTGGCGAAGTACCCGACCAGCCGCTGGAAGTCGGGCTGGCCCCGGTTCGCGAACGGCCCTCCGAGGAGGATGTCGTCCTGCCCGGTGAGGCGGTAGAGCAGCGTCGCGAAGACCGCGAGCAGGAGCATGTACGGCGTCACGTTCTCGTCATGGCAGGCGGACGTGATCGTCTCCGCGACCTCGGGGCCGAGCAGGACTTCGTGCACCGCGCCCTCGAAGCGCTGCACTCTCGGCCGCGGGCGGTCGGTGGGGAGCGGCAGGGACGTCGGCGCGCCGGCGAGCGCCGAGCGCCAGAAGAGCTTCTCGTCCTCCAGCGTCTGCCCCTGTAGGCGCTCCCGCTGCCAGACGGCGAAGTCCTTGTACTGAAGCGGTACGTCGGGTAGCTCGGGCGTCCGGCCGGCGACGGCGGCGGCATAGAGCTCGGCGATGTCGTGGAACATGATCTCGACCGACCAGGCGTCGACTGCGATGTGGTGCGTCTGGAGGAGCAGGACGTGCTCCTCGTCGGCGAGCCGGAAGAGCGTCGGCCGTAGCAGCAGGTCACGCTCGAGCGCGAAGGGCAGCCGCGTGTGCTCGCGCAGGAGGCGTGGGAGATCGTCGCGGGACGCGAGATCGACGACCGGGAGCTCGAGGCGCCAGTCGTCGAGCACGACCTGCTCGGCGACGCCGTCCTGCCAGACGAGCGCGGTGCGCAGGGCTTCGTGCCGCTCGACGAGCCGGGCGAGCGCCTGCTCGAGGGCGTCGTGCCGGAGCGGCCCGGAGATCTCGACTGCGAGGCCGGCGTTGTAGACGGGGCTGCCGCGGTCGAGCTGGTCGAAGAAGAGAAGCTGCTGCTGGTTGGCCGACAGCGGGTAGCGGAGGCGGTCAGGAGCGGCCTCCTCCTCCCGCTGCGCGACCGGCTCCGCCGGTGCCGCCGGTGGCTGCGCATTCCCCACGAGCTCATCGACGTGCGCCGCGAAGGCGCCGAGCGTGGGGTGGTCGAAGATCGAACGGACGGAAGGCTTGATCCCGAACCGCTCCCGCACCTCCGCGACCATCCGGGCCGCGAGGAGCGAGTGCCCGCCCAGGGTGAAGAAGCTCGCGTCGCGGCCCACGTCGGCGATGCCGAGCACCTGGCACCAGATCTCGGCGAGCCGTGTCTCGGTCTCGCTCGCGGGCGCGGCGCCGTCGTCACCACCGGCGCTTGCGTCCCATACGGGCGCTGGCAGCGCGCGCACGTCGAGCTTCCCGTTCGGCGTGAGCGGGAAGGCGTCGATGAGGACGAACGCCGCGGGGACCATGTAGCCGGGGAGCTTCTCCTCGAGGCTGCCGAGGATCTCGGTGCGCAGCGACTCCGGATCGCGACCTCGAGCGGACGCCGCCG
>Ga0070734_10006169_pt1 | contig 10188 bp, 9 predicted proteins | sample Coa_R1_8_FD_66444 | JGI IMG/M metagenome (GOLD analysis project Ga0070734, IMG submission 66444) | Surface soil microbial communities from Centralia Pennsylvania, which are recovering from an underground coalmine fire - Coalmine... | ecosystem: Environmental > Terrestrial > Soil > Unclassified ... | reverse complement strand
GCTCAATGGTGGCGGCATCGCCGCCTGTGAACGTGGTGTTGACGATGATCTGTGGAGGAACAATCTGCGGGAACTGCGCCAACGGCAGCTTGCCCATTGAAACCAGTCCCGCCAGCACCGTGACAATGGAAATCACCATTGCCACAATTGGACGGTTCACAAAAAATTTAGCCATTGGACGCCTGCCCTTCTGCTATCTGTTACAGGTTTGCTGTTTTGGGGGTTACAAGGGTGCCGTCTTTGACCTTTTGCAGACCTTCCACAACCACCCGCTCCTGAGGTTTCAATCCATCTTGAATGATCATCATCTTGCCAATGTTTGGCCCCACCTTCACCGGACGCATGGTAACTTTGTTGTCTGGGCCCACGACTGCCAGCTGATAACTGCCCTGCAACTCAGTAACGGCGCGTTGCGGAACCAGCAAGGCTGCTTTTTGTGTTCCCATTTCCGCCAGTACGCGGCCAAACTGTCCCGGACGAAGAAGGTTATTGGGGTTGGGGAAAGAGCCTACAACCCGTATGGTGCCGGTGTTTGCATCTACCTGGCGGTCGGCCAGCAGGAATGAACCTTCATGCGGGAATGTGGTGCCGTCAGATAACACCAGCTTCAGCTTTACGCCTTTCCACGCATCTTTTTCAGCGCCATTCTTGCCGACGCTTTGCGTCAGCATGTATTGCTGCTCGCTGATGGAAAAAAAGGCCTTGATCGGATTGACCTGTGAGATTGAGGTCAGCACTGTGGTGGGACTCACAAGATTGCCGATCTGTGTCTGCGCGATGCCGGCAATGCCATCAATCAATGACGTGACTTTGGTGAACCCTACGTTGAGTTCCGCCTGCTCGATATTTGCTTTCGCAATCTCTACCGCGGCCTTGGCTCCCAACTCTGCCTGGACATCATTATCAAGCTGGCTCTGTGCAATGGCGCGGGCTTCAGCCAGCGGTGTATCGCGCTTTACATCCTGCTGCGCCTTACCGAGCGCGGCTTGCGCCTGCGCCAGCTGTCCTTTGGCTTCGTTCAATGCGGCTACAAACGGCCTCTCATCGATCTCGAAAAGCACCTGGCCTTTGTGGACGAATGAGCCCTCTTTGTAATTCTGTTTTGTAAGATAGCCTGAAACCCGGGGCTGAATCTGTGCATTCACAAAGCCATCCAGCGTAGCGGTCCATTCGCTTTGGATAGGCACATCCTTCTGGATCACTTCTGCCACGTCCACTTCAGGCGGCTTGGGCGGCGGGCCAGAAGCTTTGGCGCCACCGCATCCGGCAAGGGCCAAGGCCATCGCCAGAACTAAGCTGGCGGTCATCCATAAACTCGCACGTTGAATGTTCAAACTGGAAACAGCCGGTTGCATCTTGATGGTCCTCTCTTTTCAACTGCGCTTTTCAACTTGCGGTTGTGCGAAGCGCCGCATCAATAAACTCAATCAAAAAATCAGCGTCCTGCCGAGCTGTGGTAGTTGGAGTTGTTGAGAGCCTGCGTTGTAATGCTCCAGTGGTTAAATCCGCCACGGTCCATGCCATGATCTCCGCCGGCCAGGGGTGTATCTGTTTCTCTGCAATGGCGCTCTCAATTGCTACCGTAAGCTGGCGCACGGGTTCGCGCAGCCATTCCCGCGCTTTGGCCTTGCTCAACACCGGCGACCCTGAAGGCTCTATATACATGATCCGGAAGAAGTCACGGCGTTCTTCGCAGTATTTGAATCTCGCGTCGACGTAGGCTGAGATCTTTTCCCGCGCCGTCTTGGCCGATGCGATCTTTTCCAGCGTGAGCGCACGTAAGGCGTCCAGGTCATTCTCCAGGACGGCGTTATAAATCTGTTCTTTTGACTCGAAATAAACGTAAATAGTGCCTTTGGCCAGAGCGGCCAGAGCAGCAATCTCATCTACCGTTGCAGCGATATAGCCCTTTTCGGCGAAAACTTTTCTGGCGGCAGTAATGATTTCCGATTGACGGAATTCCGAGACTACCTGTTTTTTCGTCTTTATGGATTGCGCCAGCTCTGGCATAAGTGACCTGATAGTATAAAAAAATGACTACGCGGTCAACAAATAATACTTACCAGCCAACTGTCTTCTCCCGCAGACGCTATTGTGAGTTTCCCAGTGGGTACCATTCGTGAAATACAACCTGACAAAGCGTCAATATCCCGATTCATTCACTTGGATTCTCTGCCCACAAGCTGCAACTGCCTAAAGCCCATTCGATGGCCTTCACTGCATCCTGACACATCAAATTGGCCGCCTGATGTACGCCTCTTTTTGTGTTGCAGCTAGTTGCAAACCATTTGCAACAGAAATTGAACGCTGCTCCTTGACACCGAATTGAAAATGAATTTCAATTTCATTTCGATACACGTAGATGCAATCGAGTTGCAAGAAGGAGATACCGTGCTTCGCCGCTTCTGGCTTATCGTTCCGTTCTTTGCCTTGATCGTTCTCTTCTTCCCGTCGCGGGCCGCGGCCCAGGAGAACCCTTACATTGTGGCTTACGACCATTACATGGAAGAACCCGGAAGCCTTGAGGTTGAATATTTTTCAACCTTTGGCACGCAGCGAGGCGGCAATGATTTCCATGCTTTCTGGACTGAATTTGAATATGGCGCCACAGCCTGGTGGACCACAGAGTTCTACCTTGCCGGCCAGACTACTTTTAACGACAGCACCCTTTTCACCGGCTGGCGCTGGGAGAATCGCTTTCGTTTGCTGAAGAATGAACACATCATCAACCCGGTGCTCTATATCGAATATGAGAACACTTGGGCCGATAAAATTCTGAAAGAAATCGAAGGCCACGATGTGGAGTCAGATTTTGATGAAAGCAATGCGGTGCTCCGGCAGGAACACGATCACGAATTGGAGTTGAAGCTGTTGCTCTCCAGCTACTACAAGGGCTGGAACTTTGTAGAAAACAGCCTGGCGGTAAAGAACCTTTCGAATGAGCCGTGGGAGTTTGGCTATGCGCTGGGAGCCAGTCGTCCGCTGGCGCTCAAGGGTTCTGCCACTCCATGCAATTTCTGCAAGCAGAACATAATTGTGGGAGCGGAAATGTACGGCGGCCTGGGCGATCGCTACAGCTTTGGCCTGCATGAAACCTCCCACTATTTCGCGCCTGTCGCTGCATGGAACATGCCATCTGGATGGACAGTACGCATCTCTCCCGGATTTGGGCTCAATGACAACAGCCATATTTTTCTTTTGCGCTGGGGGCTTGCGCACGAATTCCCCAACTTCGGCCCCGCCGTCGCCCGTTTCTTCGGAGCTCACAAATGAAAACAAGATTATTTATTTCCCTGTTAAGCGCGAGTGCCATCCTTCTTGGCGCATCCATCAGTTTTGCCCAGCATGATAATGCGAAGGATGCGCAGCAGGCGGCGGCAAAATATATCGGCCGTCCGAATGAGATGGCCAAAGCTCCTGAGAAATATCGCTCCAAAACCAATCCCATGAATAGCGATCCGACCGCGCCTGTGGCCGGTAAGATTTTATTCAAGGAACATTGTGCAACATGCCACGGCAAGGACGCGGATGGCACACGGCGCGGCCCGAGCATGATGAGAGACAGAGTACAAACCGCCACCCCAGGCGCAATTTTCTGGGTGGTGACAAATGGAATTGTTTGCCACGGCATGCCCGTTTGGTCCAAGCTGCCCGAACCAGAACGCTGGCAGATTGTGAGCTACATCAAATCCCTTGGATCGTCTACCGTGGCACCCGACCCATCCCGGCCGCAGGCTTCTATTGTGGCGCCTCGTTAAGAGAATCATCGCCAGGCATACGCAGCCACTTGTTGTACATTTTTCTAGGGGGCTATGTACGCCGCTTGTTACGTTGAATATGCTTGAATCCAGTTGCAACATACTTGCAGATACCCGGAGTTCCAATTTCGACTATAAAAAAAGCCCCAGGAAAATCCTGAGGCTTTTGGCTTTCTGATGCCGTCCGCTCGATTATCGTTTCGGCGGCGCGACTGGTGAAGGACTTGCTACCGGAGCTTTTGTTCCAGCGGCAACCGGCGGCTCCAAGTGCGCCGGATGCGTTGGCACAGGACCTTTGAACGCGGTAAAAGGCGTGAAGAAGTCCAGGTTCAGATTCGTACGAACACGGTCAGCTGCGGCCTTGGTGGTGGTCGCAACGTATTGCTGATGCATGTCACGGAGAAGTTCAGTGCGGACTGAATCCAGGCTGGGCGTGTCATGAGTGCGAAGCCGATAAATGGTGAAGCCAGCTGGCTCTTCTAACACTTTGGTGACCTCGCCGGGCTTCATCGCGAAGAGTTGAGCTTCAATGCCTGGAGGCAGGGTCCCACGTCGACGCGATCCTAAATCGGTATTCGGAGGAGCAGGCAGTGCGAGCGCTTTGTAGACGTCCGCCTGCAAAATGGTCATATCCTCACCTTTGACCGCGCGCTCCCGAATCTGGTTCGCCAGGTCAGTCACTTTTTTGGCAGCCTCAGCGGGCGTAGCGGCAACCGGGTGTGCCCGGGTTACGCGAGGAATGATGACTCTCTCAGCCCTGATCTGCTCAAACTTAGAGCTATTCTGCTTGTAAAAGGCCTCAACATCCTCCTGGGACGGATTGTTGGCTTTATCTTCCAGCACATACCGATATGCTTCCGCCAGCGTGCGGATACGCACAATCTTCATCAGTTCGATGAACTGCGGATCTTTCTCCAAACCTGCTTTCTCGGCCGCATCGGCAAGCGCAAGGAGTTGAATGTAACTTTCCGCGAAGTTGCGCTGCGTTGCCGTGGTAGGCATCGGCGTGTGAACGGAAGCGACCATGGCATTGAACTGACTCTTGGTAATCTTGGTAACGCAGGGAGTCTGCGTGACAGTGCCATCGCTCAAAGGGGAGCAAATACCCTGAATTTCAACCACCACGGTATCTGGGCCAACGTTTTCAGGATGAAATACCTGCCGGGGCGCCGGCGCAACAGGAGCAGCCGACGACGTTTGTGGCGGGGCTGCCTGCGCCATAGCGGAGGCACACGCCAACATACAAGTTAAGAATAAGCGGAACATGAAACAGACCTTCCTCAACTGAATTATGGTAAAAGCTTGAGTGGGGGAATTGAGCTATGATAGCAACTTCTGATACATTTGGGGCACTTTTTATCAAACTACCTGCCTGTAATCCAGTCAAACGCGATCCTTTCGTGCTGATTTGGGGGCGAATTGAGATGTTCATTCATGCGCACACTTCTTGCAGTATTTCTATTTTGTAATCTTGCGATTGCCCAACAAAGCGTGCGGACGGTTTATCTGGTCCGGCATGCTGAAAAGACCTCCACGGCAGCCGATGCCACGCTGAGCCCGGCCGGAATCAAACGAGCGGATTGCCTGGCCAGCACGCTGAAAGACGCGGGCATCAAGCAAATCTACGTAACGGAAGCAAAGCGCACGCAACAGACCGCTGATCCGCTGGCCAAACAGCTAAAGATTACGCCAAAGATTATGCCTGCGGCAGATCCTGTGAACCTGGTGCGTGATCTGTTTTATATGGGTGGCGGCAACACTCTGGTGGTCGGCCACAGCAATACTTTGCCGGTGGTGATTGCGCGCATGAAAGCGGGAACAATCCCGCCGATCGGCGAAAACGATTATGACAAGCTGTTTGTGGTCACGACCATGGAAGGGTCAGCCACGCCAGTGATAACTCTCCACTACTGTATAAGCAGCGGATCGGCCGCAGCGGCTCCCAGTGCCAGTCCATCTCCAGCAAAACCCGCAGCCAAGAAAACACCTGCAAAGAAATAGCAAACTTTTTCAGGGTGCAAGTTCGATGAGACGTCTGGGAACGAGTAAACATGCTGGTTTTCAGCGTCCTACGTGGATTCTTAAGGATTTTAATCCAGCGCCAATGACTCTCTAATTGTTAGAGCCCTATTATCTGGCATGCGGTCACGCTTGCCTGCAGGGTAATAGCCCGCGCGCAAGCTAGCGGAGCATTGTGCCTGTGCGATTCCGGTTTCTCCCGTCATGCACACTTTGTCAGCTCCAAATACTACGGATGAAGGCCTGTCTAACTGAAACGTACCCCGGGGCAAAGCCCATGGGGACAGGAAGGTCTTAAATCATGACACGCTCTACCTGTTCTGCGGTTGCCGAGCTAGGCAAGCGCCGCGGGAGCAATGTTGCAGCCCGCGTTTGCATCTGCTTGACAGTACTCTTGGTGCTCGCAGCAGTCTCCGCGAGCGCTCAATCCACCGCGGTTCCGCCGACAAGCGCGATTCAGATTCTTGGAATCAGCCCGACGACGCCCGCACCTTCTAATCCCCCAACGGCACCTGTGGGTGGAATCATACTTTACGGCAGCTTGATCAGCCCAATTACCAATCAACCGGTACGCCATCTTTGGATCGGTGATTCAAACTTCGGCATGTGCCGCATTGATCCTGATATTGATTCGGGTATGGCGGCAATCGCATTGAATCCGACCGCGCCTTCGCCATTTACCGTCACGATTTCGACTTGTCCGTTCAAGCTGAACGGCCTTTCGGTGACCGGCGGTCCCATGGCTTTTGACCCCCAGACGAACTTTATTTACCTGACGGACGAACAGACGAACTCTCAAGGCATCTTCCGCCTCGGCTATCTGCCCACCGGCGATAGCGGCCAGGGCCTATTGGATTTCAACAACGTTCTACCTTTGGCTGGCAACATCACTGGCAGCCGTTTTTCTGGTGGCACCACCGGATGCGCATTCCCTGACGACAGCACGGAAACCATTCTGGCGCCGGATGGTGTAACACCGATAGCAGTTCCAATGGGCACGCCGAACGGCCTTGCGCTTGGACCCGACGGCAATTTGTACATTGGCTTCAAGAAGCAAGGCGGCATTATCCGTATTAACAGTCCCGCTACTGCAACATCGGCTGGCTTTGGTACTTGCGCTGACCTCGTCCAGCTTGTCGCCCAAACAACGGGTGGCGGCGGTAATGGTCTGGTTTTCATCGGCCACGATCTGTGGCAAGCGGGTGAAGCCGGACCGACTGTAATCAAGGACGCTGATACAACTTGCCAGGCGTTGCCTCCATCGATTAAGCCGACGGTTCAGCACGCAACATGTCCCAACCTCACTCCCACAACGGCTGCGCTGGTTGCACTTACACCAACTGCGGTTTATGGCGACCAAACGTACCCCTATCTCAACGGTAATAACCTTTATATGGGTGACTTGACCGATGACATGTGGGCTGGAAACGTCTCAGGCGACCCCATTCTCGCCGAAGACGCCCTGCCGGTTGTGGTGCAAGATCCATATGAACCTGCGGGAGCCTTTGTTTTCAATGGCAGTCCATCAGTTGGCGTGAATGCCGTGGTGGCTGATACAACCGATGCAGCAAACGTGGTCGCTTACTCTGGTGACGATCCTTCGCTCGCTGCCCTTCTTGCTCAGGGACGCTGGTGGCAGGTTTCTCAGAACCCATCATCACCCTTAACTGTACCGTTTGCTCCGACCATTGTCCGCGCTTCTGCAGTGGGCAATACCGTTACAGTTAGCTGGAGCCCGGCACAAAGCGGACTACCGGTAACCTCATACACCGTGCATGCCGTAACAGGTGCGGTTGCTGACCAAACAGTTACACCCGTTGCGGGTGGAACTTTCCCGCCGAACTTCCTGGTAATTCCTGGACTGGCGAATGGCTCTTACACGTTTGAAGTCGCAGCCAATAATGGACAGGGTAACGGCCCATTTTCCGCGCCCAGCACAGCAGTAACGCTGCCCACGGTTGTTAAGCCGGGTATCCCAACCAACATCAGTGCAACCGCTGGCGACTCGGTAGCCTTTGTTAACTTTGCACCGCCGCCGAACGCAGCTATCCAGGGAATCACTGGATACTTGATCACTTCAACGCCAGGTGGCTTCACCACAACCGCTGCGGCAAATGCCACCACCGGAACTGTTACTGGTCTGAGCGATGGCACGACCTATACGTTTGTTGTCCAGGCAGTTAACGCGGGCGGAGCCGGTATGCAATCCACGCCGTCCAACCCGGTAACTCCGGCTGCATCTCCCATAGGCGCGATTAAAATTGCGCTTGCTGGCCCAACCTCGGTGCCTGCGGTACCGGTGATGTCGACTTTCACTGCTACGTTAACCAACACCACACCAAACGCAGCTACCGGTTTGACATTGACCTACAACCTGACAACAACTGACGGAGCAGCAGTCCTGCTCGGCCAGCCCGGATTAGGAAGCTGCACCACAACATCCACCATCCAGGTTAACTGCACCCTTGGCTCATTGGCTGCCGGTGCCTCAGTAAACGTGAACTTCCTGGTGCAGATCAAGGCGAACCCGATCAGCGCCACGGCAACCTTCGCCGGCACTGCAACTCCAGCAGGCGGATCCGCCACAGCTGTAACGGCAACTACTCCTGTTCTGACCACGGCAACGCCTGGTGCGCCGCCGACGGGCAACCCTGGACCGACGGTCCCTGTAACTGTGACCGCCAATTCCGCTAAACCCACGATGAATTCGGGTACCACAACCACCCACACATTCGTGGCCACCAACACGAATTCAGTCCTTGCAAATAACCTGAGCTTTATCATTTCTGAACCAGCTCAGCTCACAATCACAGGCGTAACCGCTGTTTCCAGCGCTCCTGCAACCGATCCGGTTGCTTGCGGCGCCCCGGTAGCGGCAACCTTGAATGGCCAGCCGGTAAACAACATTACCTGCACCATTGCATCCCTGGGTGGAAACCTGAAAAACGGCAACAAACCGACAACGGCCCAAACAATCACGATTACTGTGAACGTAGCGGCCTCGGCGACGAAGCTGACAAAACCGGTCAACTTCGCAGTTTCCTCGGTTGTTGTGTTTGACGGCATCGACTCCTTGAACCCGGCTGCTAACTTCACCCAGACGGTGAAGTAAGAAAACTGAAACCGCCAGGGCATTTGATTGTTACCCTGGCGGTTCATTTAACCTGGTTCATTGTTGTGTTTTTGTGATTGATTCATAAATTTACAGGCACGCTTCCAAGCGTGCCTGTTTTTTTTGCTTGCCGTAACTGGCTTTATATAGTTAAGCCACTAGTTCACAATACAAAACAATAAAAAATAACTGTACAAAATCTGGTTTTATAGTATTCTCTGCTCAACCCCCTCTTTCTCATTGTCACTCGATTCACCTTGCGTGTGACAACAAGGAAGGCAATCCTTCCGGTAGTACCCAGCAGTCACAAAAACAAATCATCGAGCCTGTTTCCGGATAGAGAGCTGTCTTCAATTTTGCTGAGATCCCCACGTGTCCCCTGGGGATCAGAAGGATGCATTTTGAGCACAACAGGCCGTACCCAGTACTTCCAGTCGCTGAGAGCCATTTTGGCGTCAGCAGTTATTTTCTTTACTCTAACCGGCGCAACAGCCAGTGGACAGACGACTATCAGTCCGACAACTTCAACCATACAATTGGCAGGCACACCGAATCCGCAGAGTCCCATCACGAATCCTTCGGGCGGAGTAATTCTTTACGGCACAGCTATCAACCCAGCAACCAATCTTCCCGTGCGTCACCTTTGGGTAGCGGACGCCTCTCTGGGCATCTGCCGTGTCGATCCTGATCTGGATTCACCCGGTCCCTATGCGATCAACGCCAATGCATGTCCATTGAGTGGAGTTTCCGGGCTCAACGGTGGCGCTATGGCTTTTGATTCTGCCAACAATCTTATTTATCTGGTTGACGCGCAAGCAAAGAACTCCCTGGGTGCGCTACGCGTGAACTACCAACCAGGGGCCGATAGCGGCAACGGTTCATTGGATCCACAAGCCATATTTTCACTGGGCGGCGCGCCTGCAGGAAGTCTTTTTGCTGGCGGCCAAACTGGATGCGCCTTCCCGGGCAATCCTGGATCGCCTAATTCGGTTGCTATTGATCCACTGGGCAACGTGTGGGTTGGATTTAGCAAGAGTTCTGTGATCGCCCGATTCAATTCTCCGGCCGCTGCCACGTCAAACAATTTTGGAACGTGCGCACAATTTGTGCAGCAGGCCGCGACCGTCGCCGGCAATCACGCTGGCTCAGGACTGGCTTTTGTTGGCCACGATCTCTGGGGCGCGACGCTGGAGATTATGTTCGTGATCAAAAATGCTGACACGGTCTGCCTGGTAGGACAGAACCCGGCTTGCGGTTCGGCCAATGGAACAGCCCAGATCACACTCGGAAGCCTGTTGG
>Ga0070734_10006168_pt1 | contig 10189 bp, 9 predicted proteins | sample Coa_R1_8_FD_66444 | JGI IMG/M metagenome (GOLD analysis project Ga0070734, IMG submission 66444) | Surface soil microbial communities from Centralia Pennsylvania, which are recovering from an underground coalmine fire - Coalmine... | ecosystem: Environmental > Terrestrial > Soil > Unclassified ... | reverse complement strand
GACCGTCCGGCGGTCGCGCAGCGCGCAATTGACGGCGCGCAACGTGTCCTCCCGCGCCGAGCGCGGCGTGTGGATGCGCTCCGAGATCGCGCCGACGGAGCGCACCAGCTCGGCCTGATCGATATGAAAATTCGATTTCACCGCCCCGGTCGGCACATCTCCGGCGAGCACCAGCAATGGCGTCCGACTCTTCGCCGCCTCCGCAATCCCGGTGATCGCATTGGTCAAACCGGGTCCAGAATGCACGCTGACCAGCGTCAGCTCGCCGGTCGCCTTCGCATAGGCATCCGCCATGCTGGCGGCGTTGCCTTCATGGCGCGCCGAGATCAGTTCGACGCCGGCGCCGACCAGCGCATGCGATATCTTGAAGTTGGCGGTGCCGAGCAAGCCGAAGCAGCGCCGCGCCCCATAGCCCGCGATATCCCTGGCGATGGCGGCCGCCACCGTGCGATCGTTCCCCATTGCGTTGCCCCTTACTGAAGCGTCGCGCGCATCCGCGCCGGCATGTAATGGAGAACGCGTCGCTCCGCCAGGATGACGGCGACGTAGGCGACGCTGCCGACCAGTGTCAGCATCAGGATCGAGACGAACACCATCGGGGTGTTGGCCTGGCCCTCACCGAAGCTCAGCAGGTAGCCGAGGCCCGCGTTTCCGCCGACAAGCTCGCCCACCACGACGCCGACCACGGCGAGCGTCGAACCGATGCGCAGCCCGGCAAACATCGGCGGCAGCGAACTCGGGAACTCGACCTTCCAGAAGATCTGCGCCCGCGTCGCCTTGAACGCGCGGGCGAGGTTGACGAGATCGGGGTCGACCGTGCGCACCGCCGTCAGCACGTTGACCATGACGGGGAAAAACACGATGAGGACGGCGACGAGGATTTTCGGATAGACCGTGAAGCCCATCCACAGAATGAACAATGGCGCGAACGCGACCTTGGGGGCGATCTGCAGCGCCAGAATATAGGGCGACAAGGCGACTTCGGCGGTCGGCGACATGCCGAGGAGATAGCCGAATATCGCGCCCATCAGGCTGCCGATGAGGAAGCCCGCCAGCACTTCGCCTGCCGTGACGCCGGTGTGCAGCAGCAGGTGGTTGACCTGCCACATCCGCAGCGCCTCATCCGCCACCATCGAGAGCGGCGGAACGATGAAAGTAGGTATGCCGAGCCAGCCCGGCCCCCATTGCCAGGCCACCAGAAAGACGACGAGCAGGGACGCGCTTGCAGCCGCTCCCCGGCGCACGAGTACGTTGGCCGGCGCGAGGGTCATACTGAGTCCTGGCCGGCCGCGCGAGGGGCGCTGCGATCTGCAGTCGAACCGATGTCGAGGCGGTCCATCAGCCGCGCCACATAGCCTTGGACCTTTGCGTCCTGACGGCGCGCGAGCGGATTGTCTCGTTCCGGCAAAGCGATCTCGATCTCGTCGATGATGCGGCCGGGCCGCCGGCTCATCACCAGAACCCGGTCGGACAGCGTCACCGCTTCCAGGAGATCGTGCGTGATGAGCAGGGCGGTCTTGCGTTCGCGCTGCAGTGTCAGGGCGAGATCGCGTTGCAGCACCATGCGGGTCTGCGCGTCGACAGCGGAGAACGGCTCGTCGAGCAGCAGCACCGATGGATCAACCGCCAGCGTTCGCGCAAGCGCCGCCCGCTGCCGCATACCGCCCGACAATTGGTACGGGTAGTGGCCGGCAAACTCGGTGAGGTTGAAGGCCGCGAGCAGCGCCTGCGCCCGCGCGCGGCGCTCGTCCCGCGCGACCCCCTGGATCTCCGCACCGAACAGCACGTTCTCCATGACGGTGCGCCACGGCAGCAGCAGGTCCTTTTGCAGCATGATGGCGACGTGGGCGTTCGGCCCGGTAACGCGCTCGCCATCCACGAAGGCGGCGCCTGCGCTCGGGGCGAGGAGACCGGCTCCGATGTTGAGCAGCGTGCTCTTGCCGCAGCCGCTCGGGCCGATCAGCGATACGATCTCGCGGTCGCGCATCGAAAAGCTCACCTCGCTGACGGCCGTGAATGCTTTCTGGCCGCCGCCCGCAAACTGCATCGTTACATCGCGGTATTCAAGGCGAACTGTAGGGGGCATCTGATCGGGCTCGAAGGGTGTTCCGCCGGCATAGTTGGCAAGTCGCGGCGTTTGGCGACGCGGTCGAAAGGAGTATAGTGCAGTTGCCGAGAAACCCGGTAGGCCGTCGGAAGCGGCCGGTAATACTCCGTTCCGAACGATCGCGCTCATGAGAGACTCGAACATGTCTGCACAGAATACGGCCGCGCTTGCGACGGCCTTGCCATCCCGGCGCCAGGCGCTGTTTGGCGCCGCCGCCGCAACGTTCGGACTGTCCGGCTTCGGGCTGCTGACCGCGATGCCGCTGCATGCCGCCGAGAGCGTCACCTATCTGTTTCCGGCGCCGCCGGTGCTGCCTGCCTTCGGGCCGATTCAGCTGGCGAAAGGCAAGGGCTATTTCGCCGACGGCGGCCTCGACGTGAATTTCGCGGTCGGGCGCGGCGGCGTCGACGTGGCAAAGCAGGTTGGCGCCGGCAATGCTCCCATCGGCGGGATCGTGGCCGATGGTCCGATCATGGTCCGGCAGAACGGCGTGCCCATCAAGATTGCCGCGGTGTTCGGCGGCAAGGGCTTCATGCAGCTCGTGGTGCGCGAGGATTCCCGCATCGAGAAGCCGGCCGATCTCAAGGGCAAGACCATCACGGTGATGTCCTATCAGGACACGACGTTCTATGCCCTGCTGGGACTGCTCGCGAGTGTCGGGCTGACACAGGACGACGTGAACATCCAGGCGGTCGGCCCGACCGGCGTGTGGGAGTTCGTTGCGGCGGGCAAATCGGCCGGCATGGCTGGCGTGCCCGACTGGATTCCGCCGGTCGAGGCCGCGGGCGTAAAGGTGAAAGTCATTCCGACCGATGAATTCTTCCCGCACATGGCGCAAGGGATCGGGGTCTCCGACCAGATCATCAAGGAGAAGCCCGCCCTGGTGCGCACCGTCGTGAAAGCGGCGCTGCGCGGCATGAAGGACATCATGGACGATCCCGACAAGGCCGCCGACGACTTCGTGCGGTTCGTGCCCGACTGGAAAGGCAAGGAGGGCGCCGTCAAGGCCGCGTTCAACTACTACGTCAAGTTCGTCTATCCGGGTCAGCCGGTGCTCGGCGAGGTCAATGCCGAGCGGCTCGCGCGCCTGCAGGATTTTTATCTGGCGAAGGGCCTGATCCAGCGGAAATCGCCGGTCGATGACCTCTATACCAACGCGTTCGTTAAGTAGCCTTTCCCACCCTGCGAGCGTGTGAAACAATCTGCAACCTCATCCTGAGGAGCGCGCTCCTGAGCTTGTCGAAGGATGCGGCGCGTCTCGAAGGATGGCCCCAGGCGCTGCCGAGGCCGCGGCCATCCTTCGAGACGCGGTCTTCGACCGCTCCTCAGGATGAGATTGTTTCACAACCCTTCAGGATGAGGTCATTGATTTCTTCACGCGCTCTACGTACCGCTATTTCTTCCTGTAGCCGTCGGTGCCCTGCCATCCGCTCTCGGAAATATCGAATATGATGCCGTCGGGGTCCTTGAACTTGCGTTCGAAGTTGCCGTGCCGGTCGTCGCCGAGGTCGAAGAAGAATTTGCCGCCGTGCGCTTCGATGCGCTTTTGCGTCGCCGCGAGGTCGTCGACCTGAAAGCCGAAATGGTGGGCGCCCACGAAGCTCGAGCCTTCCGCCAGGTCCGATGCCCTGCTGCCCTCCTGGCCCTTGAAGTTGAGGAGCGCGAGATTGATGACGCCGTCGCTCATGTAGATCGCCGAGCCGATCTCCAGATCCTCGCGGCCGACGCGCTTGAGTTCGAACACGTCCTGATAGAACGCCGCAGCCTTGTCGAGATCCTTCACGACGACCGCAAAGTGGCGAAGACGGGCCATGCAATCCTCCTGGCGAGCCGCCATCATAGGCGACCGGCCGTGTGGCGTCACCGCCCTGCCTCCGGTTGGGGCGCGCCGCCGCAGATGACAAAGCCCGGCAGGGCTCCATGACCCAGCGCTGTGCCGAGATCGTCGGCGCCGGCTTCGCGGGCCTGACAGCCGCCTGCGGGCTGGCGCAGCGGGGTTGGCGCGTGCGCGTGCACGAGCGCGCCGACCGGCTGCGCACCACCGGCGCCGGCATCTACATCTACGAAAACGGCCTGCGGGTGCTAGAGGCGGTCGGCGCGTACGAGGCCGCCGTCGCGGGTGCACCGCTCGCTCATACACGCGAAGTGCGCGATGACCGCAATCGCGTGATCGCGGTGCACCGCTGGAGCACAAGCCGCGTCTTCAGCATCGTGCGCCAGAAAGTCATCGACGCGCTCGCGGCGTCGGCCCTCAAGGCCGGCGCCGAGATTGTCACCGGTTCGGCTGCGATTGCCGCGACTGCGGCCGGCGAACTCGCGCTGGCGAACGGGCAGCGGCTCAAGGCCGATCTGATCGTCGGCGCGGACGGAAGCAATTCGCGCGTGCGCGACTCCCTCGGGCTGCCGGTAAAGCGCAGGTACCTCGTCGATGGCTGCACCCGATTGCTGATCGCAAGAACGCCGCAGGAGCGCGACAGCGCCAGCGATGGGAAAACAATCGAATACTGGTCAGGCACGCGGCGCCTTCTTTATACGCCGTGCAGCGAGAGCGAGATCTATATCGCACTGACGATGCTCGACAGCGACGTGGCCGCCAAAGCGGTGCCGGTGCGCAAGGAGGTATGGCAGCGTGCGTTCCCGCATCTTGCGCCTTTGATCGACCGCATCGGAAATCAAGGCCGCTACGACCGCTTCGAACTGATCAGGCTGCGCCGCTGGTCCGCGGGCCGCGTGGCCATCGTGGGGGACGCGGCGCATGCGCTTCCACCAAACATTGGCCAGGGCGGCGGCTGCGCCATGATGAACGCGCTCTCGCTCGCCGTGCATCTCGACCGCGTGGCGGACACACCAGGCGCTCTTGCGGCGTGGGAACGACAGGAGCGTCCCATCACCGACCACACGCAACGAATTTCCGTCCTGCTGGGATTACCGACGACCTGGCCGCCGCCGCTGCGCGCCTTTGCGTTTGCGCTCGCCGGCCGATCCAAATGGCTGACACGGCAGCGCACCCGTACCGCGATGCACCGCCCGACCGGGACGTGAGTATTGAGGCATTTTCCGATGACCGTTAACGCCCACTGTGCTGTCATCGCCCGGCTTGACCGGGCGATCCAGTAACCACCCACTGGGGATACTGGATTGCCCGGTCAAGCCGGGCAATGACACCGACGGTGGTCAGCCGAATCGGAAACTGCTCTAGAACGGAATGGTGAGGCCGTCCATTGGGGCGTCGCAGTTGACCAGATCGACGCGCTTCCAGGCGATTCGCACGCCGTCCTCGCTTTGCACCAGGCGATGGAACGCCGTGCCGCCGAAGATGCGCTGACTGTCGCGGCGGAACTCGATCATCATGAATTTCGAACGCACCGTGCACGCATCAGGCTCCGCCGCCTCGATCGTCACGTTGGCGACCATGCGGCTGGTGCGCGAGCGCGGCTCCTGCGAGTACATGCGCGGGCTGGCGAGCCGGCGCACGCGCGTCTCCAGCAAACGCCGGTCGTCATAGATCAATGACACGGTTTCATGCGGGTCCGGCTGGTCAGGTTGGCTCGGCACCCAGTACCAGGCGTCGGGGGTGAACAGGGCGAGCCAGTCGTCGAACCGCGCCTCATCGAGAAGCCGCGCCTCATGCAGGAGGAACTGCTCGCAGACCGCAAGATCAAGCGGCTTGTGCGTGGGCTTGGGTTTGCGCAGGACCTGCGGCTGCGCCGCGCGCCGCCGGCTCGGCACTGCACCCTCTTTCGGGCGAGACTCTTGTTTCTTCGCCATGTTGCCGGCAATCACGAGGCAGCGCGCAAGCCGTCGTGGTTCTCCAATGCCCTCGTCCTGAGGAGCGCGCTCCTGAGCTTGTCGAAGGATGCGCGCGTCTCGAAGGACGGCCGCAGGCGAGATCGTGCCCGGGGCCATCCTTCGAGACGGCCGCGCGAAGAGCGCGGCCTCCTCAGGATGAGGTACGAGGGGTGGACTCGATCATTGCATATGATTGGTTTCATCAAATCTATCTATTAGCTCCCCTTCGACATATAGCCGCCCCAGGCATCGAGCATGTTGCGGATATAGACTTCGCTCGTCGAATTCTTGCCGCGCCGCCCGCCGTGGGCATCGGGCACGTCGCTGTCGAAACCGCGGCCGACCTCGATCCATTCGGCGCCCTCGCTGCCAAGGCCCATGCCGATGCGGTTATAGATCTCAAGATCGTCCGTCAGCACCAGCGAGCCGGTGCCGTTGACGGTGTTGGCGAAACTGATCGTGTTGCGAAACATCTGCTCCGGCGCGCCTTTGAGGCGGAAGCTGTAGGTGTGGACGATGGTGCGGTCGACCGCGACCGGGTGCACGACCCGCAACTGCTGGAACTGGCTCATGAAGGAGAGGTTCGGATAGATGTTGCTGTTCCAGCGCCTGACTTCGAGCACGCGTTGCGCCTCCGCCTTGCCCTTCCTTGCTTCCAGCGCCGCGATGTAGTCGCGGAACACCGGGTCCTTAAGGGCGGCCACGAGCTTGGCGTCGTCGTGATAGTCGCCGAGATAGCTGTGGCCGTTCGGATAGGTCCAGATGCCGACCTGGGACTCCCAGAAGCTGTAGGGCGCGCCGTTCTGGCGCATCTGGCGGATCGCGATCTCGCCGGAGCCGTCCGAGTGAACATCGTCCGGTTGCGCCAGCGCCGCCTCGATCGAGGAGCGATGGGTGAAGATCGGATGTGCGGCATCGCACAGATTTTCCAGATAGAGCTTCCAGTTGGCATCATAGGCGTGCTTGAACACGCCGCCTGCGACCTCGATCTCGCCGTCGGGCGCACGGTCCACCATGTCGTCAAGTGAGGTCTTCATATGGCCGAGGAAATCCTCAAGGCTCGGCCCGTCTGCGGCTTCGCTCGCGAACACAAAGCCGCGATAGCTTTTGACCCGCGGCACCTGCACCATTGCGGTGTTCGGATTGGCCGGATCGAAGTCGCGCGGATATCCGTGCTGCAGCGGCACCCGCTTGATGCGGCCGTCGAGGTGATACGTCCAGCCATGATAGCAGCAGGTGAATTCGCTGGCATTGCCGCGTTCCGTCGCGACCACGAGCGCGCCGCGATGAGCGCACTGATTGTGGATGACGCGAATGCTTTGGTCCTGATCGCGGACCAGCACGACCGGCTTGCGTCCGATCCTGGTCGCGAAATAGTCGCCCGGATTTTTCACCTGGCTTTCGTGCCCGATGTAGATCCAGGCCGTGCCGAAAATCCGTTCAAGCTCCAGCTCGAATATCGCCGGGTCCGTATAGATGCGCCGATGCACGCGGCCCGGCTGCACGAAGCGCGAGAGTTGCTCCGGCGTGAGTTGCGTCATGCGGCACCTCGACAACGTCGCTCGCCGTCCGGCCGCACTATTGCGCCGGCGCGCCGATTGCCACCGGGCGTATGGGCGAACCGGAGTTTCCCTGCGCGCGCAGCGGCAGGATCATGGTGCAGGACACCCAGACCTTGTCGTTGGCAAGCGCGCCGAGGTTGGCGTTCTGAATCTGGTAGATGCCGGCCTGGGTCAGATCGTGATGGTGGATGGCAAACGGAAGCGCGGGCGGCGTGCCGGCGGGTGGGCCCGCCTTGCCCTCAAGCGCGCCGTCGGCCACCGGATCCGTGAACGGATTGTCGAGGGCGAGCAGCACCACCTGCTTCTCCTCGATATATTTGGCGGCGTCGTAAGCGAGACCCGGCCCCTTGGTGTAGTAGAACTTCTCGGTGTCGGGGTCTTTCCAGTTGTCGCCCCATCCGGTGTAGATGTAAAGCACGTCGCCCGGCAGAATCCCGCGGCTTTCGAGCCCCTGCGCTTTGAGCATTGCCTCGATGTCCTTCGCGGTGACCGCCTCGCCCGGCTGCATCGCCTTGCCTTTGCCGAGATAGGTCTTTGCGTCGAGCAGCACCGCCGTGGTGACGATCGGCGGGACTTTCTCGATCCCGAGCTTTCGCAGTGGCGAATCCGGCGTCGGCTTGATCTCGGACTGCTTGCGCCCGCCATAGTATTGCGCCTTGTCGGCCGGGAATTCTCCCTTGCCGTCCCACGGCTCAGGCAGCACGGCAAAATGCCCGATGGCATCCATCTGGGTGCCCTGGGCGCCGGGTTCGCCGCTCACCGTCTCCTCGCCGTTGAAGGCGTGGGCCGTGCCGGGAATGCCCACCGTCGGCCGATACCTGTCGCGCAGCGGCACGCCGAAGGGCGATTGCGGCATCGTGTTCGAGCGCAGGTACGAAAGCTCGTAGGACTTGGCTCTAGGGTTCGCGAGAGACTGCGCGCAGCGCTGCCACGTGGCAGGCCCGAGCGTGTTCGCCATCCCGATCTCATCGTTTGCGCCCCACCGCGACGGGCCGGTCGTGTACTGGGCCTGCGCCGTAGAAACAGAGGCGGTTGCGACAGCGAGCACGCACAGGAAACGCGAAGCGGACATGCTGGCCTCATCAGATCGTCGTTGCAGGGCGGCGGCGGACCGTGCCGTCTGGCGATGCAGGCATCAAGGTCTAGCTTCATCATGCCGGCGAACGCAGCTCGCGACAAGGGCGGGCGCACGGCGGGTCGGAACCTAAGGACCTCATCCTGAAGGAGGCCATGCTCTTTACGCGGCAAGGACAAGTGAGCGTCGGGCGCAATGCGTCCACGCTTATTGCGCGCTAGTCCCTGTTACCCAGGTGACAATGGATGAACTGGTTATTTCGCTCTCGCGACGAATAGCAAATGTCGGATCAATGTTGGGAGCGACCAATGTCACCTCCTACGATTCATCCTATCGGGAAGCGGGTCATACGAATAAGCGGTGAAGGAGAAAGACCAAAGCTTGGTCGATTTAAGGGCGCTATAATACAGATATATTTTATTTTAGCGGATCCGAGGCACACCAAAATGTGCCCCTATGTATGGGAGCAAGGCTCTCACAACACTTCGAACTTGTTCATCAGACTTGTGGACCTCGCATCGGTGGGCGATCGTTCGAGTGACATCAAGACTCAGATCATAGGCACGGAAGGTGGAGGCATCGTTCCTCGAACTTTTGATGACGATTCAGACGTTGATATAGATAATGTCGCGGGAGACGAAAAACCGGGAATCGCAGAGCTTGGCATGGCAAACGCAAAAGGCGGCTTTTTCACTGTTTATTTTTATGGTCTTCCAAAGCTTGGCGTCGGACATTTCCAACTCAAATTTAAGGGCAGCGCGCCGGCTGATTTAATTGGCAAAGGAATCTCGGGTAACCTCGTCCGGCTGACTGAAAAAACTAAATTTGGTCCCGACACATCTTGGATTAGCTGGCATTGATCTGTTGATTTTTGAATTCATGCACCTGGCGATGCGCGCACATAAATAATTCATTGACTTATTCCATCACAGGTTGTACACTTCAACTTGGCCTCTTGCGGCGCGGCCTGTCCGACGACCTGTTTGAAACGTGATCCAAATCACGGTCGTTCTTCGGTTCTCCCCTTCTTCGAACTGTCCCCGTTCCTCTTCGCCCGCGAGCCCTCATCATGACCGCCTCCCAAAAGACATCCGCCTCCTATGAGGTCGGCTACCGCAAGCCGCCCCGGCATACGCAATTCCGCAAGGGTCAGTCCGGCAATCCTGGCGGCCGGCCGCGCCGGTTGCGGGCCGAGCGGCTCGAAGAACTGGCGCTGTATGAGGCCTACCGCACGACCATCGTGATGGAGGACGGCCATGCCGTGCCGATGCCGGCGATCCAGGCCGTCCTGCGCAGCCAGTTTCAGAGCGCCGCCGGCGGCAATGTGCGGGCGCAGCGCGACATCCTGGCGATGATCCAGCATATTGAGCTGGTCCGCAGCCTCACTTCTCTGCGCGACGAGGGCGATACCGATGATGTTGTCGATGACACCGATGATGTCGATGCCGTCGACGTTGATGACACCGCCGGCGCCGATGACGACGAGTCGGCGCGGCAGCAGGCCGACGGGATCGACACGCACGGCGAGAGGCGGCAGGAGGAGGAGCGCGGTGTGCTCCACCCTCCCCTGAAGGGCTACGACATTCACACATCTATTGGGCCTTGTAATGGCGCGCGGAAACTGACTCCCTATTGGGATGATTCGGTTTCTGGAGG
>Ga0070734_10006167_pt1 | contig 10190 bp, 7 predicted proteins | sample Coa_R1_8_FD_66444 | JGI IMG/M metagenome (GOLD analysis project Ga0070734, IMG submission 66444) | Surface soil microbial communities from Centralia Pennsylvania, which are recovering from an underground coalmine fire - Coalmine... | ecosystem: Environmental > Terrestrial > Soil > Unclassified ... | reverse complement strand
ACCCGGCGACCTATCGCGACTGGTACCATCGTATGCTGAAGCGAGAAGGGGTTCCGTTCTGGCCGGACACCGCCTGGCGTGACACTCTCTTCGGGGTCTGCCTGATCGGGTTCATCATGGCGCTGGCGCTGATTTTTGGCCCGCCGGAGTTGACGAAGCCGCCCGATCCGTCCATCCTGCAGGCCGATCCCCGGCCCGACTGGTACTTCCTCTGGTACTTTGCGGTGCTGGCGCTCATGCCCCATGGCCTGGAGCAGTATGTGATTGTGCTGGGTCCCCTTATCTTCGGCGTCCTGCTCTGCCTGGTCCCCTTTTTCCGTGCCGGAGACGAGCGCAGCCCGGCGCGCCGCCCCTGGGCGGTGGGCGTGGCGCTGGCTACCGCTCTGATGATCGCCAGATTTCCCGGCGCGGGCAGTGGAATACTGCCCGCGCCGGGAATCCGGGCAATATTCCCGGCACGAAACAGGCGCAAAACCGTATACTCCGATAGTTTTTCCCGCAAGGGGAAGCAAGAAAGGCGTTGCCTCTCGATGGTTCCTACCGCCCTCGACCGCCTTCCGGCTGCCGATGCGCCTCCCGGTCCTGACGCCGCCAGGTCTGCGGGCGCAAAGCCGGACGCCCCTCCAGGCTGGAGCTACAATCCCTCCTCCTGGCCGCAGCGTCTTCCGGTCATCGCGCTGGCGCTCGCCAACTGCGGCCTCGCCGCCTACCTCGCCGCCTGCCAGATCGCCAACTCCCCCGCCTGGGATCCGATCTTCGGCAGCGGCACGACGCGTGTGCTCCAGTCCAGCGTAGCCCGCTCCTTCCCTATCTCGGACGCCGCTCTCGGCGCGGCGGCCTACCTGCTGGAAGCCCTCTCCGGCAGCCTCGGCGGCCCGCAGCGCTGGCGCACCCATCCCTGGCTGGTCCTCACTTTCGGTGTTCTGGTCGTGCCGCTGAGCGTGGTCAGCATCGTCCTGATGATCCTGCAGCCGGTCGTTGTGCATGCCTGGTGTACCCTGTGCCTGGTCGCAGCCGCCTTCATGCTGGTCATGGTCCCGCTGGCGCTAGACGAGGTCGTGGCCGTCTTTCAATTCCTGGCGCGCAGCGTCCGGGAGGGCAAGCCGCTCTGGACAGTCTTCTGGCACGGCGATTCGCCCGCAAAAGACGAACGGCAAGCAGGCGCGGACAAGACGCCGGCCAGGCCGTTGGAGGGCTTAACGATCCCCTGGAACATCGCGGTTCTGGTGGGGCTGGGCATCTGGCTGCTGCTCGCCCCCGCGGTCCTTGACTCCGAGGGGCCGGGTGCCAACTCCTGCTTCGTGACGGGCGCGATGGTCCTCGCCATCAATATGCTGGCGCTGGCGGAGGTCGCCCGGCCTGTGCGCTTCCTGACTGCTCTCTGCGGCGTCTGGCTGATGGTCGGGGCCCCCTGGTCGCTGTGGGACGTGGCGACCGGGATGAAGCTCAACGAAGTGGCGGTGGGCGCGGCCTTGATCTTCCTGAGCTTCCCACCGGGTCGTTTATCGGCCCGGCATTAAATGCGAGCGTCCTCACGGACGCACTTCTTTTAGTTTAGCTCCCCCTCTCCCACAAGGGCAGAGGGGGCAGGGGTGGGCCGTCCGGAGGACGGAGTGTCATTTCTGCCGGGTCGTTTATCGGCCCAGCCAGCAAGGAGAAGAATTCATGGATGGCAAGCAAGGCGCGACGGTGGCGATCGCGCGCACCGCCGAGAAACACCGCTCGCAGGCGCGGGTCCTGGCGCTGGTCCGGCAGGCGCTGGAGCCCCTGGGAGGCATGGAAGCATTCGTCCAGCCCGGCCAGACGGTGCTCATCAAGCCCAACCAGACAGTCTACTATGCAGCGGAGGAGGGCTGCACCACCGACCCGCTGGTGGTGGGCGCACTGATCCGCCTGGCCAGAGAGGCGGGAGCGCGCAATGTGCAGGTGGCCGAATCCAGCGGAGGCTTCTTCTCTTCGCTGGAGTGCATGAAGATCACCGGCATGGCCGCCATCGCCGAGCGGGAAGGCGCCGAGCTGATCGATCTGGGCAGCAACAAAGTGCCAAACCGCACGGTCCCTATCCCAAAGGGTCGGGTCATCCAGGAGTGCCCGATCCCGGCGCCCCTATTGGACGCCGATGTCATCATTGACGCGCCTAAAGCGAAGAACCATCATATCGAGCCGATCTCGGGCGCGCTGAAAAACTGGGTCGGCACGGTCAACCAGAACTGGCGCAACCACCACCATGGCGACGTGGAGATGATCGAACGGTTCGTGGACATCATGACCGTCATCCCCCCGAAGCTCTGCGTGGTGGATGCCCTGATCGCCGGCGAAGGGGACGGCCCTATCGCCGACCTGCCGCGCTGGGTCGGCTGCATCCTGGCCTCCACGGACCCGGTCGCCACGGACGTGAGCATCTGCCGCCTGCTAGGACATGACTGGCAGCAACTCAACTTCGCGAAGGACGCTGAGCAGCAGGGCCTGGGGGTGCGCGAGCCGATCACCTACCTGGGCGTTCCCATCGAGCAGGTGGCGGTCAACGCCTGGCCCGGACACGAGGGGTTCGACTACCTGCCCATCAATTTCCTGGTCGGCAAGGGGGTTACCCTGCCGGGCACTACCGGCCACGTCAAGAGCGTGCTCGACAGCATGAACCGCCGCGGGGAGCTGATGCAGGTGATCTGGCTGAAGGGGACCCCGACGGTCATGGTCGGCGAGATCGAGGACCCGCATTTCGAGGAGCACCTGCAGGAAGGTCCCTATGTCGTCTTCGACGACGCCGCCCTGCCGAAATACAAGCACGATCCGCGCGTCTATTTCGTGCCGGGCCATCCGGTGCTGCAGACGGCCATGCCAGAGTTGATGAAGGGTCTGGGAGTCGGTCGCGCCGGCAAGGCGGCGATGCGGTGGCAGGAGTTCGAGCGGGGGACCATTCACAATGTAGAGTACGGCACGCCGCTCAGAAAAGCCCTGACCATCGCCAGGCCGCTGATGGCGGCGGGGGTGACTCTGGCGGCTTTTCTGGCGCTGGCGCGCATGAATAAATGAAGAATGGAGAAGGAAGAAGGAACTTCCCGCAGCCTTGTTGCTTCTTCCTTCCCGAAGGGGGTTACGATGTCGGACGAAATCATACCGGGGCCGGCCAGGCGAAACGAGGCCGGAACCCGGCCCAATCCCGCGACCCGGCGGTTCATGTTCGCCACGGGAATCGAGTGCAGCTACCCCACCATCCAGACTGCGCACGGTAGAAAACGCGTGGACGAGCTGGAAAAATGCGGCCATTATGCGCACTGGAAAGAAGATTTCGCCCTGACGCAGGAGATGGGCATCCACTACCTGCGTTACGGCCCGCCTTATTATAAGATGCATCTGGGGCCGCAGAAGTACGACTGGTCCTGGACCGACACGGTCCTGCCGGTCTTGCGCCAGATGGACATCACGCCGATCATGGATCTGTGCCACTTCGGCGTGCCGGACTGGATGGAGAACTTCCAGAACCCTGACTTTGCACGCTATTTCCCCGAGTATGCGCGCGCCTTTGCGGAGCGCTACCCGTGGGTCTGGTGCTACACACCGGTCAACGAGATGTATGTCGCCGCCCAGTTCAGCGCCTTGAATGGCTGGTGGAACGAATGCCTGCGCTCGGACCGGGCTTTCGTGACCGCTCTCAAGCATCTTGTGCGGGCCAACGTGGACGCGATGAAAGCGATCCTGGAAATCTGCCCGCACGCCCTGTTCATTCAGAGCGAATCCTCGGAGTACACCCATACCACCGATCCCGCCCTGGCCGAGACAGCCCATCGCTATAACCAGCGCCGCTTTCTTTCCCTGGACCTCAATTACGGCCATCTGGTCGGTTCGGAAATGTACCAGTACCTGCTCGATAACGGCATGACGAAAGAGGAATATGATTATTTCATGCGCCAGGACTTGCGGGAGCACTGCGTCATGGGCAACGACTACTACGTCGCCAACGAGCACATGCTTCTCTCCGATGAGCGCGTCGTCTTTGCCGGCGAAATCTTCGGCTACTATGTTATCACGCGCGAATACTACGACCGGTACAACCTGCCCGTGATGCACACGGAGACCAATAAAGATCAACCGGACGCGGAGCGCTGGCTCTGGAAGATCTGGGCGAACATCCAGCGCCTGCGCAAAGACGGCGTGCCGCTGTGCGGCATGACCTGGTACAGTCTGACCGATCAGGTGGACTGGGACACGGCGATGCGCGAGGACCACGGTCATGTGGACCCGCTGGGACTGTTTGACCTGGACCGCCACATCCGCCCGGTAGGCAAAGCCTATAAGGGGCTGATCCGCCAGTGGCAGGCCCTTCCCCTGCTTCCTAACGGCCCCTTGACGCTGGCCGGGCAGTGGCAGCCGGTCGAGCTGGCGCAGCAGAGCCAGCAGCGAGCCGCCGCCGCGCACGGCTCCCATGCCGGCCGTTCCCACTAAAGAATCAGAGAGGAAACCTCCGATAAAAACGGAGTGAGCAGCTCCATGCCACCGGCGGTGACGGCGACCATATCGCAGTGCCGGAGCCCGCCGAAGCCGTCGAAATAGAGGCCCGGCTCGACGTTGAACACCATGCCGGTCTCGAGGATCTCCTCGGATTTCGGATGCAGGCGGGGCGGGGCGTTGTGGTCTATGGCCGTGTAGCCGACCCCATGCCCGGTCGGGTGCTTAAAGGCCGTGGCGAAGCCGTAGTGACGCATCACCTCCCGCGCCGCCCTGTCCACGTCGGCCGCGCGGACGCCGGGACGGATGCTCTCCAGAGCGGCCTCCCGCGCGGTCAAGACGGCCTCATACAGCGTGCGCATCCGCTCGCCGGGCGTTCCCAGGCAGAAGGTGCGGGTGATGTCGGTCCAGTAGCCGTCGGCATACGAGTTGCAGTGGACGAGCGCGAACTCTCCCGGCGCTACCGTCCTGTCCTGGGAGCGCTGATAGGCTGCATACGCCTGCGCCGCATTCGGGCCGGACATGCAGTAGACGAACCCATCCGCGCGGGCAGCGCCCTCGAAACCCACGCCCGCGACGCTGAGCGGCGCCCGGAAGCGCGCTGCCGCCTCTGTCTCCTTCTGCCCGGCACGCATCTGCCGCGCACCTTCCTGATAGGCCCTGTCCGCGATCCGGCAGGCAACTTTGACGCGCTCCATCTCGCGCGGCGTCAGGACGCAGCGCAGCCTCGCCAGCGCCGCATCTGCCGGCGCTGGCGCGCTTTCCGGGCTGACCTTGCCCAACAGCCCCCGCAGCGCCTCGCCATAAAAGGACATGGCGGCATAGGTGGCCGGCTCGGAATAGGCGCCGCCCTCGTAGCCCAGGGTCCCGCGCTCCAGGCCGGCCGCGCGCAAAAGCTCCGCCAGCGGCTGGCGCACGGCCTCGGCCAGGTCCTCGATCCTGTCCAGGGAGCCGGCCGCAAACGTGTGGACGGCGTCAGCCCAGCCCGCTTCCGCCAGATCGCGCTCGTCTTCCGGCGCCAGCACGCGCACCTGCCCTTCCCATGTCGCCACCGCGATGGCGTTGCCGACCACCGGCCAGTAGCCGGAAAGCATCAGCACATCGCGCGGCAAAGAGCAGACGAACGCCTTCCAGCCTGCCTTCCGCAGCGCCTGACATATCCGCTCGACCCTCTCCTCATCGCGTGTTCCCATTTACCGGACCTCTTTTCTGTCCATCCTGTTTTCTTTTACATCATGGACGGCTGCGGCCCATTCAAGTTCCCGAATGCAAGAGGGAACGTGGATGGCGTGTGCAAAATTCGTCAACAAAACGGGAAAAACTTACGTCCTCCGATTAGAGAAAGTTTGCACATTCCGCAGGAGGAGGGATCATGGCCAAAGCAGTCGGGATTGATCTGGGAACCACCAACTCGGTCATCGCTGTCATGGAAGGCGGGCGGCCGACCGTCATCGCCAACGCGGAAGGCAGCCGCCTGACCCCGTCCGTCGTGGCCTATACCAGAGAGGGCCAGCGCCTGGTCGGCCAGTTGGCCAAGCGCCAGTCCGTGTTGAACCCGGAGGGGACGATCACCTCGGCCAAACGCTTCATCGGGCGCAAGTGGAACGAGGTGTCCGAAGAGAGCAAGCTCGTCTCCTATAAAGTCGTAGCCGGCCCCAACGATTCGGTCCGGTTCGACGTGCGCGACAAGCTGATCGCGCCGGAAGAGATTTCCGCGGCCGTGCTGCGCAAGCTCGTGGATGACGCGAGCAAGTATCTGGGCGAGAAGGTCACAGACGCGGTCATCACCGTGCCGGCCTATTTCAACGACGCGCAGCGCACCGCCACGCGGGACGCCGGGCAGATCGCCGGGCTGAACGTGCTGCGGATCATCAACGAGCCGACCGCCGCCGCCCTGGCTTACGGCCTGGAGAAGAAGCACAACGAGACCATCCTGGTCTTCGACCTGGGCGGGGGCACCTTCGATGTCTCCATCCTGGACGTCGGCGAAGGCGTCTTCGAGGTCAAGGCGACCAGCGGGGATACCCACCTGGGCGGCGACGACTTCGACAAGCGCATCGTGGACTGGGCCGCCGATGCGTTCAAGCAACAGGAAGGTATAGACCTGCGTAAAGACAAGCAGGCCCTGCAGCGGCTGACCGAGGCGGCGGAAAAAGCCAAGATCGAGCTCTCCAACGTCACGCAGACGGAGATCAACCTGCCGTTCATCTCGGCGGGTCCGAACGGCCCGGTCCATCTCCTGCTAAGCTTGACGCGCGCCAAATTCGACGACCTGACGCGCGATCTGGTGGAGCGGTGCCGTGGCCCGGTCGAGCGCGCCCTGGCCGATTCGAAGCTGACCGTGCAGGAGATTGACGAGGTGATCCTGGTCGGCGGCGCGACACGCATTCCGGCGGTGCAGGACTTGGTGCACAGCCTGACCGGCGGCAAACAGCCTAACCAGAGCGTCAACCCGGACGAGGTCGTGGCCGTCGGCGCGGCGATCCAGGCGGGCGTGCTGGCTGGCGAGGTGGAGAACGTCGTCCTTCTGGACGTGACACCGCTGTCGCTGGGTGTGGAGACGATGGGCGGGGTGATGACCCGGCTGATCGAGCGCAACAGCACCATCCCCGCGCGCAAGACCGAGACCTTCACCACCGCCGAGGACAATCAGAGCGGAGTGGACGTGGTCGTGCTGCAGGGCGAGCGCGAGATGGCCCGCGACAACCGGACGCTGGGCCGATTCCGCCTGGAGGGGATACCGCCGGCTCCCCGCATGGTCCCGCAGATCGAAGTGACTTTCGACATAGACGCCAACGGCATCCTCAACGTCTCCGCCCGGGACAAGGCCAGCGGCAAGGAGCAAAAGATCACGATCTCTGGCTCGACCAGCCTGGACAAAGCCGACATCGAGCGCATGGTCCAGGACGCCGAGCAGCACGCGGCGGAAGACAAGCGCCGCCGGGAGGAGGCAGACGCACGCAACGAGGCCGATTCGCTGATCTATCAGGTGGAGCATCAGATGCGGGATCTGGGCGAGCGGGCGCCGGCCCATGTCAAGGCGCGCTGCGAACAGTTGGTGTCCGATCTTCGGCAGGCTCTGCAGGAGAATGCGGGCGTCGAGCGGATACGGCCCCTGACCGGGGAACTGCAGCAGGCCGCGTATGGCCTGAGCGAAGCGGCTTACCAGCAGGCCGGGCCCGGCACGGCCGAGCACGACAGCCGCGCGGGAGAGCGCCCATCTGAGCCGGGCGCCCCACCTTCCGAGGACGTGATAGACGCCGAGTTCACCCAGAATCAATGACTTTAGTTTTTGGGGGCGAGTATGCCGGTCCAGTACCAGGACTACTACGAGACACTGGGCGTCAAGCGGGACGCCACACAGCAGCAGATCCAGGCCGCGTTTCGCAAGCTGGCGCGCAAATATCACCCGGATGTCAACAAAGCCCCGGATGCTGAGGAGAAGTTCAAGCAGATCAACGAGGCGTACGAGGTGCTGCGCGACCCGGAGAAGCGCCAGAAATACGACGCGCTCGGGCCGAACTGGCGCAACGGACAGGAGTTCACGCCGCCTCCGGGCTACGGAGGCGGCGTGGAATATCGCAACGTCTCTCCGGACGAGCTGAATTTCGAGTTCGGAGGCGGGAATTTCAGCGACTTTTTCTCCTCGCTGTTCGGAGGGCAGGGCCTGGGCGGGCGGGGGCGGCGCGCGCCGCTGCGGGAGCGCGGGGAGGACATCGAGGCGGAGGTCACTCTGCCGCTGGAGGACATCTACCGGGGCGCGACCCGCATGCTGAGCTTACGGGTTCCCGAGAGGGACAGCGAGGGCCGGGTCCGCGAGACGACCAAAAACTACGAGGTGCGCATACCTGCGGGCACTCCGGACGGCGCGCTGCTGCGGCTGGCGGGGCAGGGCGGGCCGGGATTCAATGACGGCCCGCCCGGCGACCTGTTCCTGCGGGTCCATATCGCTCCGCATCCGAGGTTTCGCGTGTCCGGGCACGATTTGAATGTGGAAGTGCCTGTCGCGCCCTGGGAGGCGGCTCTCGGCGCGCAGATACCTGTGCCGACGCTGGATGGGACGGTGCAGGCGACCTTGCCACCGGGGACGGGCTGCGGCAAGAAGCTGCGGCTGCGCGGCCAGGGCTTGCCCGACCGCAGCGGCAAGCGCGGCGACCTCTACGCCGCCGTGCGCATTGACGTGCCCCGGTCGCTCACGGAGAAGGAGCGTGAACTCTTCGAGCAACTGAAGTCCGTTTCTACATTTAATCCAAGAAAGAGCTGACTACTAACCCCCTCTCCCCCAAGGGAAGAGGGGGAACAGGGTTTCCAGGAAGGAGGATGGGATGCCGACCGAGTTTCTGCTGGCGCGCTACAATATCCGCGTAGCGCAAGCCCATCACGGTTTGCTGGATGAAGACGACCTGGCCCGAGTCACGGGGCTGCACCCGGACATGGTCCGGCGGCTCTATAGCCTCGGCGCGCTGGAGGCGGAAGAGGAGTGGCAGGGTCGGCCTCTGTTCGCGCCCGCGATGCTGGCGCGCCTGCGGCGCATGCTGCGACTGCGCCGCGACCTGGGACTCTCCTGGCATGGTCTGGGGATGGTGGCGGAGCTGCTGGAGCGGATTGACCGCCTGGAGGCGCGCGTGCGGCAGTTGGAAACGACCCTGGCTTCCCCGGAAGGTACACTATAAGCGCGACGCCGCTCGCCACCATTGCCGGCCCTTGCCGGAAGGGGCTCAGGCGGCCCGGATCGCGGGGGAACGGATGATCGCGCTTCTGCTCGGCCTGACCGCCGTGCTCGCTACCTATCTGGGCGGTTACTTTGCCCTCCGACATCAAGATAAGCTCCACCTCATCCTGGGCTTCAGCGCCGGGGCGGTCATCGGCGTGGCCTTCTTCGACCTGATGCCCGAAGCGCTCAACCTGGCCGGCAAGCCCTACGGGATCGGGACCGTCACCTCCATCACGGCGGTGGGCTTTCTGGTGTTCATGCTGCTCAATCGCCTGGTGGTGATCCACTATCGGGACCTCGAGCATCCGGAATGCCTCGGCCATCAGGGCGCGCTGGAGGCGGGCAGCCTCTCCATCCATAGCTTCCTCGACGGGCTGGCGATCGGCCTCTCCTTTCACGTCTCCCCCGCCGTCGGCGCCATCGTCGCCGCTGCCGTCATCCTGCACGACTTCTCGGACGGCATCAACACGGTCAGCGTCATTCTCAAAAACGGAGGCTCAACACCACGCGCGTTCCGCTGGCTTCTCACCGACGCTGTCGCGCCTTTCGTCGGCGTGCTCGTCGCGCGGTGGCTGATCCTGCCGCAGGACTACCTCGGCCTGCTCCTGGGCCTCTTTTGCGGCTTTTTCCTCTATATCGGAGCCAGCGATCTGCTGCCGGAAAGCCAGCACGGCCACCCGACCTTCCTGACCAGCCTGATGACCACGCTCGGCGCCCTCCTCCTCTACCTGGCCGTCCGCCTCGCCCGCATCCTGGGCTAAAGCCTTTTTAAGAATCCTGTGGACATTTTAGGATAGCAGGAACTTTACCGCGCAGAAACTCGTAATTGATAGTAGTACACAGTTGTGGGGAAACGTTCACTATGAAAATCATGCCATCTACCCTTGTCCATCTCGGTTACGGAAAATATGTGCGCTCGGACCGCGTGACGGCGGTCGTTCCCATCGAGGAGGAGCGCGGGCCAGGCCGGCGAACGCTGGTCCACCTGGAAGACCAGCAGGAGCCGCTGATCGCTTCCCGCGCCGAAGAC
>Ga0070734_10006166_pt1 | contig 10192 bp, 6 predicted proteins | sample Coa_R1_8_FD_66444 | JGI IMG/M metagenome (GOLD analysis project Ga0070734, IMG submission 66444) | Surface soil microbial communities from Centralia Pennsylvania, which are recovering from an underground coalmine fire - Coalmine... | ecosystem: Environmental > Terrestrial > Soil > Unclassified ... | reverse complement strand
GGTTGGCATTGGCCCCGGGATCACTCGGGTTCTGATCCAGGACTTGGCGAAATGCGGCCTCTGCCTGTGCCAAGTCGCCCTGGGCCAGGGCCTTTTCTCCCCTGATATAAAGGCTGCGAGTATCGCCTGAAGCGGTTGTGCTCTGAGTACCATTGGGAGCGAGCGCAACCCCGGGGATGAACCAAGGGGGATGCACAGCGAACAGCAGGACGAGCATCAGCATGAGGGCGTTTGAGTAAAAAGCATACAGGCATGCGTGGTGGGAGCGTCAAGCGCTGCCCTTACTCACGAGTCTGCGGACGGCATTCTCGGAAAGACGGAGCCTTACTCTCCCATAATTCATATGGCCGAGAGTCATTCTATGAAATCGCGGAGCTCAGCTTCCACAAGAGCCCCCTTCACCTGAACGCGATGCTCGCGGCAAACAGCTGAAGTAAAAGACTGTAGCGAAAAATATCAGTAGGCGGATAGGCGGCTTTGCAGTTGGTTCACAGATTGCCCAACAACACAATGGATGTGTGTATTCGGTGCTAGGCAGATCCTTTGGTTCTAATCCCGAAAGGAGTCCCGGCATGAAAGTTCGCCTGCGGTGGATCGCCCTTACATTCTTCGTTGCAGCGTTTTCTCTCACCATGCTGGCGCAAGATACGGGCCAGATCACCGGTACTGTGCATGATTCATCCGGAGCTGCCGTCGCCAATGCGAAAGTGACCGTGAGCAATACTTCGCAGGGAATCGTGCGCCCCACCGTTTCCAACTCCAGCGGCGACTGGCTGGTCGGAGGGCTGCCGGGTGGGGTTTACAACGTTAGCATCGAGGCCCCAGGTTTCAAGAAGTTTCAGGCCAAGGAAATTACCCTGCGGGTCGGGCAAAAATTGCGTCAGGACGCCACCCTGGAGGTGGGCGCCACCGCGACCGAGATCACCGTGCAAGGTTCCGCGGTGGCCCCGGAAACACAGTCTTCCGATTTGGCGGGCACGGTTACAGGCAAGGAAATCACCCAGCTACAGCTCAATGGGCGCAATTTCACCCAGCTGGCCACCCTGGTCCCGGGCGTCAGCAGCCAGACCGGACAGGATGAGGGCACGGTCGGGGTTTACGGCAACGTCAACTACAGCATTAACGGCGGCCGCGTCGAATACAACAACTGGGAATTGGACGGCGGCGACAATATGGATAACGGCAGTAATGGCACGCTGAACGTTTATCCCAGCATTGATGCCATTGCCGAGACCCGGGTTCTTACTTCGAACTACGGCGCCCAGTACGGCCGCAACGGCTCCGGAACGATCGAGACCGAACTCAAGTCCGGCACCCGCTCCTTCCATGGCGACGCCTACGAATTTGTGCGCAATGACGCCTTTAATGCCCGCAACTACTTCCAGCAGACGGTCCCCCCGTATAAAAAGAACGATTACGGTTACACCATCGGCGGACCGGTTTATATCCCCGGGGTCTACAACACCAGCAAGCAAAAGACTTTCTTCTTCTGGTCGCAGGAATGGCGCAAAGATCGCGTGCCCGGCACCAACTTCAACCGCGAAGTGCCAACACTCGCGGAGCGCGGCGGCAACTTTTCCGATGTCTGCCCAGGCACCGCTTGCCCGCACATACCTGGTACGACGACAGCTTTCCCAGGCAACACTGTTCCACTTAACCCCAATGGCGTAGCGCTTGAGAATGCCTTGATCCCCACGCCCAATTCCGGCGCAAACGGGTTCGTGCTCTCGCCGATACAGCCCACGAACTGGCGGCAAGAGTTGCTGCGCTTAGATCACAATTTCACCGATAAAGTGCGGCTCAGTTTCCACTACATCCACGATTCCTGGCAGACGCAAACGGCCACGCCGTTGTGGACCAACGCAGGGGATTTCCCCACCATCGGCACCAACTTCAAGGGCCCAGGGGTCAGCCTGGTTGCCAGGTTGAATGCCACGGCTTCGCCCACTTTGCTGAACGAATTCGTGGTCAGCTACACCACCGACCATATCATTCTGAACGACACCGGCTTCCCCAATCCCAACGCCTGGCAGCGTCCCGCCAGCCTGACCATGGGCAGCCTCTTCGGAAGTAACAACGTTATTCCCGGCATTAACCTGGTCAACTCCAGCTCTCAGTTCGTGTTTGGAGAGGATCCTGGGTACATTCCCAACGGAATCTACAACTCCAATCCTACCTATACTTTGCGCGACAACGTCACCAAGATCGTGGGCCGGCACAATTTGCAATTTGGCGGCTTCGCGGCCTTTCGGCAAAAGAACGAGTTGGGCGGCGAACTTGGCGCCGGCAGCGTCCCTGGATATCTGACCTTCGATGGCACCAACAGCGCGGTCAGCAGCGGAAATCCCTTCGCTGACCTGCTCATGGGCAACATCGCCAGCTTCGGCCAGCAAAACCATTTCGAGAAGTACTACAACCGGGAGAAAACTTTCGAGCCTTATTTCCAGGATGACTGGCGCGTTACCGACCGCCTCACTTTGAATCTCGGTATGCGTATCAGCATGTTCGGAACCTACCGCGAGAAATATCACAACGCGTATAACTTCGATCCCGCTTTCTACAATCCGGCGGTCGCTCCGGGAGTTGATCCAGCGACCGGGGCTCTGATCTATGGGCCCAATACCAACCCCTTTGACGGTATCGTGCAGTGCGGCGTGACAAAAGGTGTGCCCGTAGGTTGCATGCAGGGACACTTATTCAACCCTTCACCGCGTGTCGGTTTTGCCTTCGATCCGTTTGGCAATGGCCGTTGGGCTATTCGCGGCGGGTATGGCATCTTCTGGGAGGAGACGAACGGTAACGAGGGCAACACCGAATCGCTGGAAAACTCGCCTCCGGGAGTCTTGGCTGCCTCTCAGTCCAATGTTGCCAGTTCTTGGGCGGGCACGACACAACTGGCCAGCGGCTATAACGGAATCATCAGCGCTGGACCGACCGCGACCAATCCCCTGTTCCCGCTCAATATCGTATCGATTCCCACCCGCGTGCAATGGCCCTACATGCAGCAGTGGAATTTGGATGTGCAGCACGAGATTGCCAAGAACACCGTGGCCACGCTTTCCTACGTCGGCAGCAAAGGAACGCATTTGACCCGGTTGCTGGATTTCAATCAGCTCTATCCGGTTCCTGCTTCCGCCAATCCCTTTAAGCCGGGCGAAATCATCAGCAGTGGGGTGTGTAGTTCCATGACGACGCCCAGCGGTGTTCCGGTCACCGGCCAGGCGGCGCTCAACCTAAATATCGCCTGCGGCAACGTTACGGCAGATGCTTTCCGTCCCTATCTGGGATACAGCAATATCAATGGGCTGCAGGACGCTGGCAGTTCGATTTACCACGGCATGCAGTTCGGGTTGCGCCACAGCATGGGCGGTTTGCAGTTAAATATCGCCTATACCTACTCGCACTCGATTGACGATTCCTCCGACCGTTACGATTCTACTTTCGTCAACACCTACAATCCCGGTGCCAGCCGTGCCAGTTCCAACTTCGATCAGCGGCATGTGCTGAATATAGGCTATGTTTACGACCTGCCCTTCTTCCGGGGATCAGGTCTAACGCACGCGATTTTGGGTGGTTGGCAGTGGTCCGGCATCGTCACGGCGGCAACCGGCACGCCATTCAGTGTGCTGAACGGCGGTTCCTTTGGTGATAATGCCGGGGTCGGCAATGGCGCCGGCCAGGGCTCTTACCTCGATCTCACGGGCGTGAGTCCCCACAGCAATCCGGGAGTACCCTTCGGGTCTGTGGGTCCGTATGCCTACAATCCGGCGGCATTTACTCTGCCGACCGCTCTTACTTTCGGGGAGATCGGCCGTAATTTCCTGCGCAACGGCTCGCGGACCAACTTCGACATGTCGCTGTTTAAACACTTCACCATCCACGAGCAGGTGGCGTTGGAGTTTCGCGCCGAAGCATTCAACATCTTCAACCACACATCTTTCATGCCCTTGGCTGGTAGTGAGGAAGCCGGTTCCATCGGGGCGAATGCCGGTACCGCGACCAACAAGTTCGACTGCAGCGGTTCGACAGGTACGTCCTGCATCGGTACAGCTGATTTCCTGAACTATGCCAATGCGCACAATGCGCGCATCCTTCAATTCGGCATGAAGTTCCTGTTCTAAGCATCGCTTAGCCCTTCTTACGCCCTGGCCGCTCCGCGGTGGCCAGGGCTTTTTTTCTGGCCTGCAATTGCGATCTCCTTTTCCACAAGCAAATGCCTCCTTCTACGCTTATCACCTTATTGTGCCGGCGGACTGCACCACTTACGCTGCAGTCGTAAGCCCTATTTTCCGCGCGCGAGAGAGGTCATGAGCGACAAAGTGATGGAGCTTCGGGTAAGCATGGATGGCGGATCGCAACCACCGGCCAAGATCAAGGTAGTGGGCGTGGGCGGCGGCGGCGTCAACGCGGTGAATCGCATGATTGAGGCGCGCCTGGAAGGGGTGGAGTTCCTGGTGGCCAACACCGACCTGCAGTCGCTGCGGCTCTCGAAGGCGCCGGTGAAGATTCAGATCGGCAGCAAGCTGAGCAATGGCCTGGGCGCAGGCGCCAATCCGGAAGTGGGACGCCGGGCGGCCCTCGAGGAAACCGACAAGCTGATCGAGGCCCTGGAAGGTTCGGACATGGTCTTCGTCACCGCCGGGCTGGGCGGCGGTACTGGCACGGGCGCTGCGCCTATCGTGGCCTCCCTGGCTAATGAACTGGGCGCGCTCACCGTGGCGGTGGTCACCAAGCCCTTTGGCTTCGAAGGCAAGCGGCGCATGGCGCAGGCGGAGCAGGGCATCGCCGAACTCATGCAGTCGGTCGGGACGGTGATCGTCATCCCCAACGAAAAATTGCTCAGCGTGGCCACCGGCGCCGGCTTTTTCGAGTCGTTTCGTGTGGCCGACGATGTGCTGCGCCAGGCGGTACAGGGCATCTCCGACATCATCCAGGTACCCGGGATCATCAATCGCGATTTTGCCGATGTGCGCACCACCATGGAGGGCATGGGCTACGCCGTGATGGGCACAGCGCTGGCATCGGGCGAGCGGCGGGCTGCCGAAGCCGCCAAGCGTGCCGTCTCCTCCCCGCTGCTCGATAATGGCGGCATTTTCGGAGCCCGTGGCCTGCTGATCAACATTACCGGTTCCAGTTCCCTGACCTTGAAGGAAGTCAACGAGGCTTGCCAAATCATCCAGGGCGCGGCGGATGACGACGCCAACATCATCTTCGGCGCGGTCCAGGACGAATCCATGAAGGAGCAGATCAAGATCACCGTAATTGCCACCGGGTTCCGCTATGGAGCGGTAGAACGGGCTCCGCACAGCATGTCTTCGGCGTCGCTCGCCATTTCGCACGCGCGCATTGCTTCCAGCTATAAGGCGCAGGAGCCGGTCCTGGGACCGCCGCCCTCGGTCCCGGCCATGGAACCACTGCCGCCGCGAGCCGTGGGCGATTCCAAGCGCTAAACCCGCTTTTAGCTGCCAACTGAGTGCGCATGGCCCGCGCCGCGCGCACTCAGTTTCCCTTTTTCCCCGCTTTCGCTATTCTGAACGCCGCCGTCCTCAGCGCGAATCTCAGGCTTAACAATTGCATCCAAAATAGCCATTGAGGGGCACTCTTGCCCTGGAGGAGAAATTGAAGACAGGCGCGCGCGCGGTCCTGGGCCCGCTAATAGCTGTCATCTTGATCGTTGTCATAAGTCCCTCCTTGCAGGCTCAAAATAAAAACTTTCATGATGCCCCTACATGGGCGAAGCGCTTGAAAGATCCCTATGCCGAGCAGAAGCAGGTCTTGCCAACCGGGCAGAAGCTCTATCACCACTATTGCGCCCGCTGTCACGGGGAGAGTGGCGAGGGTTCGGGGAACATTCCCGCTCTTGTCGATGGCGCGCTGGAGACAGTGACGCCGGGAGAAGTGTATTGGTTTGTCACCAAGGGCAGCCCGCAGAATGGCATGCCTTCTTGGGCGAAACTGCCCAAAAATGTGCGCTGGGAAATCGTCACCTACGTAAAGTCGCTGGGCTTGCCCGTGACGCGCCAGGCGGCGAGCCGCCCCGCAGCTCCCTCCGCCGCCATGAACAGCACGGTCAAGGATCCCCCACCTAAGCCGCCCTTCACCGATTTTCGCTACGAGCAACCGGGCAAAGTGCGCAAGATCACAGTCAAAGACCTGCCTCCGCCCTTCGCCACGCCTTCCGCCGACAATGGCCCGGATGTTGTGGCGCGTCCGGCCAACGTCTGGCCGCAAGCTCCGGCCGGTTTCAAAGTCGATCTATATGCCACGGGATTGGATAACCCGCGTTTGATTCGCACCGCCCCCAATGGCGACATTTTCGTTGCCGAAAGCGCTGCTGGGGACATCCGCGTATTCCGGGGCGTCACAAGCAACAGCAAGCCGGAGCAGATGTCGGTGTTCGCCAGCGGTCTGCACCGCCCCTACGGCATTAACTTCTATCCTCCGGGTCCGAATCCGCAGTGGGTCTATATCGGCACGACCAGCGAGGTAGTGCGCTTTCCTTACCACAACGGCGACATGCAGGCGGCAGGGAAGGCGCAGCACATTGTCGATCTGCCGGGCGGTGGCGGCCACTGGACGCGCGACATTCAGTTCTCGCCGGATGGAAGGACCATGTTCGTGGGCGTGGGCTCGCGTTCCAATGTGGATGACCCAGACACTCATCCCGGCGAGAAGGATCGGGCTAACATCCTGGCGTTCAACCCCGATGGCTCGCACATGCGCATCTATGCCTCAGGCATTCGCAATCCAGGAGGCGGGCTGGCCATTGATCCCAAGACCGGGCAGTTGTGGTGCTCGGTAAATGAGCGCGACGCGCTGGGCAATAACCTGGTTCCCGACTACATCACCCACGTGCAGGAGGGTGGCTTCTACGGCTGGCCCTGGTGGTACATGGGCGGCAACCAGGACCCGCGGCTGAAGGGAAAACATCCGGAACTCAAAGACAAGGTAATTACGCCCGACGTGCTGATCCAGGCGCACAGCGCCTCCCTGGAGCCAACGTTTTACACGGGCAAGCAATTTCCCGCGCAGTATCGGGGAGATATTTTCGCCGCCGAGCACGGCTCCTGGAACCGATCACCGCGAGCCGGCTACGAGGTGATTCGCATTCCTCTCCACCAAACCGGAAAAGCCAGCGGCGAGTATGAAGACTTTGTTACCGGCTTCGTATTGCCCAACGGCGATGCCTGGGGCCGTCCGGTAGGCGTCACGGTGGCGCCCGATGGCTCGCTACTGGTGACCGACGACGGTTCCAATTCCATTTGGCGGATCCACTACCAGGGGAAGTGACGCGTCAAGATCACTAGGAGCGGAATAGCAACAGCCGTTACACTGTCAGGCGCATGAAGGTCCTGGTCACCGGCGGCGCTGGGTACATCGGCAGCGTGGTTTCCGCGGAGCTGCAGCAGGCCGGCCATGAGGTCGTTATTTTCGACAACCTCAGCCACGGTCATCGCCGCGCCGTCATTCGTGGAGCGGAGTTGATAGTTGGCGAGCTTGGTGACGCCGCCGCGCTCACCCTGGCACTACGCCAGCATCGTCCCGATGCGGTCATGCATTTTGCCGCCTTCATTGAGGCCGGCGAATCCATGCAGGTCCCCGAACGCTATTTCCGCAACAATTCTGCCAGCACGCTCACGCTTCTGGAATGCATGCTGCAATATGGCCCGCGACGCCTGGTGTTCTCTTCTACCGCGGCCCTGTATGGCGATCCGGAGGGGACACCCATTGTGGAAGATGCCCCGCTGCGTCCCACCAATGCCTATGGTGAGTCCAAACTGCTGGTCGAGCGCATGCTGGCCTGGTTTCATCGTATTCACGGTCTGCGCTACGCCAGCCTGCGCTACTTCAATGCTGCCGGCGCGGCAGGTGAACTGGGTGAAGATCACCACCCTGAGTCTCACCTGATTCCCCTGGTTCTGCAGGTGGCTCTAAGGAAACGGCCGCGGATCGCGATATTTGGCACCGATTACGCCACCTCCGACGGAACCTGCGTGCGCGATTACATTCACGTTGCCGACCTGGCCTCGGCCCACGTGCTGGCTCTGGGAGCCCTGTCCCAACACGAGCAACTCATTTACAACCTGGGGAATGGACGCGGCTTCAGCGTACGTCAGGTGATCGAAGTAGCGCGCCAGGTCACCGGGCATGAAATTCCTGCACAAGAGGCGCCGCGTCGCCCTGGAGATCCCGCCGTGCTGGTGGCCAGTTCGGATAAAATTCGCCGCGAACTGGGCTGGAAGCCGCGCTATCCCGAGCTGGAGCAGATCGTGGCCAGCGCCTGGGAATGGCGCCGCCGGCGCCCCGATGGGTATGGGGATTGAAATGGCGCAGCTAGCCTGCTCGGGTCCCCGAAACTAATGCCGCTCGATCTGACTCGCGATCCGCACCGCCGCTACAACCCGCTCACCCGCGAATGGGTGTTGGTGTCGCCGCAACGGACGCAGCGCCCCTGGCAGGGCCAGGTGGAGCCGCTTGCGCCCGCAAGTGTCCCCGCTTATGACCCGGCGTGCTACATGTGTCCAGGCAACACTCGCGCCAATGGAGCCCAGAATCCTCGGTACGCCTCGACTTTTGTCTTTCCCAATGATTTTCCGGCGCTGCTGCCCCAGACTTCAGACGCCTCCGAGGATTACGAGAAGCGTGGTCTTATGGTTGCCCAGGGCGAGCCCGGCGTTTGCCGCGTTATTTGCTACTCGCCGCGTCACGACCTGACTTTTGCTACTCTCGCTCCCGCCGCCGTCCGCGAGGTGACCAAACTGTGGGCGGAGCAGTATGCCGAGTTGGGCGCTCTGCCGGCTATCAACTATGTCCAGCTTTTCGAAAACCGCGGTGCCATGATGGGGGCCAGCAACCCTCACCCGCACTGCCAGGTGTGGGCGAACGCCAGCGTGCCCCACGTGGTGGAGAAGGAGCAGCTGAGCCAACGCGAGTATCGGGAATCGCAAGGGGCGTGCCTGCTCTGCGCCTATCTTCAGCTGGAGCGCCGCCACCCGGACCGGGTGGTGCTGGAGAATGAGAATTTCGTTGCCCTGGTTCCGTTTTGGGCGGTCTGGCCATTCGAAACCATGGTTCTACCGCACGCTCACCTGACTGGCATGGACCAGCTAACGTCGAGCCAGCAGACCGCCCTGGCCGACGTCCTGCAGCGCCTCACCCAGGCTTACGATCGCCTGTTCAACGTCTCTTTTCCGTATTCCATGGGATTTCATCAGCGGCCCACGGATGGAGCCGCCCACGAGGAGTGGCACCTGCACGCGCACTTCTATCCGCCGCTCCTGCGTTCCGCCACCGTGCGCAAATTTATGGTCGGATATGAGCTGCTGGCTTGGCCGCAGCGCGATATCACCCCCGAAGCCGCCGCCGCCCGGCTCAGGGAGCTGGTCAAAGCGACGGTGTAGTGCCGGTCACGCGAATTTGCGGCGCCCGGCTTTCTTGGATTTGGCAGGAGTCGCTCGGCGGCGCACTACCCGCGTTTCTACCGCCGAACCCGGATATTCCCGCACGATGCGCTTGCGCGGCACCACCGCAATTTCCTGCACCACGTCGGTCTCCGCCTCCGGTTCGCCGAAGATGCTCGCCATGTAGTTCTGGCGGCATTGCTCGCAGCAGAAATGTACTGCCAGATAGTCAACCGCCCGCGCTTCGTCCCATTTCGGCAGGATGGTTACCTCGCGCCGCGCGGCGGTCACTCCGATGTTCTCCGCGGCAAATCCCAGAATCCAGCTCTCGTCGTTGTCTTTCAGCCGATGGCAAAAATCGCACTCATACCGGACCATAACGCCCCTCTCCCCGCGATTAGATTCCCGTGCGCGCCAGTCATGATGTCTCCGCCATGATGCCGCGTTCAATTCCGCTGCTCTCGACTACACTCGCGGCGGCAAGGTAAGCTAAGTGGTTGCTTTCTGCGGGGGCATGAAGCATGAGGGATGCGGTCCGCCGGCTGTGGCCGGAACTTGACTGGATTCAGGACCCCAAGCTGCGCGACCAGGTGACCCAGACCTGGGTGCGCGCTTTCGAACTCAGCCCGCTTAAACCCGATGACCTGGAAGGCATTCCTTTTACTCTCCTGATACCCAATTGCCCGGTCAGCTTTATGGAGCACAAACGCTGCGTGGTGCACATTGCCCGCCGGGCCGCCGAATCCATGAAGGACTTCATGGGCCGCGCATTGCCTATTGACATGGACACG
>Ga0070734_10006164_pt1 | contig 10194 bp, 6 predicted proteins | sample Coa_R1_8_FD_66444 | JGI IMG/M metagenome (GOLD analysis project Ga0070734, IMG submission 66444) | Surface soil microbial communities from Centralia Pennsylvania, which are recovering from an underground coalmine fire - Coalmine... | ecosystem: Environmental > Terrestrial > Soil > Unclassified ... | reverse complement strand
CTCGCCATCACGTCATATTTGTTGTCGCTGGCGGTGTTCATCCCGGCGAGCGGCTGGACCGCGGACCGCTTCGGCCCGCGCATCGTTTTCGCGCTGGCGGTCGCGGTATTCATGGTCGGATCGATCGGTTGCGCGATGTCCGGCTCGGTAACCAATTTCGTGTTCGCGCGCATCCTGCAGGGCATGGGCGGAGCGATGATGACTCCCGTTGGCCGGCTCGTGCTGTTGCGCTCGATCGACAAGAGCGCGCTCGTCAACGCAATGGCGTGGGTTACGGTGCCGGCGCTGATCGGGCCGGTGATCGGACCGCCGCTGGGCGGGTTCATCACCACCTATTTCTCCTGGCACTGGATCTTTCTGATCAACATCCCCATCGGTCTGGTGGGCATCTTCATGGCGCTGAAATTCATCGATCCCATCAAAAGCATCGATCCCGAGCCTTTTGACCTCTACGGGCTGGTGCTGGCGGGCATCGGGCTTGCCGGCATCGCCTTCGGGCTATCGGTCGCCGGCCTCAACCTGTTGCCGTGGAGCATCGTTGCATCGCTGGTCGGGATCGGCGCGATCTCGATGACGCTCTACGTCCTGCATGCGCGCAGGACGGGCTCGCCGGTCCTGGACTTCTCCTTGCTCAGGCTCACGACGATGCGCGCCTCGATCATCGGCGGGTTCATGTTCCGGCTCGGCATCGGGGCCCTACCGTTCCTCCTGCCGCTACTGATGCAGGTCGGCTTCGGGCTGTCGCCGTTCCAGTCGGGCCTCGTCACCTTCGCCTCCGCGGTCGGCGCCATGGGCATGAAGACGCTGGCCTCGCGCATTATCCGTACCTTCGGCTTCCGCAATATGATGACCGTCAACGCGATCATCAGCGCGATCTTCCTGGCAGCCTGCGCGCTGTTCACCGTGACGACGCCGCTGCTCCTGATCTTCATCATCCTGGTGGTCGGCGGCTTCTTCCGCTCGCTGGAGTTTACCGCGATCAACACGGTCGCCTATGCGGAGGTCGAACCGGGCCAGATGAGCCGTGCGACCACGCTCGTCAGCGTCAACCAGCAGCTCGCGGTGTCGGCAGGCGTTGCGATCGGCGCTTTTTCCGTGGAAACGACCCTATGGCTGCGCCATCAGACCGAGCTGACCGCAACTGCGTTCGCGCCAGCCTTCCTGGTGGTGGCGCTCATTTCAGCGGCCTCCTCCTATTTCTTCTGGCAAATGCCTGACGACGCAGGCCACGAAATCTCAGGGCGCAAAGCGCGTGCGATTTCAAGTCGCAAGGGCGCTGCGAAGAGTGCGGTCCAGGAAGCAAGAGCGGTCGCCACGGAAGAGACCCAGAGCACGCGGGATCAGCGGCTGGGTTAAGGCTTTACCGCATGACGAGCGATTCTGCGGCCCCGGACCACATCATTGGCGGATTCAACCGGCAGCTTCGATTTGTCGGCCTGAAGAACCGGAAGTAATATGTCGGGGTCGCAAAATCGCTGGATGTGCATGAAGTCGTCGCGCGCGCACCTGGACTATTACAGCCTCGTCGATGAATGGCGGGCCGTCCTGCGGCAACCGCTGTCCCGTGAAGTCAAGCAGGCCGAGTGCATCGCCGCGCTTCGCAATTTCATCGACTGCATCGCACGCAAGCGGGTACGCGGGACTAACCGGCCACTGCGTTTCTATGCCGACATGCTAGTCCTGCAGCAGCTTCTCCGGCCCGGATTAACAATGGATGAATTGAGCGAGGTCGCAATTTGGCCGGCCTACCGACTGGTCAACGATTGGCTTGAGGACCATTCGTTGTCTCACCGGAAACCTCCGTGAGGCCGCCTCGAGCAACTATTCTCGGCCGCCCCTAAACCCCGTCGCCAGCACATAGCGCTCCGAAGAATCCTGCCGGCTTGCGGCCGGTTTGACATGGCGGACGACTGCGAAATCACGCTTCAATTGCGCGAGCAACTCGGCATCGGCGCCGCTCTGGAACACCTTTGCCAGGAACGTCCCGCCGGGATTGAGCACGTCGGGTGCAAACGCGGCCGCGATCTCGACCAGACCTACAATGCGCAGCTGATCCGTCTTGCGATGGCCTGTGGTGTTGGCTGCCATGTCCGAGAGCACCACATCGGCGCGGCCGCCAAGCATAGCCATTAACTTCTCCGGCGCATCGTCGGCATGGAAATCGAGCTGCGCGAACTGGACGCCGGGAATTTCCGGCATCTCCAACAGGTCAATCGCGATCACCTTGCCCTTGCCGTTGACCGCGCCCACTCGTTTGGCCGCGACCTGGCTCCAGCCCCCCGGTGCTGCGCCAAGATCGACGACCGTCATTCCGGGTCTCAGCAGGCGATATTTGTCGTCGATCTCGGTGAGCTTGAAGGCGGCACGCGAGCGATATCCCTCGCGCTTGGCCTGGGCGACATAGGGATCATTGAGCTGCCGCTCCAGCCAGAGTTTCGACGACAGCTTTCGTTTGCCGCCGGTCCTGACCGTGACATGCAGCCGGCCGGTCTTGTCCTTCGCCATAGCAAACTCCTAGCGCATGATCCGGAAAAGTGTGAGGCGGTTTTCCGAAAAGATCATGCGCAAACAAGCGCGATGATTATTCATCCTCAGGTCATCGCGCTTTAGAGCGCGCCGTCCTCGCGCATCATCTCGACCAGCATGCCCTCGCGCAAGCCGCGGTCGGCGACGCGAAGTCGCGGCAGCGGGAACGCGCGGCGGATGGCATCGAGGATGGCGCAGCCCGCCAGCACCAGATCGGCGCGTTCGATACTGATGCAGTTGTTGTTGGCGCGCTCCTCATAGCTCATGCCAAGCAGACGGGAGACGGTCGCGGAGATGGCAGAATTGTCCATCCAGATGCCGTCGACGCGGCGACGGTCGTAGCGCGCAAGGTTGAGATGAATGCCCGCGAGCGTCGTCACGGTGCCCGATGTGCCAAGCAGATGCAGGTCCGCGATATCGTTGCCGTGCTCGGCGGCGAAGGGCGCGACGTGCTGGGTCACCTCCTCCACCATGCGCGCATAGATATCCTGCGTCACATTCTTACCGCCAAAGTGCTCGGCCAGGGTGACGACGCCGAGCGGGATCGACGTCCAGGCTTTTGTACGCGGCTCTGCGTTCTTCTCGGTCGGATCGCGCTCGATCCGCACCAGCTCGGTGGACCCGCCACCGATATCGAACAGGATCGCGCCGCGACCATTTGGGTCGACAAGCGGCGAACAGCCGATGACCGCCAGTGCCGCCTCCGTCTCGCGATCGATGACTTCGAGCCGGATGCCGGTCTCGGCGGCGACTCGATCGCGAAAACCGTCGGCGTTCGACGCCGCCCGGCAGGCTTCCGTCGCGATCAGACGCAGGCGTTTTGCCTTCCTCGCCTGGATCTTGTCGCGGCAGACGCTCAGTGCGGCAATCGCACGTTCGATTGCCGCGTCGCTGATGCAGCCGGTGACGGACACCCCCTCGCCCAACCGGATGATCCGCGAGAAGGAATCCACCACGCGGAAGCTGTCGCCCGACGGGCAGGCAATCAAAAGCCGGCAGTTGTTGGTCCCAAGATCCAGCGCCGCGTAGACGCCGCCTCCGGGAACCGGCGATGGCTCAGCGCGCGTCACCTTCGCGCCATTTGCCGCGGCCGCGCCTGGCAGGTCTCCGCGCGGCGCTGAGCCATCGCGAAGCCGCGTGTCATCGTTCATTCAAAAAGCTTTCCGCGGCCCATTTCCTGGCCGGCTTGGAATTCCGTTGTTCACGCAAACTTTAGCAGCGGCCCGGGGCCACGCAACATAGGACCATGTTCCAACTGCCGTTGCCGTCGCCCCACCGGTGCATTAACTAATAGAAGACCCCATCAAATCGCATGAAATCAGGCACTTTCCGATGCAAGACCCCACGCCCTCGTCATCCCTTGAAACCGCTATTGCACTGCAAAAACATGGCGTTGGACAGCCCGTCCGCCGCAAGGAAGATGACACGCTCGTCCGCGGCAAGGGAAAGTACACGGACGATTTCAGCCTGCCTGGACAGGCCTATGGCTGGATGGTGCGCTCCAGCCACGCTCACGGCATCATCAAGGGGATCGACACGTCGGCGGCTAAAGCGATGCCGGGCGTGCTGGGAGTTTGGACGGGCACCGACCTTGCAGCGGCCAACTACAAGCCATTCATCTGCGGCCTGCCGCTAAAAAACCGCGACGGCTCGCCGCTGCTGCAGACCAACCGCATGCCGCTTGCGACCGACAAGGTACGGTTTGTCGGCGACCCCGTTGCTTTTGTGGTTGCAGATACCGTTGCGCAAGCGCGCGACGCCGCCGAAGCCGTCGAGGTCGACATCGATCCGCTGCCCGCCGTCACAAATGCGGCGGAAGCGGCAAAACCCGGCGCTCCCCAGCTTTACGACCACATCCCGGGCAACGTCGCGCTCGACTATCATTATGGCGACGCCGCCAAGGTCGACGCCGCCTTTGCCAGCGCCGCGCATGTGACCAAGCTCGATATCGTCAATACCCGCGTCGCCGTCGTTCCTATGGAGCCGCGTGTCGCGCTCGGTCATTATGACAAGGCAACCGAGCGCTACACTCTTCAGGTGCCGACCCAGGGCGTCAGCGGCAACAAGGCGATCATCTCGCGCATCCTCAACGTGCCGCCGGAGAAAGTCCGCATCCTTACCGCCAATGTCGGCGGCTCCTTCGGTATGAAGAACCTCAACTATCCCGAATACACCTGCATCCTGCACGCGGCAAAAGCGCTGGGACGTCCGGTAAAATGGACCGACGAGCGTTCGACCAGCTTTCTCTCCGACAGCCACGGCCGCTCGCAGCAAATCCATGCCGAGCTCGCGCTCGATGCGGAAGGAAAATTCCTCGCCGTGCGCCTCTCAGGCTACGGCAATCTTGGCGCCTTTGTCACGGGCGTTGCGCCGGGACCGCTGTCGGCCAATACCTCCAAGAACCTCGCCAGCGTCTATCGCACGCCGCTCATCAGCGTCGACGTCAAGGCGGTTCTGACCAACACCACGCATCTGGGCGCCTATCGCGGTGCCGGCCGCCCCGAAGCAAACTACTACATGGAGCGACTGATCGACCGCGCCGCCGACGAGATGGGCCTCAGCCGCCTCACCTTGCGCAAGCGCAATTTCATCAAGCAGGCTGAGCTGCCGTTTGCGGCCGCTTCCGGCGTCACCTATGACAGCGGCGATTTCACCGGCGTCTTCAACAAGGCGCTGGAGATTTCCGATCACGCCAATTTTGCCAAGCGCAAAAAGGAAAGCCGCAAGAATGGCAAGCTGCGTGGGATAGCGATCGGCTCCTATCTCGAAGTCACCGCGCCGCCGAACGGAGAGCTTGGCAAAATCACATTCGATCCCGATGGCGGTGTGACACTGACGACAGGCACGCTCGACTATGGTCAGGGCCATGCCACGCCATTTGCGCAGGTCCTGTCAGCAGAGCTCGGCGTTCCCTTTGAAAAGATCAGGCTGCAGCAGAACGACAGCGATCTCGTCCGTTTCGGCAGCGGCACCGGCGGATCTCGGTCGATCACGGCAAGCGGACAGGCGATTGTCGAAGCGTCCGCGTTGGTGGTCGAGAAGGGCAAGAAAGCGGCCTCGCACTTCCTGGAAGCCTCGGTGGCCGATATCGAATTTTTCGACGGCCGCTTCACGATCGCAGGCACCGATCGGTCGATCGGCATTATGGAACTGGCCGAGCGCATGCGCGAGGGCAAGTTGCCCGAAGACGTACCCAATTCGCTCGACGTCGATCACGCAACCAAGGAAATCGTGTCGACCTTTCCCAATGGCTGTCATGTCGCGGAGGTCGAGATCGACCCGGATACGGGCGTGACCAAGATCGTGCGCTATGCCGCCGTCAATGACTTCGGCACCGTGGTCAATCCCATGATCGTCGCCGGTCAGCTGCATGGCGGCGTCGCGCAGGGCATCGGTCAGTCACTGATGGAGGAAGTGAATTACGACACCGGCGGCCAGCCGATCACCGGCTCGTTCATGGATTACGCGATGCCGCGCGCGGAGGACATTCCGTCGATGGACATCGGCGATCACCCTTCTCCTGCCAAAACCAATCCGCTTGGCACCAAAGGCTGCGGCGAGGCCGGCTGCGCCGGAAGCCTCGTCGTCGTCGTCAACGCTGTGATCGATGCGCTGTCCGACTACGGCGTCAAGCAGATCAACATGCCGCTGACGCCGGAGAAGGTGTGGCGCGCGATCCAGGACGCCAAGGCGAAGGCGGCGTAGGTCTTTCCACTCTTTCAACTGTCATCGGCCGGCTCGACCGGGCGATCCAGTATTCCAGACAATTTCTGTTATTCATCGATAAGCCGCGGCATACTGGATACCCCGCTTTCGCGGGGTATGACGGCGGAGAATGTGTTCTACGCCGCCGCCCGCTCGCGCGGCTGGTAGATCGCGATATGCCAGCAATGGGCGAGCGGCGTCTTGCCGTTGGCGAGCACCAGCGCGTCGAGCTCGACGAAGCGGTGGCCCTTCTTCTCGTAATTGCCGATCACCTTCGCGCGAGCGGTCAACTCGTCACCGATCTTTGCCGCAGACAAAAGCTGCATCTTGCTGCCGACGTGAATCCAGGGGCCGAGGATGGCGTTGTCGACCAGCACCTTGTTCATCATCCGCTGCAACAGGCCGGGATGGCCGAGCCCCTCGCGGGCAAAGATCGGATCTTTCTCCCTGATATCGGCGAGATAGCCCTTTGCCACGTTGCCGGCCCACTCGCGCGGCACCGTACCAAGCCATTTGCCGACCTCGTAGGATGACGCATTCACCGGCCGCCGCTCGGCGATCGGCGCGACATCGCCGAAATCCGCCAGTGCAAACGAGGGTGCTGACGCCGGCAGCGAAGCGCTGCCGGTAGCGCAGAGCTCGCCACGGCTCTCGACCTCAATCGCGAGCGTGCCGTCCTGCTCAGTGGCCCGGACTTCAGCGATCTCGCCGTCATAGACGGGCTTGAGCAATCGCGCATCGATCAGGCCACGTTCGAGAAAAGCGCGGCCCCATTTGGCAATGGGCTGGTGCATCATATAGGCGATGACGTCGACACCCGGCACCAGGCCGCCGGAAAAGCCGTATTTCCGCGCCACCGTGTCGTCGTGGATCTTGTTCTCGGAGTCCTTTGAGGTGTTGTAGGCCGAGACGCGGTAGGTCTCGAGTCGGCCGGACATGCCCGTTCCCCTTGGTTTCGTTGTCGTTGCCCTGCGATCGTACGCAACGCAAATGCGCTGGCAAGGCGCGTTTTGCTCGCAATCCATGCGCTGATGGAGTACCACCCGCGCGGAAAGGAAGCTGAACTCTTCCCCATGGCGCCGCCGCTCATTCAACTCAAAGACATCGCATTGACTTTTGGCGGCACGCCGCTGCTCATGGGCGTCGAGCTGACGGTTGCTCAGAGCGAGAGGGTCTGCCTGGTCGGGCGAAACGGCTCGGGCAAGTCAACTCTGTTGAAGATCGCGGCCGGCCTGGTTGAACCCGACCGAGGAACTCGTTTTGTGCAACCTGGCGCGACCATCCGCTATCTGCCGCAAGAGCCGGATTTCGGAGGGGCAGCGACGACGCTCGCCTATGTCGAGGCTGGATTGGGCCCGGGCGACGATCGCCATCAAGCGCGCTATCTGCTCGAACAGCTCGGCCTGACAGGCGAGGAAGACCCCACAAAATTGTCCGGCGGCGAGGGTCGCCGTGCAGCGCTCGCACGGGTGCTTGCGCCCTCGCCCGATATCCTGCTCTTGGACGAGCCGACCAACCATCTGGATTTGCCGACGATCGAGTGGCTGGAGCGCGAACTCGATCGCAGCAAGAGCGCGCTGGTCTTGATCAGCCACGATCGGCGCTTCCTCTCCAACCTGTCGCGGGCGACCGCCTGGCTTGACCGCGGCCGGATCAAGCAAATCGATCGCGGTTTTACCGCGTTCGAGGCCTGGCGCGATGAAGTCCTGGCCAAAGAGGAGCGCGAGCAGCACAAGCTCGACCGCAAGATCGTCAACGAGGAGCACTGGTTGCGCTATGGCGTCTCGGGCCGCCGCAAGCGCAACGTCAAACGGCTCGGCAACCTCTTTTCCTTGCGCGAACAACGCAGGAATTATCGCGGCACGGCCGGCGGCGCCAACCTCGCCGCCGCGGAAGCCGAGAAATCCGGCCGCCTGGTGATCGAGGCGAAAGGGATCGGCAAAACGTACGGCGATCGCAAGATCGTCGACAATTTCTCGATCCGGATCCAGCGTGGCGACCGCGTCGGCATCATCGGGCCGAACGGCGCCGGCAAGACGACGCTGGTCAATCTTCTCACCGGCGCAGTTGCGTCCGATCACGGCAGCGTGCGGCTCGGCGTCAACATCGAGATGGCAACCCTCGATCAGCATCGCGAAAGCCTCGATCCGAAATCGACGCTCGCGGAAGCCCTGACCGGCGGGCGCGGCGATCATGTGATGGTTCGCGGCAAGCCGAAGCATGTGGTCAGCTATATGAAGGATTTCCTGTTCGCGCAGGAACAGATGCGTACGCCATTGGAGGTGTTGTCCGGCGGCGAGCGCGGGCGGCTGATGCTGGCGCGCGCGCTGGCAAAGCCGTCCAATCTCCTGGTGCTGGACGAGCCGACAAATGACCTTGATCTGGAAACCCTCGACGTGCTCGAGGAAATGCTCGGCGACTACGAAGGCACGGTCATCCTGATCAGCCATGACCGCGATTTCCTCGATCGCATCGTCACCTCGGTGATCGCGCCCGATGGCGATGGCCGATGGATCGAATATGCCGGCGGCTATACCGACATGCTGGCCCAGCGCGGCTCCGACCTCAAGCGCGAGGTCGTGAAGGCGCCGGCGGCGATTGACAAGCAGGAGAGCAAGACGTCCGCTCCACAGACCGCGCCGAAGCGGCGGCTCAACTTCAACGAAAAGCACGCGCTGGAGACGCTGCCAAAGACCATCGCCAAGCTGCATGGCGATATCGCCCGGCTGCAACGCACCCTTGACGATCCCGATCTTTATCAAAAGGATCGGAAGCGCTTTGATGAGACTTCGCGCGCCATCGCCAAGGCGCAAGCAGAACTGACCGCGGCTGAAGACCGCTGGCTGGAACTTGAAGTTTTACGCGAAGAAATTGAACAGGCCTAAGCTGGATGGTTTCGTCATTGCGAGGAGCGAAGCGACGAAGCAATCCACGTTCCCGCATGCTGCGGCATGGATTGCTTCGCTTCGCTCGCAATGACGAGAAACGCTGAATTGGAGTTGCCCCGATGACCACACTCCTCGCCGCAAAAATCGCCCGCGAATACGGAACACCCTGCGCCGTCATCGATATGGACAAGGTCGAGCGCAATATCGTGCGCATTCAAAAGGCCTGTGAGGCGGCCGGCGTCGCCAATCGTCCGCACATCAAGACCCACAAGAGCCCGGTCATCGCGAAGCGGCAGGTTGCGGCCGGCGCCATAGGGATCACCTGCCAAAAGCTTGGCGAGGCCGAGATCATGGCTGACGAGGCCGGCATCGACGACATCCTGATCAGCTACAACCTGATCGGCGAGGAAAAGATGGCGCGGCTCGCCGCACTGCAAGCCAAGGCCAACATGACCGTCGCCGCCGATAATCCGACCGTCGTCGCCGGCCTGCCGAAGGCCGCGGAGATGTCGGGCCGACCGCTATCCGTCTTGGTCGAATGCGACACCGGGCGCAAGCGCGCCGGCGTCGAGACGCCGGCTGAAGCCATTGCGCTGGCGCGCGAGATCGCAGCCTCGAAGGGGCTGACGTTCGCCGGTTTCATGCTCTACCCGACCGAGACCGGCTGGGCCGAGGCGCAGAAATTTTTCGACGAGGCGCTCGCGGGCGTCCGCCAGCATGGCCTCGATGCAAAAATGGTTTCGACTGGCGGCACGCCGAACATGAAGAATGTCGGCAAGCTCAAGGGCGCGACCGAGCACAGGCCTGGGACCTACATCTATAACGACCGCATGCAGGTCGCAGCCGGTGTCGCCACCTGGGACGACTGCGCGCTCAACATCTATTCCACTGTCGTGAGCCGCGCCGCGCCGGACCGCGGCATTTTGGATGCAGGTTCGAAGACGCTGACATCCGATCCCGGCGGCGGACTCGACGGGTTTGGCCTGATCCTGGAACACCCCGAAGCCAGGATCGCGCGCTTTGCCGAAGAGCACGGCTTTCTCGATCTGACGCGCAGCAACACCCGGCCCAAGGT
>Ga0070734_10006163_pt1 | contig 10195 bp, 6 predicted proteins | sample Coa_R1_8_FD_66444 | JGI IMG/M metagenome (GOLD analysis project Ga0070734, IMG submission 66444) | Surface soil microbial communities from Centralia Pennsylvania, which are recovering from an underground coalmine fire - Coalmine... | ecosystem: Environmental > Terrestrial > Soil > Unclassified ... | reverse complement strand
CGGAAAGCATCCTCCTGCCGAATGGCACCTACATGCTGGCGAATTGCTGCGACAACCCCGGGTACCAGGCGCTGGCTTCGATCAGCGGCACAACCGTCACCTGGACGACCCAGAAGAGCTACTATTACAACGACGAACAGGCCTATACGCCTTTGCCCAACGGCAATGTGATGACGGTGGACGCATGGAAAACCGGCGTCAATTACGACGACTACGAAATCTACAACACGTCGACCGGTACCTGGACCCTCGCAGGCACGACTCCAAACCTCCTGACCACGACTCAATATCGTGAACTCGGCGCCGCGGCGCTAACCCCGCTCACCGGCACACAGGGTACAATTGTGCAGATCGGCGCCAATCCGACGAAGGGCTTCAATGACACCTACGACATCGCGGCTGGCAAGTGGACGGCGGGCCCGGTGATGAAAGTCAGCACCACGCGGTACAATCAGTCCGACGGTCCCGCAGCGACGCTGCCGGATGGAAATGTTCTGGTTCAAGGAAGTCCCGGCACTTTCAAGACGCCGTCGCATTTCTGGGAGTTTGGTCTCAGCACGACAGGGACATGGAAAGCAACCAGGGTAAACGATCCGTCGGGCGCGTCCACCACATCATCCTTCGAGAGCAACCTCATTCCCCTTCCGTCGGGACAGATCCTGTGGGACCAGAGCCAGGCCGGCAAGGTTGTGGCGCTGTACACACCGTCGGGGAGCCCCAATTCCGCATGGCTGCCGGTTGTTTCAAGCGTATCGTCTTCGCTGAATGTGGGAAGCACGGGCAACGCCATTTCCGGCACGAACTTCAACGGCTTCGATCTCGGAGGCGCCTATGGCGACGATGCACAGGCCGCCACCAACTTCCCGCTCGTGCGCATTACCAACGCGCAAACCGGCGACGTCTGCTTCGCCCGTAGTTACAACTTCTCGACCATGGGGGTGTGGACGACGGGAACCACCAATGCCGAATTCGACATCCCGCAGACCTGCGAAACCGGCGCGAGCACGCTTCAGGTGATCGTGAACGGCATCGCTTCGGCGGGAACTGCGGTGACGCTCAGCTGACGGCCGCGAAGCCGGGCTTTTCGGCGTTTTTGGCAGATCATGGGCGGGCTCGTGCCCGCCCATGTTTTTTCCCGTGTTGCGACTCTCACGGTTTGAGGATTTCCGCGGCGCAACTATCTGCGAATCGCCATTGCCCGCCGGCTTTGTTTGCGCCTAATCTCGCCGCGCAAAACCGGCCCGAAAGGGCAGAGAGCACGTCCGATTGGCGGATGGCTCGCAGAAGGGGGTACCCCAATGAAATCGAAGTCGTTGTTGACAGCCGGCGCTTCGGCTCTGGCCATCGCCAGTCTGTTCCTTGTAGCTACCAGTGCTTCGGCGCATCCCTATTATCGTCCGTACAGACATGGAATGGCGCCCATCAATCCGAACACGCCGATCCCACGTGTTGGGCCCTACCAGGCGCCCTACATCGCGCCACCGAAGATCCGATCGGGCACCTGGGCCTATGTGGGCAATCTGCCGTTCACCAGGTGGCCATGGAACGCGCGGCTGCAGACCGACGGCACGGTGATCATTCAGGACGCCTGCGCCAGCACGTCGCAATGGTACAAACTTACCCCCGACAGCAAAGGAAAATACGAGGACGGCAAGTGGAGCAAGATCGCAGCCATGCCATCGGGCTACAATCCGCTTTTCTTCGCCTCGCAGACCCTTCCCGACGGGCGCATGATCGTGAACGGCGGCGAATACAACTCTTGCAACGGCGTCTGGACCAACCAGGGCGCCTTGTACGATCCCGTAAAGGACAGCTGGACCTCGGTCACGGCCCCGAGCGGCTGGAGCACCATAGGCGATGCGGAAAGCGTGATGCTGCCGAGCGGCACCTACATGCTGGCCGATTGCTGCTCCAGCGAAATGGCCCTTGCAGCGATCAGCGGCACAAAAGTTAGTTGGACCCAACAGAACAGCTTCGGCTACAACGACGAGGAACCGTTTATTCCGCTGCCGAACGGCGACGTTTATACGGTCAGCGTCTGGCTTCACGGCGCCAATTACGACGAGACCTTTGAATACGATACGTCGAGTGGCACGTGGAGCCAGGGTGCGAACACCGCCGACTATCTGTCCACGAGCAGTGCATATGAACTCGGTCCGAGTGTGGTGCGGCCGGATGGTACGATTCTGCAGTTCTCTGCCAATCCCACAGCGGCGGTCAATGACATCTACAACATCAACGCCGGCACATGGTCGTCCGGACCGATGTTGTCGGTGAGCGGTACCAAATACGACTGCGCCGACGCGCCGGCCGTGGAACTGCCGAATGGCCATACCTTGGTGGAAGCGAGCCCTGGCATCTTCAGCTACCCCTCCCACTTCTGGGAAATTGCCATGGCGAACAAGAAGGGCGTGGTCAAGTCCAAGCAGGTAAGCGATCCCAACGGCGCGCCAAACACGTCCTCGTACATGGGCACATTCCTGATGCTTCCGACGGGGCAGGCCTTGTGGGACAACAGTCAGGGATCACCGATCGAGGTGGCTACCTACACACCGAAGGGCAAGGTCAAGGGCGCCTGGCGACCGGTGATCTCGAGCGTTTCAAGTTCGCTCTCGGTCGGAAGCACCGGCAACGCGATCTCGGGATCCAATTTCAACGGCTTCGATCTCGGCGCCAGCTACGGCGACGATGGGCAGATGTCGACGAATTGGCCGATTGTGAGCATCAAGAACAATACCACCGGCGACGTGTGCTATGCCCGCAGCTATAGCTTCTCGACCATGGGCATATGGACCAGCGGGACGACGAGTGCGGTTTTCGACATCCCGAGCACATGCGAGACAGGTGCGAGCACCCTTTACGCGATCGTGAACGGAATCTCTTCAACAGGGACTGCGGTCACGTTGAGCTAAATCTTTCCGCGTTTTTGCAGATCATGGGCGGGCTCGACCCGCCCATGATTTTTTTAACCGGGCAAGCTAGCCCTGCCCGCAAACGGGAACTGTTTCAGTCCCCTGATGCTGCCGAAAGTCCCGCCGGTCTCACCAAGATTTCGCGGCGCGCGCGACGTCGCAGACACTTCAGGAAAGAATTTTGGCACGTCCGGATAGGCCTGCAAGACAGGACCAAGTGCGTCCCTGAGGGGTCCCAGCCACGCCTCGTAGGTCCGCCATTGGCCCACGCCCGATTGATAGAGCGGCATAAAGACCTGTTCGTAGCTTAGCGTGATCACGGTGCGCCGGTTTTCGAAGAATCGCAGGCAGCCCGCTTCGAACGGCAAGCCAAGATAGTCCAGCAAGCGGCGCACCTCGGCGTCGAAATCGTCAACGAGCCGCTCGTAGATCACCCGGTACACCTTTCCAGGAAACACCGCGTCGAAATGCGCCATCAACCGGACGTAGTCGACGTAGCGCTCGCCGATGTCGCCGAGATCGCAGGCAAAGAGGTGTCCCTTGGGGAAAAAGTGATGGAAACACGACAGGCCGCAATCGAGCGGATGCCGACGTACGTCGATGATCTTCGCGTTCGGCAGTATGAGACGGATGAGGCCGGCCAACTGAAAATTGTTGGGTTGCTTGTCGGTGAAGTACGGCGCGTCCGTTTTGCGCAGGGCCCCTGCCATCCGCAGATATTCCTCGCCGGCCGCGCGAAAATCTGCCGGTTGCATGCGCTGAAGCAGCAGGGGCCAGCGTTGCGGTCCACCGGCTCGCGTGTACAGTTTTTCCACGAACGTCGGAAGGATGGTCAGTTCGCCGAGTCCCTCGACCTGGGTATGGGCTGAAAGAATCTGTTCGACGAGCGTTGAGCCCGCCCGCGGCATGCCCACGATGAAAACGGGATCGCTCGCCGGGGATCCGGCACCGGCATGTTTGCGCAGGAATGCCGGGGAGAACAGAAGTCGTGTCAGGCGCCATGCCGTCTGCGACGCCCTTGGCCAGTAGGGGAGGACCTTGCGAAGCGTCGCTTTGCTCGCACGAAAGTTCTCGAATGCCTCCTGATAACGACCAAGGGCATCGAGCGCCTTTCCCAGCGCAAAATGCATCATGGAACGATCTTCGATCGCGAGATCGTGCCGTTCGAGCTGAGCCTGAATTTGCCCGATAAGCGCGTCGTCCCACTGGAACGACTTCACTGTCGCGAGCGCGTACCACGCTACAAAATACGAAGGTAGGATTTCCGTTGCTTTCCGAAACGCCGTGCTCATTCGGCGATCGCCCGCCCAGCGGAGCGCTCTTCCGTATTCCTGCCACAAACCGGGAAGGCCCTCGCAATTCGCAATGAAAGCGTCAAAGGCTTTCACAGCGGCCGTGTATCGACCGTCGAGCGCGAGCGCGACCGCCTGGGCTCCCCGCAACAGCGGCGTATCGCAGGCGGAACGCAGCAGCTGCTCGAACTGGGGCACGCATTGAGCGTATTCGCCATGTACGAAGAGCATAGTCGCGTAGCGGAAGCGCGCCGACCAATAATCGGAAGCCAGATCGAGTGCGCGCGCGAGCAAAGGTTTCGCCTCCGGCCAGCGCGATTTTTCGATGAGCGCATCGGCCCGAAGTTTCAGCGCAACCGGATGGTTGCCGTGCAGGTCCGCGGCTGTAAGTGAAACCCTGTCGGCATCATCGATCCGACCCTCCAACAGAGCCTGCCTGATCTCCGCAAATTCGGCGCCATCTACAGACCATTTGCATTCTCGGAGTTCCGGGAACGACAGGAGATTTCCCAGCGCGAACCATGCTTCTTTTCCGCGAATCTCGAGATCGAGGGCGCGCTCGAATGCAGCAAGGGCGCGCATGCTTTCCCCTGTGCGCGCGAGCGCTAGCGCCAGGCCGCGCCAGGCAAATTCCATTTGCGGTTGCGTTTGCGAAAGCGGCTCGAGAATCGCCCGAGCCTCGCGCCATCGCCGCTGAGCCAGAAACGCGCCCGCGAGAAGACCCTTGGCTTGGGGGTCCTGCGGGTTGACCTTCAAGACCGCGCGCGCTCGGGCTTCTGCAACCGCGGACGAGGTGTTCATAGCCTCTACTGCCTGAGCGGCCGACATCCAGCCCCCGCCATGCGCCGAACGGTCGTAACTCGCCGCAACCGACCAAGGGTCGCTCATCGTGCAGAAACCTCGAATTCCGTTCACGCTCTCATGCTGCATCCGTCAACACCGATCGGCCCTTGTTCCAAGTAGGATATTCTTGCGCCATGATAAAAGCCTCCCGAACATTCGACCGCCGGTCGGCATTCGCCTTCATTGTCGCGTTGGGAATCGTCAGCCTTTTCGCCGATATGGCTTATGAAGGCATGCGTAGCATCAGCGGGCCGTTTCTCGGTCTTCTCGGTGCAAGCGCCGCAATTGTCGGATTCGTTGCCGGCACAGGAGAGCTTGCGGGTTATCTGCTGCGGCTGGCCTCAGGAAGCCTTGCCCAACGCACAGCGGCTTATTGGCCCATCACGGTCGCGGGCTATGTCGTTCAGATGGCGGCCGTGCCGCTGCTGGCTTTCGCGGGAAGCTGGCAGGCGGCGGCGATTTTGATCGTGCTGGAGCGGACCGGCAAAGCGATTCGCAACCCTGCCGGCAACACGATGATGAGCCACGCCGGCGAGGAGATCGGTCAGGGATGGGCATTTGGGCTCCACGAAGCGCTCGATCAGTTTGGCGCGCTTGCCGGGCCTCTCGTCGCTGCGCTCGTCCTGGCGCGTCATGGGGCGTTTCGCGACGCGTTCCTCTGGCTCGGCATTCCCGCGGCACTGACCGTTGTTTCGGTGGTGGTCGTGTCCCTGCGCTTCCCGAAAGCGGCAACGATCCCGTCACCGCCTCCCGATGAAAGCGGCCCAAAGCTCTCGCGCACCTTCTGGCTTTACACGGCCGCCCTCGCGCTCGTCGCGTTCGGTTTTGCTGACTATCCGCTCATCGCCTACCATTTCGGCAAAGCGCATACGGTCACGGCGGCGTTCATTCCGGTTTTTTATGCAGCTGCCATGGGCGCGAGCGGCGCATCCTCGCTCGCGTTCGGCCGCTGGTTCGACCGCAGCGGCCTGCATGTCATGTACACCGGTATTCTCACCGGCGCCTTTGTTGCGCCGTTGGTTTTTCTTGGCGGCTTTGGAATCGCACTTATCGGGACATTGCTATGGGGCATCGCGCTCGGTGTGCAGGGTTCGGTCATGTCAGCCGCGATTGCCGGAATGGTGCCGGCGCACGCCCGGGCGCGCGCGTTCGGCATATTTACCGCAGTTTTCGGCATGGCTTGGTTTCTGGGAAGCACCCTGCTCGGCGTTCTCTATCAGCTCTCGATGGCAAGCCTTGTTGCCGTATCCGTTGCGCCGCAACTCGCCGCACTTTTTCCCTTGTCGCTCGCGTTGCAGCGGACGAAGTAGCTCTGGTCCACTGTTGGAATGGTTGGCCGGGGATGCTAGACGCCCCGCCGTGACCGACCTCGCCCATATCCGCAATTTCTCCATCATCGCGCACATCGATCATGGAAAATCGACTCTGGCCGACCGGCTGATCCAGCTGTGCGGCGGCCTCTCGGCGCGCGAGATGAAGGATCAGGTGCTCGATTCCATGGACATCGAGCGCGAGCGTGGCATCACCATCAAGGCCCAGACCGTGCGGCTCGAATACCGCGCGGCAAACGGCGAGACCTATATCCTCAATCTCATGGACACGCCGGGCCATGTGGATTTCGCCTACGAGGTTTCCCGGTGCCTTGCGGCCTGCGAAGGCGCGTTGCTTGTCGTCGACGCCAGCCAGGGCGTGGAAGCGCAAACGCTCGCCAATGTGTACACCGCCATCGAGGCTGATCTGGAGATCGCGCCGGTTCTCAACAAGATCGATCTGCCCGCGGCCGAACCCGAGCGCGTGCGGCAGCAGATTGAAGACGTGATCGGTCTCGATGCTTCAGCTGCGATCCCGATTTCGGCAAAGACAGGCACCAACGTCGCTGCCGTTCTGGAAGCGATTGTACACCGCTTGCCGGCACCCAAAGGCGATCGAGAGGCGCCGCTGAAGGCGCTCCTGGTCGACAGCTGGTACGATCCCTATCTGGGCGTCGTGGTGCTGGTGCGCGTCGTCGATGGCGAGCTGAAGAAGGGCCAGCGCGTGCGGATGATGGCGTCGGGGGCCGCTTACCAGGTGGACCGCGTCGGCGTCTTCACGCCGAAACAGGTGATGGTCGATTCTCTCAGTCCCGGCGAGGTCGGCTTCATCACAGCAGCGATCAAGGAAGTGGCCGAAACACAGGTCGGTGACACGTTGACCGACGAGCGTAAGCCTGCGGACGCGCCGCTCCCCGGCTTCAAACCGGTACAGCAGGTCGTGTTCTGCGGACTGTTTCCCGTCGATGCGGCCCAGTTCGAGGATCTGCGCGATGCGCTCGGCAAACTCCATCTCAACGACGCGAGTTTCACCTACGAAACCGAAACCTCGGCCGCGCTCGGTTTTGGATTCCGTTGCGGTTTTCTGGGTCTTCTCCATCTCGAAATCGTACGCGAGCGCCTTACCCGCGAATTCCAGCTCGAACTGATCGCGACCGCCCCTTCGGTTATCTACCGCATCCATCTGAATGACGGCAGCGTGAAGGAATTGCATAACCCGGCCGACATGCCGGACCCTGTGTACATCGCGAGGATCGAAGAACCCTGGATCAAGGCGACGATTCTCGTTCCCGACGAGCATCTGGGCGCGGTGTTGAAGCTGTGCGAGGACCGCCGCGGCCGGCAAATCGAACTGACCTATGCCGGCAGCCGCGCCATGGTCGTCTATCGATTGCCGCTGAACGAAGTCGTTTTCGACTTCTATGATCGGTTGAAGTCGGTGAGCCGCGGCTATGCGAGTTTCGATTATCATATCGAGGGCTATGAGGAAGGCGACCTGGTGAAAATGTCGATCCTCGTCAACGGCGAGCCGGTGGACGCGCTGTCGATGATCGTCAACCGCCTGCGCGCCGAGGCGCGCGGGCGCGCCATGTGTGAGAAGCTACGCGACCTCATTCCGCGCCATCTCTTCCAGATCCCGATTCAGGCCGCGATCGGCGGCCGCATCATTGCGCGCGAAACGATCAAGGCGCTGCGGAAGGATGTGACAGCGAAGTGCTACGGCGGCGACATCACCAGGAAGCGCAAGCTCCTCGAGAAGCAAAAGGAGGGGAAAAAGAAGATGCGCCAGTTCGGCAAGGTCGATATCCCGCAGGAGGCATTCATCGCCGCGCTCAAGATGGACGCGGATTGAATTGGGGTCACAGCAGGATTTCCCATCAGGTGAGGCGGGAAGGGGGATTCTCCGCTGACCCCAACCCGCCCGGTCCCGGAAACATCAGCAGCGGTGGGGGTGCCAGTAGCACCAGCCGTGGCCGCCGCCCTCGACGATGCAGCCGGAAACGCCCGCAGCAAGGCCAAGCAGGACCAAGGGAAGAATGAGACGACGCATAGGCGACTCCTTTCGATTGGGAATCGCCCCTCCACGACCGCTTGTGGCAGGTCGCAGCTTCTCCTTCAAGCGCGAGTGGCCGGCATGCTGGAAACCGGTTAGCGGGCCGTTGTCACTTTCCTGACTACCGGGTGCTCAGGCGCCGGATGAGATCGTCGAGCTGTTCGAGCGTGTGATAAGAAATTCGCAGTTCGCCACCCATCGAGCCCTTGTGAGCGATCTCCACGTTCAGGCCCAGGATGTCGGAAATGCTTTTTTCCAGTGCCTTCACGTCTGCATTGCTTGAAGGAGCTCCAGTTTCGGCCGGCTCTTTCTTTGGTGAACGTTGTTCGGCTTGCCGAACGTTGAGCGCCTGACGGATGATTTCCTTGGCACGTGCCTCCGGATCCGGGTGTCCGATCAGAGTGCGCGCATGCCCGGCGGTGAGCTTTCCTTCGCGGATAAAGGCTTGGACAGCGGATGGTAGTTTCAGTAACCGAACAGTGTTCGCAACGTGGCTTCGACTCTTTCCAACCTCCTGCGCCAGCCTCTCTTGCGTGTATGAGAATCTGTCGATCAATTCCTGGTAGGCGGCGGCTTCTTCGATTGCATTGAGGTCGGCCCGCTGGACATTCTCGACGATCGCAAGCTCGAGCGACTCCCCGTCAGAGAGTTCGCGCACGACCACCGGCACGTCATGCAGTTTGGCAAGTTGCGCGGCCCGCCAGCGGCGCTCGCCAGCCACGATCTCGAAGGACTCGGCGCCACGTGGGCGCACGAGAATGGGCTGCAGCACGCCTTTTTCGCGGATCGAATTCGCTAGCTCCCGAAGCTCTTCGTCGGAGAAGATCTTGCGCGGCTGCAGGGGATTGGGTTTCAGCAACCCGACGGGCAGGGTGCGCTGCGCACGTGCGGCGCCGGCTTCGCTCGCGGGCGCGGCCCTCGATTCTTCGCCGATAAGGGCAGAAAGGCCTCGGCCCAAGCCACGGTGCCTGCCCTCCTCGGCCCGCTTGGTTTCGCCGCCGGTCATGCTGCAGCGGCCCGTTCGCGCTGGATCAGTTCGCCCGCGAGCTTGATGTAGGCCTGGCTCCCCGGGCAGCGGAGGTCATAAACGAGCGCGGGCAGGCCGTGACTCGGCGCTTCGGAAATCCGCACATTCCTGGGAATGACGGTGTTGTAGACTTTTTCGCCCATATGTTTGCGAACGTCGGCCGCCACCTGGTCGGAGAGGCGGTTGCGCTTGTCGAACATCGTCAGAATGATCCCTTGAATCTCCAATGCCGGATTGAGGCTCTGGCGCACCAGGTCGATGGTCCTGAGGAGTTGGCTAAGTCCTTCCAGCGCAAAGAACTCGCATTGCAGCGGCACCACTACGGCGTCGGCAGCCGCCATCGCATTGATCGTAAGAAGCGTCAGGGATGGAGGGCAATCGACCAGAATGTAAGAGAAGCGGCCCGGCTCGGCGCCCACGAACCTCGCCAGCGCGTCTTTCAGGCGGAAGTTGCGCCTGTCCACATTGATCAGCTCCAGCTCTGCGCCGGACAGGTCGATCGTTGAAGGAACGAGATAAAGACCCGGTATGCGGGTCGGCATAACGGCGGCCCCCAGCTCGACCTCTCCCATGAGCACGTCGTAGGAGGTGAGCTTACGCTCGGCCCGCGCGATGCCGAGCCCCGTGGAGGCATTCCCCTGCGGATCGAGGTCTACGACGAGCGTCGGTTGGCCGACAGCGGCCAGCGCCGTGCCGAGATTGATGGCGGTTGTCGTCTTGCCGACACCGCCTTTCTGGTTTGCCACCACCAACACACG
>Ga0070734_10006162_pt1 | contig 10197 bp, 5 predicted proteins | sample Coa_R1_8_FD_66444 | JGI IMG/M metagenome (GOLD analysis project Ga0070734, IMG submission 66444) | Surface soil microbial communities from Centralia Pennsylvania, which are recovering from an underground coalmine fire - Coalmine... | ecosystem: Environmental > Terrestrial > Soil > Unclassified ... | reverse complement strand
CAGCTCGACCTGAAGAACCCCTTCAATACCTATGAAAAAGAAGCCGCCCGCTTCCTGCGTGGCGTCTGACCGGTGATCTTCGTCCGACCAGTTGCTGGAAATTGCGGCCCACCGTCAAGCTTCAGGCGCCGCCAATAGCCAACGCAAGGAACCGAGCATAGGCTATTAGTGGTCGCCTGCGAGCGATCGTATGGCATTAGACTTATGATCGGCTCCCGCGGAAGGGTGAACTTGGTTTCCCCTGTCTCTGTCGCCATCCGTAGCCCAACAGGCCGATGAGGCCGGGGGCAAGGAGGAGCAGGGACGAGGGTTCTGGGGTTACTTGGCTGAAACTCAAACTTGTCAGATCGGCGCTGGCATTTTTTCCGTAGGTGCCATCACCGAATTCGAGATAGTTGTAGTTCTCTGCAAACGGTTGACCCGTCGCAACCAGTACGTTATCCATGAAGAAGTTATAGCTTCCGCTGGCTCCAAACGTGCCATCAATACGGTAATCATGATAGCTCGTCAGATCTCCTGTGAAGATCGTAGCGCCGCTAGGATCGTCGATTTCCCCCGAGCCAAAGCCGAATTGATATACTTGGCTGGAAGTACCGAATGCGACGTTGAAGCCGTAGTGGTCGCCATTCACGAACTCCTCTTGCGGCACTCTGGCCCTCATCGTAAGAGAAAAAGGCAGGTTCGGATCTACGATGCCTGGTATGTCGTAGAAATTAGCCCCTGAGGTTCCGAAACTATTCTGATGCAGGACGCCGCCACTGACCGAGAAGATGCTTGCCTCAGGCACGCTGTTGAAGTCTGCCGTATAGGTCCAACCCTGTGCGGATGGCAGCGAGTTAAAGTTCAGCGTTGTCTGCGCCCGGACCGACGTCGCTGAAACAAGAACGGAAGCCAGGAATAGAAGAGCGAACGTCCCACGCCAACTCATTCTGGGAGTCTCGCCGAACGATGATGTTTCGGGAGATCTGATCTCAGTAGGGTTCGCTGCGGCAAGGGGCATTCCTGGTGAAACGTGCTCAGGACTAATCGCATGATAGAACATTATGTTTCTCCTTGTTCTCGTGACCTGTGTCGTCTAGAACAGACCTGCAATCGCTTGGCCGACCGAGCCAATCGTGCTGACGACGCTGCCAACAGTTGATGCGACCCCCGAGATCTCAGAACCGATGTCACTCCCGCCTCCACTGTTCTGCTTTTGGGCAGCCTCCTGCGCCCTGGCAATCTCCTCCTGCTCGATCTTCTCACGCTGTTTCTTCTTCTGCTCGGCTACCTTCTCTTCGTGCTTCTGTTTCGCTGCTTCCTCTTCTTTGCGCAGCTTCTCTTTCCGCTTCTCCCGCTCTTCGTAACGTTTGGCTTCGCCCGCCGAATTCAGAGAGGTTCGCCACTCTCCGGCCCAGTCGACCTTGTTAGCGAAGGACTTGAAATCGTCTCGGAGTATGTCGCTCTTGCCCTGCTTGCTCCACTGCACCCCATCCGAATCATTTCCGGAGAAGTGGAAGACGATCGTGCCACCAAGACTGCTTTTGAGTGCGATGGCGATATTGATGTCGTGATCCGGCATTTTGTCTTTGGTGTTGCCGGAGAAGAGCCAGGTGCCATCCTCATTGATGGTAAGGTTGGCGGAGCCTTTGATCTTCGTCATGGTCCATTTCACGACGAGCGGTCCCGAGCGTGCGGACGCATGATGAACTCCGGAGTTTTCATTTGCGTGGGCGGTCTCCTGGCCGACGGCGGAGCCGGTAACTACGAGCGCAATGGCGAGTAGCGAAAGTGTTTGCAGAGGTTTCATTTTGAGTCTCCTTATGGCTGGTTAGGTAGCTATATACTTCCCGATGTCGCTACGCACATAGTTTTTCGACAGTCACTGCTTCCGGTGGGAAGGATGGGTCTGTTCGTATTCAGTATCCCAGGGCAGCGTCATCAGGACCGACATCAAAATGGAGGAGAAAGCGTCACCAGAATAGAAAAATAACAAAATGTTGTCGGCAGGAGCATCGCCCTATGTCCGGCTCTTTGGAGGCCAGCATACCCCACATAGAACCGATCCCGGACTTGCAAGTGCGGCTATTCGGCCCCTTCACCGTGCAGGTCAATGGAGCGCCCCTGCCCCCGTTGCGTACCCGCAAAGGAGCCTGGCTCCTGGCACTGTTCATTCTCAAACAGCAACGCCCCCTGGATCGTATCTGGCTGGCAGCCACTCTCTGGCCTGATAGCGACCATCGCGAAGCCCTCAGAAACTTGCGCAACGCCCTCACCGATCTGCGGCACGCACTCGGACCTGAGAAAAACCGCATTCAGGCTCCTACCCCCAGCACGCTACGCCTGGATCTTACAAACACCCAGGTGGATCAGCTGGACTTCGATGCCTTCGTGAAGGAGAACAACCACACCTCCCTGGCAAAGGCCGTAGCCCTGTATCGTGGGGCGCTGCTGGAAGGCTGTGAAGAGGAGTGGATTGTCCTGGAGCGCCAGCAGCGCCATCTGGCCTGCCTGGAAGCGCTGGAGTCCCTTGCCCACTTTGAGCTCGATGCAGGCGCGTCAGCGCAGGCAGCGCATCACCTGCGCACCTGTATCCGCATCGATCCCTTCCGAGAGTCTGCCCAATGCGCCCTGATGACGGCCCTGGCGGTCTCGGGCGACTATGCCGGTGTGACGCAGGTATACAGGGAGTTTCGGCTGCTGTTGATGGAAGAGTTGCACCTTCAACCGACCAGCGAGACCACAGCCCTCTACCAGAAGATTCGTGTACAGGCACGTCAGATGGCAGCGGGGGGTGCAACTGCTCTTTCGGCGGTATCCCTCCCGACCCGGCGTACCACGCTTCCCGCCGACGTCACGTCCGAGCCAGGCGAGGCCCCTTCTACCGAAGAGGGTGTCTCGCATAACCTTCCCTCGCCCTTGACCTCGTTTATCGGTCGCGACAAGGAGTTTGCCGATTTGAAGAGGTTGCTGGGATCTACCCGCCTGCTGACCCTGACAGGGACAGGAGGAAGTGGCAAGACACGACTGGCGCTGGAGATAGCCGGCGAGAAGGTTTCCGAGTATGCCGATGGGGTATGGTTGGTGACTCTGGCCTCACTCTCTGATCCGTCCCTGGTGGTTCAGGCGGTGGCCTCGGTGTTCGACATCCGGGAGCAACCTGGCAAACCTCTTTTGCAAACGTTGGTAAGTGCGCTGCGTTCCAAAGCGCTGCTGCTGCTGTTGGACAACTGTGAGCACCTGTTGAAGTCGTGCGGTACTCTGGCGGCGATCCTGCTGCGCGCATGCCCATCGGTTCAACTGTTGACGACGAGTCGGGAACGGCTGGGAATTGCCGGCGAACAGATCTATCGCGTGCCGTCACTTTCGTTGCCCGATCTCACCGACGGGGTGAGCGTGGAGAACCTCCAGAGGTATGAATCGGTTCGGCTCTTTGTGGCCCGCGCCTGCCTGACCCGCTCCGACTTCCAGGTCACCCCTCGGAACGCGAGGGCTTTGGCACAAATATGTCATCGTCTGGACGGCATTCCCCTGGCAATCGAACTGGCGGCGGCCTGGGTCAATTCCCTGTCGGTAGCGGATCTGTTACACCGCCTCGACGACCGGTTCAACCTGCTCACGGGAGGTGATCGTTCCGCCTTGCCGCGCCAGCAGACGTTGCGTGGGCTCATTGACTGGAGCTATGATCTGCTGAGCGGCCCGGAGCGAAAGTTGTTCCAGCAACTGTCGGTGTTTGCAGGTGGCTGGACTCTGGAAGCGGCGGAGTTCGTCTGTGCCGAACAGGGGAGAGGGACGGGTGAATACGCGGGACGCGCAGGCGGAGCGATAGCGCGCAGCGCGTTCATCGCGGAGAGAGGGCCAGCCCTGAGAGCAGAGAGAGACAGCAGAGAGAATGGGGCTGAAAATGTTGTCCCATTCCACTTTCCCGGCGAAATACTGGATCTGCTGAGTTCTCTGGTGGACAAATCCCTGGTGATTGCCGAGGAGTGGGGGTATGAGGTCCGATATCGTCTGCTGGAGACTATGCGACAGTATGCACACGAGTGGTTGCTGGAGAGTGGGGAGAGCGACGCGGTACGGAAGCGCCATCAGGATTACTTCCTGGCGCTAGCTGAGACACCGAAGTTGAAACGGGTGGGGGTAGAGCAGGGAGAGTGGTTGCAAAAGCTGGAAAGGGAGCATGAGAACCTGCGTGCCGCATTGGATAGGAGTCTGTTGGAGAGGGAAACGACAGCCTGTCTACGGTTTTGTGGGGCGCTGAGCGGTTTCTGGCGGCTGCGTGGGCACGTCTCGGAAGGCCAGGAGTGGAGTGTGCGGGCGCTGGGGGCTGCAGGAGCTCAACAGCGAAGTCCGGAGCGAGCAAAGGCGCTCAATACGGTAGGTGGACTCGTCTATTCTCAGGGCGACTATCCCTCTGCCCAGACTTATTATGAAGAGTGTTTAGCCATCTATAGGGAACTCGGAGATCGGCTCGGGACCGCGCAGTTGCTAAACAATCTGGGGGCTGTGGCCTTCAGTCAGTCCAATTACACCTCTGCTCGGGCCTATACGGAAGAGAGTCTGGCCGTCAAAAGGGAGATGGGAGATCAGCGTGGTATCGCCGACTCGTTGCACAATCTGGGGACTATGGCTCATAACCAGGGCGACTACGGCTCTGCCTGGACCTATCATAGAGAGAGTCTGGCTCTTCGCAGAGAAAACGGAGATCGTGTCCTTATTGCGTGGTCGCTGAACGACCTGGGGAGTATTGCCAACACACAGGGCGACTATGGCCTTGCCCGGACCTATCATGAAGAGAGTCTGGCTCTCCGCAGGGAAATTGGAGATCGTGGCGGTATCGCCTACTCGCTGCTCAACCTGGGAAATGCGGACTATTTTCAGGGCAATTATGTCTCCGCACGTTCTTATTATGAAGAGAGCCTGGGCACCTTGAGGGAAATCGGAGACCGGAAAGGAATCGCGCAGTTGTTGTATAACCTGGGGGCTGTGGCCTTTGATCAGGGCGACTATGGCTCTGCCCGAACCTATCATGAGGAGAGTCTGGCCCTCCGGAGGGAGATAGGTGATCAGAGTGGTATTGCACAGTCGCTGGAAGCATTTGCCGGCTTTGCCGTCCATATCGGCAAATGGGAGGCGGCAGCGTCATTGTGGGGAGCGGCAGAGGCATTGCGAGAGCAGATCCGTTCGCCACAGGCGCCTGGTGAGCAAGCAGATAACGATCGGAAAGTGGCTGCTGCACGCGAGACGCTCGGTGAGGAAGCCTTTACAAGGGTCTGGGAAAAGGGTAAAGAAATGACCATAGAAACGGCAATCACACTCGCATCTGTACGCTGATTCAGGCCGTAGAATGAGGGGGTACGCAAGAACCTCTTTTCATCAACACCTATGAAAAAGAGGCTGCCCGCTTCCTTCGGGGCGTCTGGTCGCTTAAGCGCACGAGGATAATCGGGAGGAATGACGGTCGAAACTGTCGAAACGCTTCTATGTTTTTTACTTGGTGGCATGTATTGTACAAACTCAGAGACGACTATGCGGAGCCGCTGAATTCAATTTCGTACGCGGCTGCTGCCGAACGGCGTGGGGTGAGTGTCCATGTCAGGTTTTGTCAGAAATAGTCTTGCTCCACTCCGAATTTCTCGGCGATACGTCGCAGTTCGTCCTCGGTCAGCCCATCCGCGAGGCCGTGGTTGGTCAGGTTCAGGTATTCATAGCGGGCGCCCGTTTCAGCATACTCGATCCGATCCGCCGCTCGCTTGACCGACTGGTCGCTGCGCGCCATTACCCCATGCTTAGCCCACAGCACGACGCGGAATTCGGCCACCATCGCCGAAACCGTCGCGGCCATCAACTCGGGCGAGCCCGGCAGCAGGAACGGCACAAACGCCACGCCTTTGGGCAACTGCACCAGCGTCTCCGGCTGCCAGCGCAGGATGTGGCGATTGAGGTAGCGGGTTGCGCTGTAGCGTGGGATGTGGCTCAGGTAGGTCAGGTACAGTGGCTGGGCATGGATAACAGCATGGAAGTTCAGCACATCGCGCTCGATCATAGCCCGGTGAACAGCCAGGTGCGAGTTGAACTCGCTGGTGGGCCGCTCGAACAGGCAGCGTTCGGAGGTGTAGAGAGTGGCCGACGTGCCGCCGGGCAGGACGCGCAGGGCGCCGAGATTTGCCTCCGGGTCCCGGCCGATCTCGCGCAGGCGTCTGCCTGAGCCCGTCACCAGGAAGAGCTTGCCCGCCAGTTCGGGCACGGGTTGGGGTAAGTCATAGGGTTGCTCCCGTGGGAAGTGGGCCGATGCGTCCACCTCCCAGCCCAGGAAGACGGAGATATTGCCGGCGGCGCCCTCAGCGGCCTCAATCTCGACCAGACGTGTGCCAGCCTCACCGATGAGGTGCATTAACTCTGCTAACGAAGGATACGGCTCGGAAATGGGGCGAGGGCGTACCTCTCGGCGATTGGTTTCCATGGGGTCTGTCCTTTACTGGGTTGGCCTGTTAATATACTAACGGCATCTCAAAACTCTGATGACAGAATTTTACCCCACAGTCCGGCGAAGTAGCGATGGCTTCGATTTTGACATAACGACAGGCGTAGCAGCGCGGCAGGGTACGCGTGCAGCACAAGGCCCCAGGGAGCCAACGATGCTGCAAAGATGGAGGTAAAGCATGAAACGAAGAGTGAGCGGGCTGCTGGTTGCCGGGGTCGTGGGCGTCTGCTGTGGAGTGGTGATAGCGTGTGGAGCGACGCCCGCCGATACGGCGACAGAGTTTCCTTTTGTGTTGCCCTGGGACGATGCCTCGCGGGGCACAGCGACGGACGTCTCGTTTCTGAATGCAACGCCCGCAGGCGTACACGGACGGATCGTGGCAAAGGAGGGGCACTTCGTCACGGAGCAGAATGGGGAGCGGATTCGCTTTCTGGCGGTCAACTTCGCCGCTACTTCGGCGTTCCCGGCGCATGCGGACGCGGAGAAGGTGGCGGCGCGGCTTGCCAAACTCGGCGTCAATCTGGTCCGCCTCCACCATATGGATAATAACTGGGGGCCGGGGCAGAACCTCTGGGACTGGAGTTATAAGGATCGACAGCACCTCGACCCGGCACAGATCGATAAGCTCGACTACCTGATCAGCCGGCTCAAAGCACACGGCATCTATGTCAATATCAACCTCCATGTCAGCCGCGAGTTTTCGGAGGCCGATGGCTTCCCGGCCGGCATCAAGAGCCTGGGCTATGCGAAGCGGGTAGACAACTTCGACCGCCGCATGATCGCACTGCAGAAGAACTACGCGCGGGACCTCCTGGCTCATGTCAACCCGTATACGCATCTCTCCTACACGGACGACCCCTGTGTGGCGATTGTCGAGATCAATAATGAGAATTCGCTGGTCGGCGATCCCTGGGCGACGCTGGGTGCGGACCTCTCCACGCTCCCGGAGCCGTTTCGGGGCGAACTGGTCGGCTTGTGGAACGACTGGCTGAAGCAGCGGTATGGAACGGATGCCCGCATTCGTGCGGCCTGGAGCGAGGGCGTCACCCCACGTGGACCCGGTCTACTTACTGCTGAGAGCTCATGGAGCGACGAGCATCAGGGGAGTAGTCAGGCGGAGATGCAGGTGCTGCCGAAGGCGGAATCGCGGCCATCGCGGACGGCGCCGAACATTCAGGTGGAGGTACGTGCGGTCGATGGCACCGACTGGCATGTGCAGACCCATCAGACCGGCCTCGATCTGAAGGAGGGAGCGACGTATACGGTCTCGTTCCGGGCAAAGGCGGATGCGCCGCGCTCCCTGCCGGTGACCGCCGGGCTGGATGAGGCGGACTGGCACAATATCGGCCTGAGCGCGACCGCCGCGCTGACAACGGAGTGGAAGGCGTTCCATTTCACCTTCGCCGCGCACGATGTTGTGGAGAAGCATAACCGGATCGCCTTTGTGCTGGGCGGTAAGACGGGCACGGTCTGGCTTTCGGACGTCTCGATCGCGCCCGGCCCTGCCGGTGACGTTCTTCCGGAGGGCTGGAACCTGGCCGCACGCAGCTTCGATATCCCCGACGGCGGCATGCCCCAACAGCGCGCCGACTGGCTGCGCTTCCTGAGCGATACCGAGCGCTCCTACGCGAATGAAATGCGCGCTTACCTGCGCGACACGCTCCATGTGAAGGCGAATGTGATCTGCTCGCAGATCTCCTGGGGCGGGCTGATGGGCGCACGCCGCGAGGCGGCGATGGATTTTGCGGACAACCACTCCTACTGGCAGCATCCTTCGTTTCCGGGCCGGCCCTGGGACCCAAAAGACTGGAACATTCCCAACACGAGCCAGGCGGCGGATCTGGCGAAGGGGGGTGGAGGGACGCTGGAAGAGCTCGCCCTCTACCGGATCGCGGGCAAGCCGTACACGATTTCGGAGTATAACGAGCCGGCGCCGAACGATTTCCAGGCGGAGACCGTGCCGATCCTGGCGACGTATGCGGCCTTCCAGGATTGGGACGCGATCTACCTCTTCGATTACGGCGACTACGGCGCAAAGGCCGCGAACGATAAGATCCAGGGCTTCTTCGGCGTGGGCAGCAACCCGGCGAAGACCGCGTTTCTGCCTGCGGCGGCGCTGCTCTTCCGGGCAGGGGAGTTTCCGGTCGCTGCCCGAAACGAGGTCCTCGCCCTGCCGCCGCAGTTCAACAACGAACGGCCGGAGGGCCTCTGGAAAAAGCAGCACGGGGGCGCGGCGCCGGACTACCTGCATGCCCGTCTGGCTTATAGGCCACAGCAAGAGGGGGCGGATGCGCAGGGAGCGGGACATCCCGATGTGAGGACGACCGCTTTCGCCAGGGGAGCCGCTGAAGCAAGCCCTGTCGATGTGTTTCATTCACCGGGCGGTGGGGGCTATCTTGCAAGCGGTGAGGAGGGCCTGGCGCTTGCCGGCTTCGTCGGCGGACAGACGCTCCAGGCGAAAGGAGCTACCTTCGCATTCCCCAGATTCGGCAACGATTTTGCCGCCGGCATGCTGGTTTCGCTCGACCGAAAGCCCATGGCTTCCTCGCAGAAACTGCTGCTGACTCTGGTGGGCAGGGTGGAGAATAAGGGGATGGTCTGGAACGCGACCCGCACGAGTGTCCAGGATCAGTGGGGCAACGGACCGACGCTCGCGGAGGGCATCCCGGCGACCGTAACGCTCCGCACCGACGGCCCGCGCCATGTCTGGGCGCTCGATGGCACAGGCCGTCGCACTATGGAAGTCCCCGCCGCCTACGCGAACGGCGCACTGACGTTCACCGTCGGTCCGGCGCAACGGACCCTCTGGTATGAGATCGCTGTCAGGCCCTGAGCGTAGGTTTGTCTAACGGACTGACGTGAGGAAGATCTGCTGGACGCCCTCGATCTGGCGATTGTAGGCGATTGTGCGGGAGTCCGGAGAGATGACGATGGCGGAGGGGAGATTGGAGTTCGGCGGAGTGCGCGGAACGTCTCGCCCCCAGCGCTGCGGCTCCAGGCTCCAGGTATGGATGCTTCCATCGCTGGCTGCTGCCGCCACATACTTACTGTCGGAACTGGCGCGGGGATCGCCGATCACCCCGCCCGGTATACGGGAGAGTTGGCGGATCGCGCCGGTCGTCGGAGAGACCACGAAGAGCTGGTTCTCGATCCTTCCAGCGCGCTCCGCTTTGCCGATATAGGCGATCCAGCGGCCATCGCCGGATGCCCGCAGATAGCCTGAAATGCCGCGCAACGCCCGGTTAGCAGCCAGGGCGGTACGGGTCAGGCGGCGCACACGCGCGCCTTGCGGCGGCTTGGGATAGTCGGCGAGCGTCCCCTCCAGGGGACCCAGCGGGCCGGGTACGGTGAGATCGTCGGGAACGTCCACAACGAACACATCGCTGTAATAGGCGATCTTGCCGTCCTCCTCGACGGCGGTCAATCCTCGAAACGCCCTGGCGCGCTGAGATTGACCCGAGGGCAGCGGGTAACCCTCCCGGCCCACCCAGCAGTCGCCATCCGCCTGCCGATACGCATCGGAACCCGGTTTCGGGTCCGCGACACAGGCGGTTAAAAGCACGCTGAAGCTTTCGCCCTCAAAGTTGCGGCCCTGAGGATCCGGGTGCACGGGGACATGGATGCCGCGCCGGCTCACCCCGACATTGCGCAGGTCGGAGCCCTGCGCTTTCATGATCGCGTCGTTGTAGGTGAAACCGACCCACTGCCCGGAGGCGTCCGGCTCATGCTTGTGG
>Ga0070734_10006161_pt1 | contig 10198 bp, 9 predicted proteins | sample Coa_R1_8_FD_66444 | JGI IMG/M metagenome (GOLD analysis project Ga0070734, IMG submission 66444) | Surface soil microbial communities from Centralia Pennsylvania, which are recovering from an underground coalmine fire - Coalmine... | ecosystem: Environmental > Terrestrial > Soil > Unclassified ... | reverse complement strand
ATAAGTCGGGGAGAAAGTCTTATGCGTGAGTTGCTCTGCTGTACCTTTTCACGCTGGACTTCCCCCGGCCTGCAAACCAACTGACGACGCTTTCATTGAAACGTTCAACGGGCGCTTCCGGGCCGAATGCCTCAACACCCACTGGTTCCTGAGCCCTGCAGACGCAAGGCAAAAGTTGGAGGACTGGCGCAGTACTACAATGAAGAACGGCCCCACGCGGCAATCGGCACCAAGCCGCCAATAGCGCCGCTGCTGAAACGCGATGGCGCAACCAGTCCGCAACCGTGATCAAGCCGGAAAACTCGACCCACCGGCGATCCAAACTTCGGTCTCAGAGCACTGGAAGGCTGGACTCCAACTAACCTTGGAAAAGAGTTCAGTGACAGGTCACAACTGGTCGATAGAGAAGCGAACCTTAAAATTCTCTCGCCAAACGGATTAATTCCCAACGCCTCAGCTACGGCTGGACACCAGCTTCGCCGCCCAGTCTCTAAACGCCGAGATTTTGGATAGATTCTTGTCAGATCTACGATAGACGAGATAATAGCTGAGGCCGGTCTTTAAACGACCAGGAAATGGAGCAACTAATTGCCCGGAGGCCAACTCTCGACTGACGAATGTCTCTTGCGCCAACGCGATCCCAACTCCTTCGAGCGCAGCTTGATACGCGAGTGCCGAATTGCCAAAGCGCAATCCAGAGCGTGAATCGACCCCTTCAACCGCTTCCGCGCTCAACCATCTCTCCCAATCGGAAAGCCGGTTCAGCGAATGAAGCAAGGTCGCCTTTTTGAGATCAGACAAGTGTAAGATGTTCTTGTCTTTGAGATACGATGTCGCGGCGACCGGCAATAAAACCTCATTGAACAGAAAAAGCTCATCTAGATCATTCCAACCACCGTTCCCAAGACGAATTGAAAAATCAATATCTTCCCTTCGATGGTCAATTTCCCGAAACGTCGTCGTGATTTGAATCGTTAAGTCGGGATTCGAGTCGAGAAAAGCGGGCAGGTGGAGCACTAGCCATCTTGCGGCGAAGGTTGGAGGTATTTCAAATCTCAACGTCGTATTGCTCTCTGAGGTAATTTGTATATCTCGTACCCCTTGCTCCATCATGTCAAACGCCGCCGTTAGCAAAGGAAAGAGCCGATTGCCTTGCTCGGTAAGCCTCAGACCTCGATATTCTCGTGATATCAGTTTGGTGCCGATGATTTCCTCCAACGTAGCGACTTGTTGGCTGACGGCGCCCTGAGTGACGTGAAGGTCGTTTGCGGCATCCTTAAAGCTTCCACAACGCGCCACGGCCTCAAATGCCCTCAATCCGTTCAGTGCGAGACGGGCCCTACCCATTGCGCGGAAATGCCTCCGATTAGAGTTTCTGTTTCTGTTGTCAAAAAGTCCGCTTTGACAACTGGGTTATTAAAACAGTCTACACAAGCCGTTACAAGATATGGGTGATGGCGAACGATTGCGGTATCCAGCGATCAAGTTAGAAACAGCTCAGCGCCTTCGCCGCGGATCGTTTGGTCCAGAACCTCACTGATCATTCCGGCGCCGAGGTTGGTTCGTCGAACAGCATCGCGATCGGGTCCATCGCAAGTGCGCGCGCAATCGCTACCCGCTGCCGCTGGCCGCCCGAGAGCTCTGCCGGATATTTCTGCGAATGGTCCGTCAAGCCGACGTGTGCGCGCAGCTTTGGCAGGTTCGTTTTGCGATCATTGACTCTGACTCCGTCGATTCTGATCTCCCCCTTCTGGAACGGCTCCAGCGCGCTGACACCTTTGATCAAGGTCGACTTTCCGGATCCCGACGGGCCGCAGACAACGACCACCTCGCCCTTGTGAATTGACGACGGTTCGTCTCAAAGTGTTCGATGAGTTCGTCGAGTTCGTCTTGTGTGGGCCGCCGATCACGCTCTTTGCTCTTTCCAACCAAATTGAGGTGACTTAACGCGACGCGTGCGAGGCTGGCTTCCTCGGCTGAAACCTCGATGCCGTGCACGGCGGCGGCGTGCGTTATGATTGTGCGGATGAAAGACATATCGATCGCCAACGTCGCGGGACCAGCGCCCTGTTTGGCGCGCTGTCTTCCGAACTCGATCAGCCGCTCTCGATTGGGCGCCGGAAGCTTCACGCGGCCTAGCTCGGTCTTGCGACGCCATCACAGCAGATTTTGACCGGCGAGGGGGCTTTCCAACCTCGCGCATGTCTTCGTCGTGCAGATCAATCAGATCGCCAAATGTGCGAACGTTCCGCACCACGCGCGGTTTAGACGATCCATTGCGGTCAATGTTGCGCTCCATTTCGAGCGCGCACTCTTCGCCGTCCTTGCGCCGTCGGAACGTCTCGGCCACATAACGGGTCTTGCGACGGACTTGGACGCGCCAGTTTCCCGACCCCAATTGAGTAAAGGTCGCCAGTTGTGTGCACTCCGCTCCGATTTCGTGTGCGCTGTGTGTGCACCGGGAGACCAAATGCGGTACAAACGGGTCCAATCTGGGCTCGTTGGAGTGCATACATCGGGACTTTGTTCCTGTTGCAGCCCTTTGAAAGTACAGGATAAACACTTGGAATACCGAGACTATCGCTTCTCCGTCGCCCCCATGATGGACTGGACCAAAAGTGGAATTTCTTCAGTGAGTTAGAAGGCGGCGTGTGCACGACGTGTGCACCGGGAGATCAAGAAAAATCTTGTCACGGCCAACGTGAGCAAGGTCACAGGAATGGCTCGACGGGACGGACCGGAATTGCCGACTGTAGGGAGACATCTCCCTTCACGAGGACCTCAAGTATCGGGGGTCGAGTGCTTCAATAGCCTGATAAAGCGCAGGAACTACAATGTCGCCCAGCCTGAGCAGCGAGATAGCACACTCAGATTTGCCAACGGTCGATTGTAACCAAAAATGGATCGCGCGACATAGGGCGCGCCATTTTAAGAGCAGGCTATGCTTACCGAATTAAGTCTCTTAGTCTATTCTCAGAGCGAGTTTTCTCGAGGAACGGTGCGGGATGTCTCTGCCAGAAATGATGATTACCGCGGGAAAGAGCCGCATTGAACGGTTATATAATTTTCAGAAATTCGATTCTGGCCGACTTAAGAGTATATTGGAAACCGATCGTATCTATCTCTCAAGCCCGAAGCTTTTCAACGATCCTTGGGACTGTCGACCTTGTTTTGATCTTTCTGGGCTCGACGACCCAGCGGTGTACACGAGGCACGTCGAATGGCTCGGTACGGGCGGACAAAAAAGCCCAGCTCATATCAACCGTCTTCGCAACGATAGGCAATTTCTGGAAGATCACGTCCGTAAGGTCGGCATCCGGATCGAATCCGAAATACAAAAGCGATATCGCCTTTATTGCCTCACTCCTAAACCTTCCAATATTCTTATGTGGTCACACTACGCTCAAAACCACACTGGGATTTGCCTGGAATTTAATAGCCATCGAAACCTCATGAGTGATTCGATAAAAGTAGTGTATCTGAAGGCCTACCCGACGCTCGACCTTACCGATGACGATCCCGACACGATGCTGGCGCCTTTGCTGACAAAAGCGATAGATTGGGAGTATGAGGAAGAGTACAGATTGATTGCTCAAGAGGAGAGCGTGGCGTTTAACAACGAAACTCTTCTCACTCGGGACAATCTTCTTCAATTGCCAAGCGACACTTTGATTTCAGTCATCGTGGGATGTGCCGCGCCGCATCACATGTCCAGACTGTGAAGGAGATCGTCTCTGGGTCAGGCCGAGGAATCACCGTCAAACAAGCCATGCGTTCAGCGAACAATTTCGAATTGGCGTTTAAAGAGATTTCTTGATCTTCTAACTCGACCAAAAATTGGGATTGGCCGGCTACTCCGTTTCAGGTCCTTGTCGGGATCATCCTGCAGGCGGATTTCGAGACGGTGTAGTTGACCGACTGAAAAGCGGTCAACTACACCGCCGTCATTGCGAGGAGCGGAGCATGCGGCAGCTTCTAAAAAAAAGTGATTTTTTGCGGCGCATCTACTACCGGTTCCAGCTGCGGCGAGCTGACGGACAGGATGACGCTGGTACCATGGTCGCCGAACTCGGCAGCATGGGACCGAAGACTTTCGTCGAGTTTGGCTTTGACCCTACAGAATTTAATTGCATCGGGCTGGCAAAGGACCCTGGCTGGCGCGGACTTTTGATCGACAGCTCGTTTCGCAAAGTCGGCGATGTGCGGCGATTATTTCATTCCGGCATCAAAGCCGAGCAAGCATTCCTGACGCTCGATAATCTCAATATCGTTCGCGATGCATTTCCGAAAATCGGCGTGCTCTCGATTGACGTTGATGGCAACGATTATTGGTTTTTAAAGGCTCTCATCGACGTGCGGCCGACGCTGATCGCTGTCGAATACAATGCCTCGTTCGGCATCGAGCCGATCACAGTTCCCTATGACCCGGCTTTCGATCGCGACGCCAAGCACCCGCGCTCTTGGTATCATGGGGCATCGTTGACGGCATTAGCGAAGCTCTGTGCAACGTACGGTTACGGGCTGGCGGCGGTGTCGGATGGCGGGGCGAACGCGCTTTTTACGCGCGAAGGGAATCTAGACCCGATCGAAGCTTGGAAGCCGAATACGCTTCGACTTAGGTATTCTGGAGTTTCTCATGAAGAACAATGGGAATCACTGAGACATATGCCGTTCGAGAAAGTCTGAAGGCTGCTTTAAGTCGCAGTGAGCAATTCATCGTTAGCCAATTCCGTCGATCAACCGCCGGAGGGAAGCCGCTAGTTTTGGTGGCTCAAAGTGTTCTGCCCCCTAGACATCGCGACGACCCGAGAGCGAAGCCGCGCATGCAAGGCGTGCAGCACCGTATCGAAGTCAATGTGTCGAAATTGCCCAAAGACCCGATCTGATACGCGAAGTTTCTTACGGTCTTTGGTCAATGGCAAATGCGTGGAAGGTAACAAGAAAAAATCCTGGATTGCTGCGTTTGAGCGATTCATCCGGATCAGGAGCGTCAGGTCAGACCTTCTATACTTGAGCTTTCTAACCTCCCACCGGCATCTCTTCTTGCCAGCCTTCTCGCCTTCCGAAATCGCCCAAGCAACAGCAATTACGATAGTGAAATGCGTGTTGATCGTGAGCAGATTGAGCTCGGGCATAAAGACGGCACTCCCGGCCTTGGCCTCTACATCGGCAATAATGTCGTTCGCAGCGGAATTGATGATCTCGTTGATGCGGATACCGTTCGCGAAATAGAGATACCTTTCGTTCGGTGTGAAGCGGATCCGCCGATACGTTTCCAACATCGATCCAAACCGCGTCACGTAGACGTGGGAATGCGGAACGCCTTTAGCCATATTGATGATATTGCAGGACAAGTGACCCTTCTTGCTCAACAGCGCCTTGAGCCGATCAAGCAATTCTTTATCCGTGAGCTTGTGGCAGTAGGGCAAAAGAGCGATGCGCTCCTGGGCTTTAGCAAATAGCTTCTTACTGATGATCGGCGCGAAGGCGTTATCGTACCGCACCCACATATCGGCCGGATTGTGCACCACCTTGCCGTGAAGCTTGCAGGCGGTCTTGTTGTAAACAAGGTTGCCGATGTATTTTTCGTCTTTCAGCATGTTATCTATCGTCTGCATGCTCCATTCCCGGCCGATAGAGTTCGGGATCCCGTCGGCGTTCAGTGCTTTGGCGATTTCGGTTCTCGTTTTCTTCTTTGCGACGAAATCCGTAAATATGCGCCTGATGACCTTGCGCTCGTTCGCGGGACCAAGCGTAAGGACGACGCGATCTGTCTGAAAGCTTTTGCGTTGGTAATCCTCCATGAGGCTTTTTGGCTTACCGCTCGCGTCCAGCATCAAGCGGCGATAGCCGTAGCCGGCCCGGCTGCCCTGCCAGTAGCCCATCTTAGCGGCGTGGCAGTGCGCCACGGACACTTTGGTTGATAGCTCGCGGCTGTATTCGCCAGCCATTACCCGCTTCATGTTTTTTAAGATCGTGGAGGCGAGACTTCCGTCGTTTGCAAATTCCTCGGCGCAATAATGGACCTGGATTCCTGCTTCCTTGCACAGGAATTCATAGTATGCGGCCTCATCCGCGTCTTGAAAACGTCCCCAGCGGCTCACGTCGTAGACGAGCACGAGGTCAAAGTTTGCTTTCCCACTCTGGACATCGCGAAGCAATCCCTGGAGGCCCGCGCGGCCGTCGAGATCAAGCCCGCTCCGTCCCTCATCCTTGTAGGTGCAGACGATGTCGATGTTCCGACGAACGGCGTACGATGCGATCGCCGCCATTTGATTCAAAGTGGAGTATTGCTGCTTGTCCGTGGACATGCGGACATATTGAGCGGCCCGCGGCGTTCGGGTGTTTTCCGGTGCTTTGCGTGCAGTGCGTGACATGGCAACCCTCGCAATCGTTGGCTGCCCCACCATGAGGATATCATAAGCTCATGTCGCTGCGCGGCGCTATATCAAGCCGTATGTAGCTTGACCATCCGCGCTGTGCAGTAGCCGTCGCGCCGGATCAAAGAAGCAACCCCGGCGGCGACACACCAGCCTGGATGGATCTTGTGCCACTCATAGGGAGGAGTCTTCGCTGGTTCTCGGCCGCCGCGCTCGGTGAGGTAGACCAGACCTGTCAACCGGCCGCCATCGTCGCGCTGCTGGAAAACATCAACGTGCATCCCGGCAAGGGACCACATCAAACCTCAACAAAGGTTTAAGGAGATCGCGCTCTAGGCGGCCTTGCTCGCTCATTCATCCTGCCAGCGGATCATGAGCTTACCGGCCAACGAGAACGCGCTTCGAAAAATCTGCCAGCGCCGCGCGAACTGTGACCTGGATTAATCCGCCTGGAGGACAAATGCGTTAATCTTGTCACGTTTGACGTCTTGCGGAAGATGAAGCCTACTCGCCAGATCGAAGCTTGCAACCTCATGGCGTCGGTTTCCAACTTTTCTTCCAGTTATGCGAAGGCTCTATTGGCCGCCAGCAAGAGCGAGGATCTCAAGGCTCCCGCGATGCCACGGCGGGCGCTAATGACGGCGGCCGACTTGGCCTTGTTGGAACGCGAGATGGCCAGGTTGAAACACGACTTTTCGGTCGCGGAAGTGTCCTACGGGCGGGACATGCTCAACCTCGTGATAGCAACTCGCTACATTTCGAGATTGATCACGAACCTTAGAATTGAGCGCTACCTTGATGATAACTATCCGGAGGTGCTCAAGGAATTCAAGGTGATTGTTCCTGCGGCATCGCTAGAAATCCAGCCGGCACCATAAATTGGATCGAAAAACTAGCGATAGGGGATGAATAGAGAGACATTGCCCACCACTAAGATCTCAATTGTCCGAGGTTAGAGTGCCTCGAGCTCCTCTCGCGCCTCGATGGAACGCCGGCAGCTGTATTCGAGAATAAAAGATTCCAAGCCGTGGGTTGGTAGCGCGCTCCCCCGCTGCGCATTCCCGCTATTTCCTGCGCCAACTTACGATTCTCTGCGAATGCATGCGCATCGTGGTAACGGTCCCGAGGCGCCCGGCAACATTGGCCAGCCCATGGGCGAATCGAATGTTTACTCATGGATGGGCGATGGAGTTCTACGCGAGGTTTCGCGCGCTCGTGCCGATGAAATTCGCAGACCGAGCTAGGCTGGATTAGCAGGAACTGCTCAAGCCGCGCGACGCACAGATTTTGGAGATCACCGTGATCGCGAAAAATTCGGACGCGGCCCTTTTAAGCCGCTAAGCGATTGCGCGATTATTGGCAGGTTTATCGGCTGCATCAGAAAGATTGGACTTATGATTGCATCGAGACGAGCTTTATGATGACAGATGAAGGCCGCGTTAGCGGACGGTATGGGGTCAAACCGCGCACCTGTTCGCCGGCTCGGCGAATTCGAATCAAAGCAATGGCTCAGTCCTGCGACAAATCAGCGCGGATGCACTGTGACCGATGCGCAACGCATGATTGATAATGGTTTTTCGCAAAGACTCCAGGATCAAAGCCTCGTTTATTTTTTTTTTGACGTGTGGAATAGTTGAGCGGACGACTAGGGGTGGTGCTGGGGAATGGAAACCGTACGTCAAGATACGGGCTTGCAGTGTCTCGCGCTGCTTCTCCGGTTCCATCACATCGCGATTGATCCCGCGCAGATTGCGCATCAGTTTGCGGGCGGGCTTGTCGGCGTCGCCGAGATGTTGCGATGCGCGAGAGATCTGAAGCTCAAAGCCCGCGCTGTCACCGAAACCTGGGCGGGTTTGACGCGGCTTCCTCTGCCGGCGATCGTCCAACGTCGGGATGATACTTTCGCAATCATAGGAAAGGTTAGCGCCGACGATATCCTGGTACAGGATCCGCTTGAGCGAGCGCCGAAGCTCGTTCGGCGCGCTGATTTTGAAGCGAGCTGGAGTGGTTGCGTCGTGTTGATGGCCCGTAGGGCCTCTCTATCTGATCTTGCGCGACGATTCGATATCACTTGGTTCCTCCAGGCCATGCACAAATATCGCAACTTGCTTGGCGAGGTCCTGCTGGCGTCGTTCTTTCTCCAGCTTTTTGCTCTGGTGACACCGCTGTTTTTTCAGGTGGTGACCGACAAGGTGTTGACGCACCGCGGATACACGACCCTTGACGTGCTTATCTTCGGTTTGATCACCGTATCGATCTTTGAAATGATCCTCGGCGGTCTGCGCACCTATGTGTTTTCCCACACGACCAACCGCATTGACGTCGAACTGGGTGCGCGACTTTTCAAGCATCTCGTGGCTTTGCCCATCGCGTATTTTGAGGTGCGGAGGGCGGGAGATTCGGTTGCGAGAGTGCGGGAGCTCGAAAACATCAGAAATTTCCTGACCGGCTCGGCATTGACCCTGGTCATTGATCTCGCATTCACCTTCGTTTTCCTGGGAGTGATGTTTTACTACTCGCCATTCCTGGCCTGGATCGTAGTTGGGTCATTTCCGTTCTATATCGCGCTCTCCGCGGGTGTGACGCCGATTTTCCGTCAACGGCTGGAGAAGAAATTCGATCGGGGAGCGGAAAACCAGGCGTTTCTTGTTGAAAGCGTAACCGCCATCCAGACGTTGAAGGCGATGGCGATCGAACCGCAAATGCAGCGACGCTGGGAAGAACAACTCGCGGGTTACGTCGGTTCGAGCTTTGACGTGCTTTCGCTCGGAAACTGGGCGAGCCAGTCCGTGCAATTCATCAGCAAGATCGTCACGGCCTTGACGCTCTATTTTGGCGCGCGTCTCGTGATCGACGGACAATTGACCGTCGGTGAGCTCATCGCCTTCAACATGCTCGCGGGCCGTGTTGCCCAGCCCGTGTTGCGCCTCGCGCAGATCTGGCAGGACTTCCATCAGGCGCGAGTCTCGATTGATCGGCTTGGGGATATTCTCAACACGGTGCCGGAGCCCATGTTCGATGCCGGACGGGCGGGGCTACCATCGATTCGGGGCGAGCTGACGTTCGACCATGTCGGCTTTCGCTACCGGCTGGATGGCCCGAAGGTGCTCGACGATATCTCGGTGAAGGTTGCAGCCGGACAGGTGATTGGGATCGTCGGGCCCTCTGGCTCTGGAAAATCCACCCTCACCAAACTCGTCCAGCGGCTCTACGTGCCGGAGAGCGGCCGTATTCTGATCGACGGTATCGATCTGACCGTTGCTGACGTCGCGTGGCTTCGGCGCCAGATCGGGGCCGTTCTCCAGGAAAGTGTCCTATTCAACCGATCAATTCGCGAGAACATCGCACTCGCCGATCCTGGAATGGGGATGGAGCGGGTGATGGGGGCAGCACAGCTTGCAGGCGCGCACGAATTTATTCTCGAGTTGCGTGACGGTTACAATACGCTGGTCGGCGAGCGTGGCGCCAGCCTTTCCGGCGGACAACGCCAACGGATTGCGATTGCAAGGGCCCTGGTCACGAATCCCAGGATTCTAATCTTTGACGAAGCGACGAGCGCCCTCGACTATGAGAGTGAAAGCATCATCCAACGCAACATGCGCAAGATATCGGCCGGCCGTACCGTCTTTATTATTGCCCACCGGCTATCAGCCGTCCGCCATGCCGACCGCATCCTCACGATCGAGGGTGGCCGGCTCGTGGAAGATGGGACCCACGACGAGCTGATCAAGAAGGCGGGCCGTTACGCGACGCTTCATCAAATGCAGGCGGGTCTCCATGTCGTCAGTTGATAACGCCAACGATGGTGGAGGCAAGCT
>Ga0070734_10006160_pt1 | contig 10198 bp, 17 predicted proteins | sample Coa_R1_8_FD_66444 | JGI IMG/M metagenome (GOLD analysis project Ga0070734, IMG submission 66444) | Surface soil microbial communities from Centralia Pennsylvania, which are recovering from an underground coalmine fire - Coalmine... | ecosystem: Environmental > Terrestrial > Soil > Unclassified ... | reverse complement strand
CCGGAACATCTATCGTCCGGCCTATGCAATGGCTCAGGGAACGCCGACGGTTCCTGGGGTGGCCCCGACTCCAGCGGAACTAACCCAGGTACAGAGACGCTTGGCCATTACGCTGGGCAGCGCAGAGACGCTCTTCGGCGTGCTTTCGACGTGGGTCGGCGTTCGGGCCGGTCTTAACGAGAAAGGCTTGTTCTCGGCGCTCGGCTGGGTCGTGGCGGCAGGGGGCGGGGTGTTCACGATGGTGAACCTTCTCGGGACGATCGGAATGGTCGCATCGACGCAGCCGAAGGCATAGTATGAGATCTTTCTTCGAGATGGGATTCAACGACCGCTGGAAGCGGCCGGTTCTGGGACAATTCGATATCCTCGGTCCCATAATCAGCGCCGGCTTGCAGGCTGGCGCCACTGTCTACGGCGCCCACATGCAGCAGACCATCGCGAGCATGCAGAAGAAGACTCAGGAGGATATTGCAAACAAGCAGGCGCAGGCTGCCCAGGCCCAACAGCAGGCTCAGCAGCAACAGGCCCAGCAACAGGTCCAGCAGCAGGCCCAGCAGCAGGCAGCGGCTCCGAAGATCATGGGTATTGATCAGAGTACCTTCATTATCGGCGGAGTTGCTCTTGCCTTGGTGGTTGGTGTAATTGCGATCGTGGCGAGTAGACCTTCAAGACCTACAGAAATGGTGGTGGCGGCATGAGAACATTGTTCGAGATGGGCTTTCGGAATTCCTTCCGGCCTCTTCTCGGTCAAGATATGGTCACATCCTACGATCAATTGACCGACCAATCGTCATCGGGAGGGGGACTTCCTGCGGGAACCGTCACTTCGTACGATCAATTGAATCAGCCCACCACGACTCCATCGGCGCCTTCCGGTGGCGGCGGCGGGGCTGGCGGAAGTTCCACGGATTGGGGGAAGCTGTTTGCCCAGGGAATTACGGCGGCAGGACAGGGCTACGGGACTTATTCCAAGGAACAGACCGCCAAGATCCAGGCTCAGACCGCAGCGAAAGCTGGGGTGAAGCCCGTGACTCCAGGTGCTCCGGCCCCGTCTTCCGGGGTCAGCGCGAACACGGTTTATCTGATCGGTGGGATCGCCGTTGTGGGTCTCATCGCGGCAGTAGCTCTAAGAGGATAGGAGGGCGTCATGTATCCCTACCAGCAGCAGTATCAGCCGACGTTCCGGGACTACCGTTCGATGGCGCAGGCTGCGCCCGCGGCTCCGGCGGCGGCTCCGGCGGCTCCGGCAGCTCCGCGCGTCGGTCCTTCGGCGGCGGTGAAGGTGGCCGAGACCGTCCTCACGGTCGGCGTGACGGGCGCGATCGCGTACACCGGGATCAAGACCGGCATGAGCAAGAAGGGCACGGACCGGGTGGTCGGCTATGTGGCCGGCGTCGGTGGCGTGATCCTGGGCCTGGCGGCAGTCTCGTCGATCGTCTCGCCGTCCTTCGCCCGGACGATCAACCCGTTCCGCTTCGCCTAAGGAGGGGTTATGTGGGATAGGCCGCGATTTTTGGGACAGGTTCCGATCAGTCCGGGAGCCGGCTTTGGCGGAAGCCCATGGGAATTTGGCGGAACTCCGTCGGGCAGCTACTACGCCAATGCACAGGGTACTCCGCTCATGACGGAGCAGATGAACAGCCCTGAGCATTTCGAGGAGGAGTATCACTGCTACCGGTCTCCGGCCGGAGCGTTCGTGTCGATCCCGTTTGCGCAGCGTGATGCCTATCTGGCGGCAGGATATGTGGCTGTCGACTCCGCCAACTGCGGGAGCTCGAGAGTCTCTTCCTTGATGGGCCCGCGGCGCATGGGAGCAGATGCTCCGTCTGGCGGTGGCGGGGGCGCCCAGGGCAGTCCTCAGGGCGGCGGTCAGGGCGGTGCCCAAGGAACCCCGACCGGCGGACCTACCGGCGGTGGCCGTGGAGAAGGGAACTTCGAACCAGGGTTTGCTGGGCAATTCGGCTACCCTATGGGTTACCCCCAGGGATACCCTGGATGCACCTGGCAGAAGGATGCCAACGGGAATGACGTCTACGTGTGTCCCCCTACCTCGGGCATTCCTGTGGTCTACCCGGGCGCTTACGGCCTCATGGGCCGTCGCCGGCGCATGGGAGCAGGAGGTGGCGGGGGCGGTCGCGGCGGCGGGGCTGGCGGATTTGGCGGCGGCGGTCTCGTGGCATCCGGTATTGGCTTCGAAACCGGTGACCCGTTCTACTTCCCGCAGTATCCGCTCGTTGCGCCGCCCCAGTACGCGCCGGTTCCTCCTCCGGGGACGACGTGTTCCTGGGAGAAGGACGTGAGCGGAAACGATGTCTACGTGTGCCGGCAGGCCTCCGGGGCGGTCGTGACCATGCCTCCCGTGGCAAGTTACGGACCTGTGGTCTATCCGGCACAGTCTCTTTTCTACTAGGAAGGTCTTATGGCAAGCGGTCTTTGGATAGGCGTAGCCGCGGCAGCGGGCGCCCTTGCGACGGCATTTGCCGGACGTAAGGTCTCTGTGGGACTGGGACAATCCAATGAAGATGATCCTGAAGAAATCGATGCTACTGGCGTCGCAGCAGGATCGCCTGGCCCTGCGGGCGGAGGGGGTTCATCGCTAGGTCCTGTTGCCGGAAGTCCTGGGCCTGCGGGGCCTATGGGGCCTGCTGGCGCTATTGGCCCGGTCGGTCCTGCCGGACCTCCGGGACCTGCGGGCCCCGCTGGACCATCTGGAGGATTTCCTGGGACATTCCCAACCATGGGGCCCGCCAACACAGTGTTCGGGTTCGATGGACGAAGGAGATTCCAGACCCAATTTCTCTTCGGAGATGGAGGAGGATGGTGGGGTGGCTGGAGCTGGCCTTACTATTATCCCCCCGCTCCGAATCCGCAGTATTCGTGTCAGTGGGAGGAGATGCCTCCCAAGGAAGATACAAAAATGATCTGCACTCCGGTTCCTGGAGCATATCCGGTGGTGAACCGGTCGGTTGCCTGGGGGCCTCCTGGATGGGCTTGGTGGTAAAAGGAGAGCATCATGTGGAGAAATCCACCCTATCGCTGGCGGCCGGCGTCCTGGAACGTCGGTAAGAAGGGCGAGAGTCCATCCATGGTCGTCGTCCGACCTTCTCCAACTCCGCGTCCGGTCGTGGTTACTCAGGAAAAGAGCGGAGGATCCATCTTCGCGGTCATCCTTGGCGTTGCTGCCGTGGCGTTTGGGGTCATGGAGTTGACCGGGGTGACCCATGTGTTCGCTTCGCCGGCAGCGGCCGCGCCCAAGCCTCCGGCAGCTCCAGGAGCTGCTCCTGCTCCAGGGACTGCGGCTCCCGCTCCTGGAACGCCGCCGGCGGCCGTGCCTCCAACGAAGTGATATGGCGAAAGTTCAAAGGATGAACGATGATCAATAGGCACGGCTTCCTCTACGCGCCTCCCATGCTCGGCCGTTCCTCGTTTGAGGCGATGAATCGGCGGGATCTCCTTGGGCAAGGAACTCCTGCCGCCGCGCCTCAAACAGTCGTCGTTCAGGCGCCTGGTACAGCGGTTGCGGCACCTCAGGCTCCGGCTGAATCGAGTGGAGTTCCAATGCTCGGCGTCCTGATCGTCGTGGGAGCGGTACTTGTCGGCCTCGAGGTAGGCGGGGTGATCAACATCTTCGGTCTCGACAAGCTTCAGGGAGGAGCAAGCAAGAAGGAAGAGAAGGGAGAACCCAGGAAGACAGAAGCCGGCGAGAAGGCCGATGCCAAGAAAGTTTGAGATTGAACTTTTTTCCTTTGATGAGCTCTCCAAAAAAGCTAAAGCGAGAGCGATCAAGGATTTTGCTGATGATCCCGAGAGGACTTGGGATTATGACGACTCCGAGAGGCTGACCGAGATGTTTGAACAGGACCTGGAAGATCACTATGGTCTTGGGGAATTTAAGGTCAATTGGAGCCTGGGATACTGCCAGGGGGATGGAGTTTGCTTCCAGGGGACCGTAAATATCGAGCGCTTCATTAAAACCCAAGAGGTTGAAAAGAGGTTTGAGAGGATCTTGAGGCTTGCCGAAATCGGTGAGATCGGAGCCAAGATCACCCATAAACACCCGTATTGCCACTGGAATTCGATGAATGTCGAGGTCGAGCTTTATCTTAGGGAATACGATCTCCTTCCCAAGGATCTCTACAGGAAGGTCCGTGAATGGGAGGGTGAAAGAGATCGGATTGTAAACGATTGGAACCGTGCCCGTTCGGAGGTGATCGAAAGGAACATGGCCCCGGTAAGAGAGTGGGAAGCGAAAACTGAAAAATTTAAGCGCGGACCCCAAGGCCCACGGGAATGGACCCCGAGAGGCCCAGGACGGAAACCGGAACTTTTGAATTATCCCATACCTCCGGAGCCGGTGATTCCTGAACCGGACTGGTTTAAGGAGGCTCAGGCCCGGATGGCAGCCGAGTATGCGGAAGTTGAGAGGGAAACCAAGGAATTCGAGAAATATCTCGATGAGCGCGTGAAGGGAATCTCCCAGGAGATGGAGAAATCGGGGTACGAAGAAATCGAGTATCACCGGACCGACGATTACATCACCGAGCTTCTGGAGAATCGGGATTACGAGTACACGAAGGACGGCGAAAGGTGGAAGCGATGAGCGATAGATCGATGTTCTCGATGGGGTTCTCGAAGACGCAGCTCGGGTGCTGCGGATACGATGAACTTGTCCACAAGCCTCAAAGCACGAGCCCGATTTCGGACGCGAGCCGCTTTCCGAAGCAGAGTTCGTACAAGCCCACGTACATCGGAGCGCCGCGGTACCAGTCGATCGGAACGACATCGCAGATCAGGGTCGAGAATCTGCCGAGGGCGGCGGAACCGCTCCGCCTGAAGGGACGTCGAGATGGTCGGTCGTAAAAAATCTCGAAGGAATACTGGAATTGCGGGGGCGTGTCATGGTATTATCCTGACACCTCCCCCATTCCTTGGTCGGCTGGGCCGACAGGGAATTCCACCTTTTGTCCGATAGGGGAGGTTCATGTTCGGACTCGATCAGCCCCCGGTCCTGCGGGCCATTCCGCTTGCGGGGTTGAGGTCCGCTCTCAGCCAGGGGGTTGCCTGTCAGAAGACTCCGGAAGGCGGAATGGTGTGTCCTGATGGAACGTACCATCCTCCCGGTTGTCCGATGAACAGTTCGGCGACCATTTCCGCTTCAGAAGCCCCTTCAAGCTTCCCGGTCGTTCCTGTGGCGATCGGTGGAGTTCTTGCGATTGGGGCGGCAATTTTTGCCTTTACCCGGTAGAAGAATGCCCATGTACGCACAGAGCCTGTTTCCGGCGGTGAGGAAGGCGCCTGGAAGGCGTATGGGTCAGATTCTAGGCGCGGAAACGACGACCGAATCGGCTCCCATTCTAGCTCAGTTGAGGAGCCTCGCCGATACGATCAACGATGAAAGGGCGGCTGACGCCTCGGCATTCGCCGACTATTCGGCGGCCGGCGCGCGGCGTCTTACGGCGGTCGATGCCGTCGGAAAGGCCGAGAAGGAGCTGGCCGCGCAGCAGGCGATCTGGGAGCAATCCCACAGGAATGGAGATGCCTTGGCCGCCGCCCAGGCGGCGTTTGATTCGGCGACCGCGGAACAGAATTCGGCCGCTTCGGATGTCGAAGACAAGAAGCAGAATCTTCAGCAACACGATCTTAAAATCACCCAGATCCGGCAGGAAGTCGACGATCTGATCGCATCGCTTCCCGCGGATATGCAGACGGATGCTCATAGAATCATTGACCCTTGCTGGAGCCCGAGGATGAAGGGATCGGAGCCGATCAGGATCCAGAAGGCCAAGCCGACGCTCTTCCAGAGTCTTTCGGCAACCCCAAGGCCCAATGCGGTGGCCCTGGCGGGTGTCTATCGGCCTCGTTTCTCGAGCCCGGTCCTCATGTCGATAGGGAACTCGAGAGCCCAGGTGAAACCACTTTCTCCATTCGGTCAAAGGATGGGCCAGAGCCTCGTCACGGTGAATCCGAACGTCAATCTCACGGTGCAGACTGGGATCGAGAAATACATGTTCCCGATCGGCCTCATGGCCGGGGGTGCGGCATCGTTCCTGGTGGGCAGCGTGATCCCGGAAAGCTTCCGCCCAATCACCACGATCATTGGCCTTGGGCTGGTGGGATGGGGTGTCTATACGCTCCTGAAGGGCGGTCCCGGAGGAGGAGCTCCATCCGCAGGTCCTACCCCGCCTCCGCCTCCGCCGCCCACGGGATCATCGCCGGCGACGGCATCTCCGGCGGCCTACACGCCTCCGACGGCCTCGGCGTTCAGTCAACTTCAGATCCAGTTGACGTCGCCTCAGCCCGATCAGACGATCGAACATCTTGGCAGTCTCTTCTCGAGCGACCGGATCCCGGTCGTGATGATGATCTACAACCCGTCCGGGGAGACGGTTACGTTCAATATGAACTTCGAATGGGATGAGTTTCCGAGCATGGTCGGCTACAATCGCGCGCCAAACCATGGTTCGAAGACCTTCCAGATGACGCTGGGGCCGAACGAGCAGAAGAACGAGACATTCGAGCTTCCGTACCAGAGTTCCGGTTTCGCGACGAGCGCCATGAGCGTCAATCTGGCGATCTACAAGCAGCGTACTGCGGGTGAGAACCCGATTTTGATTTCCAATACGACTTTTAACGTGTCCTAGAGGAGGATCCTGGGATGAAGAAAGCGTCATCGTCGCTCCTGGACAGTTTCACCCGCGAGAAGAAGGAAAACTTCGGCCTCAAGGGTGCGAACAATCGCCCCTGGTCGCCGTCGGTCCGCGGCGGTTGCCCGAGCCAGGGCAACAAGCTGTTTCCGTGGCGTCCCGCTGGCGGCAGCAGCATGGGCAATCCCATGAGGGAAAGCGTCCTCGGCCTGTCCATCCTGTCGGCGCTTTCGATCGCGGGCATCCACAGCGCGGTGAACCCGAGCTACTTCACGCTCCGGAGCTTTGCGGCCCAGCCGCAGGCGAAAGGCGCGGCGCAGGAGGGCCTTTGGATCGGCCTAGGTCTGAGCACTGCGGCCTCGGTGGCGATCGGGCTCGTCTTTGACGAGTGGATCCCGGCGATCATCTCCCAGGCGACGGCGGTCCTTCTGTTCGGGGTGGGCATGTACGCGGTGAATTCGCCGCCGCTCATCACGATACCTCCGATCCAGAACCAGCCGAACGTGCAGCCTCGCACGTCCGAAGTTCAGCAGTAGGAGGATTCGATGCTTCCATATGCTCCGGGAGGTCTCAGGCTGAGGCCGGTCAGGCTCGTCCTGGGACAGCAGGGGGCGCTGCCTCCGGCGCCGCCGCCGCCCCTGCCGATACGGCCGGGAGACATCCTTTCACCGGCCGCTCCTGTAGCGGAAGCGATCTCCAAAGTGGCCGGCATGGGCATGGCGGTCGGAGTAGGCGTGCTCGCTGTGACCGCGGGGACGGCCTGGGTCGGCATCCATACGGGCATCGAGGAGAAGGGATTCCTGTCTTTTACCGGCTGGACGGTGGGCATTCTGGCAGGGCTCGGTGGGATCCTGACGCTGACGACGATCGCGGGACTCGGAGTGATCAAGAGCGCGGCCAATCAGGTCGCAAAGACTGCCTGAAGGCTCTATGGGTGAAAGGCTGATTGCACGGCCGCTTATGGGCGGCCGTTTTCATCTTGGAGACGGTCCTGTTCCACTCCGCCGTCTGGGGCAGGCTTCGCCTGGATGCAATTATCCAGCGGGTTACGGTCCGGGCGGCCGAGCGGTCGTCGGATGTTCGATCGGAAACGGCCTCTACAACGTGGTCGACGCCTCTTCCGGATCTCCCGTGATGAGCGCCGTTTCCGCAGATTGTCTCAAGCAGTTCGGGAGCTGGTCGATCGCGCCGGCCGGAGATCCTCGGTGCGGAGGAGCTGGATCCCCTGCGCTTGATCCGTGCGGAATCTCGGCGGATCTCATCTATAAGCCTCTCATCGCCTGTCCGTCGGGAGGGGCATTCAACATCATCGATCCATCGACGAATACGATCGTGATGTCGAACGTGCCTCAGACGTGTCTGGCCAACTTCAGGGCGCTTACGATCTCTACGGCCCAGGATCCGCGGTGCTCGAGCGCCACGCCGGCGCCTCCTCCAATCGTTTCGAATCCAGGAGCGCGATCGGTGACGTTCCCTTTGACGGGGATGCAGTTCCCCTGGACTGAGACTGCGCCGATTCAGCCGATCGGACGGGCGCGGACCATCTACGATGTGCAGAGCAATCCTCCAGGCGGAGGAATTCCCGGAGGCCCGGCGACGCCAGCTCCTCTTCAGCCGTTTCCGCCGGCACAGGCTCCGGCAGGGCCTGTTCCGACGCAACCGCTGCCGCAACCGACCAGGACGTATGCGCCGGGTGAGCCGATCCCTGTGGCCGACTGGTTCGGGATCTGCAAGCAGATGCCGGGAGCGGTATGAAGTATCCGGTGATCAACCTGGGGCAGGCGTCACCAGTAAACAGGATCAGCGTTGGGGATTTCGACGCCTTCCATCAGGCCGCGCTTTCAGCTATTGGCGATGTGGCGTCGATCGCGCGCGCCCACGGGCTATCTGACGACGAGGAAAAGCAGGTCCAGACCGCGATCCGCAAGATCGACGGTTATACCGTGGCGATGACAGCGTGCCCAGAGCAGCCGATCGTTTCGAGCGGACTTCCTTGGTGGGCAGCAGGTCTCGTGGGCCTGGCCGCCGGCGGAGCGATCATCCACTTCGCGACATAGAAAATGTTTTTTTCCGCTTGACATTGAACCTTCCGTTGTATATCCTGTTGAAGTAACAGAGCCATGAACTAAGGAGCACGACCTTCCGTGACCATGCGACTGACAGAGTCAAGGCGACCGCAGGGAAGATCCTTGCCAGGGAGCCACAGTCTGTCCGTCGATTGCCAGTTTGTGGGCTCGTATCTCGGTACGAATTGGACCAAGCCCGCCGAGATTCGAGCCACCGAACAGGCGAAAATGGGCGCGGGGGTAACGGTGGCTTAAAGAAGGACCGAAAAAACCAAAACCCCGCGCCCGAAAGGTCGCGGGGTTTTTTTGTTGGCTGGATGGAAAAATTTTGCCCGTCAGCCCCGGTTAAGGGACTGACGGGCCGTTGCGAGTAGTCCTGAGCAGGAGCGATGGGGTTCGCCCCCGTGCCTGCCCAGAAGCGTGCGGCGTGGTTCAGACGCCGCGTTTTTGACAATCAGGCTGGAATCCAAAGAGCACAACGAGCCGGGGACCCGGCCCGGGAAAGGCCGGGTCCCCGAGCTCTTCATTCTACCCCTATCTCGAGGCACGTCAAGAGCCTCTAAAAAGCTTGTTCCAGAGGAGCGGTACGATATACTGCTCCAGCATGGGCCCGAACTAGCTTTCGATCAGATCAGGAGGAAGGCAAGCAGCGCGCCGTGGTTGGCCGGTAGGCCACGAAAAAAGCCGGCTACACACATAACTGCCAAGGGCAGCCTCAAGATCGCGGCCTGACCGCGACGTCCGCCGTGTTTACGCCGATCGGCATGGACGGACGTTAATAATCGGCTGGGCGGCCTGAAGAGTCCGGGAGAAGGTTGCCGAGATCCAATCCGGAATATGGCCGAGGTGATGGCGGCGGTGCCAGCTCCGAGGCCGAGAACAAAACGCCGCCTACGCGCGTAGACGCCCCTGCCGATTGATCTGAGACGCCGGTGCGATTCCGGCCGGGTCCACCAATTCTTCCTGCGGGTGTCGTTCAGTGGCAGGACCCGAGTTTTCCAAACTCGTGACGCCGGTTCGATTCCGGCTACCCGCACCAAAAATTCTGCGTGTCGTCCTGGCGTATCTCCACTAGAATAGAAGGCGCGACCGGGGGCCTCTGGAGGCCCTGATGGATTTGAATAAGGATCCGGAGCTTGCTCCGGGAACGTGGAACCTGTGGAGCACAGGGAAAAGGCGCATCCTTTTTGCGTGTCCGCTGTGCGGTGATGTCGGCCTCATCAGTCACGAGATCGGAGACGATGGGATAGTGAGCCAGGCGGTGCAATGTCCCGGGCTCATGTGCGGCTTCCTGGAGACGATCAAGCTCGTCGGCTGGGAGCCCGAGAAGGATGAGGGGTTGGAGACAAAAGTCTTCGGAAAGCCTTGAGGCAAGTCGAGCTTCCATTAATCGGGGTGTGGTGTAGCGGTAACACGTCTCCTTCCCAAGGAGAAGATCGCGGGTTCGATTCCCGTCGCCCCGTCCAACATTTCCGAACTTCATAAGGA
>Ga0070734_10006159_pt1 | contig 10198 bp, 8 predicted proteins | sample Coa_R1_8_FD_66444 | JGI IMG/M metagenome (GOLD analysis project Ga0070734, IMG submission 66444) | Surface soil microbial communities from Centralia Pennsylvania, which are recovering from an underground coalmine fire - Coalmine... | ecosystem: Environmental > Terrestrial > Soil > Unclassified ... | reverse complement strand
TAAAATGATCGAGCGCCGGCTCGTTGTCAGTCCATTCCAGCGCCAGGGTCATGGCCGGGTTGGCTTTCGGATCACGGTCCAGGGGCCAGGAGAGCGCGTCATCGGTGTGGCTGAAGCTCACTCCGTCCGTCGCGGTGCGAAGATCGGCGAGATGGGTATTCTCCTGACGGAGAACGCGCCCATTTCTGGCATCTATGGCGATGTCGGCGACGGTGTCCGGCGCGTTCCATGCTTTGAGAACTGCCGCTGCCATGACCAGGTGGCCGCCCGGCGAGGGATGGACGCGGTCCGGGATTATCTTAGGAGCCAGCTCCTTGTCCCGCGTCTCAGCTTTGGCGAGCAGGCCGACCAGCGGCGTGTTGGTATCGGCGACCACCAGCCTGTATTCCCGGCCCAGCTCGCTCACGGCCTCGCTATAGGCCAGCAGGGTGCCATTGTAACCGCCGGGGAACGCCGGATCGCGCGTGACGTCGTCGTAAGCCGGCGGAGTGAGCAGCGTGATGCGCACGCCGGGCAACTGCCGCAGCAGCGTATCGAGGATATGGCGATAGCCGCTGACGTAGGTGGCGAACAGGCCGGGATCGAAGGGACGATAGCCGCCGTCGTTCATGCCCAGGCAGATGGTGACCACAGTTGGCTTATAGGCCAGGACATCGCGCTGCAGGCGAACGTCTATCGGGCCGCCGCCTCCGCCCGTGACCCGGTCGCCGCCCCAGCCCGAATTCGTGAACGTAAAATGCATTTTGGGGAAGCGGGTGACACAGTAACTTTCGATATAGGTGGTGTAGAGATGCTGCTCGGTGATGCTGTCGCCATAGAAGACGACCCGGTCGCCGTCCTTGAGATAGAACGGCGCATGATGCTTCGCAGGCACGAGCCCGGTCCATAATTCCTGCGCGGGCGTTCCCGTCACGGCAGGAAAGCCCGTGACGCCGGCCGCCAGCAGCGTCATCCAGAGGAGAGATTTGCGCCAGATCATGGGGTAAGTGTCCTTGAGATGTGGAGATACGTTGATCCCGCCCTAAAGAGCAAGAGCAGGTCTGCCGATACTATTAACGATTCGAGTTCACCTTCCTTCCTTGGGCGACACGGGGTTTGCTCTCCTTTCACCGTGACGCCCTTTTTTCATGCCTTCCTGACTTCCATCTTCCGCGCGCTTCACTGCAGCGCTCTGGCGCCTTCGCGGGCGGTCCAGATATGGTCGGCTTCTACGGCGGAGAATGAATCCACCGTGCCGGAGGGCCAGTGGATTACGACGCTGGCCCGGAGGGTCGGTCCCAATCCAAAATGCGGGCGCAGGTCGCTGGCCGAAAGATAACTGGAACCGCTGCGGACCATCGTGCGCTGGGTCAGACCACCAACCCGCACGATGACTTCCGCTCCGATGCCGTCCCGATTGCTCTTTGTGCCGATCAGGCGCAGTGTCAGCCAATGATTGCGGGTCGAGGTGATGTTGCGCCACAGATGCACCGGGCCGTCGTTGGTGGTGATCAGCAGGTCGAGGCGGCCATCGTTGTCGAAGTCGCCCCACGCGCAGCCTCGCCCCACGATGCGGTCGGAGAAGGGCGGGCCGCTTTTGAGGCCGACTTCGGCAAACGTGCCATCGTGCTCATTATGAAAGAGCAGCGTCGGCTGCGCGTAGGTCGTGCCCGGCTCGCGCTCCTGGATGTCTTGCTGAATGTGCCCGTTGACCTGCAACAGGTCTTTCCAGCCATCGTTATCGTAGTCGAAGAACCGGGCCCCGAACCCTGTCATCGGGTGCGTCGCCGTGGCGACATGCGCCGGCACGCGCTCGTCGTCGAAGGTATTGGTCGTTACCTGGCGATAAAGGGAGGTTTCCTGGTCCTCGAAGTTGGTGATGGTCACCCAGGCCTTGCCGTCGTTCATCACATCGTCCACGTCTATGCCCATTCCGGAATGCTCCTGGCCGTCCTCGGTATAGGCTACCCCGGCGGCCGCGCCGACATTGGTGAAGGCGCCGTTACCGTTATTATGGAAGAGGAATCCCGGGGACATGTCGTTGGCGACGAAAATGTCCGGCCTGCCGTCGTGGTCGTAGTCCCAGATCGCCACCCCGAGCGATTTGCCCAGAACGCGTCCGATTCCGGACGAGAGGGAGACGTCCTTGAAGGGGCCTCCGCCCTCATTATGATACAGCTTGCACGCGCTCGGTTCATGGTTGCCGGGACGGCAGTTGACCCGCTTGCCCCCTTCATAGCAGGGAATATCGTCGGCGAGCGTACGATATTTGACGTAATTGCATACGAACAGGTCCAGCTTGCCGTCGCGATCGTAGTCCACCCAGGCGCAGGAGGTCCCCCATCCGCCGGCATTGGCGACGCCCGCCTGCACGGTCACATCGCGAAACCGGCGACCGCCTTCGTTATGGAAAAGATGGCCGGGTCCCAGAGCGCAGGAAACGTAGAGGTCGTCATAGCCGTCGTTATCGTAGTCGCCGACGGCGCAGCCCATGGCGTACATGGTCATGTCCAGCCCGACCTGATGGGTGACATCCGTGAAGGTGCCGTCATGGTTGTTATGGTAGAGCTTGAGGGTAGGCGTGCCGATGACGTGGCCGCCGGGCAGGGGCGCGCCGTTCAAGAGCAGGATGTCCAGGAAGCCGTCCCGGTCATAATCTATGAAGGCGCAGCCGGGTCCCATAGCCTCGACCATATATTTATTGGGCGTGTTGGAGTTCTGATACAGGAAGTGGATGCCAGCAGCGGCGGTGACGTCTTGAAACAGGGCCTGACTGCCGGCAGAGGGCGCGCGCTTCGGGCCAGAACCGCCGGAAGGCCCTGTCAGCCCGGTCTGGTACCGAGAGCAGTCGGCGCAGGTAAAGACAAGTCCACATGTTGCAAGCGCCGCGGCCAGGAGGACTACAGGAGCTTTTATATGTGGAGAGAGGGGATCCATCTTGCTACCGCGCGTATGCCAGGGCTTCGGTGTTTCGGCCCACCGCTTTGAGCGCGCGGACCAGGAGGCTGCGGGTTTTTTTGTCTTGCGGCCGCATCCGCAGGACACGGCGCAGCTCGACGATGGCTTCCGGAATCTGGTTCGTCTCCATGTAGACGGCGGCCATCTTTGCATGCGGTTCCGGCTGCTCGGGATGCTCGCGCAAGGCGGTGCGCGCGACATCGAGATGGTCAGCGACACTCTGCTCGTGGTCGTAGAGGGCGAGCAGGCTGGTTCCTCTGGCGCGGAGCGCCGTATTGCTGGAGCGGACGTAGAGCCGTCCGAGGTAGAGCGCCACGGTCTCGAAGCGCGGATTCTGCCGCGCCGTGAAGGCGTATTCCGGGATCGCCTGCGCGTCCCTGCCCTGCAACTGCAGCGCGCGGCCGAGCCAGTAATGGGCTTCCGGGTCGGAAGGGGCCAGCTTCAGCGCCGCCCGCGCCGCCTGTTCCGCTTCCTGATAACGGGGCGGCTTCCATCCCTTGTCGAGCAGGAGATGCGCAAATCCGACCAGGTCGGCCTCCCGCTGCGAGCGGTTTTTCGCGGCCGCGATGGCATGGCGCAGCAGCGATTCTGCCTGGGGAAGATGGCCCTGAAGCCGCTCGGCTTCCGAGAGGATGGTCGTCAGTCGCACGTTGTCCGGCCAGCGGCGCAGCCCTTCGGAGGCGGCCTGCTCCATCTGTGGGTACATAAAGCGCATATACGCCTGGGTGGCGAGGATCAGGAAGACACGCACGTCGTTGGGGGCCACGCGCGCGCCCTGGACGAGCCGGGCGCGCGCTTCCGGCAGCCAGCCGAGCTGAAGGTAGATCTGGGAGAGCTGCAGAGCGGTATCGGCGTCTTTGGGGGCAAGACGCAGGATCGTCTCCATCTCGTCTATCTCGCGGTCGAGGTAACCGGCGCGCGCGAAAAGGGCTGCCAGCCGGCGATGGACCTCGGGGTTGCCGGGGGCGATGCGGGCAGCGGCATCGAGATCGGCGAGCGCCGCGGACAGCTTGCCTGCCTTCATCTCTTGGGAAGCGCGCGCCAGCCTGTCGCGCACATCCGGAGGGCGTCCCGGCTCGGCGGCGTGTGCCATCCCCCCGAAAGCCGGCGTTACGAGAAGCGCGATGCAGATAAGGATGCCCAAAACAAGGAGGAGCGTCCTGCGCGCTGCGGGTGCGCTCCTCCGGTCCGAAATTGGGAGACTCAAGGTGAAATCAGCGGCTATTTGCCCTGTCCCGACGGCGCCCCGGCAGCGCCGGAAATGTTGCCTGGCACATTCGTAGGAGCGCCGGTCGCGCCCGGATGGGTCCGGTAATAATCCTGCGTTTTCTTAAAGCCTGCCGCAAGACCTTGACTGACTTCAGCCGGCGAGAGGGTAGGCTTGTAGAAATAGACACGCCACAGGATCCCCACAATCACCACCAGGGCGACCAGCACGATCGCCGCTCCGACCGGTCCACTGATCTTTTGCTTCATGGCATATAACCTCTTCTATTGTATTGACCCGGTTTGGGTCGCGCGGTAGGTAGGGTCTTTCCGGTTTACATAGAGCGCGGAGCGGAGTATTGCCACTCCGCTCCGCGGGCGCAGCGCAGGCTGCGCGGAAGGGCTCAGGCTCTAGCCGCCGTTTGCGTAGGTGCCGGCGTAGAGATCGTTGGTGATGCGCGCGTTGCGATACCACTTGGCATGGCCATCGGCGAGGCCGATGTTGTCGCCGGCGCTGTGGCGCGAGGCGCTATCCCACTGGGCGGGCGCCGCGTTGCAGGACGGGAAGTCCGGCGGAGCGTAGTCGAAGGCCAGGCCCGGATTGTTCGGATAGGCGACGCGGTGGATCAGGCAGAAGTGGGCCGGATCGTTGGGATTGTTCGGGTCCGGAGTCCGAGTCCAGTCGCTGGGGCTGTTGAATGCGGAGCCGGTGGTCGGCCAGACAGCATCCGCCAGCACCATCGTTTCGGCCGGGCGCTGCAGCGAGGCCAGGGTGGTCGGCCCGGAGCCGAAAGGCGGGGCCGGATCGCCGAGCTGACCGAAGTGCAGCGGCTCATTCACACCGTAGGACATCACCTGGTTGAGCAGCGCCGGGTCAATTCCCCAACTGTTGGGGTTGTCGCTGGGGCTGCCCCAGCCGCCGACGGCGCTGTTCTTGGGCGTGTTTTTGATGCTGTCATCCGGGCAGGCGTAGACCGCCCCATTCTTGACGTAGGGATAGATCGCCTGGAACCAGACGTTTTCGAAATGTCCGCAGCCGGGGTTGTTGCCGCACCCGCCGCCCTGCCCAGAAGCCTGGGTCTGCCAATCCCAGTACGGGAACTCTTCGTCATAGTCCTGGATGTACATCATGAAACCCAGGTCCAACTGCTTGACGTTGGAGAGACAGGAAATCGCGCGGGCTTTTTCGCGCGCCTGCGCGAAGACCGGGAAAAGGATGGCTGCCAGGATCGCGATAATGGCGATGACGACGAGCAGCTCGATCAGAGTGAACGCTTTGTGAGTGCGCGTTCTGCTATGCATGGAACCCTCCTTAGTTGGCCGCTCCGAAGGATGTTCGGAGGCGTGCCTGCCGAGTAAGAGTGCAGGAACGAATAGTTCTATCTACGGAAATGCAGAAGATTCTGCGCCATCACCCCCTTAGATGCGAGGAAAGTCAGAACTCACAGAAGGGCCGGGAGATGAGGTCGACTCGCGCGCGACCAACTGAACGGGCGAGACGGCGGTCTGGGCATGAGCGGGCGGCATCTCCTCGGCGAGGGACTGCAGTGCCATGTCCACGGCCAGCCGCCCCATTCCTTCCGGATCTTGCCGCACCGTCGTCAAGGCCGGCGAAAGCATCGTGGCGGAAAGCGTGTCGTCGAATCCGACGACGGAGAGGTCTTCCGGGATGCGCAACTGTAAGCGCCGGGCGGCGAGATACACGTCCCCGGCGGCAAAATCGTACCAGGTGAGCAGGGCTGTCGGCCGCTCCGGAGCGCAGAGCAGGCGCTTGAGGGTGCGATAGGTCTGCTCCGCATCCCATAGATAGGGGGTGATCCACTCCTCGCGGACGGGCAGGCCGCGTTCCTGAAGTGCTGTGCGAAAGGCCGCGACACGGGCGAGAACGGCTTCTTCCTGCGGCGGGCCGGTCAGATAGGCGATACGCCGGTGCCCCAGCTCTGCCAGGTGGCCCACAAGAGCCTGGATCCCGGCCTCATGGTCGCTGTCCACCCAGAGGGCTTCCGGGTGCGCCTGACGGTTCATCACGGCGACCGCCGGGATCGCCAGCGCGTGGAGGCGCTTGAGCAGGGCGCAGCCGGCCGGAGGGAAGATCAGGATAAAGGCGTCGCTGCGCCCGTCCGCGTAGCGCAGCAGGCGCTCCGGGCCGGCCTCTGGGGGAGGATAGCCATAGATCAGGGGGTTGTATCCCCGCTCGATCGTCCTCGAGAAGATCGCCGACAGCAGGTTGTGCTCGAACTCATGATGATGCACCTGCTCCACGAAGGGATCCATGGAGCAAACGATGCCCAGCACGTCAGCCCGCCGCCGGGTCAGAGCGCGGGCGACCCCGTGCGGCCGAAAATGCAGCGCCGCCGCCGCTGTGACGACTCGGTGGCGCGTCTCTTCCGATATGTTCGACAGGCCTTTGCCGTTGAGGACCAGGGAGGCGGTCGTTTTGGATACGCCCGCCGAGCGGGCTACATCGGCAAGGGTCGCGCGCGGTTTCATGTCGCTTTGGGTCGGCTTCCGGCATTTTGAGGCCGAAAGTCAGCCTTTCCAGTGCCGGTAAACCGGTTCACTTGCAACATCATAACAAATTTTGACCGGGATGTCAAGCGATTTTAGAAATTTCTTGCCGGCGTCGCCAGCGGCGCCGGCGTCCCATCTCAGACCTTCTCGCCCAGCGCCTCTTTACAGCTCCTGAGCAGTCCGTCCACGGCGAGCTGGAGGGAGGTCAGCGCATCCTCTACCTGGCGCAGTTCGGGCGGGGTCAGGCGCTGCGGCTCGATGCCGGAGAGCGCGGGCAGCAGATCAATGATCCGCTGTGCCTGCGGCGACAGGCGTGCGGGCGCTTCCGCGACTTCGATAGAATCCAGTAACTCCGCCGCCGGGTCCGTGTCGCTTCTGAAAAAGCGCACCAGATGATCCGTGGGGGCGCTCAGGATCTCGTCCGCCTTCTCCGGCCGCGTCTTGAGCGCCCGGACCAGATGGCTCGTATCCTCGCTGGAGAGACGCTCCTCCCGGATGCGGTTGACCACCGCCGCCTGCAACTCGGGCTCCGCATTCAACTGCTTGAGGAACCGGGCGTGTTTTTCGGTCAGGTTGCCGTCGGCGGGGCGGTTCGGGCTGGAGACCACGGCCTCGCCGATGTCCTCCGGCAGCGCCAGCAGGTCCAGCAGATAGCCGACCGTCCGCTCCGACAGGCCCAGCCGCCGGGCGACCTCCCGGTTGGTCAGGTTCAGATCGGTCTTCGCCTGCTGGAGGGCGCGGGCTTTTTCCAGCGGCTGCAGGTCCTCACGCTGCAGGTTCTCGATCAACTGCTCCGTCAGTCGCGACTCGGGATCGATCTCCTTGACAATGCAAGGGATGACCTCCAGGCCCGCCATGCCGGCGGCGCGCCAGCGCCGCTCGCCGGTGATGATCTTAAAGCGATTGACGTGGTGGAGCGGGGCGACGGTGATGGGGTTGAGCATCCCGTGCTGGCGGATGCTGTCGGCCAGGCCCTGCAGGCTCTCTTCACTATGGTGCTTGCGGGGCTGCTCGGGATCTTCGACGATGAGATGAACTTCGATCGGCTGGACTTTCAACGCGCAATGCCTCCTCTCGGTAAGGGAACAGGGAAGAGGGAAAACAGATTTTCGCCTCCCTGTCGCCCCCTATTCCTGGGCCGTTTCTTCGGCAGGAGAGGTAGCCTGAGTCTCTCCCGTCTCTTCGACCGCTTCCTCCGCCTCGGTGGTCGCCACCGCCACGGCCGTCAGAGAGGCCAGGACCGCATCCGGAGCCACCAGGATCTCGTACCGGTCGCTCTGGGGCAGGTCGGAAGCATGGACCGACTCTCCCACAGATAAATGGGAGATATCCACCATGAGGTGGTCCGGCAGGTTCTGGGGCAGGCAGCGCACCTCGACCTGCTCCGTCTGATGCACAACGACGCCAGTGTGCAGATGCACTGCCTCCGGCTCGCCATGGAACAGGATCGGAACGTGGACCTTGATCGGCTCGTCGCGAGAAACGCTCTGGAAGGTGACCTGCAGCAGCCGGTAGGACAGCGGGTCGCGCTGCACCTGCTTGACGATGGCCGTCTGGCGCTTACGGTCCGGCAAGACCATTTCCAGCAGCGCCGACTCGCCGTGCTGGCGGATGAACTCCTCCAGCGGTTTGCTTTCCGTCTGCAGGTGCAGCGGCTGCTGTCCTCGATGCTGAATCGAGATAGGAACATAGCCGTCCCGGCGCAGACGCTTGATCTCGCCTTTCGTGCGCGCTTGAATAGCGGCCGTTTTGAGTTGCAGAGCCATGCGAGACGCCTCCTTGTTCGCGTGCTGTTGGGCTATTATGACTTCCGGGAAAACCCTTGTCAAGCGGGCAAGGAACGCTGCCACCGCCTCTTTCTCCGTAAATTTCATAGTTTTAGCACTAATTTTATCAATAAACTTGACAGATGAGCTAAGAAGCTGTATACTCTACTACACGTACCCCTGTCCAGGGTGCATTTCCCTTATGTCCCGAGGGAGCCATACTCTATGATGTCCATCAGCCCGGCGCCGGACGACCTTCCCACGTCCCAGCCCACCGTACGACTGGCGCTTGTCTGTACGCAAACGGATGCCTTATTTACCGAATCCGCTGCGGTGTCCGCTCCGACCGAATTAGTGAGCGTGCCGACCGCGCTGCAGGCAACGCGCATACTGGTTGTAGATGATGATGAGCGCGTGCGCGACATTCTGGCGCGCATTCTCGTTCGCAATCGCTATCAGGTCCGCACGGTCGCCAGCGCCGAAGAGGCGCTGGATCTGTTGCCCTATGCCAGTTTCGACATGGTCATGAGCGATGTCATGCTCGGGGGCATGAGCGGCCTGGAACTCACTACTCGCATCAAGGCACTCTATCCTGATCTGCCCGTCATCCTCATTACCGCCCACGGCGATGCCGATCTGATGCGCCTGGCCCTGCGGCGCGGCGCCTGTGATTTTGTTCCCAAGCCGTTCCATATCCACTCCGTGCCCCTCATCATCGAGCGCAATCTGGAGCGCAAGGCCCTCGACCAGAAGCGGTCCCGCCAGCACAATGAGAAAGTGATGTACTCGACGGTGCAGGCGCTCGCGGCGGCGATTGACGCCAAAGAACCGTTCACCGCCGAGCACTCCCGTCGAGTCACCGCCATCGCCTGCGCGCTGGCGACAGCGCTCCAACTGCCCGAACCGGAGCGGCAGTGTCTGGAGCTGGCCGCGCAGGTGCATGACGTGGGCAAGATCGGCACGCCGGATTACATCCTGAATAAGCCGGGACGGCTGACCGAGGAGGAGTGGGAGATCATCCGGTATCATCCCCTGCAGGGAGCCGAGATCGTCGGGCGCGTGGAGCAGCTGAGCTGCGTGGCCGAAGTGGTGCGCCATCACCATGAGTGGTTTAATGGGGCCGGATATCCGCACGGGCTCGCCGGCGAGGCCATTCCGAGGCTGGCGCGCATCATCTCCGTGGCGGACGCCTTCGAGGTGATGACCTCCGACCGCGTCTACCGGAAGCGCATGTCCGCCAAAGAGGCGGTGAAGGGCATCAAGGCGTGCTCCGGCAGCCAGTTCGATCCGCAGGTGGTCGCGGCGCTGACCGCCCTCTGGCCCTCACCCATCCTGCTGTCAAAATAACGATAGCCGGTACCTACTGCCAGCCTGCAAGAGAGAATTTCACCACCCGCTGCGCTAGAGACCACAGAGACGGCACAGAGAACACAGAGGAAAAGCAAGAGAGAAAAGCAAGGAGAAAGGAAAGAGGCTGGCACGAATAGAGAAGCCTGTGCCTCTGCTGCCAACTGAGGGAGAACACAGAGAAAAGCAACAAGGGAATAAGGAGACTCGCTGACAGATCGCGAAGTGAGGGCATAGAGGTGCCTGGATTTTAGGAGTAGGCGTACCGAAGGATCGTTATCTCTGTGTCCTCTCTCCGCGACTGTGTTAAAGTCTTCTCAGCCCGTAGCTTTTCTCTGTGCTCTCCCTCAGTTGGCAGCAGAGGCACAGGCTTCTCTATTCGTGCCAGCCTCTTTCCTTTCTCCTTGCTTTTCTCTCTTGCTTTTCCTCTG
>Ga0070734_10006158_pt1 | contig 10198 bp, 8 predicted proteins | sample Coa_R1_8_FD_66444 | JGI IMG/M metagenome (GOLD analysis project Ga0070734, IMG submission 66444) | Surface soil microbial communities from Centralia Pennsylvania, which are recovering from an underground coalmine fire - Coalmine... | ecosystem: Environmental > Terrestrial > Soil > Unclassified ... | reverse complement strand
AGGCCAGACCATACGTAGCGTGGTCCTGGCGCTCGACGCCAAGGCGGACTCCGTCGTAAAAGCGATCCCGGCGTCGCTCATGTCAATCGTATGGCCCTTGCCGACTTGCTGAGGTTCCGTATGTGTCTCGTATCGGCTGGGGCACACCAGCTGCACCCGGACTGCTGACCGCCGCTCATTCTCACCGAGTTCATGACCGATGGTTGCCTTATTTCGCTCCCTGAACAGCTCCAAAGCTCGTCGTGGCGCGCCCCAATAAACGACACCTTGGTCCTGCAACTCCCTGGACATAATCGGGTACACCTCGCGCCACCTCACTAACAGTGGTTCGAGAGTCTGACGTTCCGGCCTGGGTACATAGGCAACCCAATCGCTGTTTCCGGCTTGGGGAAACATCTGGCGGAACTCTAGTGGCGCTTGATCAAAGCGCCACATGTTGACGGGTTTCGGGGGGTCAGCTGCCATGACGCTGTCGATTCGGTGCGGGTGCCTCGACGCCCGATGCTGATTTACGCTCGGGTGCCGAAGCAACGATCCAATCCGCGTCTAGCTCCACATTGATCCGGCGGTCTGGTAATTCGAGGATGATCAACGCTCTTCGCTCCACCATCCGAACGAAGCGGGCGACTGATCCAACGAGTGGACCTTCCGTGATCTTTACAATGTCTCCGACTTGCATTGTTTAATAGCTCCGATGACGGGGGGGACCCTCATTCTACATCGAGAACAGTGTTCTGGCCATGACAAAAAACGTGGGTCCACAGGCATATTGCGAGTAGCGCTTGATAACACCAGGCTTAATTCCAAGCATTAACAAGCCTTGCGAATTCTGGCAGACTACCCTAAAAAGCTCGCGTGCTTCAGGCGAGAGTCCAGAGAGTTCGTGGCTCATGCAAATCGTGCATCGCCCTCAGCCTTCGAGAATTCGCAAAGACAAATGTATTCCATGCTGAAAATGCCGTGCGCCTGTCGGCAAGTTACTTGGAGATAAATCCAATTCGTTGCTAGAGATTAGCGGCTTCGCGCCAGGGATGTGATTCGTCTAAGCCCAGCTCGTCCGCAGCGCGCTCAACCATCCCGGCGCTTACAGTCCTGACCTGCAAGTCATGGCAGTTCTGGAGCAGCTTGCCGCATAACGCGCTAATCAATCGGGGCACGCCGTGGGTCCGTCGGTAGACTTCCACTAAAACATCGTTGCGAAACACGCCTTGATGGGCCCAGCCAGCCCTGCTCATACGATGCTCGACATAAGCTGCGGTTTCTTTGGCATCGAGTGGCTCGAGGCGCGCAAAGAGAAGCAGGCGCTGCCTTAACCCGCAGAGTTCCGGTACGTCTAGTAGTTGCTCGAATTCAGGCTGCGCCGAGAAGATCACTTGAAGCAGCCGGCCCTCCCGATTTTCAAGGTTTCCAAGCAACTCGATCTCTTCGAGAACTTCGGAGGATAGCTTTTGCGCGTTGTCGACAATGAGCGCGGTCGTCCGGCCCGCGCTTGATCTTCGCAGCAGGTGCTCGTTCAAGGCGATCAGGGTTGCCGCTTTCGTTCGACTAGAGCCGGGAAGTTCGAAGTCATACGCAATGAGTTCGAAGAATTCGGGCACGGTGATTTTCGGATTGATCAGGAAGGCAAATTCCGTTTCCTCTGCCGTGAGCAATTCCATGAGACGTTCGAGTACGATGGTTTTCCCCGTGCCAGGCGCCCCTACTAGTCCCAGAAATCCCGCGCGGCTGCGGATCTGGTAGAGGAGCGTGCCAAGGGCTTCTCGATGAACTGCGGAGGGGTAGAAAAATCCGGCGTCGGGAGCCGCGCGAAAGGGATCCTCCAAAGTGTCGGGCCACGCTCCCTGAAAACCGGGTGCTGCTGGGTGCAGTTCCACCACGGGTTGTGGGCGCCTCTCATCTACGGGTTCTTCGGTCAAAGGAGGATCGGACAATTGCGGCGTCAGCTCCGCCACAGATTCTGATAGTGCTTCGCGGAGAGGTTGTTCGAGATGAGGCAGTTCTAGGAGATTCTGCGGGTGCTCTTCGGAGAAAGACGCCGCAGTCAACACAGCACCAGGCGGTTCTGGCCGCGGTTCTTTCACTACGGGCTCCCCACTGGAAAACGCCGGTGGCCATGCAGGATTGTGTAATTCAAGCGGAGGCGGTTGCGGCGCGTGCTGCAATTCACTTTCAGCGGCAGGCACACCGGTCGATTCAACAGGAGCCGATTCTGGTTGCGGTTCTTGCACAACAGATTGCGGTCGCTCTTCATTGAAAAGCGCTGATGTCCATGCAGGATTGGGCAATTCAAGTGGAGGTGGTTGCAGCCCGTGCTGCGATTGACTTTCAGCGGCCGACACGCCGGTCAATGCAGCAGCAGGCGGTTCCGGCCGCGGTTCTTCCACCACGGATTGACGTTGCTCTTCACTGAAAAACGCTGGAGTCCATGCAGGACCAGGCAATGGGAGCGGAGGCGGTTGCAACGCGTGCTGCAATTGATTTTCAGTACCGGACTCCCCGGTAAATGCAGCAGCTAGTGGTTCCGGCGGTTCTTCCACTACGAATTGAGGTTGCTCCTCACGGGAAAACGCTGCTGTCCGTCCAAGATCGTGCAATTCGAGCGGCGGTGGTTGCAACACATGTCGCGCTTCAGTGATCGGCGCCTCGGTCAAGGCGTCGCTGGGTGGATCCAGCCGCTGTGCTCCCACCACCGATGGCGGTTCCATCTCGTTCACAGATGCTGGAATCAGTGGCGGCTCGACGGGCTTTTGCTCGGGAACCGGAGGAGCTTCCTGCAGAGGTGGAGGTTGCCGCAAACTTTCGATTGTGAACTCGAGGGCGGGCGAATGAAGCTCGATGCCGCCGCGCAAATCGCGCATGAAGAAGGCGACAGATAACGGATCTCTCTTAGAACGCTTGACCACCATCGCCATCTGCCCTGAGTCCGGGAAGAAGCGTTGAAACATCGTACGGGCTTGATCGGACAAACCGAGTTCGCGCCGGCTGATGGATTGATACCACCCGACAGGTATGAGCCCGGCGAGCGCTGCGTCCGCCGAAGCGGAGGCCAGAAGACGTTCGAAGGATTCGCAATCCCTTTCCGAAAGCTCGAACGCTGGGCCGTAGTGGTGTTCGCATTCAGCCGTCCGATAGGAGTCTATAAAAACGACGTCCGATTCTCGCCTGCCGAACAGCACGCCACCGATTTCCACTCCGCCCCACGGATAACGGCTATATCCGCTCATCGCGGATTCAGCAATTTCTGCGAGCGCTCTGGCGGAACACGATACGTCGGGAGTTCCAGGCTTTCCCCGACAAACGGTCGGAGAACCCCAATTTTCCATCAATTTCGCGCTCTGTGTTCCAGTGCCCATCGAGTTCCTATCGTAATTAGACTGAAACAGCAGCATCTTTGCTGCTATCTTGAACTAAGATATGGAGTCGGACGACTCGTCTCGCGTTTCTGCTCAAGCTCCGGATCAGCGGCATGCCCGGTTCACCAGTCACGAAAAGACCGCTGCCGTAATGCGCCTGCTGAAGGGCGAATCGGTTGAGGCGGTCAGCGAGGAACTCGGCATCACCGTTCGCCGGATCGAGCGCTGGAGAAACAGCTTCGTTGAAGCCGGATCCGCCGAGCTCGCCAAACGGAGGGATGTTCCTTCGAAGAACTCGGTCGTACAGGATTGGAATTCGATTCGGCAATGGATGTGGTTGCTGGTCGTCCTCGTGGCCGTCACTACGATCCTGGTAGTTTTCATGCAGCGCGGCTCTTAGCTGTGAAAACGCGACCACAGCACGATTATAAGGCCGCGAGCCTGAATACGACCCCAAAAAGTAAGTTGAATTTGCGCCTATTGGTTCATGGAGACATCCTCGCGAGACCCCGCATCTCATGGACGACCATCGCAAACCCAAACTCCTTCGCGCACCCTAAACGAATCCTGAACCAATCGGTCGGAGCTTAGAAACAGCAGCCGCAGCTTCTCGGAAGGGGTTTGGAAGTGGCCGCCTCGATCCATCGCCAGGGCCAAGCTTGAGCTGCGCGTTTACGCTGCGCTCGGCGACCGGGACGTGGATAACATAGAAAACAAGAACATCTTGATGTTCTAGTACTTCTAGCAATAGGTTGCTGTATTACTTTCTCATTGACACTTGCGAAATGTTCCGCTAGCATGACCCTATACTCTTTTTAGGGTAAGATTCCTGTTCTGGAGATCTTCGGATGTCCGGGGAATTTGAAGTGTTTTTAATGCAGATCAAGTCTAAACAACGGCTTGCCTGTAGCTGACATGGCGGGAGCGCGTGTCGGCGCGATCCTGTTTCCCTAAACCCCAGTAAACCAAACGCTCCAACTCTCGTACGTACACAACCAGACCTAAAAAGGGCGAGCTTACCCGTCCCACGTGGAGGCGCTCCGAGCTACGCGAAGTCTGTGAAGAAAGTGTTACGCCCACCTAACCGCGCGGTGTTACGTGGCGCGGAATCACCCCTGAAGAGCTGAGTCTTACTCCTCCCTCCCATCAGATGGCTGATATTCGAAGACGGGTGCAAGGCGATCTCGAAGACCCCAAGTGCGTCTCCGAGATCATCGAGTCTTGAAGGCTGCGAGCGCGTTGTGATTGTCCGACTTGTTCTCAGTAAATCTCTCCGGGATTTAAATTCTGTGCGCCTTCTTCTGATCAATCAATTCTTCTGGCCGGATACTGCTCCCACCGGTCGTTTCCTCCTGGATGTGGTTCAGGCCATTGATTCGCGTCGGATTGAAATGACCGCGATTTGCGGGGCTTCGAACTACGAAACCGTCGATGACTCGCCGCGTCCTCCCGTTCGGATCCTGCGTCCATCTGCGACGCGTTTCTCACGCGACGTCTTCGGTCGACTGATGTCGTACGGGTCCTTCCTTGCCGGGGCGGTCGTTGCCGGCTTTCGTGTGGGCCGTCCTGACACTGTCATCACCCTCACGACTCCGCCTCTGACCTCAGTCTTCGGGCGAGTGCTGAAGTTGCTGCGAGGCTGCCGGCACTTCATTTGGGAAATGGACGTGTATCCTGATATCGCCGTCGATATCGGAGCACTCAAATCCCGTTCCATGCTCACTGCTCTAATCGGTGCCCTGGCTGATTGGTCCCGCCGTAATGCCGACGGAATCATTGTGCTTGGTGAAGACATGAAGGCCCGTCTCATCGCACGGGATATTCCCGCACACATTATCCACGTGGTGGAGAACTGGGCGGACGGGAAGGAGATCGTCCCGGTCCCATTTCAGAGAGGGCCCCTCACTGTTCAATACTCTGGCAACTTCGGTCTGACTCACGATTTTGACACTATCGCCGCGGTTATCAAGCATTTTGCGAATGACTACCGATTCCGCTTCGTCTTCGCGGGCGGTGGCGCTCGTCGAGCGAAGATGGAAGCCTTCTGCATCAAGCACAGAATCGACAACGTTATCTTTCGCCCGTATGCCTCTCGAGCCGACTTGAGTGCGAGCCTTGGGGAAGGGCATTTGGGGTTGGTAACTCAACTTCCCGAGACTTGCGGCTCCATCGTCCCTAGCAAGACCTACGGAATCATGGCGGCCGGGCGGCCCATCCTCTTCATCGGTCCTCGCGAAGCCACGCCCGCTCGATTGATTGAACGTCACCGTTGCGGCTGGCAAATCGATCCTCTCGACACTGCGGGTTTAGCTAGCCTCCTCGAAACGCTCGCCTCCCAACGTCAACTGATTGAGGAAGCCGGGGCCCGAGCCCGTCAGGCATTTGAGAAGAACCACGACCGCCCTATGTCCGCCGCCCGCATTGTCGAGATCCTTGGCTTACAACCGGCGGAAGTCCCCGCAAGACAAAAAACCGCCGCCGCCGCAACCTAACACAACCGCTCCCTTGGTTCCGAGCCGCAGCCAACCGGAGTGGGCATACCAGCAAACTAGATCGGGGCAGCCAGCCCACACGGAGATTTTGTGTACTCGCTTTTGTTTCTGGGCTCAATCTCTTTCATCTTGTCTGCGCTCCTGACCCCTGTGGTCAGGTCTATTTTTCTTCGCTCTAATCTTGCGACGCGCTCCAGCGACGAAGTTCTTCGCCAGCATCTTATCCCTCGAGCCGGCGGTGTCGCGATCGTCATTTCCTACCTTGTCTCCTATCTCTGCCTACGTCTCGTCTCGCTGAACGCCGCTGGCATCATCTGGGACTCTTTAAACTTCACCGTACGCCTTATCCCCGCTGCCGGTCTCATCTTCATCATCGGATTAGTTGACGACATTAAAGGCCTGGAGCCTTGGCACAAACTCTTGGGCGAGATCGTAGCCGCGGGTGGCGCCTATTGGGCAGGAGTTCAAATCCAGGGCCTCGCGGGATTCGGGGCGGGGGCTTGGTGGAATCTTCCCCTCACCATCCTCTGGTTGGTAGCCTGTGCCAACGCCATCAATCTAATTGATGGCGTGGATGGCCTAGCTACCGGCGTAGCCCTGTTTGCCACGCTCACCACGCTGACCGCTGCTCTGCTACAGAACAACATCGCGCTCGCGCTCGCAACCGTTCCCCTCGCCGGTTGCCTGCTGGGCTTTCTTCGCTACAACTTCAACCCCGCCACCATCTATCTTGGCGATTGCGGGAGCCTTTTCATTGGCTTCTTGCTGGGCTGTTCTGCCGTCATATGGAGTCAGAAAGCCGCAACCGTTTTAGGCATGACTGCGCCTCTGATGGCCCTGTCGATCCCACTACTCGACATGACTGTGGCGATCATAAGACGATTCCTTCGCCGCCAGCCTCTCTTTGAGCGCGATCAGAACCACATCCATCATCGTCTTCTAGACCGGGGCTTCACGCCGCGGAAGGTCGCGCTGGTCATGTACGCCTGCGCCGCGCTCGCTGCCGTTTGTTCGTTGATCGTTACGACCAAAAATTTCTCCGGCCTCATCATCACGGCTTTCTGTCTAACCACGTGGATCGGCGTCCAGCACCTCGGTTATGTTGAGTTCGGAGTCGCCGGAAGGCTTCTCGTCGACGGCGCCTTCCGACGCCTTCTCAACTCGCATATCTCCATTGAGAACCTTGAAGAAAGCCTCTCAGCCAGCAAGACGCCGGAGGATTGCTGGGAAGTCCTCAGCCGCGTCTATCACGAATTCGGCTTCTATCGAATCGATGTCCAGATAGGACCTCGTAAATACTCGGACTCACTTGAAACCCAACCCATACAGTCCTGGATGGTAGTTGTTCCCGTTTCAGAGCACAGCCACGTTGAACTGCACCGAGGCTTCGGTCCCGCTCAGCAGCATCAGGTCGTCGCATCCTTCGTGGAGGTTCTCCGCAGAACGCTGGCCCCGAAATTTGTCGCTTTCGAAAAAATCCCAGCGCACAGGGAACAAGGTCCACCGTTGGAGTTGAGCGCAAGAGCGTGATGGTTAAGCGGCTACCTGTCACGGCTTGCAACGCTGGTCCTACGCACTCTCTGCACGTCTGCTCTCTGAGGGCGACACCGAGCAACGGCGGCTGTACCACCTAAAGGTGCACCTCCATCTGTCATAGCTCAATTCGTTACACCTCCGATTGCCCGGGACGGCCCGATCGCGCTTAGCGGTCGGGCCGTTGTCGTATTAGAGGAGTTTCACATCACTGCCCACGGGCCTAAAGAATCCTTTAGAGCTGGGAGTAATGTCAGGAGCTCGAATGTCTCTTCGTCTTTCTGCCTCCCCCCAAAAAAAATTGAAACTAATTCGTTCCCGCCTTCCTCTATCGCCTATGCAGCTAAGGTCAGCTGCCGGACCCGTCGGTCCCCCCTGTTGGAACACGATTCCGTTCCGGGATCTCCGTCCATACGAGTTATCCGACCCTTATCAACGTACTGAATCGGAGTGGCCATCCATGTTGGCTTTGTCTTGATGCTTCAACTGCAGAGCTGATTGTGGATGCGGTAGGTGAGGCATCAGCATCAGAAAAATCCGCCTATAAGGGCGGTCGATTTTGAGACGTAATACATTCGTATTTTATGCGGGCCCTTAATGGTACTTACTAGTAGTACTGCTCGACGTCTCGAATTAGGGTAAGGTTTATCGACCGTATTACCGTAATACAATTTTTGCTTGACGTACCATGCCTATCGGTGTAGTATCGAATTCTCTTTCCTCAATCTTGGGCTGCGCCGCCCTGATTTAGAGAGGGAGTTAAGAACAAAATATATGAAATGTGTCTTCGAAAGGGCGGCAGCGTGTTTAAATAGAGCGTCGGCCGTTCTTTCGCGCACATTTTAAGAGCGAAATGTTTCGAATATCCCCTGTTCGATTAGCCCTGGAGGAGACTAGAACATGTTCGACGAGACCAACTCGGTCAATACGGACCCGCCCCCTGAGCGGTGTCAACCGCTAGGTGAACCTTCGCAGCCAGTCGTTGATCCCACGACTGACGAGGTCTTGGAGGAGGGCGATGCCTGGGAACACTGGTTCGCGCTTTACGTTCGCTCCCACTTTGAAAAATCCGTGGAGCAGGGCCTCAAAGGCAAGGGATACCCTGCGTTCTCCCCGTTCTACCAAACCATAAAGAGGCGGCAGGGCCGGTCTAAGCTGCTTGATCTCCCGCTTTTCCCGGGCTACGTTTTTTGCCGCTTTAACCCGAACAAGCGTTTGCCAATTCTGACAACCCCGGGTATCGTTAATGTCCTTGGTGCAGGTAACGTCCCTGAGCCGATTGAGCTCTCAGAGATTCGTTCCGTTCAGCGGGTCGCGGTCTCGGGTCAGCCTGTGCAGCCGTGGCCGTTTCTGAGTCAGGGCCATCGGATTCGTATCGAAGCCGGCCCGCTTTCAGGAACGGAAGGCACCCTCTTACGGGTGAAGAACCAGCTTCGGTTGGTGGTGTCGATTACAATGTTGCAGCGATCTATGGCGGTGGAGGTTGATCAGCAGGTGGTGCGCCCGCTGTTTTGACACTACGTGGGGTATGCCCACCTAAGGTCGAAACGGACGCTTACTACTCTGATTACCTCCTTGTTTACATTGACTTAGGGGTAAAACCCAGGTATCATTCGGTCCTGAGGTCTCTTGGTTATTAGAGGGCTTCTTCTTACGCCATGAAGAATCATGAGATTAGCAGCGTTGTCGACGAGGCCTCTCGGATCCTGGCAAGCCCCTTACCTAGACGGCAGGCCCTTAAAGCGCTAAGCCGGATTTTCATGGGAGGACTGGCTGCCGCGCTTGGCGTAAGGCGCGCTGATGCTCAGCCTGCAGGATCCGCGACCTGCAATCCTAGATGCCAAAACGGCCAGAAGTGTTGTCCTGGTGTCGGTCAGCCTAACTTCTGCGTGAATGCGGCCACAACGTGCTGCGGTAACAGCTCATGTCTGGCCAGCGAGACGTGTTGCACGGCTAGCAACGGACGACAATTTTGTAGTCGCCCTGGCGGTACGTGTTGCGGTGATAGTTCCTGCGTAGGGGGCCAGACGTGTTGCACGGGTACAAACGGGCAACGATTCTGCAGCAGTACTGGCGGAGTCTGTTGCGGCAATAACTCGTGCGCGGCCTCCCAGCAGTGCTGCATGACGGGGTCATCGCCATTCTGCGCGAGCCGCACCGAGACCTGCTGCGGCAGTGCCACCTGCACCACGACACAGAAGTGCTGCATGTCCGGTTCTAGGCCATTCTGTACAAATACACAGAATGTGTGCTGCGGCAACAACGAGTGCTCGGGCAGCCAAACCTGCTGCGCGAACACTGTGTGTTGCGACAAGAATCAGACTTGCCGAAACGGACGCTGCGAAGTCTCGAGGCGCTGATCCGACCACAAGAGGGATAGGTGGGTAGCGAGCGTGAACGCTGGCCTTCTGAAGGCCGTTTCCTTCGGCTGACCTGCTTCACCCTGCTAACAATTGCCCTGGCCTTCGCCGCCTTTAATCAGGGTGGGCGAACTGCTATTGGATGGAATACGTCTCTCCTGATCGTCGGTGCGGGTGCTGTTTTGTACCTGCTGGCAGCTTCGCGATCGGATCGTCCACCGTGGACGGGGCGATTACTTGGCTGGGCCCTGCTGCTGCCTCCCGTCTATGTTGGGTTCCAACTGCTGCCCCTGCCCTTGCCGCTCCTGCAGGTCCTATCTCCGGCCCGGGCCAAACTAGTCGAAAGCCTGACGCCTATCACGCAAGCGCCAGCCTTCGCCCCCATCAGCATTGACCCAGCCACCACCGCCATCTTTCTGTTAAGCACCCTGGCTTACAGCGTGACGGCGCTTCTCATCTG